>Ga0206682_10000004_pt1 | contig 178160 bp, 130 predicted proteins | sample M240m12015metaG_FD_155444 | JGI IMG/M metagenome (GOLD analysis project Ga0206682, IMG submission 155444) | Ammonia-oxidizing marine archaeal communities from Monterey Bay, California, United States - M2 40m 12015 | ecosystem: Environmental > Aquatic > Marine > Intertidal zone | place: USA... | reverse complement strand
TCATTGCGCGACTCCCCTCCCGCGTTCGCCGCGGGCGTTGCGTATCCGTGCGATGGGGAAGAACGACGACGAACGCGGCATCGAGCGCCGCCGAATCTTGCTCGTATTCGACCTCAACGGCTTGTTCGTCGAGCGCTTCCGAAACGGAAAATTCACCAGACCTCACGCGGTCGACGCCATCGAAACGGAGCGCGCCGTTGAGATCGAAGACGCTGTGCCGCGCGCCTCTTCTCCGGTGTCTTCGCGTACGCGCGGTGCGGCGACGCGACTCGAGGTCGTGGAGCCGGACTTTCGGGTTGGCCGTCACAACCATTACGTTCGGCGCTACACTGAAGAATTTTTGCGCTGGGCTCATGGGCGCTTCGACGTCGCTGTGTGGTCTTCTGCGATGGAAGTGAACACGACGGCGATGGTGGAAAATATATGGCCGTCCGATTTACGGTCGAAGATCGCGTTCGTGCTCAATCAAGACCACTGCGCGGTGGACGGCGTGATGAAAACCAAAGGCGGCTCGAAAGGAACAAAGCCAAAGTTTCTGAAACCGCTGTCGGTGGTGTGGGAAAAGTTTGCGGATAGGTTCGATGCTATGAACACGTTACTCATCGACGACGACGCGTACAAGGCCATTCGCAACCCTGCGAATACGGCAATCCATCCGAAACCATTTTCTGTGGCGACGCGTGATTCCGACGACGGACTCAGCGCGAATGGCGCGCTCCGCAAATACCTCGCGAGACTTCTCGCGAGCGACTCGGTGCCCGACTTCGTCAAGGCAAATCGCTTCATCGACGGACAACATGACGAAAGGTCAAATGAAGGATTTGTCGAAGATGTAGCAAAGAGCATTGAAACGGTTAACGCAAAACTCGCCGCGTTGCGCGTTCAAGAGAAGGTATCACGGCAAAAGACGAAACCCGAGATGAGGATTCCACTTCCGAAATCGCTCATCATGAGGAACGCGGCGAAGACTCGAACGATCGCGCCCGTCGAGCCCGTCGTAACGCCGACGAGCGAACGAACACGGAGCACTAGGTAGCAACTAGAGAAGTAGCGTTTTAGTTTTAGTTAGTTTTAGCGTAGCCCGACCAAGACCTCAGTGCGCGCCGCGCGCTCGAACGCACTATGCCCAAGAAGAAACAGGAAATCATCACCACGCGCGCGTCAAATCGGCTGAAAGCACGCGCCGCGGCGGCGCAGGAAGCCGCGGACGAGGCGATGCGCGCCGGCAAGCGTCCGGCAGTTGCTGCACGAAAGGCTGCGGTAAAGCTCGCCAAAGTCGCCGCCGATGCCGCAAAGTCGGTGACTGCGAGGGACAAGCGAGGGAATAAGCGCCTGAACGTCGTCGAAGCAGACGCAGCGGCCGAAGATGGCGCGAAAGAGGCGCGGGCTCCGCCGCCGCCACCGAAGAAGAATGCGAAAAAAAGCTCGGCGAACGCGCTCGTGGCGGCGTCGGGGGCCATCGGGAACACGCGCGCGGTGAGTGCGGTGAAACACGACAAGCTTCTCGTCCTCGACCTTAACGGGCTGTTCATCGATCGTCGAATCAAGAGACACGTGAGGGAGGGCGACGACGACGTGGCGTCCGACGAAGAACTACGCACTGAGTTGAGGCTGGACGTGGACTCGATCGAGGCGCCGACAAACTCGAAGGAAGTGACGGAGGACGCCAAAGTTGGCAACTTTTACGTGTACGAACGTCCACACATGCGCGAGTTTATTGAATGGGTGCACACGCGGTTTGAAGTGGGCGTGTGGTCGAGCGCCAACTTTCGAAACACGACGAATTTGGTAGACTACGTGTGGGGCGAGCACAAAAACAAAATCGCATTCGTTTGGGGGCAAGAAAGGTGCTCTGATGTTGGCATCGCGCCCTCATCGACGTCGACGCGCCCAATGTTTCTCAAAGAATTGAAACACGTCTGGAAACTTAAAAGGAACACGGGGCTATCTCACTTCAACAAAACGAATACGCTTTTGATTGACGACTCGCCTTACAAAGCCATTCGAAACCCCGCGCACACCGCCATCCATCCGTGCGGATTCACCACGGACGATCGTGAGTCGGACGATTTGTTGAGTGAACATGGCGCGCTTCGCCAATATCTCGAGCGATTGTCAGACGCAAAATCTGTCCCTGACTTCGTGCAGACCAACCCGTGGAATGGTGGGAAGATCAGCGAGCAGCACCAAAGGCAAATTGCACACGCACACGAAGCTTGCGCAATCGCGACTCAAAAGGCAAAGGCAAAGCTATTTGCTTTCAGGGATCCTTTGGAAATCGATTTGGACGAGGAGCTCGCCGACCCTTTGGAAATCGATTTGGACAATCTCTAGCGTCCACTACAATCTACGAATCTAGCTAGCCCTAAGTAAGTTTTATTTGTGATAGCCTCATCATTAGCTCTTCTTTTGGACGCGTTGGGATCGCACTCGCAGACCAGAAGCGAAGCATCGGTAAGCAGTTTGTCGAAATTGCATACTCGCCGACGCGCACCTCGCGCGGTTTTGGATCGATGGCGAAAGAAAACGCTGATGCGTGCGGTGGGCTCGACGAATCTTCGCCATCGTGATACCGATACTGCTTGCGACACTCGAATATCATCTCATTCAAAGATGTCGCGTACGACACGGCTGTTCGTACCGCCGCGGAATCTTTGCCGCCGAGAACGTTTGAGGCGTGACCGCGCACGACGTGACCGCCCGTGACAGCTCCCAGATCTCTTTCCTCGTCGCTACTCTTTATCAAACGCGACGTCACTCGACCATGCTTTTTCACTATCGCCAGGATCTCGTTCCGAACTTCTAGCGGCGTGAGCGCCATTCCGGCTTCGCCGGTTAGCCAACAGTCGGCTTGAGCCGTGCCGTCGTCTAAAATCACAGAAGCCTCGACTTCGAACACACCCGGCCTCGAAGTTCCACGTGCTGAGGGGCGACACACGTCACATCCAGCCAAAACTGCGGGTAACCTGCGCTTGGTCGCGCCAGTGGCGGGGTTAACGCTCACGTGCATGAGTGATCCGGCGTCGCAACCGCACGCCGGACAGCACCAGCGAACCGTCAACATGGACACCGAAACGACTCGAGCACGCACCGCGAACGTTCGTCTACTGATTACCAGCCGCTCGCCTGAGTTGCGCATTTCTTCGTCAAAGAGTGCACGAATCGACTGCCTCATCGAAATATTCGTCAAAAGTGGCAGGTATTCGGATGTCGACGCGCATCGCTCGTGGATCTCAATCGTCGTCACGCCGGGATTCAGTTTGACGTATATGTTCATTGACGCCGCAGAAAGATGACGCATCGCGCGATGAATCGTAATTTTTGCTCCTATGCCCACTCCGACGGGAAGGCTGAACGCGGACGTCTTACAGTACACGTCGACAACGTCGTGCGTCTCGACGTCTTGAACTTTGAATCTCGGCTCCCAGCCAAACTGTGATTGGGATTCTCTACGATTTTCACTCTCAAACCATTCTTCGGCGACGATGATACACCTAAATGACACAAGTTCTGGTGATGGTTGCCACGAATCTGCACTGCTGAGATGTTTCGCGAAGACTTTGCCCCACACTAGAACATCTCGCACGTCGCGCACTTCGGGCGTCGCCGTCATCTCGTCGTCTTCATCGTCGGGCAACACGAAAGCGTCAACATCTGGACGCTCGTCGACGATAAACGTCGTCGCCCCGGAATTCAGAGTCGGGACGATCGGAATCAAATACGTCGTGCCGTGTCGAAGCAGACAGAACCAACTGTTCTTGGGTCCGAAAGAGACGGCGATTCTGCCGCTGCTTCGAGACTCGTGCGTCGTGTTCACTATGACGCCGTCCAACGTCTTTACGCCCCCTTGCGCCGTATAGACCTGAATGCTCGTACGTTGTTTCACTTCGGACGACGCATCGATTGTGAAAGTCCACGTCGGGGCGACGATAGGATGAGAAAACTTGGAACTGGCGAGTCGCGGCGGGAGCAGCTGCGCGCCCTTCGTCGCCGAATTGACGGCCACGTACATGGTGCCGTGGCTCTCTGATTTGGCGCTCGATGTCGGGTTTTGAATGACGACAATATTATCCGAGTCCACGCATAGACTCACGCGCACCGAAGCGTTGTGATGGTTCAACGCGTCGGCGCGAGAACCGACGTACGCGCCTTCGCACATGATTTCGCACTCCCTGAGCACGACGAGTTTGTTCAACATGCTCGGCGCGGGCGCTCGTTTCAAGAATGATTCGATGCAAAGCTCCACAGCTCCTGATGCGTCGACGACGTGGAGTCGTCCATACATGCAGCGTAATATGCCCATGACGTAACGAGGTGGATCAACCTCGCCCAACCGCCCCGTCGCGCGAATGACGACTTTACCTTCGTTGCGAGTGCTGCCGCGCTTGCACGCGGCGGCGACTTTGTTTTCATCTTTCCACTTCTCAAATACGGCGTCTTTCAACGAGTTTATCGTCGGGACGTCGAAATTACTGATGGACTCCCCGCCCAGTGGCGTCGGAGCGAAAAACTCTCGGTAAACGTCTGCTCGTTTGAACGCCTTCGAGCCCAAGTCGTGCATCGCCAGTAACAGCGGCGCCGCGGTTTGTTCGTCGCTCGCTTCACCCGTCTTCCCGAGCGCGTACTCGGCGCTCGCGACATCGATCAGCCTAGAATCGTTCAGAATATCAAAGTTGGTCTCAAAAACTTCCCGCCATGCCGCGGCGGCTTCGGCGTACACGAAATTCGACTGTTCCACGACGTACTTGAGCACGCGCGAAAACCGATTCGCCTTTTCGTCCGCGTTGTCTGAGTACATCTCGGTCTCTCCTTCCGATGCGTTCTCCGTCGATGTGCGCTTTATCACGATTTGGGTGCGTAAATCAACACCGAGCGTCTCCACGACCCGCTCGTTGTATTCATCGACTCGCCAAACAGGATGCGCGTGCGTTACGACGACGCGCGCGCCGACGCGCAAACCGGAAACGACGATCTTTGAGTCGACGAGAGGAACGTGCGTAAACGTGAGTTTGACGTCCCGTCCTTGAGCGTCACGCAGGATCGCGTACGCACGACTAGTACGAACCGATACGACGTGTCCTTCAAACCTATCCACCGTCGCCCCTGCGCCGCACATGGCGCACGCGCACGCGCAGCGACGCACTCTGCGCTCGCCAAAGGTGAGACTAACCACGTGAAACTCAGCCGTGGCGGAAAATGCGCGTAATTCGTGCGTCGCGTCGCCCTTGAATAACACGACTTTGCGTAAATTTCGCATCTCCACCCTCGAACCGACGCACTGTCTTAATATGCACTCCCATCGCGCCAGAAACTCTCCGTTAAAAATGATCGGAATCTGCGCGCCGGCGTCGTCTTCGTTTCTAAGCGCGCACATGAAGAACGTCGACTCACCGGTGGTGATGATCGGACTCACAGCCTCTAAAATACCTCGATGACACGCCCCTAATTTCCCGTTCAACGCTCGAGCGTCGTTCGCCACGCCATCCTCGTCTTCCAACGGTCCGCAAGCCAAGGACTCCTCGAATCCGTCGTCGTCGTACGCGCGTTCGACGCAGTTCGCCTCGACGACGACGGCGTCTCCATTCCTCGCGTCTGTCACGACGACGAAATCTCGCACGCAAACGACGCGTCCTAAATCATGTGCCTTCACGTCCACGCTCGCCAGGCGCACCTCCGCGCCGCCGTCTTCGTCTTTGTCTTTCGCCGTCCACGTCCACCCCCCGCTCGCGTCGTCTCTTCTTCGCAACCCGAGCGTCGCGCGCATGACGACGCCTTTGACGTCCGCGTTCGAGTTGGCACCGCGCAGTATCTCGCCCACCGTTCGCACGGCGTCGACGTCTCCGCGCGTCTTTCTCGTCGTCGTCGTCGTCGTCGTCGTCGCTTCGTCGTCGCCGCGCCTCCCACATCCGTCGCGTCGTCCGTCGCCTTCGCGCCGTCCCGTCTTTGACGCCCTCGGCGCGTCGTCGACTCGGTCGTCGTCCGCGTCGTCGCGCGGCGGCGGCGTCCCTCGCACCGCGATCGCCATCGCGCGCGCCGTCGCGCGCGCCGTCGTCTGTCGCGTGCCCGGTTTCAAATCGAATCGACCGTCGCCTAAACCCTAAACACCCGGATGTCGGGGCGCGCAATTTGAAATCGACAGACTCGGCGCGCCCGTCGCGGGCCGGCGCGATGCGCGGCCCGCGCGCCGCCGCACTCGAGGACGCGCGCGATCGTCGTCGACGTCGAACGTCGAAGAAAAAGCGAACCTCGAAGCCGCGCGCGATGCTGTGGGTGGATAAACACCGCCCGCACGCCCTGGGCGAGTGCGACGCGATCAACACGGCGCAGGCGAAACATTTGAAGCTGCTGATCGCGAATGGGGACTGCCCGCACTTGTTCTTTTACGGGCCGTCGGGGGCGGGGAAGAAGACGCTCGCGCTCGGGGTTTTACGCGAAATCTTCGGACCGGGCGCGGAGAAGGTGAAGTTGGAGAACAAGACGTGGAAGATTGACCAAAACGATCGAAAGATTGAAGTCGAGTTGGCGATGATGTCGAGCAACCATCACTGCGAGATGAATCCGAGCGATTGCGGGAGCAAGGATCGGTACGTGGTGCAAGAAGTGATCAAAGAAATGGCGCGATCGAGACCGATCGACAGCGATGGGTGCGAGGGGTTTAAGGTTTTAGTGCTCACCGAAGTCGACCGGCTGTCGCGCGAGGCGCAGTATGGCTTGAGACGCACGATGGAAAAGTATAGCGCGTCGTGTCGGTTGTTTCTCATCGCCGAGAGACCGAGTCGAGTGATGGATGCGTTACAATCGCGGTGCTTGCCCGTGCGAGTGCCCGGGCCGAGGGTTGAAGAGATTGAAAATTTGTTACACGACGTGGCGAAGAAGGAAAAGTTGGAGCTGCCTCCAGAGCTCGCGACGCGCGTCGCGACGGCCAGCGGACGGAACATGCGGCGGGCGTTATTGGCTTTGGAGACGTGCAGAGTCAACTCGTACCCGTTCAAACCTACACAAGCGGTGCAGACGACGGATTGGGAGTTGTACATTAACCAGATTGGCGCCGAGATCTTAGCTGAGCAGTCACCGGCGAGGCTGTTGCAAGTGCGAGGACGTCTGTACGAACTCATCGTCAACTGCATTCCGCCCGAAATAATCTTGCAGAACCTCGCCAAGGCTCTGATGCGTCGCGTTGACGTCGAAGTTAAGCATCAAATCGTGTTTTGGGCCGCCCACTTTGATGTTCGCATGCAACGCGGATCCAAAGCCATCATGCACTTGGAAGCGTTCGTCGCGCAATTCATGGCGCTCTACAAGTCGCATTTGATCAAGGCGTTTGGCTAGACGGAAATTCATTAGTTTGTGACAAGGGACGACCATAGCGGATTGGTAATGATATGATTTACAAAATTGTACTCGGTGCACCCGTCGTCGTCGTTTCGTGCGCGCCTCGTTGACCCGCTTCCCGCTCGTCGTTTGTTTTTTGAAAAACGACGGCGCGCTTATGCTCTTCACTTACCCTTTTCGGCATCTCCTAACAGCGGGGAAGTTTCGGAAGTCTCTCCCTTTCTGGCGCGCCCCTGAGTGCAAATGCCCATGTACACGAAGAGTAACGCGACGCCGATGGCGATGTAGTTGCTGTAGTTGGAGAAATCAAACGAGTGCGCGCCGGCGCTCGCGGCGGCGTTCACCTTCGTGCCGACGGCGAGGACCCAAATGTCCGGCACGTACTTGGCGACCACCTTCGCGGAACCGCCAGCAGCCAATGGAACGGCCCAGTTACACGCGGCCGAGGCCGTGTCCGCACACTCAGTGACTCCGCCGGCGACGAAGATGGCGAAGGAGGCGCCGACGGCGACCAACGCGCCGCCGACGAAGGAAAACAAAATCCCAAGCTTGTCCGTGAGAAACGGCGTCACCAAATAAAGACCACCGATAGCGCCGACAACGTTGATCACGATCGTCGCCGAGATGGGCACGTCGTCAACGATGTGGTTCGTGACCGAAGAGATACCGACGGCGAACATCAAACCGACGACGACGCCGAACAACTTGTAGACGTTCGCCGCCACGCTCACTAAAATCAACGCCACGACGGCGGCGCTGCCGTAGTTGACGTAATCGTTGTCCGGAATCGTCACCGAGTCGCCGAGCACGTTCGGTACGAGATCTCGCAACAGATCGATCGCCATCAAACCGAGCCACACGCCGAAGCCCGCGACGAGGGCGAGCGTCAACTTTTGGTCGTGCTTCCGTCCCGCCAACGCGAGCGCGATGCCGACCGGAAGCGCGGCGACGCCGATCGTGGTCTCGATCGCGCGGCTCTCAAAGTATTCCTTCACCAACGCCGCTCGCGTGACGTTCGTCGCCCACGACGCCGCGGCGTCGGACGCATGGGTGTTGACACCGGCGTCCGCGTTCGCGAAGGCGTCGGGCGCGGCGTCCGCGTTCGCGTTCGCGGCGTCACCGCCGCCCGGCGCGTCTTGTCCGATCGCCGCCGCGCGCTCGGCGCGGTGTCGCGGTAACGATCGGCTCGGCATCGTCGCAGAGTGGAGCCGACGTGTCTGGTGTTCGCCGCCCCGGCGCGCGGGCGGTCGGTCGGGCGACGACCTCGACGACCGTCGTCACGACGCGGCGCTCGACGCGAGATCGACCGAAGCGATGACGGACGCGATGGAGGGCGTCGAAGCCGCGGCCGCGGCGTCGATGGCGGCCGCGCGGGCGGTGAGCGCGCGCGTCGGCGGCGCGAACGCGAACGCGGACGCGGACGCGAGCGCGAATGCGGCGAACGGCGATGACGCGCGCGCGACGACGGACGATCGCATGGACGACGGCGAGGGCGAACGATCGAGGCGAGGACGAGGCTCGCGCGCGCGGCGACGGGGCGACGAAGAGAGCGGCGAAGGCGGGAACCGAGGACGGGTGTCGGTGTTGGATCGATTGGGGAAGACGAATCAGAATCAACCGTCGAGACGAGGGAACGACCGAGGAGGTGGGACGTTCAAGCGACGAGGCGAAGATTCCAGGCAAAGAAGAGACCGTCGCGATGATATCGATCGACGATACCGCGATGACGACCGACGGGGCTATCGCGGACCGCCGCGCGGACCGCCGCCGCTTCCTCGCGGACCGCCGCCGGGACCGTGCCGGATTGAAAAGCGAGAAGCAGACGGCGTCGTCATCGCGCGCGCGTTCGGCGCAGAGATCATTCAAGTGTCACCCACGGGAGAGATGTGTTTGCGCCGTCCGACGGACGCCGCGAGCGATGGACCGCGTTGCGATACTGAGGTGCTGAACGCGTTCAACTCGTGCTTGAATAAGTTTGGATTCAAGGTTTCGGCGTCACCCGCCGATCAAACGCAGTGGAGTTTATCGGACGGTAAACGCCTCTCGAGATTTGTGGACGGTGTCATCGTGCCCGCGCCGGTACCACCGGGCCCAGGGCGTGGACTGGCGATGATGCTGACGGCGCCCGTGGGCGGCGGTCGAGGCGGCGGTCGAGGCGGGTTTTCGCGCGGTGGTCGCGGCGGTCGCGGTGGGATGATGATGATGTTCTGAATGTCCTGAATGTCCAGATGTTGTTTCATAACTTATTCTAGCGTCGTTAATCAATAATCAATGTTGCGTCGTAGACGTCGTGTGTATTTCTTTGAACGCGCGCGCGAACCACCGCTTCGCCGTCATGTATCCTCGTCCTCTTCGTACTCGAACACTCCCAAGGTGTCCATGGCATCTCTCATCGCTATTTTCGCTAAAGCCATCTGTATGCGCGACCCTGGATCGAGTCCGATCGCGCTCGTCATCGTTCTCACGCCTCGTCTCGCGACGTCCTCCGCCTCGCCTCGCCCGCGCGACGACGACCCGCCGCCGTAACCGCCTCGTCTGCCGCCACCGCCCGCGCCACCGCCGCCCGCGCCTCCTCGCGTTCCGCTCAAAAACTCTTCCAAAGCCGTCGACGCGCGTCCGTTTCCCGCGGACGTCGTCGACGCCGCGCTCCGCCCGCTCGCGACGACGCCGCGCGTCGCGCCTCGCGCGGGCGCCGTCGTCGCGCGCGTCGTCGCGCGCGTCGTCGCCGCCCCCCCCGCGCCGGCGCGCGACGCGGACGTCGCGACGACCATCGATCGTCGCGCCAGCGCGCGCGCGCGCGTCGCCCACGCCGACATCGGCCGCGGCACCGACGAGCCGTCGTCGTCGTCGGTCGAGTCGTTCGAGTCGTCGTGTCGCGCGGAAACGCGCGCCTCGGGGTTTAGGGTGTGTATCGACGGTACACCGATATGGATGTTTCACGCGCTTGAATGCGAGAGAAACGTCGCATTTAATTTAATTTCACGATCGATCGCGCGCCCCGCGACGCCCGCCCGCGACGCGCGCGCGCGTCCGTCTTTTCGTGACGCGCTCGAGATGGTCAAGTTCCTCAAGGTACGTCGCGGACGATGCGGGACGATGCAAACGCATTCGTTACGCGCGCGCGTCGTTCGGGCGCACGCCGCGCGCGCGCGGACGGCGCCGACGCCGCGCGCGCGCGATCCGCGCCAGACCCTGAACGACGGGGACGCGCGCGAACGATCTTGGGACGACGCGCGCGCGGCGCGGCGCGCATCGATGCGGTCGACGCGAACGATGACTGACGCGGTTTTAATCGTATTCGCGCGCAGCCCGGTAAGGTTGTTGTCGTGCTTCAAGGCCGCTATGCGGGTAAGAAGGCTGTGATTGTGAAGAATGTGGACGATGGGTCTTCGGCTCATCCCTACGGGCACGCGCTCGTGTGCGGTCTGTCCACGATCCCGCGCAAGGTACGTTTCGATCGCGAGCGTTATTTTCGATCGAACCCCGGCGCGACGAGCGCTCGAACGCGTTCGCGACGCGCTCAGGACGACGCGCGAGAACGTTGCATCCTCTGGTGAAAGCCCTAGACCTTTGGCGAGAGCCCGCGACGAGCTTGAAGACGAAAGACACTGACGAATTTTCGCATCTCCACGCGCGATTAAACACGCACAGGTGACGAAGAAGATGGATGAAAAGAAGCAAGCCAAGCGCTCGCGATGCAAGACGTTCATCAAGAACGTCAACTACTCTCACCTCATGCCGACGCGTTACACGCTCGACGTCGACCTCAAGAATGTCGTCACGTCCGACGCGTTGGACAACGCCACCAAGAAGGTTGCGGCGCAAAAGGAGGCGAAGAAGCTTCTCGAGGAGCGATTCAAGACTGGCAAGTCTCGTTGGTTCTTCACCCGTCTTGCCTTTTAAGCGTCGTGCGTCGGAGGAAGGCAATAGGCGAGAACTTAGACTTGGATGTTTGGTGAACACGATCATTAGCGGAGAAATTGGTCTCTCTCGTGTGTGATGCGCGCAACTAGATACACATTTAATGTTTTAATGCCACATCAACACGTGAAAATCAAGATGTCGCGCGTATTGCCGCCGCAGAGTAGTTTTCAGCCCGCGACTGTCCGCGCGAGGTCGACTGGGGCGTGGGCGACTCGTCGTTTTGTCTACGAGTTTTTTAGCTTCGTTTCACAAACACACTAACACCGCAACGCACGCGCATGCGGTCTCAAAAGTAACTATTCACGATAGGGAAACACGGGTAACACACAATTAAGCAACGTCTGGATTCGTCCAGGGTAAAGAATAAATTTTTACGCGGTGGCGACGCGATGGAGCATCTTGAAGTTGTCGGCGATGATCTCCGTGCTCGGAGACGAGCGGTACGTGACACCGTTTGCCTTGGCCCACGCCTTCAGTAGCGGGCGAAGTTTATGGTAGTTGTAACGCGGCATCGTGGGGAACAAGTGATGCTCCAACTGCGTATCCATTCCGCCCCAAATCCACGTTTCCAAGCCGCCGAAGACGCACTCGGCGTCGCGCGTCGAGCGGAATTGCCCTTCCACGTACTCTGGATTCTCACCAAACTCCATGATTTCTTCGCTCTGGTGCGTCGCACTCACGAGAGCGCCGACGAGGAAACCACTGAGCGTGATAGAGCCGACAGCCACCTGCCACGGCATCATCGTCGCCAAGAAGAGATAGTTTGCCCCGATGAAGGCGAGCTCTTTGTAATCCCTCTTCTTCCACGCGGTTTGAACCGAGTGGAATCGCCAGAGCCAAAACATAATGGATAGCAGTGGGTAGCCGTAGATGTGCTGGAACTTGCGCATGGGGTGATCCGGTCGGCCGGACTCTTGCGGCGAGCGCAAGAAGAAGAACGGCTCCATCATGACGTCGTTGTCGAGGTGCTCTTCATTCGTAAACGAGTGGTGCATCGAGTGCTTTTGCATCCACCACTCCACACTGTGGCCATTCAAAATAGTCGGCATGTAGCGCATCAACGAGCACCACGGCCCACGTCCGTGGACGTAGTCGTGACCCAACCAACCCGCTTGTTCCATCCCGAGTCCGAGCAAAATAGTCGCCCAGACGGGGTGCGAATACGCGAGGGCGGTTCCGCTCACGTACAGAGCGACGACTTGGAAGAGCGCCCAAGCTTCTTTGAGCGGTTGGCGCTTGAAGAATCCGTCCTCCGCGAGCTTGTCGCGCAATTCACCGAACGCCATGCTCACCGCGTACGATTTCTCATCCGGAAGGCGAGACTTGTCCGCCGGCGGGTCGCAGCGCGGAAGCTTCTTCAACCTTTGCACGGCCAAATCCGAGCCGTTGGGGCCGTACGAATGCAGCGCGTAGAACACGTCCGTGGCGTCGCGTCCATCGAAAAAGTACAGCCACCGTTCGCCGCCCGGATGCGCCTTGGCCCACCCCCGACAGTCGTACCACTCGTCTCCGATTTTCACGCGAATCGGTTCATTCTTATCCCTCCCCTCCGGCGCGTCGTACGTCGGCACCGCGAGCGGATTCGCCACCGCCCCGATCGTCTGCGCGCTTCTCCGTCTCTTCCCATCGACCGCGCTCGCGCGCTCGCGCGTCACCGCCAGCGCGCCTCGCGCGCGCCCGTCCCGCGCGCGCCCCGTCGACGTCGGCGCCGCGCGCACCGCGACGTCGGCGCGCGCGAACACGCGCGCGCGACGCGCCGATCGCGCGCCCGCGGGCGCGGTCGCGCGCGCGTTCGTGAGCATGTGCGTCGCGTTCGCCGCGCCGACCATCGGAAGCGCGCGACGACGCGCAGAGTGCGGACGAGCGCGGTTCGCGCAACGTCACGACGGCGTCGGCGCGTGGGCGCGTCGGACAGTCGGACGCGTGCGGATGACATCGAACCGTCGAATCGCGCGCGATCGATCGCGCGTCGATCGAAAGCGTCGATCGATCGACGCCCGGTCGATCGCCGATCGCCGATCGCCGATCGCCGATCGCCGATCGCCAATCGTCGCGTCTTCGTCGCCCCGCCCGCGCGCCGCAGAAGAAGACGCCGCCTCGACGCGCCGCGCGACGCGACGATGGCGCGCGACGGTGACGTGGACGCGCGCGATGACGCCGTCACGGTCGAAGCGCGCGTCGTCGAACACGACGCCGTGGGTAAACGCGCGCCGTCACCGCCGACGGCGACGCGCGGCGACGCGAACGCGGCGTCGGCGAGCTCGGACGACGAAGAGGCTGCGGCTGCGCAGCGGGCGGATAGGGCGCGCTTGGAGGGGTGCGTGCGAGAGATTTTGCGGGCTTTAGGAGAAGACGTCGAGCGAGAGGGATTATTAGACACCCCCTCGCGCGTGGCCAAGGCGTTGATGTTCGCGACGCGCGGTTACGACGCGTGCGCGACGGTGGCGCTAGGGACGGCGCTGTTTCACGAGACGGGCATGGCGAACGCGATGCGAACGACGACGACGAATGAGATCGCGAATGGCACGCACGATATGGTGCTCGTGAGGGATATTCCAGTGTTCAGCACGTGCGCGGAGACATTCATGCCGTTCTACGGGGTGATTCACGTCGGGTACGCCCCGAACGCGGGCGTCATCGTTGGCTTGAGCAAGCTCGCGCGCGTCGCGGAGGTGTACGCGAGACGATTACAAACCCCAGATGGGTTAGCGCGAGCGGTGGCGCAGGCACTACACGATGTTGCATCACCACTGGGGGTTGGGGTTTCATTTACCGGCGTGCGGCTAGGCCCGTTCGGGCCTCGCGAGACGCAAGGGCGAGCGAGCACGGGGTGCTTCGCGACGTCCAGCTCGGTGTGGTGGGAAGAGTTCGGGGCGTTAGTTCAGCTCGGCGGTGCACCGTCGGAACTATCACGAGGTATTTGGGGCGATGATGCGCGTTACTGCGGGGCGTGTGATGACGACAAGGATGGCGTGGCGAGTACGAAGGGGCGAGGAGGAGCCGAGACGCTCGTAGACGAAGCGGCGAGAAGAGCCGTCGAGGGGGTGAGCGAGTCTGTCTACGCGGGAGTGAAGCAACTATTAAATGCGTTGAATCTAGAAGACCGAGTGAGCGAGGCGACGGACGGGAAAATCACATTAGAAGACACCGCGAGACGGTTTTCGACTCTTTTGTCGGCGATGCGTTCGGGCGCAGACGTACCTTTTAGCGTCATCGAAGAGTCAGCAGCTCGCGACGACGCGACGACGAACGAGGACGTCATCGATGGTGTCTGCGTCGTGCGCGATTTGCACATGTCCACAGTGTGCGAACATCATCTGTTGCCGTTTCACGGGACGGTGAGTGTGGCGTACGCGTTGGGACCAGACTCTTCGCGCGCACTGAGCCGGGATACGCTACAAGCGCTCGTGACTCGACATTCACGAAGGCTGCAAGTGCAAGAGCGACTCACGCGCGATGTCGCAGAAGAAGTTAGCAAACTTACGGGAGGATTAGGGGTCATGGTGGCCGCGCGCGCGGCGCATCTTTGCATGGTGAGTCGAGGTGTGGAAAAGCCGGGGAGTTCGACGTGCACAGTGACGAAACTCGGTCGTTTTGCCTCCGAGCCCGCGCTGCGCTCGCGTGTGTGGGAGCGCCTCGCTTCGGCTCGCCGTTGATATTCAGAAGAGGATTGTATGTAATAACTAAACGCGCCTTTTGGCGTCGGGCGTGTGGGTAAATGGGAGCAGAAAGAACTCCATCCGTTTTACAACCGCGTCGCTACGATTTCGCTTCATCACCCTACGAATGCCTGCGGCTTGTTCGCCATCATCGCCTTAATGTCCATAAAGTGCGAATCCTGAACTCTCGATAGATTGCCAGCCGCCGCCCCTTGCGCGGCGACGTGTTTCTTCAGGGCTTGCCCGAGAACCAACGCCAACTCGGTGTGGAACCAAAGCAACTCGTGTTCCATGTTCGCGCAGCAACGCTCGTATCTCTCGTGCGTCTGCGTTCGTTCGATTCGCAAGTCACTCACCGCGAGTTCTATCTTTTGTTTTTCTTCTCTCTTCGGCCCAGGCTCTGGGACACCCATGGTGGATAGCTTACTCTCGATTCGTTCGATGCTAGACGACACCTTGTTGTAGTGATCGACGACGCGCTTTCTCGCGTCGAATGCCGCCACTACGGCGGTGCACAACGCGTGAACTTCGTTGAGGGAATCTAAGAACTCCGACGACATCAATTCCGACGCCTGTCTCTGCGGAGGAATGAGCGCAGTGAATAAATCGCTGAGTCTTTGCCACCACACGCCCTTGGCCCCCGACTGGGCGAAAACGGAACGAGCCTTCTCCTCTTGTCCCGCCAAAAGCTCCAAGCACGCGTTGAACTCCTCGTACGCGCTCACCGTGTGTGCGCCATGCTTTTGCAACGCGCTCGTCGCCGCTATGAGCTTTTCCAAACGCAGTTTCAGTTTGGTCACGTATTCGACGACGTCGACGTGTTGTTGCTTTTCGCGCATGACGTCGACGGACATCGACGAAGTCAGGGACTTCATGTCCGACGTGTTCAGCGTTGACAACCACGAAGTCACCGATGAGACGCCTTCGCTCAAGACGCCGCGTTCGTACCACGGCACGCGCTGCGTCCAAGACTTTGAGTCTTGCGTTAAGAACGCGTGCAAGTCGGCGGATTTTCTCACCAGCGGGTGCGCCGCGCACCTCGCCATGAACGCGGCTAATCCTTTTCGTCTTCGCTCGATCCCGCGCGACGACGGGTCGTCCATGTGTAAGATCGTCTTCGACGGCAACAGCGGGATGATGACTCCGTCGCAATTCGCCCCGAGTTGTTTGCTCAACCACTCGAAATCTGAAAATCGCCGCGTCGAACACCCGCTCGAATCTTTCCCACCGTACGTCGCGCTGTCCGTCCAGTACGTCACCTTGTACTCGATGTGCTTGCTCAGGCCGTCGCCCACGCGGTGCGGATCTCCGATCTCGATCACAAGTCCCGCGTCGTCGTCGTCGTCGTCCGCGTCCGCGCTCGCGCGCGTCGCGTATCCCGTCGGCACGCGAATCGCGCCCACGTCGCTCGGCGTCGTCGGTCGAGGGCCGGGCGTCAGGAACGCCGCGCGCTCGTCCGACGCCGCGGTCGTCGTCGTCGTCGGCGTCGTCATCGTCGTCGTCGTCGTCGGACGCACCGAGATGACGCGTCGCGCGGTGACGCGGCGACGCCATCGTTCGCCCCGCGTCGCCGTTCGCGCGTCCGAGGTCGAGCCGACGGGCCGACGGGCCGACGCGCACACCGAGGCGCGTCGATCCGTTCGCGACGCGCCGCGCGTCGATCGGAAAGCGCGGCGCGTCGAACCTTTCGTCGTCGCGGGGCGTGGCGTCCGTCGTCCGACGCGCGCGCGCGCCATGGCGAACGCCGGGATCGGGTTGTCGCAGTTTGCGTTCGTCGGGACGTTCATCGCGGCGGTGAAGAAAACGATCGCGGGACCGCGAGAGGAACCGCCCGAACACCTGAAGTGCGTCATCACGCAGGAGCTGTTTCGAGATCCCGTGGTGCTGGTGCAAACGGGGTACACGTACGACCGAATCGCCATCCAACGCTGGCTCGCGGCCAAGTTTCCGCCGACGGATCCGACGAGTAACGTCGAGTTGTGGTGCACGGATCTCGTCCCGAATTGGTCGCTACGTCAGAGCGTCGATGAGTGGGGGGTCGCGAATGGATACGGCGCCATGGATCCACCCGAAGAGGCGGTGCGAGTGACGAAGGATGGCAGACCGATGGGGCGACGCTCGGCCAACGCCACGAGCGCGACGGCGCTGACGCACCAATATTTGCAAGCGCTTCATCGCACACATCCGCGGCACGCGGCGGTTTTAGTATTTTTGATGACGTTTACCCTGGGCACGATCACGGTGACCACGCTCACGGTGGTTCACAGCGCGTACGCAGCCGTCGGCGCGGCGCTTCGTCACGAAGCCGTCGCTCGGATGCTCGACGGCCCGGCTCAAAGTTTCGTTTGGTGGTTTTGCGTCGGCGGGTTTCTTTTCTTGGCGCACTGCGGCGCGCAGGATGTGCCTCCCGTCGCGCGCGGTCGCGAACGGGTCGATCGACGAGGTCGCGCGCAAGACGTCGTGGGACGCGGTTTCTTTCGCCGTCTCGGCGTCGCGCGCTGACGCGGCGTCGCCCGACGTCGTCTTCGGCGTAAGCGTCCGCGCTGTGCGTCGTCGTCGCGTTCGTTGTACCGCTAGTAGGTAGTTTCTATGTAATTCTCTCGTGTAAATCAATCCTCACCTCGTGTGTTTAGCATTTCGTCCGTTCGTTTGGGCGTTCCCTCTCGATCCCGTCGCCCCGGCGCGATCTCGGGTTCTGGCGCCGGCGCGATCTCGGCGCCCGCCGTCGGGGTCGCCCGCCCGACGAGGCCACGTCGCGTCACACGCGTGCCCGAGGCCGGCGGCGACGCTCGCGAGCGCGCGCGAACGCGCACGAACGCTGCGTAAGAAATCGTCTCGAGCGTTGCGTCGCGCGCACCGAGCGTCGCGCGCGGGCACGCGCGCGCGCACCGCGAACGCCGCGAACGTGGACCCGCGCGCCCATCGGGTGGCGTTCGAGCGCGCGGGAACTGTGATATCATGTCGCACGCGCGCGCGAGCGACGGCGCGAACGGGACGTCGACGCTCGCGAAGGATGCAGATGAAATCCACGCATCGAACGGTACCGACGCACGCGCGACGTCAAGCGCGATCGAGCGTACGACGGGCGATGGGCGCGAGGTTGGACACGAGAGCTGGGAGGTTGTGAGCGGGAAGAAATCTTCAAAAACGTCTGGTAAAACGAGCGCGGAAAGCGCGGGAACGAGCGAGGATGGGAAGAAACGAAGAAATAGTGGAAGCGGCTCTCGCGCTGGGGGGGCGCAGAGGGCGGATAAGGTGAACGCGGGTAAAGGAAGTCCACCAGACGTTCAAGCGGCGAGCGGCGAGGCCTCGAGCGGCGGCGCCGAACCGTCGGGATGGGCCGCCATCGTCACCGGAAGACTTAGCCCGAGCGAAGTGCCGGCGTCGTCGGTGGTGTCAAGTGAGACCACGGGCACACCAGCCGTTGAGCGCCTCAACTTGTCGCGAGAGAAGGATGAGGCGATGCGCGAAGTCGCGGCGCAAGACGACTCTACAGATGGTTCGCCGCGAACCGCGCGCGAGACGCACATCATAGACGGAGCTCGCGAAAACGCACAAGCTGTCGGTGCTGGTGCGAAGGCATTACGTGGCTGGGCTTCTATTTTAGGTGGCAGTAGCGGATTCCCCGAGGAAAATCCTCGAAGCAAGTCGCCGAACGCGACCCAAGAGACGGCGGTAGCGGCAACGGAGGTGGCGCATGAGCCGACTAAGGCCACGGCGGCGCCTAGCGCTCCGGCGTGGGGTGGATGGGGAGCTCAAGCACCGCCAAAGGTTGACTTGAAGGCGACGATGGAAGAGGACGCTGCGGCGGCTGCGGCCGCTCCTCCTCCTCCTCCGCCTTCGAAGAAGGAGTCGAAAAAGACGGAGGACAAGCCAGGCAAACAAAATGGGCGCAAGAAGGATTCTAAGAAGGACAAGTCTTCTAGCAAGCAACGTCAGCAAGATACGTATCGCAAGGATAACAATAAACCGGTCCGAAGCTCGGTGCCGGTGACCAAGGTTTCAGAACCATCCGTCGACGCGTCTGCTGACCGTCCCAGAGCCCCTATGACGTCTGAAGTTGAAGATTTGCTCGTCGCAAAACTGGGAAGTGAGCTGCTTGACTGCGCGCACATGCAATTTTTCACTCCCACGGCGCATTTGCTGAAGAAGGAGAGACGTGCGGTGGACATCGTCATTCGAGCCATGAGCGCCATCGTTCAGACGCTGTTTCCGGCGACCGGTCTCGATGTTTTTGGTTCGTACCCTACGCGCGCATGGGTGCCAGGGTCGAGTAATTTGGACTTGTCGCTGGATCTCCCTCCCGAGGCGATGATCGCTTCCCATCCGGAGCGGCGAATGGAGGCTTTAAATACGCTCGCCATGGCTTTGCGTACGAATCCTTGGGTGCTCGACGTCACCGTCGTCCCGAGCTCGCACAGACCTTTGCTGCGCATGACGACGCATACTGCGTTCTTTCAGGCAATGCCGCAGCAACTGCCGAGTAAAACATCGGCGTCGATTGCGGCAGCTATCGCCGCCGTCACACCGCCGCCGGTAACCTCTGGGGACGGAACGCCGCCTCTGCCACCTGGCCCGCGTCCCGGCGCGCCGCCATTCGGTATTCCAGGCTTGGGTCAAAACGGTCTAGGCTTGCCGCTCGAAGTACACATTTCTCTGAAAGATGCGAATCACAAGGGGCTGTCGGCGATGCAATTTGTGCAGGCTGCAGAAGAGCAACACGGCGCTTTGGCTCCGTTGGTGTGCGTGCAAAAGGCAGTTTTAGCGAGTAAAGGTTTGCGAGGCGTCTACCGCGGTGGTCTGGGAAGCTACGCGCTCACTTTGATGGCCCTCACCGCGATTCAACTTCGCAATAGCCAAGAGAGCGAAACGGAGGATGAAACCGTCGTGAGAGTGAGCACGTCCAAGGACGAGGCAAAAAAGTCGGACGAAGACGAGGCCAATTCGCGAGACGCCCTCATTCTCGGCCGAGCCATGTTGAACTTCCTCAAACTGTACGGATTCGAAACGGATCTTTCCAAGGACATTATTTCAGTGCACAGCGGTGGTGACGGCGTATGGGGCGTTCTTTCAGAAGCCGCTCAATTTCCGGCGCCGCTCGGTTCTGGTTTACGCGTCAAGGATCCATTAGATGGATCAAATAATGCTGGGGCGGGATGTTTCGGCATTGCGGGTGTGCAAGCAGTATTCAGAGAGCAGTTGGAAACGCTCCGAAAGGCTGCGGAGAATGGCTTTGAGAGTAATGTCCCACTCTTGATGCAGCTCTTCACGCTAGGTGGATCGCAAAAAGTCTTTGTCGTTTGAGTAGCACGTTGATTGAAAAACACGGCGCGCGAATAATGCAATATTATTACATGAACAGCTAAAATCGCTCTAATCCTCTACCAGAAGTCCTCTAATCATCGGCGGGGGGTTTAACGCTATAAATTTGTTGAATGTAACCAGCAGCTGCTCCGAGAACGGCCCCCGAGATAATCAAAGTTAACTCGTCCTGTTCGAAGATTGGGTGTAACACGCGTTCGAACTCCTGCGGCGTCATCAACTTCATTCGTTCACGCATGAGTTCTTTGAGCCCGAGCGTCGCGTCCGTGTACTCATGCAATACGTGTATGTGCTCCGGCAGCTTTTCAACCACTTTACGACAAACTTCGTCGATCAATGAAACGTCCAAATCCGCCACCGACATCCCACGGGCAGCCGCCTCTTCCACGACAAACTTTTTCGTGTACTGTTCCAGCATAGCGTTGAATTCGGGTCCTTTGTCGCCATTCAACATATTGTTCCAAATATTCTCGCTTTTCAGCACTTTCTCTGTGAGGTAGTCGCTAAAAGTACCGCTCACCTCGTGTTGACGCTGCAAGAACAAACCCTGTATCTTAAACGGTCCGACAAAGACGGGCTCGACTGGTTCGAATATGCACTTTAGTGCCAACCAGTTCGTCAATAAGCCGACGATCATACCACCTATAGTGATTGACCACGGGTTGTCATAAAACGCCCAAACGACCATCTGAATGACGCCCAGCAAGAAACCAAAAAACAACCCGCTATTGACTAGGAAATCGAGCTCTGCTGCGCCGCAACGCCGAAACAAATCGACGAGCACAACTCGGTCGGTGCACATCGCCGTCACGACGAGCTCTTTTAAATCGATGACGTGATCGACTTGCTGTTGGAGCAGCGTCACGAAACCAGATAAGTAAGTGGACACGACGCCACCGACTTCGCCGAGCGTCGGCGTTGGCAGCGCCGGCACTGCGCTCTCGGCGAGTTTGAGCGACCAATCTGGAATCATTTCACTCGCGATTTTCGACGCCATATTCGGCACTTCTGTGAGAAGTAAAGAGGACACCGCCGTTGGGTCGAGGAGCATAAAAACCGCTTGCACGTTCACGAGCTTCTCGGTGACCATGGTAACCATCGTCAAAGACATTTGCGCGGCTTTCGCCGGCACGATGCCTTGCCAGCCCAAGATACCGAGCGGTTGGAGAATGTCGAAACCGTACACCGAGCCTTCGACGTACTGGAACAGCGGAATCCCTAGAAAATTGATCGGGTAAAAAATCATCTTCACCGCGAGCCAGTTCGTGAACCATCCAACGAAGGCGGCGACGAGCGGAATCAAGAGCATACCTTTGCGATCAGCGTTAAACTTATCAACGGCCCGCGCGATGACTTTATTCGAAAGAACTGCGCTCAACTTTCCTCGCAACGAATCCATGGAGTTGAACATGCGACGCTCGAAGGCTTTCGTACGTTTCTGAATACTAAGTAAACGCCAATTATTGCGAATTTCCATGACCACGTCGCGAATATCGAATCGTCTCGCGAGCGAGGCGAGGCTGTCGACGGCGTCGCGCGTGAACCTATACGCTCGGCGAAAAACGACGCGTATCAACGCCACGGTCACCAATCGTCGCACGATAACGCTGACATTCGACCCCTGTGCGAGACTTCCTAGCATCACGAGCGCGGCGACGCAAGCGAATAACGTCTTCGGGTCGCGAAAGTTAACAGCTCGCCGCGACTGAATTCGTCGAACGCCCTGCTCCGCGTACGTTTTCTCATCGATGCGTTCCGATCGACGCGACTCGTATCGCTCGTACGAGTCAAAGTCATCACCGTCGTTCAGGCGCGCCGTCGTCGCGACGCGCGCTCGCGCGTCGCTCGCGGCCCGTTTACGAAGTGCGATGCGCGTCGACGCGATTCGTGACGACGACGGCGAGAGTGACGCGCGTCGCGCGCTCGTCGACGCGCGTGCATGCGCGAGGTTGCGTCGCGCGCTCGTCGACGCGACGCGCGCGCGCGCGGTCGCGAGCGGTCGTCGCGCGACGCTCGACCGATGCGCCTCCATTGTGCGGCAAAGTCGTTGCGGCGGTTTCAGCAAAGCCTCGCGACGCCGAGACGTTTGCGAGGAAACGCGTAGATCGGTGAACCGAACGCGCGCGAGAAGCAGAACGCGAACGAATTTCGTGAAACAACAAACAAAGCTAAGGATCGTTCGGGGCGCCGAGCAACGGCGCCACGACGTCGCGGTGGTGAGATATCTGCGCGGCGAAACCGCGAGCGTCCAAGTCCTTCCAATCCGGGAAGTCACATTTCACGGCGTCGCTCGCGCGACTCGCGAGGGCGGGGAAGTGTTGGCGCAAGGCATCGATGACGAGCGACGCGACCTGGCGCTGGCCGGCCTCGCTAAAGTGCAAACCGTCGCAGAATTGCGTCTCGTCGACTTCGCCGTTTGAAAACTCTAGCGCGGCGTGCAAGTCGACGACGGGAATGTCGTAGAAGCGCGCGACGCGCTTCATCGCCTCGGCGTATGGCTTGACGCCGGCGTTGGTTCTGTTCGGCGCTGTATCGTTGAGCAACGACCCAAATCCCAATCCAGGCTGCGCCGCGCGCGTCGCGCAGTCTCGAAGCCACGCTTCGTCGTCTACGGGCGGCGGCGTGATGAATAAAATTCTCGGCGACGGTTGCATTCGTCGCACGCGCTCGACGATCGTTTTCAGGTTTTGTTCGTATCGCGGTAGCGGGACATGCTGCACGTCACCCGCGGACGAGTTCTTGGCGCACGCGTCGTTGGATCCGAACAGTATCGTCACCAAAACCGGCGCCCGCTTGTACGTCGCGAACGCCCCGTCGTCGTCCACGTCTTCGTTCAACGGAAACACCTCATCGAGCAAGCACAGCGCGTGTTCGGTGTTGTACCCACTGTACCCTCGGCATCGCACGTCCGCAAATCTCCGAAATTCGTGCTGCACTCGCGCCCCGAACCCACCGTCCTCGAACGATCGTTCGGTGAGCGAGTCGCCGAACAACACGACGCTTTCCCTGCGCGCGCGTCCGAGATTCGCCCCCCCTCCCCCCGCGCGCGCTCCCGTCGCTCGCCGCGCCGCCGCGATCCGCGCGTCGTCCATCGCATCGCCCGCGCCTTTCGACTCGCTCGCCCTGCCCCTCCCTCCGTCCTCGTTCACGCTCGTCGTCTCTCTCGCGCGCTTCGCGTTCGCTCTGTCCTTTTCTCGTCGTCGCAGGCACGGCTTACACAGCTTCCTCGTCCCCGTTCGCGCGCGTCCCGTCTTCGTCTCGACGTTCGTGTACGGCTGTCCCTCTCGTTCGCACCCCGTTTTCGTCTCGCCGCGCGTCGTCGCGCTCGCGCGCGCGCGCGCGCACGCGACGCATCCTTCGCACCGGCAGAAGATGCGTTGCGTCGTCGTCGTCGCGTCGTCGCGCGCGCCCGGCGCGTCGTCGCGCGCGTCGTCGCGCGCGTCGTCGTCGCGCGTCTCGCGCGTCGTCTCGCGCGTCATCGCGCGTCGCGCGTCACCGTGTGCGACGCGCTCGACGACGAAAGTGAGAAGACGAAAGATGGAGCGACGCGACGCGACACAGCGCGTCGCGCGACGAGGACGACGCGAGCGCGTCACGCGACGCGCGTCGTCCATCGCGACGCGACGGGCGTCGCGGTGACGCGCGCGACGAGACCGCGCGGCGGACCGTCGCGAACGAACGAACAGACGAACGAACGAACGAACGATGGAACGCATCGCGAGCCTGGACGCGACGAACGCGACGAACGCGACGACGACGGAGGCGACTGGCGATGGTGAACGAACGATGGTGATGCTGGTCGATCGATACGCGCCCGAGGACGCGAACGCGCTGACGACGCCGACGAAAAAATTGGAGGCGGTGCGAGCGTGGCTCGAACGCGGCGGCGCGCTGTGCGCGAGCGGACCGCCGGGATGCGGGAAGGCGAGCGCGATCAAGTGCGTGGCGAAAGAGTTTGGATACGAAGTGAGCGAATGGAAAGCGCCGACGCCGACGCTGTGGAGAGAACACGCGCACGCGAGAGGGAATGAAAATTATGGGATAGAGTACGCGAGCAAGGTGGACGAGTTCGCGGCGTACGTCGCGCGGGCGACCAAGTACGAACCGTTGTCGTTTTTAAAGCCCACGACGAGGGGCGGAAACGGCGCGCGCGGCGCGCGAAATGGAAGTGCGAACGGGACGTCGACGGCGAAAGGAAAGTCGCGAGGCGTGGTGTTGATGGTGCGAGACATTCCGAGCAGCGACGAGAGCGGACGCGCGCGCGTGCTCGAGGCGATTCGAACGTTAGCCACGGCGCGGAACGGACCGCCGTGTGCGGTCGTGCTCACGGAAGAAGACGATGGGGGTGGTGGCGGTGGATCGAGCAGTCGAGGAGAGATACTCGCCCGGGACGTGAGAGCGGTGATGGAGCAAGCGGGGGCGACGTGTATTAATTTCAACGCCACGACGGCGGCGGCGATGACAAAGACGTTGCTGCGCGTGCGCGAGGCTGAGGGATTTGACATCCCGGATTCGGAAATCGACGCCATCGTGCAAGCATCACACGGTGATTTGCGCAGCGCCCTGGGAGCGCTCGAGTTCTGGTGCATGGGAAAGACAAAGCCAGATGCGGCGAAAAAGCCGGCGAAAAAGGCGCCCAAGCGCAAGCGCGGCGAACCCAAGGAGGCGCCTTCGGAAGCGGCCGTCGCGCGCGCCAAGATGAGCTCCCGCGATCAAGGCCTGGGATTGTTTCACGCCCTCGGCAAGTTTCTTTACAACAAACGCGAAACCACAGAGGTTATGGAAATTAAAGGCTTTGAAACCATGGACGAATCGTTGCGGCGACCGCCGGCTCGGTACGATCCCGAGGAAGTCCTCTCGCGCTCTGGCATAGGCGCCGAAACCGCGGTGGGTTTTCTGTTCGAAAACTTTCCAGATTTCATAGATTCTAGATGCATAGATTGGGTGGCGGCCGGAACGAGATACTTATCGGACGCCGCGATATTGGCTCGAGGAGGCGTTTCGACGTACGGCTTTCGTCGCGGACGCGAGGACGTGGGCGACGAAGGCGACGGCGCGATCGACCCCAACGTCCTCGGCGAGTACGCCGCCGGTTCGGTGGCGACGCGTGGAGTTTTATTCTCTTCCAAACGATCCTCCGCGGGCTTTCTCCCCATGCGTGGACCGAGCGCGATGAAAAATGATCGCGCCGCGGCTTCGAACCGCGAGGAAGTCCGCGCCGTCGTCGCCGCCGCGCACGACGGCGACTTCTCCGTCGGCGGCACGACGACCGCCGCCGCGATCGAGACCCTTCCCGCGTTGCGTTTGATCTCCAGCGCTTCCTCTGCAGGCGCGGCTTTGGTTCCTTTCCTTCCCGCTCGTTGGCGTTCCGCGGCTGAGGACGACGCCGCGTTTCGCCGTCGCGTCGCCGCCCTCCCTCTTCCCGCCGCCGCGCCTCTTCCCGCCGCGCTCGCCTCGGGCGTCGCCTTGGCGATCGATCGCGGCGCCAAGGGTGCGCACGCGCCTCCGTTAACCCTGGACGACATCGACGATTTAGAGGACGACATCGAGTCCGATTCCGACCCCTGAGCGTCCCGCGAATGCAACCAAAAGATGAAACCAAAGCCGCGCCGCCGCCGACGGTGACGCGACATCGCGTCGCGTCGCGTCGCGTCTCGTCTCGCCGTCGTCGCGCCCGACGACCGCGCGCGGCTTCGAGGACGCGCGCGCGGATCCGCGATGGAGTTCAGGCCGTACGTCACGCCCGAGCGCGGCGCGTGCGGCGGCGTCGTCGCGCGCGTCGCGTTGCTGTCGCTCGGCGGCGCGCTCGGATTCATCACCTTTGTGCTCGCCGCGTACGCGGTGAGCGAGACGCGCGCGATGCGAGACGAGATGGAAGCGAACCGCGCGTACCCGTTCTTAACCCTGGGACGCGTCAAGGCGGGATACGCGGGCGCGAGCGCGTATCGAGGCGCGGGATCGTGGCACGATCAAAAGCCCATGCCGAACATCTCGGGGATCTCGGGCGTGAGCGATTTACAAGCCGTGACGGGTAATCACGGTAACGTGTACCTGTTCGGCGGAATCGACACCGCGGGAACCGTGCTCGATCGGGTGTTGGAGTACGACGTGATTCGTCAGACGTACGCCACGAAGCTGCCGCTCGACGACGCGCGGGCGCGCTTCGGCGCGGGCGCGCTCACGAGTGCTTCGACGGGACTCGTCGATCGAATCGTCGTCGCGGGCGGCGTCGATTCGACTCAAAACGCGATTAAAACGGCCGAGTATTACGATCTCTCTACTGGTCGTTCCGCGGCGCCGGGCCTGAGCTACGATCACATGGACGGTTGCATGGCGAGCACCGGCGACGCCGTCTACATGATGGGCGGCTGGAGAGCGGTTGGATACGATTGGTTCAGCGTTTCTAAGGTTGAAAAGCTCACCCGTACTGGCACCGCGTGGGAAACCATGGCCGACATGCCCTCCCCACGCGGTGACTGCGCCGCCGCTGGTTTGAAAGGCAAGGTGTACGTCGCCGGCGGCTACGACGACGCGACTTTCAACCACACCGTGGGTTTCAAAAAGAATCTCTACATGTACGACCCCGCCACGAATACGTGGACGGAAAAGGCACCGATGAAACACGAACGCGGCGATCTTCAACTCGTGGCGCTTGACGACACTCTGCTCGCCATCGGCGGGGAAATCAAGCAAGCCCGACCCGACGGTTCGCACGTGAGCATTGTCGCGTCGCACTACGTCGAGGAATACTTTCCCGAAAAGGATCAATGGGAAGAGCGTGCGTACATCGGTAACGCGCGATTCCGATTCGGCGCGGCAAAGTCCGACTGGGGCACGCACGTCTTTGGCGGTTCTCCAGTGTGCCTCGACCCGGTGAACGCCAATGTGTACACCTATTGCGACGGCTTGCAAATGAGCAGTCACGAAGTCTACTTTGAACTCTCTCATCCGGACGTGTGGGTCAACTACGACGCCGCGCACGAGTTCTAAGAGCTGATTAATCTCAACGATCGGCGAGCACTTGTTTGTTTTCCTCGTCCGCGCATGGCTCGGCGGCGAGGTGTTGTCTCTTTGGCGTAGACTAGATAGAGATCAACCTTTTTGCACTTCTTTTTTCCCGGCGTCGCGGTTTCCGCGGCGCGGGATTGTTTCTTTGGCAGTAGATGATACTAGACAGAAACAACTTCTTTAATCTTCCTACATACTTACGAGCTACTCACTAATATCTATCACGCCGATTCCGCGTACACGACGTACGGCATCGTCCCGAGCGTCACCGGCGACGTCGTCGAATCTCCGACGGCGCCGCGAACGGTGCCCAAACCGAGATTGTACGTCCCCGCCTTTAACGCGGGAGCGACGCACACGATGCCCGCATCGGCGTTTGCATCCGTGGTCACGAGCGGGGTCCATCCATTGACGACGATGGACCCGAAACGACACGACGTCATCGACGTCGCCGCGACGCTATTCCCCAAAGTGAAAACCACACGAGTGCCGCCGTACGTCGGTCCGAGATGCGGCGCTATGGAGTGCTGGTACACGAGCGTATTTCCCATGAAGGAATACTTCGGCCCGCTCGCTACGGCGGCTAGACTACTCCCCGCGACGATCACTTGCACGGACGACGACACCGTTCCCACGTACGGGGTCTCGCACGCGATGAGCGCGGACGAGACGAACGAGCCGAGCGAAGAGCCGCTCTTGTCCACGCCGAACGAACATCGCGGCACCGCGCCGTCGCCGGCGCGGACTGTTTCGTGGAAGTTATTCCCCGTGACCCACACCACGGCACCGCCTTCGGATGGACCGCGCGCGGGCGAGACCGAGGACGTCGTCGGCGTCGCGGTAATCTTCAAAACGACGTCGCTGTCGTGCGGTCGAGACGTCGGCAAATCCCGACCGTGGTAACTCATCATCACCGTCACGAATCCCGTGGCGAGCTGATTGTCGTGCAAACACGCGCTGCTCGTACTCGTCGCGGTCTCACCCACACCTTGAGTGACGCAGAGCAAGGATAACGAAAACGTCGGATACGGGTCCGCACTCCACGAATACGTCGTCGGAAGCGTACCGCTTTCGCTCGCGGATACCACGCCGTAAAATTCATCGACGACGTCCAAAGTCGCCCCGGCGCTCTTCTTACCCGAGTTCATCGACGGTACCGCGGCCACCCAAACATCTTTCGACGTCGCGGGCGCCATCGCGGGCGCGATGACTGTGATCGTGTACGCGTTACTCGCCGAAGCCGCGACGCTAATCGCGCCAAAGCGCACGTACGGCGCTCCGTCGTCCGTAAACATGGCGCCTAAAATCCCCGCCACGGTGACGTCGACCCCGATCCCCCCAGTCACGTGCGTCGCGTTCTTGTCCTTGCTCGTGATCGCGAGCGCGTCCAAATTAATTCGTTCTACGAGCGCCACTCGACTCTCTCCGAAGCTGTACATGGACGCCTCCTCCGCGCTCGTCGACGGCGCCGCGAATCGCGGCACTTCGCACATCACGAGCGCGCTCGACACGTACACGCCCATGCCGGCGTAAGAAACCTCGAACCCTCCGCTCGTCGCCCCTCGCCACTCGCACTCGCGCGCGCGCCCGACGATGTCCGGACTCCCGTCTTTCGGCAGCGCGTTTCGTCCCGTCAGCCTCGACACGTCGCCCTCCGTCGCCACGTGCGGCGACGACCTCGTCAGCACGCCGTTCATCTCGCGAACAAAGTTCACCACGCTCGACATTCCGAGCTCGTGAAACAGCACCGCGTCGACGCCACCGTTCGAGCTCAGCCCCAACGCGACGAATCCCTCGCGTCCGCTCGGCGTATCGCACCGCACTCCCGTCGTTCCCGCGATGACGCTCGCGTCGTACGACTCCCCCGGCGACCCCCCGAACACGCATCGCAGCTGTCCCGGCACGCTCGCCGCCGCCGAGCTCCCGGGCGGAAAGTTCAACCCGAACACATCCACCCCTCCCGTCGTTCCGAGCGACGTCGTCGTCGACGGCACGCCCACCGCCAGCAAACCGACGTCCGACGCGTGCGTGTATCCTCGCGCGCCGCGTCCTCGCGCGCGCCACCACGCCGCGCACGCCGCGACCGCGCGCGCGTCGAAGCGCCGTCGCGCGCGCGTCCGCGTCGTCGTCCTCGCCTTCGCTCGCCTCGGTCGTCGCGCGTCGTCGACGCGATCGCGCGTCGCGCGCGCGCGTTCGCGCGTCGCCCGCGACCGTTCGTCCCGCGGCATCGAATCGAATCGAATCGCGCGCGCGTCGTCGTCGTCGCGTCGCGCGTCGTCACCGCGCGCCGTCTCGCGCGTCCGACGCGCGTCGCCGCATCGCGCGCGCGCCTCGCGATCGCCGCGGTCGCCGGTCGCGCGCGCGTCCGTGTGCGGGCGCGGCGCCGCGACGTCGCGCGCGAACCGATCGATCGATCGATCGATCGAGCTCGATCGCGATCGACGCGTCGTCGATCGCGGGTTCGATTCGATCGACGACGCGTCGATCGCGATGGGTTCGATTCGAGCGATCGACGCGCGCGCGCGATGCCTCGCGATCGCGCGCGCGATCGCGATCGCGATCGACAGACGACGACGCGACGGACGCGTCGGCGCGAACGACGCGCGACTCGCGCGCGAGGCATCGCGCGGGCGATCGCGGCGATCGACGCGGCGCGCGACGCGGCGCGCGACGCGCGGGGACACCGTGAATCGATAATCATCCACGTGTTCGCATCTTGCGGATGAGCGCGTCCGTGGCGTCGCCGGAGACGGCGAAGAAACAGCGAGAGGAAGACGCGCAGGCGTTGAAGCGCGCGATGGACGCGGTGGCGAACCCGACGCGAGTGGAGGCGACGACGGAGACGACGGAGACGACGGAGACGACGGAGACGACGACGAAGGACGCGAGCGAAGAGGCGAAAGAGGACGCGGTGGAGACGACGACGACGACGACGACGACGACGACGACGAATGAAACGGAACGACCGCAACAGACGGCGACGGACGAGGACTACGCGCGATTGGATGCGTATTTGAGTACCGGGTTCGGTTTGGTGCACGCCGACGGGAAAGACGGCGAGGGGCGAACGGTGGTGACGGTGAACGCGACGCGGATTCCGGGCTGGGCCGGCAGCGCGGATCGCGATAACTCGATGAATCTCATCATCAATACGCTCGAACGCGTGGCGGCGGCTGGGGAGTACGTCGTCGTGGTGTATTTCGGCGACGACGACCGATCGAAGGGCGTCGTGCCGACACACTCGCTCAACTGGCTCGGCGACCTCCACGACAAGTTGGCGTACGCGGTGCGGAAAAACGTGCAAAGAATTGTCTTCGTGAACGCGACGTGGATCATGAGCAGCATCATCTCGTTGTCGATGACGTTCGCCTCGTCAAAGGCGAGCAAGAAATTCGCGTGGACCAAATCCCTGGACGACATGGACAAGGACACGGGATACAACGTCCACCAAGCGATGTGCGGCGAAAAGTTTCTTGCCTCGGTCGGCAGAAAAGTCGTGTACGCCGAATCCGAAGCCGCCGCGCCCGCGCCCGCCGCATCGTCGTAAATAGTAGTCGAATTTTAATCGAATGCAAGAGTTGATACTCGTCCACGTCGCGCGCGGCGTTTCGATTTCTCATATGAATGGGATTTTATTAATCAATTACGTACGTTAAGGAGGGGTATTACTTCTTCACCGCCTTCAACACGGCGGAGAAATCTTCGTCGTCGCATCCATCGCGTCTCGCGCGCTTGTACAACTCGTTCGCCGCGGCGGCGACGGGCATCTCTTGGGCGAGCTCGTCGGCCAACGCGATGGCCAATCGCATATCCTTTTGCTGGTGCTTGAGCGGGAACGCCGGAGCGAATTTCCCGGCGTTCATCGACGGACCTTTGAGAGCGAACATCGGCGACGCGATGGCGCCCAAAGAGATCACTTGAAGCAAAGTGTCCGGATCCAAGTCGCACTTTTCCGAAAGCGTCAAGCCTTCGGCGAAGGCGCCCATCATGCTTCCCATGATCATGTTCACCACGAGCTTCATCTTCGCCCCTTGACCGACTTCGCCCAGGAAGAAATGCGCTTTGCCCATGGTTTCCAGCGGCGCCTGGCACCTTCCGTACAGCGCTTCATCCCCGGCGCACAAAAAGATGAGCGCGCCGTCCTCGGCGGGTTTCTTCGACCCGCTCACCGGCGCCTCCAAAAATTCCGCCCCCGTCGATCGCACGATCGCCGCAATCTCGCTCGACGTCTTCGCATCGACCGTGGACACGTCCACGTATCCCTTTCCAGCGCTCAATCCATCCTTCGCCGCGCGCGCCACCGCCAGCGCCGCCTCCGGCGTGCTCACCATGACGAACGTCACCTCCGCCGCCGCGCACGCCTCGCTCGCGCTCTTCGCCTCGCGCGCGCCCGCCTCGACCACCGGCGCCGTCGCCGCGCTCGTGCGATTCCACACGATCACCTCGTGTCCCGCGTTCAACAGGTTCTTCGCCATGGGCACGCCCATGATCCCGCATCCCAGAAACGCGATCTTCATCGCCTTCGTCGACGCGTTCGCGACGCGCGGAGACGCGCGGTTCGCGACGACGCGCGATCGATCGAGCGCGCGTCCGCGCGCGTTCGACGACGCGTTCGAGTGTGCGCTCGAGTGTGTGCGCGCACCGAGGGCGCACGACATAGTCTGCGGGACGGCGTCCGCGTCCGCCCTCTCGCCGTCGCGTCGTCGTCGACGATGACGGCGCGCGACGCCGCGATTCGAAACCGCGATGCGTTGAATCGCTCACGCGCGTGATGCGTTACATCTACATCGCTAACGCGCCGACCCCTCGAGCTCGTCTCGCAGGCGCATCTCCAACTCGCGCTTGGCGGCGAGAATCTTCGACACCTCGGAGACCGCGGCGCGGAGCTGGCTCTCGAGCATGGACTTGGCCGTGCGCTCCGTCGCGAGGTCGCGCTCGAGCTCGGCGACGCGAGCCCTGAGCGCGGAGAGCTCGTCGGGGGCGTCGTCCTTGGACGGACCGGGCATGCCGCCGGTGTACGCGCGGGGTGAAGACGCGCGCGCGCCGGCGCGCGCGCTCGATGACGTGGACGCGGCTGTCGACCGACGCGCTCGGTGCGCGTCGGCGCGCGCGGGATTGGGAGCGAGGGCGACGGAAGACGCGAGCATGGCGACGCGCGGCGCGCGCTTCGCGCAGTGCGGCGCGCGGGTCGGTTGACGCGGTTTTTTGTTTTTCGTTTATACAACATCGTTAGGCGATGATCGCGCGGATTACCTGTTTTCGCTGTAAATCTTGGCACCTTCGGTGGTGAAGTCGGCGTTTTTGAAGTTGAACGTGCGCACTTTGTGCTTGGCGCCGCCGTAGTTGAGGACGCCGTCGGACACGCCCGTGCCTTCGTATTGTAATAAGCGATCCCACTCTTCAGTTTGCTTGCCGTAACGGAACAGAGCGAGAGTGCTCGGGAAGTGCGTGTCGTCGCACACGTTGGCTTCGGCTTGCGCGGACGCCAGCGCTTCGGCTTCATCGCTCGATTGTAAGAGCGCGCGGCGTCTGCCCGGCGCGTCGAAGCAGGTGCTAATCTTCAAGCAGCGGGGAGCGCTCTGCAAGTGCACGGAAATGCGCGAGCCACCGATCAAGGGTTCGTGGATGAACGCACCCTGCTGATCGGCCAAGTAGCCCCAGCCCTTCTCCGCGCGCTTTTGCCACGCGTGCGTCGCGCTCTCGCTCGCGAGCTCAAACGACTGCGCGGCGAGTTCGTCTTTGCAGTCGTCATCCGAGTACAACATTAACCCACTCAAGTCCCACTGGTTGTGCGTCTTACTCGGTGACTCGCTCCCCTTCAGCGATTCTAATCGCCACCAGTCACCCAATCGCCCCGCCTCCTCGTCTGCCTCGTCTTCGCCGTCCATCAACTCCACCGTAGGTCGTCCCGTCTTCGGATCCTTCTTCACGTTGTTGAATTGATGTCTCTCCGTCGGTGAAGACAGCGCGAACTTCGTCACCGCGTCTCGCGTCGCCGGATTTACCATCGTGTACACCAACAACGCCATGCTTGCGATCAACAAGATCGAACTCGCGAGATTACACCGGCAAAACACATTCGTCGAGTTGGCGTTTTGCTTCGCCTCCTCCGAGGAGTCGAATATATCATCCACGAGATCGCTCTCGTCCGCGTCGACGCCAGGTCCGATCTCCACATCTTTCTGTTGTTCGTACGCACCCACGGCGTGCGCGGGCGGGGCGTCAGGGCCGAGAGACGCGAGTAATCGCGCCTTATCGTCATCCTCCAATCCTCCGTCGTCGTCGACGAAACCGCCCTCGTCGTCGTCGTCCACGGTGAATTGCGCGCGTTTAGACATCGGCCTCGCGTGCGCGAAAGTAGTTTCTTCTCAACCGTCCGTTCGAGCGTCCGCGTGTCGCTCGCACGCGTCAACGTCTGCGGCGAGATCGCGGTCCGATGCGATCCACACGAGGTGGCGCCGAGACTCGCGGCGCGTCGACAGAGGCGGACGCGGCGTCGATCGTCGAGGCGGAACGCGGCGGCGGGGATTACCGTGAAGTAATGACGGTAAAGTAATGAAAAATAATCAATAATGACAACACGGAGAGAACGACGCGCGCACTCATAACTCGCTCTTCGCCGCGAGCTCGTCCTTCGCTGCGAGCAGCGCGGCGGCGGTCGCTTGTTGAGTCGACGCGCCCGAGTCTTTCAGTTCGCCAAACGTTTGCGAAATCGATCGCACCATCTTAGCTATGTCTTCCGACGACGCCGACGCGCTGTTCGCGGTGGCTTTCTGTTTGCGAGGCTTGGCGCCCAAATCCGGCAGTCCGGCGATTTTCTTCGGCACGGCGTCTTCGACGGCGCCCGGCGCCAAACATTCTCCGAGCGCGCTCGTCCCCGAAGTGTGCCGCATGCGCTGTTCAAACATTCCCAACATCGGTCCCAACGCTTGACCGATTTCCGTCGACAAGAACACGTCCGGTAAATCCAGAATCTGCTGCGGAATGTCTTTACCGACGAGAAACATCGCCGCCTCCGAGGTAAAGTTGTTGCAGTTGTGTCTCAATAAATTGTACGTTTCCGACGTGTATCGCGGTTGCGCCTCGCGCAAGAAATCGCGAAACATCTCCTCGTCCACCTCCGTCGTCCCCAACGCCTCGACGCGCAACGGCGCCCCGAACTGCGTCTGCACGTGCGACGCCGGCGCGCACTGCAAGCCTTGCCCGAACCAATACTCCTTCCCGTGCACGACGATGCCGGTGTGATACACCGCCTCGATCTCCTTCCCGAGCAACTGCTGCGACATCATTCGCGCCATTCCACCGCTATCGAGCGCGAGTCGTCGTTTCGTCAGTCACCGCGTCGCCGCCGTCGCGTCGTCCGCGTCGTCGCGTCTTCTAGAAGATGCTTCATCGCGTCGCGTCGCGTCGCGTCGCGTCGCGTCGCGTCGCGTCGTCGCGTCCTCGCGCGCGCACCTCAGGTCGTACACGTGCAACGAGACGTCGTGCGTCGTCATCGCGTCGCGTTCGGGCGCGCTCGACGTTCGTTATCCCTCGTCGCGCGAGCGAGTGACGTCGAGTCGGTCGTCGGTCGGCGGCTCGTCTCGACGCGCGATCGCCATCGCGCGACGCGGACGCGCGATACGCGCACCGACGCGCGCCGACGTCGAGCTCGACGAGAGACGACGACGACGACGACGACGCGATGCCCGCGCGCGCGAGCGCGAAGCACGCCCTCGGATGCCTCGCCGTCGGCGCGATGCTGCGGAAATGCGTGGACGCGCGACGACCGAGATATAAAAAGCGACGCGGTGCGTACTCGACGCGGACGCGGGCGAGCGCGGACGGCGCGGTCGCGCGGTGGCACAACGCGGATTTACCGCACGCGAAAGCGTTTCGCGTCGAACCGTTCGAGGGGTGCGGGACGGTGCACGAGGTGTTCGAGTACGCGGTGAAGCGACACGCGAGCAGACCGGCGCTGGGCGAACGGGACGTCGAGGAGACGACGAAGACGACGACGAGCGACGGGCGAGAGGTGGAAAAATTACGATTGGGAGGGTATAAATGGATGACGTTTCGAGAGGCGAGCGAACGGGTGAGCGCGATCGCGAGTGGGTTGGTGGATCTCGCGGGGTTGAAGCCGCAAGACAAGGTGATAATCTACGCCGATACCAAGCGCGATTGGCAGCTCACGGCGCAGGCGTGCTTTCGAATGAATCTCACGGTGGTGACGATTTACGCCACGCTCGGTGAAGACGGGGTGAAGCATGGGATAAATCAAACCAAGGCAAGCGTCGTCGTGTGCGATGGAAAACTCTTGAAGACGTTGACAAACGTCGCCGGGGATTGTCCGTCGCTCAAGCACGTGGTGACGATGGGCGAGCCCGAACAAGCGTCGTTGGATAAGTTACCCAAGAGTGTGTTCCAAATCGGACTAGACGAGGTCGCAACGCTCGGTGCGCGCAAGCCCATGGCGGCGCGGCCGCCGAAATCGACCGACATCGCGGTTTTGATGTACACCAGCGGTACCACGGGGGCGCCGAAGGGCGTCATGTTGAACCACTCCAACGTGTGCGCGACGATGACTGGCCTCAAAGACGCGGGTGATTTTACCAATAAGGACGTCTACTTGGCGTACCTGCCGCTGGCACACATCATGGAGATGGCGGCGGAAACGGTGATGCTCGCTCTCGGTGCCGCGATCGGTTACGGCTCGCCGCAAACGCTCACGGACACTGGATTGAAGCTCGCGCCGGGCACGCGAGGCGACGCGCCTACGTTGAAGCCGACGTTCATGGTGTTCGCTCCGGCCGTGCTCGATCGAGTCCGTCAAGCCGTGCAGGCCAAGTTTAGCGCCGCAAAACCGGCGTTGAAGAAACTCATCAACGCGGGCTTGGTAGCGGGTCGTAAAGACTTTGAAAACGGTAAAATCGGCGCGCCGTTCTTGTACAACGCCATCATCTTTAAAAAGGTGCAAAAGCTCATCGGTGGACGCGTGCGTATCATGATTTCTGGGTCCGCGCCGCTGTCGCGCGAGACGCAAATCTTCATGCAAACGTGCTTCCGATGCCCGGTTCGTCAAGGTTATGGGTTAACTGAAACCGGTTCGTGCGGTACCATCGCTTCGTTTGACGATTATTCGCCAACCGTCGGTCAAGTCCTCACCTCGGTGAGCATCTCTCTCCGCGATTGGGAAGAAGGTGGATACCGAGTCGCGGACGAAAAAGACCCGTCCATCGGTATGCCTCGCGGTGAAGTTCTCATCGGTGGTCCCGTCGTGTGCCAAGGGTACTTCACTGCGCCTCACATGCCCGACCCAGAGCTCGAAGCGAAGAACGCATCCGAGTTCTCCGTCATCGACGGCGTGCGTTACTTCCACACCGGCGATGTCGGCCAATTCACCGCTGACGGTCAATTGATGATCATCGATCGCAAAAAAGACTTGGTCAAGCTTCAACAAGGCGAATACGTCGCCCTGAGCAAGGTCGAGAACGTCTTGAAGCAATGCCCGTACGTCGCCATGGCCATGGCGTATGCCGATTCCAAGCACTCGTATTGCATCGCCGTCGTCGTCGTCAACGAGGCGCCGCTGAAAAAGCTCGCGTCGAGCAAGGGCATCACCGGCGACGTCGACACGCTGTGCGCAAACTCCACGATCATCAAGGAAATTTCATCTGCGTGCAAATCGGCGTGTAAGACTGGGAAACTCGTCGGTTTCGAGACGCCGACGACGTACATCTTAACCGCCGAGCCGTGGACTCCGGATAACGACTTGGTCACCGCGGCGTTCAAGTTAAAGCGACAAAACATCGTTAAAGCCTTCAAAACAGAAATCGATCGCGCGTACGCGTGAGTGTTCTTGTCAATCATCGCATCAAAGCATCTTCTCAACGTCGTCGCGTCTCGCGTCTCGAGTCCCAGCCAGTCGCGTCGAGTGGTCATTCCACGAACCCATCGTCGCTCGCGCCCCAATCCGCGACGCGTCATGCCGCTCGCGACATCGCGCGCTAAGAAACACGACGCCATCGACGACGCGTTGACGGCGGAAGACGCGCGAGAACACGCGGATAAGTTGGCGAAATCTTTGTCCATCTTCGCCACGATCCCGCGCGCCATCGCCGAGGCGCACATTCGTTTACGAGGTCGAGCGTGTCCAGACGAGCGCGCGAGCGACGCCGACGTGCGAGGCGCGCTACTGAAAGCGCTGAGCGATGAAGTCTTGGCCGAGCGAGAGTGTAAGCTAAAGGGAACGAAGTTTGAGCCGTACGTGAACGCACGGCCGAAGCCGGCTGCGGCTGCAGCGGCGGCTCGAACGGGACGGACGACGACGCGCGCGGTGGTCGATGGCGATCGTCGAAGCGCGTCGAGAGAGACGAAAATAATCGGTGGCGATCGTGGAGACGGCTCCGATAGCGATAGTTCGGTTGGTGTGGCGAGCAAATTCGTGCCACGGGAAATCGAAGACGAAGACGAAGACGAAGACGAAGACGAAGACGAAGACGAAGACGCGACGACGAGCGACGACGAGGAAGAAGAGTATAGCAGTGACGGAGATTATAGCGGCGAAGATGACTACGCCGATGACGGTGGAAATTTCTTCGGTCGAGCGGCAGAGGAACCGCCGGCACCTGAAGGGGCGAATCCGTTCGCGAGCATGGGGGACGTCGATTTCGGCGAAGAGGCGCGCGCACAAATCGAAGAAGCGAAGCGTATCGTGGCCGAACGCAAGGCGCAAGCGTCGAATTTAGCGGATGCATTAGCGAGCCTACAAACGTCGGACCCGGTGTCGCCGACGCCTTCAGGCCGTGTCGCGTTCAGCGACAAGGGCGACGACGTTGCCAGCATCGCCGGCTCCATCGCGGGTTCAGACTTCACCGACCGCTTCGATGCGATATCAATAGCTTCCATCGCCGCCACGCTCGGATCTGACGCCACAGATCGAGTTGCAGACGTCGACGGGAGTGAATTCGACGTCGCCAGTCTCGCATCTCATGGCACGCATCGCGCGACCACCGACCTCGGCTCGGACGACGAGCGCGAAGCCGCAATTTTCGAGAGCGAGGACGAGCGCGACAGCGTCAGTTCGGACGAGCGTCACGGCGCCAAGGAAAATGCTCCACCATCGCCTCCATCACCGTAGTAGCTCGCTTTAACACAACGCACCGTACGCGATACTCGCGCTCGACGGGCGCGAACGCTGCGCTCGGGGCAAACTGAAATCGCCACGTCACCGTCGCCGAAAAGGTCAATCGAAACGCGTCGTCCCGCACTTCTCGACCGCCTCGGTGCGCGCGCGCGACGCGCGCCCGACGACGCACGCCGCGCTTCGTAAACTCTCGCGTCTCGCGCGGTCGTCATGACGGCGCCGAGCGTGAGCAACGGCACGACGCGTTCGCTGATTTGGTTTCGCAAAGCGCTGCGCGTCCACGATAATCCCGCTCTCGCCGCGGGCATCGCGCGCGCGAAGAGCGCGCAACCGGTGTTCGTGCTCGATCCGTGGTTCTGTAAGCCCTCGCGGGTGGGGGCGAATCGCATGCGGTTCTTGTTGCAATCGCTGCGCGACTTGGACGCGACGCTGCGAGAACGCGGCAGTTCGCTGCTGGTGCTGCACGGCGAACCGCGAGTGGTGTTGCCGCGAGCGTGCAAGACGTGGAAGGTTGATTTGGTGACGTGGGAACACGATATCGAACCGTATGCGAAAATGAGAGACACCGCGGTGCGAGGCGCGCTGGAGCGCGCGGGAGTAGAGTGCGCGTCGTCGAGCGGACACACGCTGTACGACGTGGAGGAGATGTTGGCGAAGTGTCATGGGAAACCACCGACGACGTATTCGCAGTTTTTGAAGATTGTAGATAAAATGGGTGCACCTGCGGCCGCTTTGGATGCGCCGAAGGCGATGCCGGCGCCGTTCACGGGGACAGCAGAGGAGACGAAGGAATTAGTCGCGGGAGTGGCGGATGCGTACGGGATCCCCACTTTGGAGGAGCTCGGTTACGAAGCCATGCATGACGACGAAGGTTTTCAAGCGATCGGAGGTGAAACCGAAGGCTTGAGACGTCTACGCAGACAACTGTCGCGCACGGAATGGGTGCACACGTTTCAAAAGCCAGATACAAATCCCACGACGCTTTTTCATGCCTTGGGCGCGAAAAAGCCAAAGCCAAAGAGTCCGTTCGAAATCGCAGCGCGAGACGCGGGAAGCAAAAATGACGCAACAAACACTGCAGCGAATAGTGATATGCTGATGACACCGTCCACGACAGCGCTGAGTCCGTACATGAAATTCGGTTGCGTGTCGCCGCGAGTGTTTTATCACGAGCTCAACGCCGTGCTCGCAAAGTTTGAGGGCAAAGGTCAACCTTCGCAACCGCCGGTGAGTCTCATGGGACAACTGATGTGGCGCGAATTCTACTATCTCGTCGGCGCGGGGACGCCGAATTTCGATAAGATGGAAGGAAATCCAATCTGCAGGCAAATTCCTTGGAACAAGGATCGTGAGCTCTTCGCGGCTTGGGAGAACGCGCAAACCGGGTTCCCTTGGATCGACGCCGCGATGACCCAGCTTCGCCTCGAGGGATGGATCCATCACTTGGCTCGACACGCCGTGGCGTGCTTCCTGACCCGTGGTGATCTATTCGTGCACTGGGAGTGGGGCAGAGACACGTTCGATCGCGACCTCGTCGACGCCGATTGGGCGCTGAACAACGGCAACTGGATGTGGCTCTCGTGTTCGTGTTTCTTTTACCAATATTTCCGAGTGTACGGTCCGCACTCGTTCGCGAAAAAGTACGACAAGGACGGCGCGTACGTCAAGCACTACCTCCCCGTGCTGAAGAATATGCCCGCCAAGTACGTGTACGAACCTTGGCTCGCCCCTCTCGACGTGCAGAAGAAAGCCGGTTGCGTCGTCGGCGTCGATTATCCCGCTCCGATCGTCGACCACGCCACGGCGAGCAAGGCGTGCATAGATAAGATCGCCACCGCTTACGCCGCTCACAAGGACGCCACCGCGGTGGCTGGGAAGAAGCGTAAAGCCGGCGAATAAACTCGTTGATTCGTTAATTTAAAAAGCCTCTCGCGCGCGGCGTCCACCACACTGCACAGGCGCCTCACAACGCGACGCGCGTTCGTCATGTCGCTCGAGCGCGAGCGCTTGCTCGATCGCGCGACGTCGAACGCGGCCGCGTCGTCGCGCGATGACAGACGAACGCGCGCTGTTCGTCTCATCGCCACCGCTTCGTGCGTCGGCGTCGCGACGTACGCGCTCGCGCGCGCCAGCGGGATGATGTTCGCACCGTCGCTCGGTAACACCCAACGCGATTCGCGCTTCGGCGCATCGTCCATCGACGCCACCGAGCGAACGGTGCGAGAGTATAAGGACGAATTGTCAATCCTCTCGTGGTCGCACGATCGCGGATTCGAGACGCACAGAGGATCGTGGAGGCAGGAGGCGCGAAGCGCCGACGCGAACGAGACGCCGGACGCGCCGGCGAAGGACGAGCGCGACGTGTCGAATCGTCAACGAGGGGCGGCAACGCTGATGGCGCAAACGATCGCAAAGTACATGCCTGGTCGATTATCGGAGACGTCGGCGCCGTTCGAGTTGTTGTACTCGACGTGGGACATGCCGTCGACGCCGTGCTTGGACGCCGAGTACGCGCAGAAGTTGTGCGAGTTTGATCGATGGGTACCTATATTTAACTTTGGGAGCTCGTTCAAGGATCAAACCGTGCTGCCGACAATGGTGCCAGCCACGCTCGGCGCGCTTCGTAGTTGTTTCATCGAGGGTTTGAATCCGCATTTAGGCTTTAGCGCGGACGACGAGCCACAGTGCGACTTTTTACGCTTCCCGACGACAAAGTATTCCGAGCAAGGAAAGTGCGACGCCAAGCTCGCTCAGTGTCGGTATCACGGATTGTTTTCGCTCAATGCCGTGGATGATAAGTCGATGTACGAGTGGGATAATCTCAAACCGCAGGTGGAATGGCGCGGGAGCGACTATTCGTTTCTCGCGCCCCGGGTACCGGGGCACAAGCCTGACGCGAATGAGTTTTTGAGCGAAATCGCGTCTTCAGCCAATGTTTCGCAGGCCTTACACGATATGGCGTTTTCCACCGATATTGGACCACGTCTCAGGGCGGTACTGTTTTCAAAGTTGTACCCCGAGCTCATCGACGCCAAGTTTTTCAACTGGAAAAATCAGTCGAGCGAGCGCGACAAGATGGCCGCCGAACTCGGTATTGACGCCACGGAACGCTTAACTGAAGAGGCGCTGGGCAAATACAAGTATCATCTCGACCTCGGCGGTGGTGGAGGGACGACGTGGAGCGGACTGATTCCCAAACTCACCATGCCGGGCGTGCTGTTGCACCACGAGACGTCGATGAAGGATTCGTACTTTGACACTCTGAAGCCGTGGGTGCACTACGTGCCCGTCGCAGAAGACCTACACGACGTTTTTGAGAAGATTTCTTGGTGCGAAACGCACCCCGAGGAAGCACGAAATATCAGCGCCAACGCCAACGACTGGGTTCGCGACTTCCGAGGCTTGAAATCGCTGCTTCGTCACAACTATCAAGCCCTGGCGATTCCCTTGGCGAAAACGCTCGATCCCTCTGGCGAGACGCTGCTAGACTTTGAAGCCGCGCACGTGGCCGCGCGCGCCGAGCGCCTGGCCGCGCGCGCCGCAAAACTCGCCATCAAAGCGTCCAGAGACGCCGCCAAAGCCGCGAAGGCCACCAACGTTTCCGATTAGCCCCCGTTCCGCGCTGTATCAACAGTATCAACACCATCCGTCCACCAGCCACCGCCGAGCCGCGCGACGCTCCGTTTTCAAGCCTCCGCCATCGATCGCTCGACGCGCCACACGCGCGCGCGATGCTCGGTCGCGCGCGCGATGACGTCGCCGAGCGCGCGGCACTCCTCGACGTCCCCGACGCCCCGTCGTCGTCGCGCGTCGCCGACGTCGACGTCGACGTCGACCGACGCGCGCGCGCGGGACACCAACACCCAAGCGCTTCGCGCGTGGTGTTTCGCTCGCGAATGCTCGGGTTCGCGTGCGCGTTCGTCCTCGTCGCGTGCGCGTCGCGCGTGGGAAACGCTCCCCTGAGACTGCGACCGCCGATCGAGAAGCGCACGGCGCGCACGGTGAAAGAGTACGGACACGAGGGGGAGTTGCACTTGCTGCGCTGGACGTCGGCGGGTGGATTCGAAGCCGTCGAGTTGGGTCAGTCGACGGATGGCGTCAAGCAGCGCGCGGTGGAGGCGGTGAAGGTGATGATTGAAACGATAAAGAGGTATTACCCGCATCGGCTCGAGGATGGGCGGAATCCGTTCGAGTTGCTTTTCGAAGTATCGGACAAGCCGTCGACGCATTGCGTGTCCGCGCAGGCGAAGTGCGCGACGAGAGCGTGGGCACCGATATATGCGTTCGGTAGCGTGCCGAAAAACGTCGAGCACGTGTTACCGACGATGATTCACGCGCCCTTGGTTCCGCTCGCGTCTTGTTACACTGAGAACATCGCGACGTACAACGTGTCCATGAGTGGGCTTGACGCTGAGACGACGTCGTGCCCGTTTCTGAATTACCCGACGAAAAAGTATAGCGAGTTGGCCAAGTGTGATCCGGACGGCGATGTGAGCGGACAAGCTGCGTGTACGCCATACGCCCACGGATTATTTTCGCTCGACGCCGTGGAGGACAAGTCGTTGTACGAATGGAACTCGTTGGTTAACAAAGTCTTTTGGAGAGGGAGCGATTACGCGTTCTTGACGCCGTCGTACCCGGATTTTGCCTCGACGTCCGAAAACTTTTTGCCATGGTTGATGGAAGAGGCGAACAAAATGAAAGCGATGAAGATGTTGTTGCGAAATAGTGACGTCGGTCCGCGCTTTAGGGCGGTTCTGATGTCGAAGTTGCACCCCGAGCTCATCGACGCCAAGTTTTTCAACTGGAAAAATCAGTCGAGCGAGCGCGACAAGATGGCCGCCGAACTCGGTATTGACGCCACGGAACGCTTAACTGAAGAGGCGCTGGGCAAATACAAGTATCATCTCGACCTCGGCGGTGGTGGAGGGACGACGTGGAGCGGACTGATTCCCAAACTCACCATGCCGGGCGTGCTGTTGCACCACGAGACGTCGATGAAGGATTCGTACTTTGACACTCTGAAGCCGTGGGTGCACTACGTGCCCGTCGCAGAAGACCTACACGATCTTGCTGAACGCGTGCGATGGCTCGAAACCCATCCGACCGCGGCGCAGCGCATCAGCGCCAACGCCAACGACTGGGTTCGCGACTTCCGACGCCTGCGATCGCTCTTGGCGTACAACTATCGCCTTCTCGCCGTTCCGCTGTCGCTCTCCCTCGACGCCAAGCCGTTACCGTTATTTGCACCCTCCGCGAGCGTCCAAGCGACGAAATCCGAAGCCGAAGCCATCGACGCTGACCTCGCGTCGCCGCAACATCGCGCCGCCGTCGCCGCCGCCGGCGCGTCTCGCCGCCGTCGCGCGTCGGCTCGCCCCGCGGCGCGCGACACCCCCCGCGCGCCGTCGCTCTAGTCCTAGAACACCGTCCGTTAGTTTATCACGCACCACTTCGTTCATCGCGCGCGTCGCTTTCGCGCCCGCTCGCGGCCGTCTCCTTCTTCTCTCCTCTCTTCGCGCGTCCGCGGCGGCTCGCGGTCCCGGTCCTTCTCAAGATGTCCCGCCCGATCGACGCCCACTTCGATCGGCATCGCGCGACGCGCGCGTGGACGTTGGACGCGCGATGCGACGCCGCGCGCGCGCGTCGACGCGCGGTGCGTTCGCGTGCGTTCTGTTCGCGCTGCTCGCCGCGGTGTGCGCGCGCGCGAGCGATTACTACGCCGCGCTCGGCGTGTCGCGCGGCGCGGAGGAGTCCCAGATCAAGCGCGCGTACCGAAAGCTCGCGCTGAAGTACCACCCGGATAAGAACCCGAACGACGAGCGCGCGAAGAAAAAGTTCACGGAAATCTCGCAGGCGTACGAGGTGCTGAGCGATAAGGAGAAGCGGTCGATATACGATCGGTACGGCGAGGACGGGGTGAAGCAACACGAACAGAGCGGCGGACGAGGCGGCGGCGGGGCGCAAGATATCTTTAGTCAGTTCTTCGGCGGCGGTGGACCGTTCGGAGGATTCGGGGGATTCGGAGGAGAACAGGAAGAACCGGAAACGCCGAAAGGGACGACGATTAAGGTTGATTTGGGGATGACGGTGAAGGAAATTTATCTCGGGGCGACGGCGCCGGTGACGCGGGAAAAGTTGGTGACGAAGAGCGCGAGAGGGACGAGGAAGTGTAACTGCCGACAGAAGCTCGTGACGCGACAAGTCGGACCGGGGATGTATCAGCAGTACACCGAGCAAACGTGCGAGGATTGCCCGAACGTTAAATTGGTGCGCGAGCGCGCGGATCTAAAAGTCGAGGTCGATCCGGGCGCCCCCGTCGGGCACGAAATTCTATTTTTTGAAGAAGGCGACGCGATGATCGATGGCGACCCCGGAGATTTGCTCTTCGTCGTGCAAACTTTGGAGGATAAAGAGAACAGGATCACGCGCGTCGGTAAGAGCGATTTGCACATGACGTACGAAATTACCCTCGTCGAGGCGCTCAACGGATTTTCTAAAATCTTCAAGCACTACGACGGCCACGACGTCGTCATCGCTCGAACCGGGGTGACGGTACCTTTCGACAAAATGACGCTCAAGGGCGAAGGCTTGCCGAAGCACAATCAATTCAAAAAGTTCGGTGACATGTTCATCACGTTTCAAGTCCAGTTCCCGGCGTCGTTGGACCAGAAGCAACGCGACGTCGTCTCGAAGACGTTCGCCTCGTCGAAATTTGTCGAGGTCGGCAAAGTGGTCGTATAAATCAATTACAACGTTGCGATGGTATATTTCACCAATAACCTATCGATTCTTGGATGATGTTAAACGTTCTTATTATTTGTTCTTCACCGTCTCGCGCGCTTGAAACGTTGTGTCGCGATTTCACGTCGGGAGTCGCGCTTTTACTTGAGCAGCAAATCCAGTTCGATTCGCGAAAAATCGACAGTCGCCGGCGACGTTTCGAGCTTCTTCCCCTTTCTACCGCCCATCGTCGTCGAACCGAGGATCAAGCTCGCCTCGACGTTGGCCGTGAAGGCGGTCTTGTCGCCGTCGTGCAGCTCGAGATTCCTCTTCACGCAAAAGCCGTTTTGCATCGCCGGAGACGTCACGCCATTCGTCGTCAAAAACTGAAACCCGACGTACGGTTCGTGATCCTTGTAATCGAAGTTCCCGCTCACCTTCAGCTGCACCGCGTCCAAATCGAACGTCTTCTCGTAAAACACCGTGTGCTTGCGCGTGTCGAGATTAATGTCTCCGTTGAACCACGAATCCGTCACCTTCCACTGCAGGTTGGGCTTGTAATTGAAGACCTCCTTCCCGAACGCCTCTCCATCGTTCGCCGCCTGCAGCGGCACGTCCGTCCCCGCCGTGACGACCACGTCCGGCGCGATCGGTATCCGCAATCGAAACTGCTTTCGAATCCGCAGCAGCACCTCGGGCGCGCTTCCAAACTTGACGTACTTTTGCAGCGAATCGAGCCCGCTCTCCACCTTTCCCGTCAAGTCTTCCAGCGTGTCGACCGCGGCGTCGCGCGCGTCTTCCACGTGCTCGTTCCACGATTGTTGTTTTCGGTTCATCGTCGCCGCGCTCGAGCGTCTCGCGCCTCGCGCCTCGCGTCGGGGCGTCGGGGCGTCTCGGAATCCGGTCGCGCGACCGGACGTCGACCGCGACCGCCCGGACGAGTCGCGAACGGTCGACGCGACCCGCAGACGGCGACGGCGACCCGCGGACGGCGACGGGCGCGATGGACGATAGAAAAAGTGCGCGCGATGACGAGCGATGACGGCGACGACGCGACGACGCGACGCGCGCGAGGGAACGACGCGACGACGCGAGGACTGACGGCGACGACGACGGGACGAATTGCATCGTTTGTAGAAATCGGTATCGGGTTGACGAGCTTTGGATGCGGATTCACCGCGCTCGGGGTGGTGTTTTTCTTCGACCGAGGGTTGTTAGCGATGGGGAATCTGATGTTCCTGTCGGGGGTCACGCTCACGATCGGGCCGAAGCAGACGGTGAAGTTTTTCGTGAGGCCGAGGAACCAACGCGGGGCGTTTTGTTTTCTCTTCGGGCTGGCGTTGGTGCTGTACGGGTGGCCGTTTATCGGGTTATTGGTGGAAGGGTACGGGTTTGTGGCGCTGTTTAGTGCGTTCTTCCCGACGGTTTTGATATTTTTAAAGAGGGTTCCGGTGTTGGGGTCGTTTCTGTCGCTTCCGGGCGTGAAACACGTGACGACGAGCATCATAGGAAAATCGCAAACGCTGCCGGTGTGATTCCGTTCGCGGGGCGAAGGCGGAACTACCTAGAATAATAAGAATCATTGTTGTGAATGGATGAATGTCATAGGGCGTATCTATATCTAGCGTTGTGTCGGCGTTGTCGTGTGTGTGTGCACGCGTGCGCGCGCTCGCGCGATTTACGCGCAGGCGGATGAATCCGCCGTGACGGTGTCGAACGCGGCTTCGTCGTCTTGCGCAGCTAATCGTTCCAGCGCTTCGATCGCGCTCGTACCGAAACCTTTCGGTTCACGGCTGGAGACGGAATCAACCACGAAGTCAAGCGTCACGATAGCCACTGCCGGTGTCGGCAAGCGCTTCGCGAACGGAACGTAAACGTCGGCGTACGGCGCTCGATGCGCGGACTTGTTGGGAGCCATATCGACGACGACGACGACGGGAGAGTTCCTCGGGGACGAGGGCGACAATGAATCGCCGATGTCTTCGATTCGCGTCACCACGGCGCCATCGGCTCGAGCGAATTGCATGTTCATCTCGAGCTGATTCGAGTCGCGAAATTTGCCGAGATAGACGAAGTGCCAGGTCGAGAAAACTTTTGCGCCAGGGTTCTCTCGCGCTCGTTTCGGTCCACCGAGATTTCCGCACGAGTCGCCTTGGATCTCGAACGCATCTTCATCCACGCAGCGTTGCTGTTCCAAACACGATTTCACCCACGCGCTGCTCAAGATCCAGCACCCTTGGATGAGCGCTTCGTAAAATTTGGCGCTCTTCTTTCGTAAAACCATGCTTCCGGAATCAACCTTGCCTTTGCCGAAGACGACGTGCGTCGTTTGAGGCGAAAACATCGACTCATAGACGAAGTCAAACTGCTTGCAGAACTTTTCCAATTCCTTCTTTTCGGCGTCAGACAAGAGAGAGCCGCACACGCGAGTCTCGCGCGTCGTCTTGAGAAGTTCGTAGCTGGAATCCGAAGGATCGATGGAAACGAGCGACTTTTGACGCTTTGTCGCAGACTTGCCGTTCGTCGGCGCTTGTGCGCGCTTCAAACTGGGCGCTCTCGTAGCCGGTCGCTGCGCGGGCAGAAGCGCGAGAGGAAGAGTCGAGTGCGCCGGGCACGAAATTGAAAAGTGCTCGCCGTCGTACGTCGTTCCCTGAACCAGTCGCGCGCACCAAATATGATACGATTTCTTGCATCTCGATTCGCTGCACCCCGACGGAGCACCCACTTTCTTGCAGTAGGCACACTTCAGACTTTTCGCTCTCCGGACCTCCGCGCAAACGTTCGTCAAGCCTCCGTCGACTGAGCTCACGACGAGCGGCGCCCAAAGCGCGCACGTCGTGTGACAGTGTTCCACGACCGTTTTCCTCGAAATCTTCTCCTCGAAACGTTCGACGCTTTCCCCAACCTCGCTCCCACGCTTGCAAAACGCGCACGGATGGCGACCCTGGACGGCAGCGTTCGGATCGATCACCGCTCCCGTCCACGGCGCGCGCGTCTCCCTCTCCACCGTCTCCTCCGTCGCCGTCGACGCTTCTTCTAATTCCCCCACCAACTCCTCAAACGCCCCGTTCCCACGTCGCCCACCTCCGTTTTCATCTCCAAACGCACGCGGTAGCGTTGGAAGCTTTCGCATGTTCGCCATGATCTCCTTCAACTGCGACACGCTCGTTCTTCGCTGCGGCGCTCGCGCGTTGTGCTTCCTCAGCTGCGTCGCCGGAATCTGTGACCCATACGGCACTTCCGTCTCCATCACCGACGCCACCGCCGCCAAAACGTTCGTATACGCGCTCACAATCTTCTCAAACCGCTCATCCTTCCGCGACTCTCGCTTCGTGCACGGCGCTCTGCACGTCGGGCACGGCTGTTTCCTATCGAACAACGTCTTCGCGCACGCCGCGCAAAAATAATGCGAGCACGCCAGCTTCGTCGGCTTTTTCGGCAGGCTCAGGCACACCGCGCAGCACAAGTGTTGTCCGAGCGCGTCCAGCGACGTCGTCAGCGTCGTTTTCGCCGTCTCCAGGCACGCGTCCAGCGTCATCCTTCGGTGCCTCGTTTGAATTCAATCGAATGCAATCCACCACCGTTTCCTCGTTTCCGCCTCGTTTCCGCGTCGCGTCGCGTCGCGTCGCGCGCGCGCGTCGACGGCGTCGCGTCGCGTCGCGCGCGCGTCTCGTCGTCCGTCCTCGCGCGCCGTCGCGCGTCGCGCTCTCCCGTCGCGCGCGCCGCCGTCTGTCGCGTCCGAGAGCGTCTTCTCGGACGCGCCGATCGATCGATCGGATCGATCGATCGATCGAATGATCGGCACTCGGCGACGATGATGATGATGATGAGGACGACGACGATGAGGACGACGACGACGACGACGACGCGCGCGAACGCGCGCGCGACGAAGCGACGAACGACGCGCGTCGCGACGCGCGCGCGCGCGAACGGCGAACGAGGAACGTCGGCGTCGGCGGCGTCGACGTCGCGGGACGACGGGCGTAACCGTATCGGGGAAATCGTCGCGACGACGGCGAGCGCTTTGGCGCTCGCGATGGGCGCGCCGGACGCGCGGGCGATCGACATGCAAATAGTGGATTCGACGACGTCCGAGTACATGCGACGACGGGACGAGGCGGCGAGTTTTAAGTGCTCGGGCGGGATGTTCGATTGCGATTCGGATAGACGAGAGTACGCGCGCGCGCAGACGGAGCGCCTGCGAGCGAGAATCGCGACGAGGGATCCGGAGATGGACGCCGAGGAGGCGTTGAGTTCGCCGTGCACGGTGGAGGATCCGTGCACGGATAACGTGCTGCAGGCGGCGTTCGCGGGGGTGCAAGGCTTGACGACGAGCGAAAAATTGGAAAAGATGGGACGACCGACGGACGCGGTGAATTCGTCGAGTCAGTATTTCGGTTTTTGAAAATGAATGCGGCGTGTAATCGAATCAATCTAAACATCTATGCTTCTATTAGGTGCGTGGCTTCGTCGACCGCGCTGTCTTCCTCGCGCAGCTCGCCCCAAGACGTGCCGACGGCGAGTTTGATTGGCGTCGGCACGGCGAGTTTGATCGCGTTCTCCATGACGTTCTTCACCGCTCGCGCGCACTCTGGGACGTAGTCTTCGTCGACTTCGAACAAAAGTTCGTCGTGGATCTGTGCGACGAGAGTGACGCGCTTTTTATTCACTGATCCCGGCGCGACGTCGTTTGCAAATCTTCCCGCGCCGACGGCGCTCGTCCATCGCAGCATCGCCGTCTTCATCATGTCCGCGGCTGTTCCTTGAATGATCGTATTCACAGCTTGCCTTTGCGCCTCGCTGCGTTCGCTGAAGACTTTGGAGTGGATTTTCGGCAACGCGCGATGTCGACCGGACATCGGAAGCGTCACCGCTCCGGTTTGTTCCGCGCGTTGCAACACGCGAGTTATCCATTGATTCACCTTTGGAAACGCTCGATGAAACGCGGCGATGTATCCCTGCGCCTCGCTCTTCGGTACGCCGAGTTTTTCGGCCAAACCCGTGGCGTGTTGGCCGTACACGATTCCGTACGCCGTGCGCTTGGCGATGTCACGCGTGCTCTTTTCCGCTGGCGCGTCGAGCGGTAAGCCTTTACCGGCGTTCCAAATCGCCACGAACACGTCGCCTTTCGCCTGTCGTAACAGCGATATGAGGCGATCATCGCCGCTCAAGTGTGCCAAAACTCGCAGTTCAATTTGACTGTAATCCGCCGCGATGAATGTGCGCCCGGTGGGTGCGACGAAGCAGTTTCGCATCGTTCCCCGACCTACTTGCTGAATGTTAGGATGACTCGAGGACAATCTCCCGGTCGCCGTCTTTGTGTTGTTCCATTGCGTGTGAATTCTGGCGCGACCGTCGGCGGCGATGACGGCTGATTTGTCGTAATTGTCGCACATCGCTCTTTCTTTCAACGCGCCTCGATGATTCAACACGATTTGTGCGAAATGATGATGCTTCACTAGCGACTGCAGGACTTCGACACTCGTCGATAAATGGCTGGACTTGGAACCTTTCATCGCGTGCGCGCTCGGCGTCGGTAGCTTGAGCTTGTTATACAAGACGTCGGCGACTTGCTGCGCGCTCGCCAAATTGATGTCGACTCCGATGCACTTTTGGGCCTCGCGCTCAAGCTCTTCGACGCGACGATTCGCGGCCCGTCTCTGCTCGTCCGCGCGCGTCCGATCGAACCCAACACCGTGGTGTTGAAGCACGCCGAGAGCGACTGCGACTTTGGCTTCGACGTCTCGCGCGAGCGGGGCGTCGCCTCGAGGGACGAACGAAAGCGCCGCGGTCAAGTCGGATTGAAAACACCCGAGCGCGTCGCTCCATGATGCATCTTTACACGCGCCCGTGTCCGCGATGCCCCCATCGTAGGCGCGATCGGGATTGGCCAACCACGCGTCGATGCGACAATCGACGACGCGCGTCGTCGACGCGTCCACGCCAGTCACGCCCGCGTCCATCGCCGCGTGAACGATGTCTTGCGCGTGATACGTCACAACTCGACACTTCGCAAAAATCTTTTCTAAACGCGCTCTCGTCGTCGCGCGGTTCGCGGCGCGCAAAAAAAACGCCTCTCCCGTCGACGCCATCACCGCGCCGAAACCGAGCACCGCTCGATCGACGGCGGACGCGTCGTCGTCGTCGCCATCGTCAGCATCACCACCGACCGCCGAAAGAGTCGCGAAGCGTTTCGCCGCCTTTTTCGCCGCCTTCTTTTCGTTCGCATCGACGTCACGAAAATTCGAACTGTACCCGAACCAAATCTCCAAGTCTCCCGCCACGCGCGCGACGTCTCTTCGCAGCACGCCGAGCGCGCACGTCGCGTCCTCGCCGCCATCCTCCAACGCTCGATCGAACGCCTCTCCGCTGTGGTCCGCATCGCACCACGCCGCATTTTTCTCGAAATCAATCCCCTCCATCGCGTCTCCTCGTCCGGTCTCGAACGCCAACGCCATCGCCTCCGCCTCCGCGCTCGGTTTCGCCTTCGCCTTCGCCTTCGCCTTCGCCTTCGCCTTCGCGCGTCGCTTCTCGCCGCCTTCGCGCGTCGTCGTCGTCGTCGTCGTCGCCGGGCGTTTCCGCGTCGCCGACGCGTCGGCGTCGACGAACACCGGCGCGACGGTCGTCGTCGTCGTCGTTTCCGTCGCGTCGCCGGGCGGCGGTTTGGTTTTCCATCGCCATCGAAACGTCGCCATCGCGCGCCGTCGCGTCGCGCGCGCCGCTCGCGCGTCGCGACGCCGCGAGAACTACGCGCGATACGCCTCGCGCGCGCGCGTGACGGCGTCGGCGCGCGATGGCGTCGCGTCGCGTCGTCGCATCGTCGTCGCGAAGTGCGGTGACGCGCGCGTCACATCGAAGCGACGCGCGCGTTCGCCGCGCGACGCTTCGACGGACGCGACGGACGCGCGCGCGCGCGTCTTCAGCGCGCGCGTCGTCGTCGCGTGCGCGATCGCGATCGCGATGGCGTCCGGACGCGCCGGGACGCCGGCGGCGACGCTCGGGACGCTGCGCGCGCACGACGCGAAGCGCGCGCTCGCGGTGGATCGGTTGATCCTGGGGGCGTCGCCGCTGGCGGGAATATACCGCGGCGTCGACGCGAGCGAGGCCGCGGCGACGGTGCGCGCGGCGCTCGACGTCGGGTTCACGCGGTTCGACACGGCGCCGCACTACGGGTTGGGGCTGAGCGAGACGCGCCTGGGCGAGGCGCTGCGAACGCACGCGAAGAAGGCGGTGAAGGTGTACACCAAGGTGGGAAGGGTGATGAAACCGATGGATGAAGTGACGGAAAGCGAACGCGAGTCGGTGGTCGAGTGGGGGAACGTGCCGGGAAACGACGGGTGCATATTTCCAGACGCCCCGCGAGACGTGTTGCCCGTGCTCGATTATTCCGCGAATGGGTTCGTGCGATCGCACGCCGATAGTTTAAACAGGCTTGGGATTGATAGAATAGAGGGATTGAGGATTCACGACGCCGAGACGCCCGAAAGGTTCGAGGCGGCGACGACCGGGGGCGGCGTGCGCGCGTTGACGGCGCTTCGCGACGCGGGAACCATTTCAGAGGTATCGCTCGGGATGAACGACGCCTCGTACGTGTTGCGAATGATTCGCGAGAATCCCCCAGGAACGTTCGACTCGGTCATGATGGCCGGTTCGTGGAACTTGCTCGATCAAGACGGTCTCGAAGTCTTGCTCGAGTGCCAAGCGCGAAACATCAAGGTGCACAACGCCGGCGTCTTCGCCAGCGGCGTCCTCGTCGGCGGTTCGCACTACAAGTACGGCCCCGCTCCCGACGAGATCAAGCGGCGCACCGAAAAGTGGAACGTCTTGGCGCGCGCGTACGACATCCCTCTCCCCGCCATCGCCCTCGCCTTCGCCCTCGCTCCCGAAGTCGTCGACTCGTGCGCCGTCGGCGTCAAGTCCCCCGACGAGGTCGCCCAATCCGTCGCCTGGCTCGCCGACGCCGCCCGCGTCCCGCGCCAGCTTTGGCTCGACGCGTTTTCTCAAGGTTTACTCGCGTGGATCCCGTCCTAGGCCCTCGTTCGTCGCGACGACCACGTAATTCAGAAACTTTCGGAAACGCTCGTGCCCACACCCGATCTCGCCTTTTCGCGCGCGAAGATCTCCGCTGACGGGGATCGATCTGGGGAACATTTCGACACATCGCGACGCGCGGTGATGCGCGCGACGACGCGCGCGCCCTCGCGACCGCCGAGTCGGTTGCGGCGATCGTCCGTCGACGCGCGCGACGACGCGCGCGCGCGCGCGTCGTCGTCGTCGTCGTCGACGTCGTCGGAGGGACGGCATCGCATCTCCGCGCGCGACGCATCGTTCGGCGCGGGCGAACGAGACGCGGGCGACGACGCGCGCGCGGCGACGCGAGATGACTGCGCGATGATGGAAGACGACGCGCGAACGTACGAGACGGACGATAGCGACGGGAGCGACACGGTGACGGCGCTGATCGAGAGAACGACGGAGACGGAGAAGATTACGCGAGATTACTACGCGACGGAGGATTCGGCGCGCGAGCGAACGGGAGACGCGAACGCGAGCGATGCGATGATCGAGGCGTTGGAGGGGAAGATAAAGGCGTGCGAAGGCGCGAGCGCGTCTGGGAAGGGGGCGCAGGCGCTGTATGCGAAGAAAGCGGCGGCGGAGACGGCGATGGGGAAACTCTCCGACGCGTTGACTTCGTCTAAAAGAGTGATCGAGATAGCGCCGCTCTGGTTTCGTGGTTACGTGCTGCTCTCCGAAGTGACGTTGCGACAGTGTTGCGACTCATCATCGGTGAACGACGTGGACGCGGCGAAAGAAATCGCAAAGGCGGCGCTCGAGAGAGCGCTTTTTTTGGAACCAAACGTCTCGAAAGATTCAAAGTTTCTTAGTTTATGCGCGAAAATTGGCGCCATGTCGGCTTCATAGGTCGCCGGCGCGCGGGTCGACTTTGGGTTCGACATTTAGGTTACGACGATAAGACGCGTCTTATCACACGTCGCGTCTTTCGTCCAGTTTTGCTAGCACTACTCTCTTCTAATACACGTTTTGACTGGTTGTACTAAGCCGCTCTTCGATCGATCACTCGAGCGACAGATTGCTCATGTCTGGTTCATCGCCGTGCTCCACGTCTCTGCTCGTGCGCACGTCCGCGTCTTCGCCGTAACCGATGGCGCAATCGCACTGATACAGCATGAATTGCAAACTGTCTTCGTCGGAAATGTCCAGCGGTACGAATGAAATCAGGGAAAAATCCTCCATGACGCTCGCGATCGCGCGATTGAGCTTGCGATACTTTGGATCCATTCTTTCATCGAGCTCGTCCGCCAACGCGGTGTGATCTGGGGTGAGATATGGGTCCAAAACCGTCTTGTCCTCCAACATGTCCACCTTGCTGAACACGTTGACGTGCGGCAGCTCCAAATGCAACATCGCGCTCTGCGCTTGCAAGCATCCGGCGATAAATTTCGAGCCGTCGGTGATAAATTGCGAATCGAGCACGTACACGCACACCATTCGCCACCCCCAGTTCATCATCTGTTTCGTGAACGATCGAAACGCCGTGTGATGCGAGTACAGCTCGAGTTGCCCGGGGCAATCGAAGATCACCATGTCGTCCTCCGTGTACCCTTCCAGCTGTTCGGCCAGCCAATCGTCCATGTTATCCTCGAAGTACTCCATGCAGAACATGAGCGCGCCGTTCGGGCCGAGGTCTTCCTCCTCCATGACGTCTTCGAGGGAGATGAGTTCGCGAACGTCCGCAGTCACCGGGTAGCGGAAGTCGTCCGCCGCCGGGTCGAGGTTGATCACGTGCACCGTTCGACCGATCGAGGCGCAGTGCTGATGGATGTTGTAACAGTACGTCGATTTACCCGAACCCGCGGGACCGACGACGAGTTGAGCGTACGGCATGGCGGCTGACGAGACGCGAGCGAGGCGACGACTGAGGCGACGACGACGACCGAGGGGCGACTGTCGCGGGGATTTTGATACAAACAAAATGCGTCGAATTGATGATGAGAATAGAGACGCGCGAATCGAATAGAGCTACAGCCTATCCTTACGTTTGCGTCCGGTAAATTTGCTATCGCTTGCGACTTGGACGCCGCGATTTCTGTACTGCTCCTTCTTCTTGTGCACCCACGCTTTGCCTTTGATATTCTTCCCTTTCTTGTACTTCCCGCTCCTATCGCTCTTTCTTCCGTCCATGCGCATTCCTCGTCGCTCGATGTCGTCGTCATCGTCGAACTCTCCCTTCGGCGTCGGCAACTGTTCGGGCGGACCCGCGGCGAGGACTAAGAAATACTTCTTCGCGCGCGTGGAGTTTGGATAATCCACGACTAAACCACCGCTAAATCCAACGCGAAGCGCCGCCGTCGTGATCATCTCCGCCTGCCTCGGCCCATCGGGGTAGATTTGTAAAATCGCCTTGGCGCCGCGTTTCAGGCTCTTGTACAACTGCGTGAAAAACGTCTTCAATCTTCTTTGCGGCACGTGCGCGCTGTTATCGGCGTTGCACAACCACTGCACCGCGGAAATACTCACGCACCCATCGAATACGCCCGGTCGAAACGGCACTCCGTGTCCCATATCATTCCTCAACACGTCTCCCTCCACCTCGCGCTCCTTCGCCACCTCCAGCATGCTCGCCGACAAATCCATTCCGATCCATTCGTGTCCGAGCTCGGTCAAGCGATCGCCCGACAGCCCGCTCCCGCATCCAACATCGAGCAATAACCTCGGGACGCCGTCGTCCGGGAAGTTTAACAGCTCCACCGCGCGTTCGGTGAGCCGCTCTTGAATCTCCACCACGCGCGAGCTCTGCGAGTACTTTCGAGCCTCGGTGTCGTTATAAAACACGTCCGCGGGCGCGGTGAGCTCGGGACGAGACATCTGTGACCGTGTTCGTCCTTCTCACGACGCGTCGCGCGCGCACACGTCCGCGTCGCGGTGTGCGACGACGCGAAAGTGCTCGGTGCGTGGCGGCGGCGTTTTCCGGTGCGGTCGATCGAAGCCGCATCGCGCGCCGCATCGCGCGCGTTTTCGACGTTCGCGCGCGCAACGCAGCGTGAGCGCACGCTGAGCGCACTCGACGTTCTCGATGGCGTCCATCGCCGGCGTGGACGACACGCTGGACGTCGACGCGACGGACGTGGTGAAAATCATCCTGCAGTGGGCGAGAGAATCCGGACTCGACGCCACGCACGCGGCGCTGTCCGCGGAGACGAACACGTCGTTGAACGCGATTGAAGACGTGGATGCGTTTAAACGCGACGTCACGCACGGAAGGTGGGACGCGGTGCTGCCACAGTTGGCGAAACTGCGACTGCCCAAGAATGTGCTGGAGGATGCGTACGAGCACGTGACGCTGGAGATGTGCGAACTGGGTGAACAAGACACCGCACGGGCGATTCTGAGGCAATCAAACGTCATGCGAGTGATGAAAGAGGAACAGAGTCGGCGGTACGGACGATTAGAGCATTACGTGAGCGCGAGGACGTTCACCGCGGAGGACGCGTACGCGGGGACGACGAAGGAAAAGCGACGGGAAAAGTTAGCCGAGGCGCTCTTGCGAGAGGTGGTCGTCGTGCCGCCGTCGAGATTGTTGGCGCTCATCGGCCAGGCGTTGAAATGGCAGAAGAGCACTGGGGCGCTGCCGCCTGGGACGGCGTTTGATTTGTTTCGAGGCCAAGCGCAGGTGGAGGAGGAAGAGGAAGAGCAGTGTCCGACGACGTCGCACAAGAGGATCAAGTTTTCCAAAAAGTCCTTCCCCGAGTGCGCGCGATTCAGTCCTTGCGGTGGTATGTTGGCCACGGGTTCGGCGGATGGATTCATAGAGATTTGGGATCCGTACAGTGGTAAGTTGAGAAAGGATTTGAAGTATCAGGCGGAGGATACGTTGATGATGCACGACGACGCCGTGCTCGCGCTCGCCTTTAGCCAAGACTCCGATATGCTCGCTTCGGGTTCACAAGATGGTAAGATCAAGGTCTGGCGCGTGAGCACGGGTACGTGTTTGAGAAAATTCGAAAAAGCTCATCAAGGCGGCGTCACGAGCGTCACCTTTAGCAAGGATGGTTCGCAGGTGCTCAGCGGATCTTTCGACGGTCTCGTTCGAGTGCACGGATTGAAGAGCGGTAAATTATTGAAAGAGTTTAGAGGGCATACGTCGTATGTGAACTCGGTGGCTTTCACAGAAGATGAGACGGATGTCGTCTCTGCGTCGAGCGACGGTTCAGTCAAGGTCTGGGACGCGAAGACGTCCGAGTGCAAGTGCACTTTCAAGCCACCACCGCCGGTTAATCCGAACAAAGACGATGACGAAGAGACATATCAAACTGGTACAGTCCCAGCCGTGTTGTCTGCGATTCCACATCCGAAAAATGACGCACAAATCATCGTCACTTCGAAATCAAACGCCGTCGTCGTGTGCACGCTCGCGGGCGACGTCGTGGAAACGTACTGGACGAACAAGACCGCGCTACCGCACACCATCGTCGCGGCGACGCCTTCACCGCGAGGTGAATGGATTTACGCCACGAGCGAAATCGGTGAACTGTATTGCTTTAGCACCGAAACCAAAAAGCTCGAGTCCACCGTCTTCAACCTGCACGAGAGCTCCACGCTCGGCGTCGCTCACCATCCTCGAAGAAACCTCGTCGCCACGTTTAGCTCCATCGGCGAACTCAAGACTTGGAAACCGTGAGCGCTGATCCCGTTGAAATTTGTATCTCATTAGTTGGAATGCGTATCGTCGCGAGAGACGCTCGAATCCGACCTCGCCGTTCTCCAGTCTCGTCGTCGCGGCAACAACACTTAGACTTCACTTCCACGCGCTGATCTCGCGCTCCATGGACGGTCACTACCGCAAAAATGCAAAATCCATCGAAGGCATGATTCGGCGCGCTTCTACGAAAGAGAAAGCCGCGGTCGCGTGCTCGGTGGTCACACTGATCCTCCTCGCGATGCGCTTCTTCATCACCGATCACGACGTGCTCTTCTTGCTCGCCGAGTTCGTGCACTTCGTCGGAATCGGGTTTCTGGCGTACAAGCTGCTGAAACATAAAAACTGCACCGGATTGAGCCTGAAGACGCAGCAGTTGACGGCGGCATTCCTTGCGATTCGGTTGTATTGTTCGTTGATGATGGAGTACGACTGGCACACGCTGTTGGACGCGTTGACGTTGGCGGCGACGATATGGGTGTGTAAGATGATGAAGACGAGCGTGCGGACGACGTATAATGAAAATTTAGATCCAACGCCGCTGGCGATCATCGTCGGGCCGTGCGTGGTGTTGGCGGTGTTCGCGCACCCGACGACGCGACACTGGTGGATTAATCGCGTGGCGTGGGCGACGTGCGTGTACTTGGAGGCGATCAGCGTGCTCCCGCAGTTACAGATGATGCAAAAGGCGAGGGTAGTGGAGAGGTTTACGGCGAATTACGTGTTCGCGTTAGGCGTGGCGCGATTTTTGTCGTGCGCGCACTGGATTTTGCAAGTGTTTGACGGGAAATCATACTTGCAGACGGCGCTCGGCAAAGGGATCTGGCCGGTGATGGTGTTGGTCAGCGAGATCGTGCAGACGGGAATTTTAGCTGATTTCTGTTACTACTACGTCTTGTCTTTTGCGCAGGGAGACGCCAACGTCCACCTTCCTGTGTGACGAACTTGTGTCATAATCAGTTGCTCCATCAAATTAAAAACGCGCTACGCGACGTTATCGTGTCCTACGTTCGCCACGATGACCGATGCCTTCGGTGCTATCTTTTCTAAAGTTAACCTCACCGTGCAATCGTACTTGACGTGCGCGCCGGGGCACTCGAGCAACAAACACTGCTCGATCGAAGACAAGTCTTTTCCTTGTGCCACCATTCGAGCGAACACGACTTGCAACGGACTCATCGACGGATTGTACGCGGCGCATTCCAGCGACCATCCTACGAACACTCCACCACAGCTCGTTTTGATCGCAATACCAGCGCGCGATGAGCTATAAGGCGCGTACGCTTTACGCATCGCCTCGAGCGCGAGCGGCGCCAGCGCGTTCCAGTCGTCGCCGTGACGCTCCAGCAAGTGCGTCAACGGCATCAAGTCAGCCGACGGAGGCACCTTCTCTCCGTGCACGTAAGCTAACGTAGCGAATTGTGCGTTCATACCAGAATCATCGACCCACGACTTTTCCAACAGCAGCGTTCTCGCGCTCTCGTCCTCGCCGTCGTCTAACAAATCCATCGGCCCAAACGCGTGCGGCAAAAGCTCCGCCAGCGGCGACCGCCACTTCCTCGTCACGCACCGCAAGCCCCCGGCGTCGCGTAATTCATTCATAAATTGTCTACAGTGTCCACACGGCGCCTCCGTGGTCGCGATGGCTTCTACTTTCCGTTCCTCGTTCGCCATCGCCGTGACGAGCGCAAACTGCTCCGCGTGTATGGAGTGATTCAGCGGTACCGCGCTGATTTCCACGTTCACCCCCAAGTACACGTTCCCGCTCGCCCCTCGAGCCGCGGCGCCGACGTGAAATCGACTCGTCGGCGGTCTGGCGTACCTCGACACGCTCTGCGCGAACCGCAGGAGCAACGCATCCGCGTCATCGGTGGATAGCGCGCGCCGCGTCGTGCTCACGACGCTCTCGAGAACGACAAAGCTCCCTCGAGCGACGGCGTCGTCGACGACGCGCGCGACGATGTCTTCGTGCGCGTCCGCGGGCATCGCGCGCGAGCGAGCGCCGAGACGACGTGTGACGACGGCGCGTTCAGAAGGAAATATTCAATGAAAAATGTGCTATGGCGTGCTCGCGTCGCGACGGCGCGTTTACTCGGAAGGGGCTTCGATCGGCGCTTGGTCGACGGCGGGCTTCGTTTCGTTGACGAGATTTTCGGCGCCGTCGACGATCTTCATGGAGATGATCTCGTCGTCGACCTTGAGATCGCGCAGGAGCTCTTGGTTCTCGACGACGTAACCGAAGATGGAGTAGCGACCGTCCAAAATGTTGGTGCCGGACGGCGTGAGTTCGGATTCGCGAAGGAGGAAGAAGAACTGGGACGACGCCGAGTTCGGTTCCGCTTCGCGACGCGCCATCGCGAGCGTACCGAACGCGTTGAACGGCAGCACCGGCTGGTCGCGGTAACGGCCGAGTTCCTCCAGCGTCAACTCGTATTCCGGCACCTTGTCGCCTTGCACCATGATTTCCAGAGGAACCGTGCGCTCGACGCCGCCAAGCTTGAAACCGTCACCGCCCTTCGGCTTACCGCTTTGTACGACGAAACCATCGGAGCGCTGAATCGGCATCTTGTCGTAAAAACCCAAGTTGATCAAATCGGCAAAGTTACCCGCGCTCACCGGGGCGTTGTAACCGTCGAGGACGATCTTCAACACGCCGCCATCCGTGTTCGCGTTGTCCTTGATTTTCACCAGCATGTCCACCGTCGCCCGACCCTTCAACAACGGCCTGTCCGCGTATTGCGCGGGGACGTCAAATGGGAAACCATCAATCATATCTTCCTCGATGCGACCGACGAGCGAGAGCGCCTCTTGTTGCTGCAACGGCACCTCTTGCTTGTCCTTTTGAGCGACGATGACTTGGAAATCCGTCAACACACTCTCGAGCTCTTTCAATGCCTGCTCACCGTCCGCCTTCTTCCCCGACGCGAGAGCCTCAACGATCTTACCGCGTTGCTCCTTGACAATCTTCAAAGAGCCGTTCACGCTCGATTCGACGCCGGAGAATTTCACTCCCGGCACGCGCAAGTCGTCGCTGATGCTCTCGAGCTTCTTCTGAATGGCGCGAATCGGCTTATTGCTCACCGGCAACGCGTTTCGCAACAGCGCCTTGGCGTTCGTGATGGGATTCGCTTCCAATCCAGCGACTTGGCCGATCTCCATCGGCGTCACCGGCGACGCGAACGCTTCCAGAGTCGGCGCGGAGACGCACGCCGTCGCGGCGATCGCCATCAAACTCTTCGCGATCGATTTCGCCGCGCTCGGGGCGTCTTCGCCCGCAGCGTGCGCGCGCACGACGGTCAACGCGCTTTGCTTGCGCGCGTTGACTGTTTTCGCGCGCAAAGCGCGCGCTGGGCGCGCGCACGCGCGTCCGATGGTGGGTGACGTCGACCCCGGCATTTTGGATAAAGTCGTCCTTTACGAGCGTCCACCAACGCGCTGAGTCGCACGAACGCGCTCGGGCGCGACGAAAAGCGCGTCGAAGCGAGTTTCCGTCTTCGGAGTCGTGCTGCGACGAGCGCGCGCGAATGTGCGGTCGCCCCGCGCGCGCGCCGCGGTTTTCGCAAACTATCGGCTACTCTAACGCTACAAACTCTAGACGCGCGCGTCGTCACCTGCGCCCGACGGGCTCGCGATACGCCCTATTCGCGCGATACAACGCGTAGATTTCATCCCCTCCGATCGACGCGTCCGTCGGGCGGCTGCCCAGTCCCGCGCGCGCGGGTCCGTCTGTCTCGCGCGCGTTCGCCGTCGGCGCCGCGCGCGTCGGCGCCGCCGCCGTCCCCGCCCGACCGCGTTCCGACGCCCGCGCGCGCTCATCGTGCTCCAACATCGATTTCGCCGACGCCGAGGCGTCGTATCCGCGCACGTCGCGATCGAACCGCTCGAGTCGACGCTCGACGTACGCTCGCGGCGGTTCCCGCGCCGCCCTCGTCGTCGTCGCCTCCACCGCGCGGTACAGCCCCGCGACGCCCGCGTTCGCGCGTCGCGCGCGCATCGCGAGCGTCCCGACCGCCGTTCCCGTCCCGCGCGTCTCGCGCGTCGTCGCGCGCGCGTCGAGATCGATCTCGTTCGCGTCGCCCGCGCCCGAGTCTCGCGCGTCGTCCCGCGCGCGCGCCCCGAGCGCCGCCGCGATGCGCTCGGCGCGCCTGCGCGCCTCCTCCACCATCGCGCTCGCGCGCGCGGGCTCCATCGCGCGCGGCGCGTCGCCGCGTCGTCGGCGCGCTGTGACGACGCCGTGTCATTTCATGTCGCGCGCGTCGCGGCTCGTCTCGCTCGCCCCGCGCGCTCGCGTCGCGCGCCGACGCGCGACGCGCGCGATGGCGGGACCGCCGACGCCCGCGCGACCGCTCGGGCGCGTCGCGCGCGGCGCGGCGACGGCGAGGGTGAAGATCGACGCGTGGTTGGACTTTGCGTGCCCGTTTTCGGGACGGTTTTGGAGAAACTGCACGGCGGCGTGGGCGAGTTACGACGGGAAAGCGGACGTCGCGATCGTCGTGTACAATCAACCGCAACCGTGGCACGCGCAGAGCGCGCTGGCGCACGAGGTGTCGTTGGGGGTGGAACGACTGCGCGGCGAGGACGCGTTCGTCGCGTTTTGCGAGGCGGCGTTTAGCGAGAAAAACTGGGACAAGTTCACGGATAAGTTCACGGAAAAGATGACCAAGGGGGAGATGTACGATTTGTACGTCGACGTCGCGCGCGAGGCGATGACGGGCGCGATGGGCGCGGACGCCGCGGCGTCGACGGCGGGCGAAGTGCGAAAACTTTTGGAATTGGACGCCGAGGCGTTGGCGCGCGGGGAGAAGAATCCGGGCAACGCGATGACGCAGCAGTTGAAGTTTTACGTCAAACTCGGACGGCAAACGGGCGTGCACGTGTCGCCGAGCGCGTACGTGAACGGACTGTTCGCGGATACCTCGAGCGGGTGGAGCGAGAGCGAGTGGCACGCGTTTTTCGACGCCGCGCGTGGCAAGTGAGCGCAGCGATCATCGCGCCGTAGCTTCTCGTCAGTCTTAGCGAATGCCTTTTAAACTCTAATTACAGACAAAGCGAGATAACATCACGGATCCTCCGACTTTTCTTCGTTCGCCTCGGCGGCGTCGCGTTCGGCGAGCTCCGCCTTGGCCTGGTCGAGCAGATCCTTGCCGTCGAAATAATCCAGCGTCTTTTGTCCGGCGAGCGCGATCAATCCGACGCCGTTCGCCGCGTACACGAACGTGGCCAAGTACGTCAGCCCCTCGACGATCGTGCGCACGGTGATGGAAATTTGTCGCACCGTCTCGCTCTCCGGCAGCGCCTTCCCGTCGAACGACGCGCTCACCTTGGACGCGAACGCGTACAGCACGACAGAGATCCCGATCCCCGTCAAACCTCCGGTAAAACTCTGCATCGCCGTCAGCTCTTTCGTCTTCTTCGCGCGCTCTTCGTCGATTTTCGCTCGTTCCTCCTCCGGCAACCTATTCGCCACGCGAAACTCCCTCGCCTTCCCGCTTCGCTTCTGCACCGCGCGCGCAAAGTACCAGAACGAAAACCCCGTGAACAGGACGCCGAACACGTTCTGCAGCGGCGTCGCCTCTTCCGTGGGCACGCCGTACGAGTCGTACACCCCCGCGACGGCGACGCCGCCGTCGACCGCCGCGACCCACGCCGCCGCCGCCGCCGCGCGCGCCGTCGCCGTCGCCGTCGCCCGCCCTCGCGCGCGCGCGTCCGCGTCCGCGCGCGCGACGCCGTTTCTCGCGTCACCGTCCTCGTCCGCGCGCGTCGTCGTCGTCGCCGTCGTCGTCGCGCGCGTCGTCGTCCTCATCTTTCGTTCGCCGTCGCCGCGCGTCGCCGTCCACCGTCGCGTCGCGCGCGCGCGTCGCGCCGCGGGCGCCGCGCGCGCGCGCGCGCGCGCGCCCGTCCGCGCCCGCATCGCCCCGTCTCGCGTTCGCGCGCGCGTGTGCGGCGTCGCGCGCGCGGCGCCGCGTCACATCGAGTCGCGCCGTCGTCGATCGATGTCGCGCGACGCCGACGCGCGCGGGCGCGTGGTGTACGTCGGGAACCTGCCGCTCGACGCGTCGTCGCGCGACGTCGACCGACGGTTCGCGGCGCACGGCGTCGTGGCGCGCGTCGAGGTCAAGCGACCGCGACATCCGCCGGCGTTCGCGTTCGTGACGTTCGACGACGCGCGCGACGCCGCGCGCGCGGCGCGGGCGGAGGACGGGACGACGTTCGATGGGAGACGCGTGCGCGCGGAGCTGGCGCGGGGACGACGGGACGGCGGGAGGGAGAGGGAGAGGGACGGGGAGGCGCGCGGCGACTGGGACCGCGGCGACCGGGACGACGGCGACGGGCGCGATAGATACGCGGGACGGATGCGAAGCGATCGAGAGGGGCCGTACGATCGACCGCGATGGCGCGATGGCGCGGACGCGCGATCGACGGTGCGGGAGCGCGCGGCGACGCGAAAGACGGAGCATTCGGTGAAGGTGGAGGATTTGCCGCGAGGCGCGGATTGGCGAGACGTGAAGGACGCGTTTCGACGCGCGGGACGGGTGACGTACGCGAGCACGTTCGTCGATCGCGATGGACGGAGGTGCGCGGAGGTACACTTTGAGAGCGCGGACGACGTCGAACGAGCGATCGACGCGTTCGACGATAGGGAGTTTGAGATTTCCGGCGGCGCGCGCGAGTACGTGCGGGTGTTTCGTCGAGCGCCGAGACGTCGTCGAGAGGGCGGGCATCGACCGCGGAGTTACTCGCGCGAGCGGTACTCCGATGACCGCGTCCGGCGCGCGCGAAGTCGCAGCCGTAGCTTCAGCCGTAGCTTCAGCCGGTCGCGCAGCCGCAGTCGCGACGAACGCGACGACGGCCCGTCGCGGAGCCCGTCGCCCGAAATCATCGAGCGACGCCGCTCGCGCAGCAGAACGCCGTCGCGGCGCGACGACGATTCGCCTCGGCGCGGGCGGTCGCCCACGCCGCGGGGCGCGCGATCGCGCGAGCCCTCATTCGACGACCTCGCGGCGAACGATTAACGAACGATTCAATTTCTAAAATTCTTCACAAAATCACTTCATCTTTTCAATCGCCGCTCGACAGTCGACGCTCGCGCCGCGTCCTTTCCCTCGCTCGAACGCCTCGAGCACGCGCCAAATCAACGCCTCGTACTCATCCTCTAAAAACTCCCCATCCTCCGTCACGAACTCTTCGCACCGCACGTCGCATCGCACCGCGTCCTTCGCCTCGCACTTCCCGTCGCTCTTCGCGCTCACGATCACCTCGAGCGTCTCCGCCAGTCGCGCGCACCGCACGTGCACCGTCAGCCCATCCTTCGACCGTTCGTTTCTCGCCCACGCCGCCGGTTCGCGTCCATCGCAATCCACCCCTCGCGCTCGCGTCAGCAGCAGCGCGTCTCGCTCCGCGTACTTCGCCACGCACGGCGCCCCGCACGCCAGCGCCCCGTACGCCGCCGCGCACGCCCATCGCGTCGCGTCGTTCGTCATCGTCACCGCGTGCGCCGCGCACGCCGCGCCGATCGCCGCGATCGACAGCGCGATCTTCGCGTCCACCGTGCGCGTGTCCTCGTCGTAGCCCGCGTCGAGGACCGCGCACACCGTCGCGTCGTCGTACGCGCGCCGCACCGCGACGTGGTCGTACACGTTCGAGATCGGCGTCGCCATCGCGCGTCGCGGTCGCTCGCGGTCGCGATCGAGCGTCGCGTCGCGCTCGAGCGCGCGTCGCGCACGGCGCGCGTCGCGCGGCGCTCGCGCGCGTCGTCGCGCGCGCGCGTGTGCGGGACGGCGTCGAACGCGTTCGCGACGCCATCGCGCGCGTCCCGCACACGCGCGCGCGGCGTCGCGCTCGATCGCGCTCGATCGCGCGACGCGACGCGGCGTCGAACGCGGCGCGCGCGCGATGGCGCGCGAGCGACGCAGGGACGACGTGACGCTGCCGCGAGCGACGAAACTCGCGCTGATTCGCTTCCCGGGATACGTCGACGACGTCGACGCGTGCGAACGGATGCTGGGCGGACGCGCGGCGCTGTCCGAGGCGTGCTTTCCGAGAGAAACCTCGCGGCGACGCGCGGCGGGAGGGCGCGCGACGTCGGAGGACGGCGCGACGACGGGGCGACGACGACGGGACGGCGGGCGGTTGGAGCTGCGATTCGCGAACGCGAACGCGAACGCGAAGGCGAAGGCGAACGGGCGTCGGTCGGTGGCGTACGGCGAACGAAGGGAGACGCGGTCGATCGTGTTGAAAATGACGGAACGCGCGGACGCGAACGGCGGGACGAGGACGGAGGTGGAGGCGATCGGGTTGGCGCGGCGAGTGTTTTTGTTTCGAGGCGCGGCGGATTTCGGACGACGAAACGAGGGACGAGACGACGACGCGGGACGACGGGACGCGGTTGACGGGGTGAAGTGGTTGAAGGATGCGAAGGGAGGGGCGAACGATCCGTTCGAGCTCGGGAACGAGGGCGATGGGGGGGTCGGGGGGATGGGCGCGACGTCGCTGCGGCCGCCGTTGTACACGCGAGACGACATTCCCGTGGCGAATTATTTTGAGCAAAACGATACGGGGGCGACGACGACGCGGGAGGTTGATTTCCACGAGATCGCGGTGCCTACTCGAGGTTTGGCGATGGAAGACGCCTCGAGCGCGGCGGTGAGCGCGATGCGGGCGTTGATGGAAGAGAGAGACGTTTGGGCGCCGCTCGCGGCGTTGGCGCGTCTGCCGAAATCGTTGGCGGACGAAATCGTTTCGCGAAAGCTTCACGCGACGACGTGTTATCAGTTCTCGAGCGGGCCTTTTAAGAAGTCGTGGATTAAAGTCGGCGTCGACCCGCGATTTGATAGGACGTACGTGCGTCATCAAACCGTGACGCTTCGATTACCCGCGAATTGGTTTCGGGACGACGACGAAGAGGGCGCGCGTCGCAAAGAGCGATTCTCCCTCAGCTCGCGCGCCGATCGCGGATATCACGCCGCCATTCACGGGTTTCGAGCGATACCGGACGCGAGACACCCAGTCTTATCGCTCGCTGATATCGATCTGCCGAGCGTGCGCGCCGCGGTGGAACGCGCGGCGACGTGCGAGGACCCGCCGAGCGCGTGCGACGAGCGTCGCGGCTGGCTATCCGCCGCGCTTCATCGCAAGATCCAGCGCGCCATACTTCGCGGCTACCAAACATTGCTGAACGGTGGTGACCCGATCGCCGTCGACGAAGCCTCGATGGCCGACGCGGACGACGCCGCGGTGGACGACGATTTCATCGCGAACGACGCCGCCGCGCCCAAAGTCGCCGCCGACGACGACGAAGGCGACGAGTACGAAATTCTCGCCGGCGACGATGATTCCGGCGACGACGACATCGCGTAGAAATAGATTGTGTAACGAAATAGACGCACGCTTTGATTCGCGCGTTCGCGTTCGCGTTCGCGTTCGCGTTCGGCGCCTAGGGCAACAGTCCCGCGCGCGCGCGCCGCCCGACATTCGCCGTCGCGCGCGTCGCGCCGCGTCTCGCACGCGACAAACACGCTTCGCGCGCATGTCCACCACCGCGCTCGCGCGCGCGGCGTCCAGAATCGCGCGCGCCGCGCTCGAAACTTCCGCGTCGACGCCTCTGACGCGATCGATCTCCTCCACCGCCGCGGCGTCGCGCGCGCACGGTCTAGACGCCTTCGTGGACGCGAACAGAGACGAAAAAACCTTCGTCGGTCGCGAGTGGCTCGCGAGCGACCTGCGGAACAAGTCGTACGAGGACCTGCACGAGCTGTGGTACGTGCTGCTCAAGGAGCGAAACATGCTGCTGACGGAACGATACCTGGCGAGAACGAATCGCGAACCCATGCGAGCGCCGCAGAGGATGACCAAGGTGAGAAAGAGCATGGCGAGGATTAAACTCGTGCTCACGGAGCGGGCGAGAGAGGAAGCGGGAGGAGATCCGCAAAAGTTATTCGAGATGATGCGTTTGATAAACGCCAAGTGAGCGCGCGTCTCGTTTGTAAATAGCCACGTTAGCGACTTCGTTCACGCGCGACGTTCGCCGCTGGGCTAATGGGCTAATGACCTAATGAGCTAAGCGTCTACTGGGCGTCGCTATGATTATGTTCGCCGAGCGCGTCGGTCTCGCCGCCGTCGTCGTCGTCGTCGTCGTCGCTCGCTCGACCGAGTTCAATCCAGCACGACAGCGCAGTCTCTTCGCGTTCGCGGACTCCGAGCATTAATCGAGGGATGCGATGTCGTAAATCGACGATGCACGAACACCCGGTGAATTGAATGTCATTCTCGACGCCGATCCTGTTCGCGCACACGAAGTACGGGCTCATTGTTTTGCCTAAAAGAGGCTGCAGCCTCGACATCCAGTAAGACACCGTCTCGCCGAAATCGACAGGCTTCCGTTTGATCTCTTCTGGGTCGTCGGGATGCGCCGACGTCCACGCCGAGCTGAAGAGAATCAAATCGCTCCCGACGCACGCGTTCGCGAGCTCGAAATCCGTCCAAGGCGCCTCGAATTTGTACGGATTAATATCCATGCAAATCGCCGACACGCACTTCACGTCCCGAACCACCTCGGCGTACGCCGACCCCGCGCCACGGACGAAGCACTTCATCGCGAGCGTGAAAACCTCAAAACCTCGGCGTCCCTCGACCGCCCACGCCTCGTCCACGAAGTACAGGTGCGATTTGTCGTACCGACGCGCGACGTCGCCGTCGGGCGCGAAAACCGTCTGCGAGTTGAACAACTCCCCGCTCGTCGCCTCCTCCCTGCAGTGTCCGAGCGCCACGTGCGTGTCGTACGTCATCGCGATCTCGCGCGCCCACGCGAGCGCGCGCGCGCTCTCGCGCGCCACCGCGCGCGCGTCGTCCTCGTCGCGCAACGCGTAACGACTGAAACCGAGCTCCGGGCAAACAACCATCCCCACGCCTCGATCGCGCGTCAGCGCCGCGCGCACGCGCGCGTCGACGCGCGCGACGTTCTCCGCCACCGTTTCCGCGCGCGTCGGATCCGTCTGCACGACGCACACGCGCGCGCGCGCGTCCTCACCGCGCATGCCCGCCGCCGCCGCCGGCACACTGTGACGCCGCGCGTCGTCGCGCGCGCGCGCGCTCGGCCCTCGCCGCGCGAACGCGCGCGCGATGATCTCCAGCCTCGCCTGGGTGCCTCCCGGCGCCGCGAGCGCGTCGCCCAAGTACGCGGACGTCCCCGAAGAGGAGCTCGAGCGGCTCGCGCATCGCGCGCGCGACGTCGCGCGTCGCCGCGACTCGCGACGGCGCGACTCCGACGCCTCGGACGCGTCGGAAGACGAGGATGGGATGACGGACGATGATTCGGACGCGTCGAGCGGCGACGCGTCGGACGAGAGCGACTGGGAAGAGGTCGAGGCGGACGCGGAGGAGGATTTGGACGAAATGGCGGCGGACGAAGAAGACGCGAAAGAAACGACGACCAAGGCGGTGGCGAAGGCGAAGGCGGTGGCGAAAGCGGCGAAAGGAATGGTTGATGATCTCGCGGAACTGAACATGGACGCGTACGACGATGAAGAGGAGGATGAACGCGCGGCGGCGGGACGGTTGTTCGGAAGCGGACGCATGACGCACTACGACGGAAACGAGGACGATCCGTACATGACGATTAAGGATAGCGATGACGACGAGGATGAGATGCCGGACGATATGACGATGGCGGAGACGGATTTGGTGATATTGGCGGCGCGAACGGACGAGGATGTGTCGCATTTGGAGGTGTGGGTGTACGAGGAGGCGGGAGTGACGGGGAACGCGGAGACGAATTTGTACGTGCATCACGACGTGCTTTTACCGGCGTTTCCGTTGAGTGTGGCGTGGATGAATTGCGCACCCAAGAGCGGGACGAATGAAGTCAACTGTGCGGCGATCGGGACGATGTATCCAGGGATCGAGATTTGGGATTTGGATTGCGTGGACGCCGTCGAGCCGGTGACGACGCTGGGGGGATATTCAGACGAGGCGATCAAGGCTGCGAGTAAAAAGGGTAAGAAGGGCGGCAAGAAAGAGTCGAAAGCGTTGAAAGGCGGCTCACACGAAGACGCCGTCATGGGATTGTCGTGGAATCGCGAGTTTAGAAACGTCCTGGCGTCGGCGAGCGCCGACACGACGGTTAAGATTTGGGACATCGCGACGGAAACCGCCTCGCAAACGCTGAATCATCACAAAGGGAAAGTGCAGGCGTGCGAATGGAACCCAGCTGAACCTACTGTGCTTCTCACAGGATCTTACGATAAAACGGCTCAAGTTGTAGACGTCCGCGCGCCCGATAATGCATCGCTTACGTGGAAAGTCGGCGCCGACGTCGAGAGCGCAATTTGGCACGTCGGATCGCCGACGCAGTTTTTAGTATCGAACGAAGATGGGCTCGTGATGTGCTTCGATACACGCATGGGATCAAAGTCGGACTGTGTTTTCAAGCTCCAGGCGCACGACAAGGCCACAACAGGGCTGAGCATGGCGTCTGGTGCGCCCAACCTATTGACGACGTGCTCCACGGACAAGTCGATCAAATTGTGGGATTTGAACGATGGTAAACCGTCCTTACTGTGTCAGCACTCTCCTCAAGTGGGAGCTATTTTTGCGTGTGGATTTTCGCCTTCGGTGCCGTATTTGATAGCCGCCGCTGGCTCCAAGGGCACCGTGGCGGTTTGGGACATCCTGTCGGAAGCCGCAGTCAAGCAAACTCACGGAAAAACTCTCGAACAATACTATCGCGTGTCAAAGTAATAAAAACTACCAATCACTAGATTTCACTACAAAGTTACGCGTTCAACTGTCGCGTGAGGGTCTCAAACTTCTCTTGAAGAAGCTTTTCGCGCGTTCGCGCGGCTTCCACAAGCTCGAGCCAGTATTCGATTCTATTAGGCGCTGCGCGTTCTTCTTGCACGTGCAAAACGGCGTAAGACGCCGCCTCAGTGGACAAAGCCTTGACTTCCTCCACAGTCTTCTTCAGTTTGTTGCACAATTCTCCATTCCGCTTCTGAAGCCCGGCCGTGAGGAGGATACATTTTTGCTCCAACTTGGCTGCGCGTTTTGCGTCCTTCTCCATTTCCCCTCTAACGAGTTCGAAAGTCGCTTTTGCCGCTTCGAGCTGTTGTTCTTTCGACGCTTCATCGACAGAGATCTGCGCATTGAGACTCGGTACGAAAATAAGTTTCTTCCGCTCCGCGACGAGCGCAGCGGAGAAGGCTTCGGCGAAATCTTCTCTCGACACGTTTTGCTCTCGCAACATCTCATCAGCCTCCGTATCGACGAGTCGACGGGCCGCCACGAGCAAAGATTCGTCAAAATCTTCGAGTGCGGGCGCGGACTTGGACTTCTTGCCATATTTGGCGATGTCGTTCTCAAGCAAGGCGTGCGCCTCTTCGTTGACGAGCTTCGAAATCGAATCCTCGGCGAGCGGCGCGACTGGCGTCAACTCAGTCGGTCGAGGTAAATCGCGCTGGACAGCTTGGGAGCGCTTACGGCGTTGAATCGCTTCATACTCCGCCAAGGCCGCGGCTTCGCGCGCACGAACGTCGGCTTCATCTTCCACGACGGCGTCCTCCATCGGCTCGTCTTCCATCGGCTCGTCTGGGAGATCAATTTGATATTCGTTTTGTGGCTTCGGAAGCGACATGAACGCACTCTTCAATGAGGCAGCAGTCGACGCAGTGTGTGCACGTCGCTCTCGCGCCGAGAGATCGCCGAAGTGCGAGGCATACTGGTCGTTGATGTTCAATCCGTCGCGAATGGGCGTTTGCCCGTGCAGTGACGGCGTCGCGCCCATGTGCGAGCTCACATCACTTCGCGACGGCGTCGGTGCCGCTTTCGCGTGGCTTGGCGTCGCACCAGCAAAGTCAGTGGGCATGACGGCCGCCGCCTCTTCAGCACCACCGAATAAAGTCGACTGTTGTTGACGTCGGGCGGCTTGCTGCTGGGCCTCGATCAAAATCGCGTCGCCCCCGACTTGAGGCGTTCGCATCGGCGTTCGCCCGGCTAATCCGGACGAGGTCGCCGGCGTTTGCCCGTATGATCCTAATAGCCCAGATGCAGGCGTCGCGCTGCCGTCGTCGAGCAAGCCGACGCCTCCTTTGCCAATCTTTGCGATGTCCTCCAGCTCTCGGTCAGACACTTGCGGCGTCGGTAACATGAGCTTCGATCGTCGAAAAAACGACGCGTCGTTCACTTTGAGCGCTTGTTGTACTGCACCGGGCATATCGCGACGCTCTTGCATCTTCTGTTTCGCCGCCTCACGCTTCTTGCTCTCTTCGTCTAATTGCTTTGCGCTCTTCTTCCCTTCGAGCTCGGCGAGCGAAATTGGTTTAAACACCTTTGCAGATTGCTGCTTTGCAAATGCTTCGTCTTCTTCGCGCGTATCGTACATCACTGCGTCCGGCTTTCGTTCAAACGCGATTTCGGCGTTGTAATCCACGCCTCGAACGCGCTTTGCGCGCCGCACGTGTGCGATTCCTGCCGCCTTCAGTTCGCGCTTCTTTTGCAACTCAGCCAACCTTCTCGCCTCCTCCAACTGCTTCTCCCGTGCTTTTCGCTTCGCTTTTTTACCCTTCGTGTTCGCAAGTCTCGCTCGAGCCTCAGCGAGCATCTCCTTCTCGTCTTCATCCATATCCACCGCATCCGGTTTCGCCGGCTTCGTCTCTGGGTTAGGGTCAATTTCCCCCGGACGCAGTCTTCTCGGATCATCTCCGGCGTCGTAATCGTCATCCTTCGCGCACGCCGCATCGAGTAACTTCTCATATCTCTCCAAGCACTGACTCGGCGTCCGTCCGACCACGGGCGCGATCGTTCTCCACTGCGTCGGCATCAATTTCGCCAGGTGCAGCAGCTTTTCGTCCTCCTCCCGCGTCCACTCCGTCTTTTTGATGCTCGGATCGAGCCATTCGAACCATCGCGCTTTGCACTGCTTCGCCGACTTCCGATTCAACAGCGACGCGATTCTCGGCCACTGGTTCTTGCCGTACTTCATCACCGCCGCCTTTAAGATCTCATCTTCGGTGTTTTTCCACACGCCGCCTTTGATTTGGATGCGCATGGTTCGCGTCTCTCTTCCGTCGTCGTCGGCGTCGTCGTTCGCACGAAGGGCGCGGCGCTGAAAGCGTCTTTACCTTCGTCTTCGTCGCGAGACCGCGCGCGTCGGTCGGTCGGTCGTGACGCGCGCGCGCGACTGGCGCACGATCGCGGGGCGAGAATGCGCCGGCGAGGCGGCGAGACGCAAGGTTGCTTGTTATTATTTCAACGCGGCGGCGCCGAGGCCCCTACGCGACGCGTCGCGCGCCGTGATAAGTAGTAAAGTATACGAAAGCGCATATTAAGTCGCAACATCGCTTCGGACGACCGAAGGAGTGCGTTATTGACGTTATTGACTGTTAACGACGACGACTGTTCGACGCCGGTTATTGAGGGGAGTAATATCGTTAGACGTTGACGGCGCCGCCCTTCTTGGAGCCGCTCGGGTCTTCACTGTACGCCTTCGCGCCGTGCATGGAGACGTCCAAGCCCATCCTGCGGTCGCCTTCGCGGGGGACGACATCCATGAACTTTTCGAGAACCTTGATGATGGCGTAGCCCATGACGAAGGAGTACGCGGCGCAGCCGACGGCGGCGAGCAGCTGCTTGCCGAAGAGCTTACCGCCAGCTTCGAAGGCATTCCCAGTCATGGCGGCGCTGGAGAAGATGCCGACGCAGAGGGTACCGAAGAAACCACCCATACCGTGCACGGCCCACACATCGAGCGCGTCGTCGAGGTTGTACTTCTTCGTGAGTTCGATGCACGCGTAGCACCACGGCACGCAGAGCGTACCGATGGTGAGCGCGGCCCACGGCTTGACGTACGCGGCGCACGGCGTGATGGTGGCCAAACCAGCGATAGCGCCGACGCAGGCGCCAACAAGGGTGGGCTTGCCTTCCATCTTCCACTCGAGCATGAGCCAGAAGAAGAGAGCGGCGGAGGCGGAGATTTCAGAGTTCATCGCGGCGAGCGCGGCCGACTCGTTCGCCGCAAGGGCGGAGCCGCCGTTGAAACCGAACCAGCCGAACCAGAGAAGACCGGTGCCGAGGGCAACGAAAGGGATGTTGTGCGGGTTGGTGTCGACGTCGTCACCCTCGAGCTTTCGGCGGTTGGGCAGCGCCACGACGGTGGCCAAGGCGGAGAAGCCCGCGGTGATGTGCACGACGATGCCGCCGGCGAAATCCTTGACGCCGTTGCGAGCCATCCAGCCCCCGCCCCACACCCAGTGGGCGAACGGGAAGTACACCAAGTGCACCCAGAAGAAGATGAACAGGACGTACGGCACGAATCGCACGCGATCCGCGAACGCGCCCGTCATCAGGCTCGGCGCGATGACGGCGAACATGCCTTGGAATCCCGCGAACACGAGCCCCGGCATCCCCGGGGCGTTCGGCAATTCTTGCGTCGCCAAGTTTTCCAGGAAGTAGTGCGTGCGCGCGCTGCCGATCACGCCGTTCTTCGACGTCCCGAAGCACAGCGAGTACCCCCAGACGGCCCAAACCAGCGTGATCAATCCCATCGACACGTAATTTTGCATCATGATCGTCAGCACGTTGGACGATCCGCACGAGACCGCCGTAGAAGAACGCCAGTCCCGGCGTCATGAGGTTCACGAGCGCCATGGAGACGATCATGAACGCGGTGGTGCCCGCATCGATGGCCATCTTCGCTCGCTCGCGTGCGGCGCGCTGTTCTGCGGCGCTGTTCTGCGGCGCGCGCCGCCGCGTCGGCGCGAACCGCCGCGCGTCCGAACGAAATCTATATCTATATATTAGAAGGCTTTAAATACGTATTTCTCTGTGAGTATGATTTATCTTGCGTGTAGATACTGTATGTACAAACAGTGACACATTAGATACGACGCCCCGGGGGAACTTCGGCGAATTCAATCGACACCGCCGCGCGCGCGCCATCGAGCGACGCGGGCGGCGCGCATGTCGCGCGCGCGCGCGAGATGCGACGCGATGCCGTCGACGATCGCGCCCCGCGCGCCCGCGCGCGCGTTCGCGTCCAAACGCGCGCTGGACGCGATGCGAAAGCTGCGCGAACGATGCGACGACGGGCGTCGCGCGGTGCGCGACGCGCTCGCGGCGAGCGCGGACGCGCTCCGAGGGACGCGCGCGAGCGCGAAGGAGACGGAGACGGCGATGGAGGCGTTCGTGAACGGGGCGAGGGAGGTGCTGACGCGATCGGGCGATCGGACGGGGGTGGGGAAGGAGAACGAGAGGTGCGACGCGGCGACGCGAGCGACGCGCCAACAGTTATCTCGCGAGACGCGAGGACGAGACGAGAGACGAACGGGACGGGCGCGATGGACGACGCGGGAGGGCGGTCGAGGGATGAAATCAATTGTGGTGACGCGTGGATCAGCGCGATCGGTGGTCAGAGCTCGAGGCGCGCGAGGGTGAAGACGAATGGAAGACTGACGACGAAGACGCGCCGCGCGGCGCGCGACGGCGACGCGCAGCGCGAAAGCGACGACGACGACGCGCGGGAGCGCGAGGAAGAGCGGCGGCGCGCACGCCTCGAAAGGTGTGACGCCTGGTAAGGGGTTACGCGCGAGAGGGGGGGAGAATGTTGGGGATTCGAAGGGAGAGACGGCGAGGGCGAGGGCGACGGATGGCGCGACGGTTCCCCCCGAGGCGAGCGCGAGCGAGGCGAGCGAGGGACGAACGGTTGAGGTTAGCGGTGTGGGCGGCGAGGAAACGGGCGCGAACAAGTCTGAAAAAGATGGCGTGATGGCCGATGACACTGCGCGAGACGGTGGACATTCGACCGAGGCGTCTGGCGGCGCGCGCGTATCCGCGGCGCGCGCGTACGCCGACGTGCAGACGCCAAAGAACGTGAAGAAGATTGCGTGGCAAACCGCGGGGGCGTCGAACGAGCGCGTGACGAGAAAGAGTATGCGAAGTGCGACGCGGGGCGGTGCGCCGGTTTCGACGGTGAAGAACGTGAACGAAGATGCTGAGATGAAGGACGGCGCGGCGCCGCTCGACGACGCGCCGAAGAGCAAATCTGTCGACGCCGCGAAGATTGAAGAGCAGCAGGATCCATCCTCGGCCGGGCAGTCGAGCGAAAAGCGGAAGCGCGCCAAAGCGCGAGCAAACGGTATGGCTTTTCTTAAGGCTGATATCCCCGCGCTCGCCGCACAGAATCCCAAAGCCGGCGGCGCGGTGGTTTCGACCGAGTTGAGAATTTCCCCCCGCACGCTCGCGATGGACAAGGCAAAGCAGAGTGCGTCGAAGGAATCCGCGGCGGCACCAGGGACAGCGACGATGACGTCTGAATCGAAAGAACCCGCATCAGCGCCCACAGTGGTGGCACCCGTCCTAGCGCCGCGCACCGTCGCTCCCAAGCATCCAGTCGATCAGCGCAGTTTGATGGAGTCGTTTATGATTCAGCCTGAGAATGTATCGGCTGCGGTCGATCTCGCACCGTTGTCATCGTTCCAAAAAATGTCGGCGACGCCTTCTCAGGTGAAGGCTTTCCAATCTATGAGCTTGAACACGCCTTCTCACCAGGCAACTCTCGGCGAGCAATCCGCGCAACGTCCCAAACCGCCGTCTTCGCTGGCGCCGGTGACGACGGCGGCTGAGGCGAACGATGTCATGAGTCGACTCAAGCGCGCGATGGAGGCTCGATCACGCGCGGACGAAGAGAACAAGCGTCAATTAGAGAGTGCGCTTCGACAAAAGGAAGAAGAGCGCAAGCGACGCGAGATGGAGATGCAGGCGCGAAAGGCCAAGCAAGCTGATCAGGAAGCGCGCGAGCGAGAAGAACGACGCCTGCGTCAAGAGCGTTTGGCTCAGTTTCGACTTCAAGAAGAAGAGGCGCAACGAAAGGCGGCGATGGAGAAGAGTAAGTGGGCAAAGATGCTTGAGGAACAAAAGAAGGCGACGTTTGACGTGTCGACGAAGCCAATGCCAGTGTCGTTGAAACGCACGAGCGGTCAATCTGGTTTCACGTCTTCCGCTTCTCACGAAGCAGAAAAGCGTCGCCGACTGCTCGAGAACGCGCAAGCGGCAATTCATGGCCATTCCCATCAATCTTCGGCCGCCATGCGCACACCCACTCGCTCCATCTTCAGGACCAATTTTGCTTCGTCTTCGTCGCAGCAGCAACGCACGCCGTTGGATTCGTATCCGATTTCACCCTATTGCAGCAGCGACAGCGAAGACGATGAGCGACCGAAAAAAATGATCCCGGGATGGGCTCGTGGCGACGCCCTCGTTCCCCAGTTGAAAGCGCAGTCTTATGTGGACCCGGATGACATCTTCCCGAACCCCAGCCTCACGTGCAGCCTCGGCAAAATCTTCAAAAAGTCTAGCCACGACCGCCGACGTAGCAGTAGCAACTGGGCGCACGACAGGTTAACGCTCCAAGAGGAGTTAAGTTACAAGCAAAAGATGGGATTTCGCTAACATTATTCTAGCAATGTAAACGATACGCTACATACGGTACTGCTGCTCGCTTGCTCGCTCGCTTACTCGCTCGCCTATGTCTTGACGGGATGGCCGTTTTCATCCAAACCTTCGACGCGCGGAAAGAGAGCGAGCTTTTCAACCTTAGTTCCCGGCTTCAATCCGCCCCATTTCGTTCGTTGTGCGATCGATCCCTCGCCAAGGCCGACTCCAGCGTCGAATTCCGCCATCTTGTTGGGCATCAAAGGCTCCAACAACACCGCGGCGATGCGAAGCGCTTCGAGGCACTGGTACAAACAAGCCGCCAATTCGGCGCTCTTTGACTCGTCCTTAGCCATGCGGAAAGGCTCGGTTTCCGTGATGAATAAATCGACATCCATGACGATGTTTTTCGCCGCCGCTGCGGCGCGAGGAAGGTCCAACTTGTCGTACGCCGTCAACGCGTCTTGAACGTGCGCGCTCGTGCGCGCCGGCCAGTCCCAGTTATCGAACGTCACCCGCGCACCGTTCGCCTCTTCGCTTCGCACTTCGCCGTCGAAGTACTTGTTAATCATCGCGGTCGTACGACTGACGCTGTTACCCATGGTATTCACTAGATCGCTCGAATAGATTTCTTGAACGCGTTCGGCGCTAAAGTTGGCGTCTTGCGCGCCGATCGGTCCTTCGACGGCGAGATAGTATCGCATCGCATCCAAACCGTAATGCTCCTTGAATCGATCCATGCAAGCCAAATCAACGAAGTTACCTAGTGATTTCGACATCTTGCGTCCCTCGCGAATCCAGAAAGCGTGCGCGTGCACGCGCTGAGGAAGCGGCAAATCGAGCGCCATGAGGAGCGCGGGCCAAATCACCGAGTGAAACCAAGAAATTTCCTTGGCCATGATGTGCATGCTCGCGGGCCAGTACTTGGATCGATCGGCGTAAACGATGGAATCCTTACCATCGCCAAGACCGATGGCGGTGATGTAATTCATCAACGCGTCGATCCACACGTAAATGACGTGCTTTTCGTCATCCGGCATCGGGATGCCCCACTTGAAGTTGGTACGCGAAATCGGCACGTCGTTCAACCCTTCATTCAATCGACCGATCATCTCGTTACGCCTCGCGCTGGGCGTCAAAAAATCTGGGTTATCAGCGTGCAGCGCCTCGAGCTCCTTCTGGAACTTGCTCAATCGAAAGTAATAATTTTCCTCGCTCGAGCGAACCATATCCTTTCCGCTAATCGGGCTCTTGTAATCGAGCTCCTTCGCCTTGGATTCGGTGTAATACTCCTCTTGTCCTTCGTCGTACCACCCCTCAAAGCGACCCAAGTACACCGCATCCTTCTCCTGCAGCACCTTCACCAACGCCCGCACTTGTCTCTCGTGATAATCATCCGTCGTGCGAATAAACTCGTCGAAGGAAATATCGTACGCCGTCATGACGTCGCGAAACTTTTGACTATTCTCATCCGCCAACGCCTGCGGTTCGATCCCTCGCTTCTCCGCGCTTTGCTCCACCTTCAATCCGTGTTCATCCGTGCCCGTGAGAAAGAACACGTCCTCCCCACGCGCCCTTCGATACCTCGCGTACGCGTCCGCCACCGTCGACGTGTACACGTGCCCGATGTGCGGCTGATCGTTCACGTAATATATCGGCGTCGTCACGAACGTCGGCCCTTCGCTCGCGCGCGCCGCGACCGCGCATCCCCGTCCGCGCGTCGTCGCTCGCGTCGTCGCCGCGCGCGCGACGCATCCGCGCGTCGCCGTCGCCGTCGCCGCCGTCGCCGTCGTCGTCACCGCCGTCGTCCGCGTTCGTCCCGCGACCGTCGTCGCGCGTCGCGCGCGCGCCGTCCGTCGCGACAGCATCATCACCCGCGACGTCGCGGACGCGAGCGCCATCGCGCGCCGTCTCGCGCGTCGACGCGTGGCGCCGGCGTCGACGCCGCGCGCGCGTCCGACCGCGCGAGATTTCGCCGCGCGAGGGCGAACGCTGGTTTCGCCACTCGAGGGCGAAAAGACGGATTCGGATTCGAACGCGCGTCGCGACGGGCGCGACCGGCGCACGTCGACGCGCGCCGCGATGGCGCCCGGACGGGCGAAGAAGCGCGCGACGCCGGACGAGGGCGTGAACTTCGCGCTGAAACGCCTGCGCGACGGGCGCGATGGACGCGAGGGCTCGCTCGATGAGGTGCTCGCAAAGGTGCGGGCGCTCGAGCGCGCGGTGAAGGCGAAGCGAGGCGGACGGCGGACGCTGGACGATCTCGGATTGGCGACGACGTATCGCGAGGTCGAGGACAGGGACGCGAGGGAGATCGCGGCGGCGATCGAGCAGGTGATGATCGCGGCGGCGAAGAGCATCGTGGCGGGCGACGGGTTCGAATACGTGCTGCCGAGTCGAGGGGCGACGGATCAGGTGTACGTGGAGGCGCTCGATCGAATCGTGCTGAAGAATAAGACGACGAAAGCGAATTTTGCGGCGGTGTCGAGCGTGCGGAAGGTGACGATTCTGACGCGGGTGATGCAGTTGGTGCACGGGGTGCTGAGTCGCGGGATTCACGTCACGAAGCGGGATTTGTTTTACACCGACGTCAAGTTGTTCAAGGATCAGAAGGATTCCGACGCGGTGTTGGACGATATTTCGTGCATGCTCGGATGCACGCGTAACTCGCTGCACGTCGTGGCGTCGGAAAAGGGCGTCGTCGTCGGACGGTTGCAATACAAGGAGGACGGCGACGAAATCGACTGCACGAAGATGGGAGTGGGCGGTAAGGCGATTCCGAGCAACATCGATAAAGTGAGGGATATGCGCACCGACGCCAAGTTCGTACTGCTCGTCGAGAAAGATGCGGCGTTCATGCGCCTCGCCGAGGACCGATTTTACAACAAGTACCCGTGCATAATTATAACCGCCAAAGGACAACCCGACGTCGCGACGCGCTTGTTCTTGAGCAAGGTGAAGAGAGATTTGAAAATTCCGGTGTTAGCGCTGGTTGACGCCGATCCGTACGGGTTGAAAATTATCTCAGTGTACATGCAAGGTTCGAAGAACATGGCTTTCGATAGCGGAAACCTCACCACGCCCGATATCAAATGGCTCGGCGTCCGCCCGAGCGATTTGGACAAGTTCAAAATCCCCGAACAGTGTCGCCTAGAGATGACGGCAAAGGATATTGAAACGGGGCATCACATGCTCAACGAGGATTTCATTAAAAGCAACCCGGAGTGGGTGAAGGAAATCAACATCATGCTCGAAACGAAAACCAAGGCGGAAATTCAGTCGTTGAGTAGCTACGGCTTTCAATACCTGAGCGAGGTGTACTTGCCTTTGAAGCTGTTAGAAGGGGACTGGATTTAGACGTTTGTACAATAGAAGACGACTCGAACGTAAATTTACTCGCTAAGAATCAATCACTTGCACGGGCTATACTACTATTTGCTAGAACCAATGGAGCATCTTCCTTCCATTTGTGATGCTTTTTATCTCCGACTCGTGTTGCCGCACGATTCCGTCGCAACTGACGTAAATTTTGAGCTCGTTCAGGCGCAGCAGGCGCGCGAGGTACATGTCGATCACGAGGCTCGATGGCAAATGACGTAATATCTGCATAGCGCCTTTCCAGCTCACGACGATGACGGTCGTTCTCGAAAACGTCGTGAACGCCCTGAACAATTTCACTCCTTCGTCGGCGTTCGTCGGGCGACGAACTCTCACGCGGTGCAACCATGACGACGGGGCACGCCATACAGACTCGCGACAATACTCCGGATTCGCATCCAACGATATGATGTCGTAATCATCGGGTACTGAATTCAGCAAGGTGCCAAACTTGCGCTCGAACAACTCAAAGTCTACGTTTGCGTCGTCTTCAAAGATTACGATGGATTGTTCGCGCACGGCGCGGTCTCTACGCTCAGCCTCCATCCCAACCCTCAACGCCGTTTGAACGTCCGGCCACGGTTCCTCGCGCTCACCGTTTTGCGCCGACACGAAATTCGCCAGAATCCCAAACGACGCTAAGTTTCCAATGGCGCTAAACCGAATCGCGTCGCCCTGGTACAACCGATGCTTCTCGATGTCCGCCGTGACGCTCGCGTACGCCGCTCGCGGATGCACCAGCGCGTTCGCGTACGTGCGCCACGCGTTCTCCCCATCCCGTCTCGACCAAAACGTCCGAATCTTCCTGTTCTCCTCGTAGCGAACGACGTATCCTCGCCCCTCGATCTCTCGCGCCTGCTCCGCTCGCTCGAGCTTCGTCGCGTTCGTCGCCGCGCACGCCGTCGCGTGCCTCGACCGTTCCAACATCGCGCACAACCGCCGCGCGTTCTCCGCGCGCTCGGGAATCCACGACGACGTCAACACGCGCGCCCGCGTCGGCGTCGCGCGCGCGCCCGCGTCGTCCCGCGTCGACGCGCCGAACCACGCGTCCGTCCTCGTCCCAACCGACCCAAACGTTCGCGCCAAAACCAACGCGCAGACGACCGCCAGCGCGCACGCGCGCGCGCACCGTCGCGGTTTACGCCGCGCGACGCTCGGCGCCATCGCCGCGCGCTCGGACGCGCGCGCGGTCGCCGCGGCGGCGCGCTCTGCCGTTCGAATCGTTTCGAGCGCTCGTCAGACGGCCGCGCGCGACGACCCGCGCGCGCGACGCGAATGTCGCCGCCGTCCGTCCCGCGCGAGCTCGTGTACGCCATCGCGCGCGCCGCGTGGGTCGCGGACGACGATCGCGAGCGCCGCGAGCGCGGCGTCGAGCGCGAGTTCGACGCGACGGCGAAGCCGGAGGCGCTGGAGGTGATGGCGACGCTCGTCGAGGCGTTCGTCGAGGAGGCGACGCATCGCGCGTGCGCGCTGGCCACGCTCGAGGGCGCGCGCGCGGTGGACGGAGAACACCTCGAACGCGTGTTGCCGCAGTTGATGCTGGATTTCGCGGGGTGAGCGCGACGGCGACGGCAGCGCGAGACGTCGCGGCGGCGGCGGCGACGGCGGCGACGATAGAGCGCGAGGATAGAATGTAAAGAAATTAGAGGTTCACGCGCTTGAGTGCGTTAAAAGTGGTCGTCGCGCGCGCGTGGGACGAACGAGGCGGCGTCGAAACGGCGCCTCGTTCCAACCGTCAAAGCTCCGAATCGCGGAAAACGATAATCATCTCTCCGGTTCGGGATTACCGGCGACGGAGACTAAGTTGATGCAGTAGCGGTTACCGTTACGGTCTGGCAAATTATGTCCCAAGTGCGTTCCCGTCGTGCTGACGCACTCGCCGTCGCGCAAACATCGGACGTTTTCTTGCACCATCTCCGCGTCTCTGAAGCTCGGCCAACCGTGCGCTCTGGACTCCTTCTCGAATTCCGCCCACGTTCGCCCTCGAGGTGCGATGAAAAGCGGCGCGCCCGTCACTGAATCGTAATACGTCACCTCGCCTTTATCCTTCACCTCGGAGATCCAGTTCGTGCTCCACGCGTACCCGGCGTGTTCCGCGTAGTGCCTGTTAAAGTTGCAAATTCGATCCGCGAGTTCGCGATCGCTGCCGTAGCGCAGATTCTTCATCACCGCGTGCTCGCTCGTGCCGTGCGCCTTTTGCGACATCACGCTCTCGTCGGCGACGATCGGCAGGCCCTTCAAACCTTCGGGTATCGGGGCGCCTTTGCATCCATCGGACACGCCCGGAATCTTCGCGCCGTCGAGGAACGCGCGCGTCGCGGGCGACGATCGCGACGCGCTCGCGCCCATGATGGACGCCTTCGCGCGGAGTGGTCGCGCGATCAGGGACGCCCGCGCGGTGCGCATCGCGTCGACGAGTGGCGCGCGCGTCGCGGTCGAGCGATGACGTGTCCCGCTGGCGCGACGTCCGGACAGCTCGACGCGCGATGCGGGCGTCGACGGCGACCGCGGCGCGCGCGCGCGCGCGCGGAAACGTCGCACCGTCGACGCGACGCGCGGAGGCGACGCGGGCGCGCGCGGTGAGCCGACGCGAGGGTGTTTTACTCGCGACGATGCTTTCGGTGAGTCTCGCGGGACGACGACGCGCGACGGCGGCGGAGGAAGACGAGGACGGCGCGACGACGACGACGACGACTGAGACGAAGAAAAGGGTCGTGATTACCGGGTCGAACTCGGGGATCGGGCTCGACGCGGCGACGAAACTCGCGGCGAGCGGGGACTGGGTCGTCGTGTTGGCGTGCCGAACGCGCGCGAAGGCGGAGGCGGCCAAGGCGAATATATTGTCTGCGACGAACGCGGACGGGGCGAACATCGAGTGCGTCGAGTGCGATTTGTCGAGTTTGGACTCGGTGCGCGCTTTCGTGCGCGAGGTGAGGAAAACGGGCGGTGTCGACGCTTTGTGTCTGAACGCCGGCGTGGAATACAGCGGCGATCCCGTGGTGCATCGAACGAGGGACGGTTTCGAGGAGACGTTCGGTGTGAACCATTTGGGGCACTTTTTGCTCGCCAACTTGTTATTGGAGGATCTCGAAAAGTCGAGCGAGGCGCATCCGCGAATCGTCGTGACGGCGAGCGAGGTGCACGACCCGGCGTCGCCGGGAGGATCGGTGGGCAGCGGCGCGCACATCGGCGACTTGCGAGGCCTCGAACGCGACGGCGCGGCGTTCGAGATGGCGGACGGTGAAGCGTTCGACGCCGATAAGGCGTACAAAGACTCTAAGTTGGCGAACATGCTCTTCATGTACGAGCTCGAGCGACGCCTGCAGGCGAGAAACTCGAAAATCACGGTGAACGCGTTCGGTCCGGGACTCATCACGCGCACCGGCTTATTTCGCAACCAAAATCCTCTCTTCGTCAAAGTCTTCGACTTCGCCACGAACGAGATTTTCCACGTCGCAGAAACCGTTTCCGGAGGTGGGAACTGCTTAGTCTTCATGCTCACCGACCCTTCGCTCGAGGGCAGCGGGGGCGTGTACTGGAACAACGATTTGTCGCCCGGCGCGCCGCCGTCCCTCGTCGCCGCCGGACACAAATTCGCTCAAACCAACTCTTCTGTCGAATCAAACGATGCCGTCGAAGCGCAAAAGCTTTGGAAGCTCAGCGAATCGCTCGTCGGGTTGGCCTAGCGCCGCGTCGCGCTCGTTGTTATATACTCGATACGTCGCGTACGCTCGCGCTCGCGCTCTCGCACTCGCTCGCTCGTCACAACTCGTCGTCGCCATGCGCACCGTCGCCCACGCGCGCGTCTCCCCGACGTCGTCGTCCCGGCCATCGACGTCGGCGTCTGCGTTGGCGCGTCGCGCCTCCTTCCGCGTCGCCGTGCGCGGCGACACCGCGCGCGACGCGTTTTTCGCGCTCGGTCCCGCTCGACCGCGCGCGCGCCGCGCGCACGCCGCGCCGCGCGCGTTCCTGTGGTGGAGCCGCGAGAAGGAGCTGCGCAAGCGATGGAAGCAGCTCGCCGACTTCGCCGCGGACGAGATCCCGGAGAGCTCGCCGTTGGCGCGCTCGAAAGGACTCATCCAGTGGGTGGGTGAATATCCGCTCACGGCGGCGTCCGCGGCGACGGCCATCGCCGGCGGCGTCAGCGCGCTGATCTCCGCCGCGGTGTTGCCCGTCGTCGTCGGCGTCGCCGTGCTCGCGCTGCCGGGCTTGCTGTTCGCGTTCGTCGGTACGGCGGCGGTGGCGTCGCTCGTCGGAGCGCTCGTGCTGCTGCTGTCGCTGCCGGCGTTGGGATTTTTGTCGGTGTTCGGAGGGACGATCGCCGCGGCGGCGAGCGCAAAGTTATTACCGATCGCGATCATCGGGTCGGGACTGTTGTTCGGCGCGAACGCGATCAAGTGGGGGATGTCGGGCGACGCTCGCGCGGAGCGCTTGAAGGCGGGCGCCGACGTCGACGACGACGCTTGGTCGCCTCGAAACGTCAACGCCGTCGACGACACGGACGAAAGCAGCAGCTCGGAAGATTACGAGGAAACAGTTAAACGTAATTTCGACGCGCGTTTGCGCGCCTTAGACGAAAAGAAGAAGAAGTGATGTTGTAGCCCGTGTAAAGCGTCACTCCTCGCCGCGCTCTATCCAGTAACCACCGACGATGACCGCGCTCGAAGAAATCTCCACCGACGAGCTCATGCGCGAGATTCAGCGGCGGCTGGAGTGCCAAAATAAGCCAGACAAGCGCTTGATCCTCATCGGTCCGCCGGGATGCGGCAAGGTGCGCGTTTTCGACCGTCAACTTCGACCGTCAAAACCTCAAAAAGCGCGCTTCGGGACACCCGACTGACGACGCGTCTCGACGCCGAACAGGGAACGCAATCGCCTAAGATTAAATCCGACCACTGCCTGTGCCACCTCGCGACGGGGGACATGTTACGCGCGGCGGTGGCGGCGAAAACGCCGAACGGCGTGAAGGCCAAGCAAGCCATGGAGAGCGGAGCGCTCGTGAGCGACGATATCGTGGTCGGGTGCGTGTGGAGCGTTGCGATGGCGCGTTCGAGCGCGAGTGATGATACACGAGGCCCTACGCTGTGTTCTTGTGTCCTGCGCGGTGACTGACAGAGATGCTTCACTTGTGAATGTAGGATTATCGAGGAAGCCGTCAAGGCGCCCGAGTGCCGAAACGGTTTCATTTTGGACGGGTTCCCGAGAACGGTGCCGCAAGCGGTGAAGTTGGACGAGATGCTCTCTGCGAAAGGGGTATCGATCGATGCAGTGCTGAACTTTGAAGTGCCGGATGAGGTACTCGTAGAAAGGGTGGAGGGACGATGGATCCACCCCGCGAGCGGGCGATCGTACCACACGAAGTTTGCTCCGCCGAAGGTTGAAGGGAAGGATGATTTCACGGGAGAACCTTTAATTAAGCGTAAGGATGACAACGCGGAGACCCTTAAGTCACGCTTGCAAGCGTTTCACACGCAAACGCAACCGGTTATCGATTACTACGCGAAAGCAAAGAAGGTTACTGAAATTCACGCCAACAAACCAGCCAGCGATGTCGAAGCGCAAATTGCAGCGGCGTTGAAGTAGTTGATTGCAAATCACGGTGTAACAAAACAAAAGGACTACTCTTCATATGTGTATGTACTCGCGTCAGACTTACCAAACATGAGCTCTGCCGTCGAAAGCTCGCTTTCGTCAAACTCTTCCTCGTCTTCGTCGTCCGAATCTCCAGGCGCCTCCAAGCCAAGAATGGACGAAAGCCGTTCCAACAGGGGGCGGAAAGTGCTCGCCGCCGGCGACAAGTCCGTGGCCCCAACAGAAGCTTCGGCCATTTGCTGCGAGCACATGTTTCTGATCTCGATCGCCCGAACGTCGTCGCCTTCTCTCTCCTCCATCATGGCCCACGTAAGCCACGTGCGCTCGCTGCTCGCGTCGACGTTAACCGCACATTTGAAGAGCTGTCGCGCGAGGGAGATATTTTCTTCTCGCGATTCCAATACCCCCCATGCATGAAACAAGCGCGCGGCGTCTCGATTCTTTGGATTAACCCATACGCCTCGTTGAAACAGATTGCGCGCGCGATCGATTTCTCCCGCTCGCCACTCCGCCATCGCCCATGCGTTCCAGTTCGCCTGGTGTTGGGGATCCATCATCGTCCCTTGCTCAAAGTACTTGCGCGCCTGTTCCAGATTCCCTTGCTCTGCCTCGAGCTTTGCGAGTGCTTGAAGCAAATGCGTGTCCAAGGGATTCAATTTGCATCCCTTGGTCAGGAGCTCCTTCGCGCGGTCGCAATACCCGAGCTTGGCTTCCCACACCCCCCACGCGAGCCAAATAAACTTGCTCTTCGGGGCAACCATCAAACCCTTTTGAAAAAGCTTGCGCGCTTGCTCTTCGTCGCCCGCGTTCGCTTCTAACATGGCCCAAGAGCGCCAGATGGCGCCAGATTTCGCTCCCGCCTCTGTGCGAACGCCTTGCCTGAAATGTTCCCTCGCCTCGGAGATACGCCCGCGCTCGAGCGCCATGACGCCGAGCGAGTGGTACAGATGGGCAGACGCATCCATCGGCGGCACCAACCGCACACCTTTGATGTACAATTCTCTGGCGCGCTGATAATTTCCCAAGTTCTTTTCCATCGATCCCCATCCGTGCCAAGCCGCGGCGTGCGTTTTATCCGCCGCCGTCGCCGCGTCGTAATACTTTCTCGCCAGCGCAATGTTCCCAGCCTTTTCCTCGAGCACGGCGAGAGCAACCCACAAATACGCGTTGTCTCCTCCCTTGGCGTCGCATCCAGCTTGGTAAATCGCGCGCGCATCATCCAACCGACGCATCTGCACCAGTGTCTGCCCTATTCCGCAGTACGCGCGCCCATCCGTGACGTCGTACGACATCGCCTTCTCGAACATCGCTATCGCCTCTAAGCGCTTTGCGTTCCTCTCATCCACGGATTTCATGAAGCCCGCCTCATTTCGCAATTTCCGCGCGCGGTACAGCGCCAAGTCTTGATTGATCTTGAGCGGCTTCGCGTCTCCGCTCGTCGCCTCGACGCTCCCCAACATCTGCATCTTCGATCCCGGACTCGCGATCGTCGACGACTCCCCGCTGCGACGACTTCTTTCCAACACCGCGTTCTCGTACGTCAGCTCGGGCATGGCGCGCGATCTCGCGCCGTTCGCGCTCGTCCGCTCCGTCGTCCCCGCGCCGGCGTCCCGTCGCCTTATCTCCCGCCCATCGCCATCGTCGTCGTCGTCCAGGCTCATCGACGCGCTCGACGCGCGACACGTTGATCGTTGCGTCCTCCCGCGCCATCGTCGCGCCGTTCGCATCGCTCGCGCGTCGACGCGCCGCGCATTTCCCATCGGGACGTCACGATGCGTCGACGTTCGCGTCGACGTCGTCGCGCGTTCCGTCGCCCCGACGCATCGCGCGCGGGCGAGCGCGCGGGCGTCGACGCTCGCGAGCATCATCGACGCGCTCGCACCGAGGGCGTGGGCCATCGCGCGTGCGAACGCGCGCGCGTGTGCGGATACGATGATTGGAATGCGGCGACTCCAGCGCTGGACGCCGGGCTCGCGGCGAAAGACCCGAACCGAGCGACGGCGAGTCGAGCCAAACGCGCGCGCGGGGTCTACGAGCTAGAGCTGATTCACTAAATAACTAACGAAGTTGCGCGCGCTATCGCGGCGCGTCGGAGGCGTCCGGGGAGACGACCGTCGCGCGGCGTCGCGAGGTGAGGCGACCGCCGTCCGCGCCGGCGATGCCGGTGTTCCAAGCGTCCGTCTCTCTCGGGCCCGTGGAGATGATGCGCGGGGCCTGGCCGGATGGCGTGGCGACGCGCATGTTCCCGACAACACGCGCACCGCCGGCGTTGGTGTTATCGACGTGCGGACGACGCGCGCGACGACGATCTCCCATGCCGAAAATGTCGGCGCCGACGAAACTTGGACCAGTGTGCATGCGCGGCTGATTTTCAGCTTCGGCGGCCTCGGGGTCGTCCTTGGCGAGGCGCCTTCTGATCAAGTACCCGATCGCCGCGGTGATAGAAAGTGCGAGCCATATGGCGATGAGGCCCCAAAGCGATCCGCAGCGAGCGATGGTGGCGAAAGCGCGCTCGCGCACCACGTGCTCGTCCGACGGACGCGTGTCCTCGTACGTTCCCTTGGTGATGGTTTCCATCGCTCGCTGCACCTTGATAAACATCTCCTTCTTCTTCTGATCGTTCCCAGTCTTATCGGGATGATACTTCATGCTTAAGTCTCTGAATCTCTTACGAATTTGAGTCGACGTCGATGTACGACTGACCCCGAGCACGCGAAACGGATCCTCACCCTCCTCGGTTTCGTATCCCAACAGCGACGCGTATTGCTCGAAATACCACCACAGCTTTTGGTACTCCGGTTTCTTCCGTCGCCGAATGACGCGCTCGAACCAATTCGAATGAAAATATGCCGCGCCGAATATCAACAGTATGGGCATCACCGCCGCGAACGCTACGAGCCAAATGGCGAGCGACCAAAACGCGTTCGGGCCAAAGTACCACCCGCGCACCTCTTGCGCCGTGCTCACCCCTTGATACAGCGTCAACCCGACAAAAAGCTCGCGCACGCCCTCCAAACGCCACACCGTATGCAATATGAACCCAAGAAACGGCACGATGGGCCACAGGTACGGGTACGTCACGCATTTGAACACCGGAAGCACGCCGGCGGTGATTATCAAAAAGTATCCCAATCTCGCCCTTCCCGCGGCGTGTAACCCCCATTGCACGCCCGCCGACACCGCGCCGTAAAATGCGATCGAAACATACGGCACGCGCGCGCGCCGCCACGACTCTGGATGCACCTTTCCAGCGCGCACGAGCTTTGGAATCATGATCATTTGCTGGCAAATGCCGAAAAACTCGCGCAGGGACCAACTCAAGATGACGTGCGCGATGCTCGCGCACACGCCCTCGACGTCGTCGGAGGACATCATGGCGATCATCATGGCGATTCTGAACCATGGCACGCCCATGGTGGCGACGGCTCTGGACGACCGCCGACCGGTCGTCCACGCCCACCCAGGAGTGAGGTTGTTAGCGGGCGAACGCGCGAACGCCGGGGACGGGCTATTTTAAGCTCTTCACACGCGGTCGCGGATCGACTCGAGGCGCGCGTGGGTTTGAGAGCGATTTTCGACGCTCGGCGGGTTTGCCTCGAAAGCGCGCGCGCGATCGGTGATGGGGACGGATACATTGGAAAAGTTGCGCTCGGCGGCGATGGACGAATTGGACGCGTTTGCGGCGCGCGAGCCCGAGAGGGCGTTGGAGTTAAAGGTGCGATCGGTGAACGGTTCACGCGTGGGATGTGCACACGAATGGGAGCACGTGTCGTCACGTGTGCGTGAGACTGAATGACGCGTTTGTCGTGATTGCGTTAGAAACTTTGCGAAGACGCAGAGGCGAGGCGCGGTCAAATGCGCCGACTCAGAACTCGACTCGAGCAAGTCGCCGATTTTGAACGTGAGACCGCGGCGCAGACGCGAGAAAGCATCGATGCGTTGGAAGCACGCATACGCACGTTAGAAGATCTCGTGCGTGCGCGAGACGCGGCCGTACGGGAAAGCGAACAGGCGAGGCTGACGTTGCTCGAGAAGACGAAACGCCTTCAAGCCGAAGCGTCGACGCGAGCGGACGATCTTGAACTCAACGTGCAACGCGCGAAGCGAATGGAGGAAACAGTTGCGCTATTGACGAGTAAGGTAGCCGATCTCGAGCGCGTGCGCTTGGAAAACACCGAGCTTTACGGTGAGTTGGATGAAAATAAACGCGCCGCCGTCGCGCTCGAACGACAGGTGGACTTGTACAGAGAAACCGCGCGAGCCGCGGAGAGCCGGCAACTCACCGCCGAACTCGCGGCGGCAAAGAGCGAAGCGCTATTGAAGCAATACCTCTCCTCTCCAGCGGGCGAAGACCGTTTACGTCTCGAAAATCGCATCGGCGCGTTGCAAGAAAAGATTCGAGACTTGTCCACGAAGGAATCCCGCCTCGCCGAGCGCTTTCGCACGGTGCTCACCGACGAGCTCGCGAGCACTCGACACGCGCTCGCACTCGAAAAGTTTCGCACGACTAGCACTTTTTAATTTAACCCTATGAGCGTGGCGCGCATGGCGCGATTCAGTTAAAATACTACTAAGCCGCCGTCGTCTCGCTAAGCGCTCTCGTCGCTACGCGTCCGATCGCCCCGCTCGCTCGATCTCGACGCCCCCAAAGACTAATACAAACTCAATTAATCTCTAAGCTCGGCGCGCTCGCGCTCTGCGCTTGCAGCGCGTTCACCTTGCGCAGACTATCCGCCACCGCTTCCTCGGGCGACTCGTAGCTCTGAAAATCCACCTCCACCGCGCCCTCGTTGTACGTGGACGTCGCGTAAAATCCCGCCCCCGCGGCGACGATCCCGATCACCAGCAGCGCGTACTGCGCCGCGTTTCCGAGCCCCTCGAAGCTTTCGCTCTCCCACGGGTCGTCGACGAGCATTTCCGGCGGGAGCGATCGCTGTTTGTCAGCGCTGAGCGGGGTGGGGACGTCGTCTTGCGTCGAGGATTGCGACGTCGCGCGACCGCCTTCGGAGATGATCTTCGGCGTGACGCTCGATCGTTTCTTTGCCGAGCACTTCACGGCGGTGCGCGCGCGCGCGACGGGGGCGCTCGTGGACGCGAGGGCGACGAGCGTGGTCATCGCGCGAGGCGCGGTGTGCGGATAAGCGCGTCGCAGCGGCGAGCGAGCGGTGCGTTACGACGACGACGCGAACGATGAATCGCGCTCTGAAGATGATGACTGTATATTACTTCGCGGTTGTCTTGCGCTTGCGGGCGGGCTTGCGCTTGCGTTTGGATTTGCCGGTGCCCGCGGGCGCGCGCTTCTTCGGCGGCGCCTTGGCGGCGACGGCGATGGCCCAGTCGTCGTCGTCTCTGGGGAGTCGACCGGCGCGACGGGCGCAGTTATCGCAGGATTCACCGCAGACTTCGCGAGAAATATGCTCGCCGAGGTACGCGAGCAGAGCAACGCGGCGGCAGCGCGTGCGATCCTCGAGAAAGTCTTGCACCGCCTCGAGAAGCGGCATGGATTTCTCAAGCCGGCTTCGCTTTGAGACGCCTTTTTGGGGCATCTTGATGAGTCGCTCGATGCGGCCGATATCGCCACGAGCGTAGAGCACGACACCCTTGGCTGGAAGTCCATCGCGACCGGCGCGCCCGACTTCTTGATACAAGCCTTCAAGACTTTTTGGCGCGCAATGATGGACAACCCAACGCACGTTTGGCTTGTCGATGCCCATTCCGAAAGCGATTGTGGCGCAGCACACGGAGACTTCGCCGCTCATCCATTTATTCTGCACAGCGAGACGTTGTGAATCTGTCATCCCGGCATGATACGCCGCCGCACTCGGACCCGGTGGAAGATGTTCGCGCTGACGACGCAAGCGTGCGTCATTCAGCGCTTTCGCCACGTTCGCTGTTTCGTCGCGCGAGAGGCAGTACACGATGCCGGCATTGTTGGGGCCAAACTCTTGGGCGATCCAATCGGCAAACTTTTCCAAGTCGTACAAATCTCGTTTAGGCATCACCGTGAATGAAATATTCGGGCGGTTGAAAGTCACGACGAAAGACTTTGCCGTCTTCGAAATCTTTAATATCTTCATCACGTCGGTGCGAACCGCCATCGTCGCCGTCGCCGTCAACGCCGTGATGGGAACGTTTGGATAATTTTTCCGAAGCGAGCCCAAAGCCTTATAATCTGGTCTAAAGTCGTGCCCCCAGGACGACACACAGTGCGCTTCGTCGATGACGAACCGCGTCAACATCCCATTTCTGTCTAACTGATCCATTATGTCTGCCAGCGTTGAGCTCGACGCGAGTTTTTCCGGGGTCACGTACAGCAATCGAATCGTCGGCTTTCGCTTTCGTAATTCGCGCAGAACCGCCACTGCGTCTCCTTGCGACTGCGCAGAGCTAAGAAACGTCGCAGGAATGTTGAAGTCTTTCACTAAGTGCGATACCTGATCCTGGATGAGAGACAGGAGCGGCGAGCACACGATGGTGACGCCACCTTGTAAAATCGCGGGTAGCATGTAACACAACGACTTCCCACCGCCAGTTGGCATTAAGACGAAACAATCTTCGCCCCGAACGCTCTGCTCGCAAATTTCTCGCTGACAGTGCCGGAACGAGGCATTCTTGAAAATCATCGTGTTCGCTAAATCAAAATCGTCCATATCTTCCCAATTCGTCGGCACCGCCGTCGACGTGGTGGGACGCTGAACATTCGCTATGTCCGTGTTTCTGCGCACATCCGACGCCGCGACGGTCGTTATCGCGCGCACATTCGCACTCGATCGAACCACGGGCGGCTTCACGCCCGCCATCGCCAGTACAGCCTCCCCGCGTCGAAACTCCACACCGTTGCTCGTGCCTCGCCCGACGAACGCGGGCGCCGTCGACTTCCCGTACCCATTCTCTCTCGTCCACGCCACGCTCCCTCCCAAAACATCTCGACCCGCCACACGCTTCGCTAACTCGCGTTCGCGCTCGGAATCCTCGTCTGAATCGCTCAAAATCACCACGCTCTGACTCGTCGCCGCCGCGTTCGATCGCCGGCGCGTCCTCGGCGGCGACAAATCGCTCTCCGACTCCAACTCCACCACATCAACGCTCGCCGTCGCCACGACATCGCGACCACGTTTCACGCGCTCGCTCTCTTCGCCCGCGTCCTCATCCGCGTCCTCGATCTCATCCTCCGTCGTCTCTTCGTCGTCGTCGCTCTCCGTCAGCTGTCGCTCGCGACAAAACTGCACAAACTCCTCACCCACGATCTCCGCCCGCACCTCGCTCGCGTGCTCGTCGAACGGCTTCAAAAACAACTCCACCGCGCGCGCCGCGACCGCCTCGCGCACCCCGACGCTCGTCGCGCGCGCGACGAGCTCGCGCTGATTTTTTGAACACTTCCAGCGCCCCGTCGCGCGCTCCCTCGCGGCGGGCGTCGCGCGCTCCCTCGCGGCGCGCTCGAACATGGCGGCGATGTCGCTCGCGCGCGGCGCCGCCGTCGCGCGCGGCGCGCGCGCGCGCGCGCGAGACGCCATCGCGCGCGAGTCTGCGGCACTTCGCGTCGACGAGGACGCGCCGACGCGCCGACGCGACGCGCGCGCGACGACGCCGGGGCGCCGAACGAAACGCGCGGGATGTCGATCGCGGCGCGGGGCGGCGCCGCGACGCGCGTCGGGCGCGAGCGACGCGCGCGAGGGATGAATCGGACGTGGAATTGGGTCGCGCTCGTCGCGCTCGCGTTCGCCGCGGTGGCGCGCGCGGAGACGCTCGCGGTCGCGGATGACGTCGGCGCGAGCGTGCGCGCGCGCGCGGGACGACGCGCGCTCGGGGCGAAACCGGCGGTGCAGGCGCCGGAACCGCCGCCGCCGCCGGCGACGAAGAAGGAGCGGTTGCGCGCGCAGTTTGAACTCGCGAGAGAAGACGCGGAACGCGCGCCTTGCGCGCCGAGTAAGGTGCAGGGCGGACGGGAGGCGAAGTGCGATCACGTGCGCTCGACGGACGCGTGTGACGGGCGGTTGAAGGCGTATTTGGAATACTCGTATTGCGACGACGAAGCGTTCGGGATGCAAAACATGGTGACGCCGGTGATCGGGTTGACGCTCATCGCCGTCGCGTCGACGTATGCGTTGGCGGTCGCGGCTGGGACGTTTTTCGTGCCGGCGTTGGAGTACACGGCGACGTTGATGAAGATTTCTCCGGAAGCCGCGGGGGTGACGCTGTTGGCGTTGGGTAACGGCGCGCCGGATCTTTACGCGCAAGTGTCAGAATTAAGTGAAGGCGTGCTTCCGGACCTCAACGTCGTCATCGGTTCGACGCTCGGTAGTGGGTTCTTCATCGCCACCGTCGTGCTCGGCGTGGTGATTCGGGCGTCGCCGAACGCCGTCGTGATTAACAAGGACGCGCTCGGAGCGTCCATGGGATTGTTCGCCGTGGCGAACATCGCTTTGCTGTTGGCGATGTGCTTCGGTACGTTTAAGATGTGGTATACTATGACGTTCTTCGTCTCCTACGCGACGTACTTTTGCTTCATCGCGTTTCGCGACACCTCGATTCACGACGCGCAAGGCGACAGGCCGTCGTTGGAAGAGGGCAAGGGGGAAAAGCGACTCGAGCCGTTGTTCGACTTAGCATCGCAAAAAGGTGGTCCAGATGACATCAAAGGCTCGGTGCGCCCGATGAAGACGACGGCGAAAGACGGTGACGGCATCGTCGCCTCCGCGACGGCGGACATGAATGTATACGAGAAGAAGTTGGCTTTGATCACGGTGCCCGTGCGCGTGGCGATGGCGTTCACGATGCCCGTCGTTCGCGCGGGAGACATGGATAAATTTTACGCCGTCACGTTGGGATTCATCGGACCGTTCTTCTTCTTGTGCGCACCCGGTAACGAATTCATGAGCGTCATCGGGTCGGACGAGGCGACGACGATGTTGTACAACATCGCCGTCGCCGGCGCGTGCAGCTTTGGCGTCGCCGCCGTCGTCAGCACAAAATACAAAGCGACCCCGCTTCCCGCATCCACAGAATTCGCCTCTATGTTCGCATTCGTGCAATCCATCTGTTGGATGCACTTGATGTCCAACGAGCTCGTCATGTCGTTGGGTGCGCTCGCGAAAATCTTTGGCATCGACGAAGAAGTTTTCGGCGTCTCCTTCGTCGCGTGGGGCGACGGCATCGGCGATCTCGTCGCCTGCCACGCCGTCGCCAAGGCTGGTCAAGTCACCATGGCCGTCGTCGCATGTTTTGCTGGCCCTGTCTTCAACTTGCTCATCGGTCTCGCCAGTTCCATCGCCTTTCTCACCACCATCTTGGGCGACCTCCCTTTCAACGTCAAGCAGGGCGAAATCGTCTTGGCCGTCGGCTGCCTGTTCTCCGTGATGTTCACCATCTCCCAGCTCCGTCACCGCTCGCCTCGCGAGTTCGAAATCCCACGTTCGTTCGCCAACGCCGCCTTCGCGACGTACGGCGCGTTTTTGCTCATCTACCTCTTGTGCGAGGCGCGGCTTTTATTCGTCTCCAAGCTCGCGTCGTGAAGTCGCGCGTTGTAATCTCATCTCATCGCACTCATCGCGCGCGTTCCGCACACGCGCGCGCGCGACGCCGCACCTCTCGCGCGCGATGTCCCGCTTCCTCTGGGAGACCTCTGGCGCGTACCGCGCCCTCGTCCGCGTCACCGCGCGCTCAAAACTCGCCATGGGCGTCTTCGTCGTCGTCTCCTGCGTCGCCGTGCCGCTCGGCGCGACGTACGCGGTGATGGGCGCGACGAACCCCGAGGGCGCCGAAGACGCGCGCGCGCGAGAGGTGCTCGCGGGACGCGGGATGTCGGGACGACGCGAATCGCTGGACTCGCGAATGCTGCGAGAGAGGAACAGACAGAATTTGATGGACATGCTGCGAGACGCGAACGACGGAGGAGCCAACATGGACGCGCGGTGGAAAAAGGCGCTCGGGAAGCGAACGTAGGGATTTTTGTCGCGCGAAGGGCGTTAGATTTAGGGACTGTATTGCTACTATCGATGATTTTAATTTAATTTAATTTACGGCGCGCGGCGCGCGTCGAGCGCCCGGAGCGCGCGCTCGGCGACGTCGGCGCCGATCGCGTCCGCGGGTCCGGCGCCCTTGCCCTGACACGCACCGACGGCTATGATGTTCGCGCCTGGGCCTAGTGTTTGAATTTTCAACGAACCGTCGTCGGACGTGGAGTACGCGCACGCCTTGGACGTCAAGCTTTGGAAATTCGTCGAAGGAAACAAGTGGAATAAGATTTCTTGGAGCTGATCCGCCACGACTTCGTCGCCGTCGCTGGACATCCAATCCGCGAGCTCGCGTTCGGTGCGAGCCCAACTCGGGTCGCTCTTGTCGAAGTAGTCGAGCGGGCCTCCACCGATCTTGATGTACCACCCCGGCGCGGGTTCGGGGCCCGGGTAATAAATCGGCGGCAACACGTAGACGGATTTCGCCTCGTTCACGCTGTGATCGCTCCCTCCGCCCGACGACGCGCGCACGCGCGCCGCATCGAGCACGGCTCGAGGTACCTCGTACTTGATCGTGGGCATCGTCGCGAGCGCGCCGAGCGCTTCGGACTCGAGCACCTCGGCGAGTAAAACGGTGCGCCGCGCGATTTTCACGTCGCCGAAATCCGCGCTCGCGTCGTCCGTCAATAACCCGCACTCGCGCGCCAGGGGCTCGGTGTAGAACCCACACGCGAGCACACACACGTCACACGCGTACGTCTCCCCCGTGGACGTGCGCACCTCGCACTCGCCCGTCGCCGCGTTCGATTCCACGCGTTCGCACGTCGTCCGCGTCACCGTCGCCCTCCCCTCGCTCGCCCTCCGCATCAGCGCGTTCTGCGCCGCTCGCATCGCGTGCGGGTTCACGTACCCCCCGACTTCGTCCCACACCGCCTCGTACTCGCTCGGAATCCCATCTCGCGCGAGAAATCCCCACGCCTCCGCGACGCCGCCGTCCGCGTTCGTCCTTCGCTCGTGCGTCACCCCTCGCGCTCGCAACCGCGCCGCCCCTCGCTCCACGAACGCCTCGCTCCCGATCGCCAGCGACCCTTTACGCGTGAAAAACTGTATCCCGCTCAGTCGCTCCGCTTCCTCGAACCCATCGATCGATCGCGCGTTCAGCGCCGTCCACTCGTCTCGTCCCTCCGCGTCGAGCGGCCGCGCGATGCGTCCCAGATCATCGCTCCCGCTCCGCAGCCGCTCGCTGTCCAGCACCGCCACGCGCAGCTCCGGTCGACGCTCGCTGACGTGCCTCGCGCACGCCGCGCCGATCGGCCCGTTCCCGGCGACGACGACGTCGACGCGCGTCGCCGTGCGTGGGTCCTCGTTCGATCGCGCCGTCGCGTCGCGTCGCCCGCGGTCACCGCGCCGCGCGCGCGACGCGACGCGACGGCGCGCGACGCCCGCTCGCGTCGTCGACGCGCCCGCGCCCGCGCGCGACATGTCGCGCGCGACTCTGCCGCGACGCCGTCGGCGCGGATGCATGAAACGAAGACGCGTCGCTCACGAATCAATCGGTGGTAATACAACGCGAATCGCGTCGACGCGTCGACGCGACGCGATTCGGGCGACGACCGGTGCGTCGCCTCACCGCGCGTCGCGCCCGCGGTCGCTCGTGCGCCTCGCTACATCCCGTCGCCTCCGCCCCGCGCGCGTCCTCGCAGCAGCGTCGCCTTGGCCTCGTTGATCTTCGTGCTCAAAAACGCCGACCCGCCCGCGTCGGGATGGTTCGCCATCATCACGCGTCGGTGCGCGTCGAGCACGCGCTGCCGCGCCGCGCCCTCGCGGACGCCGAGGATGAGCGCGGCTTCGCGCCGGGTCATCGTCGCCTCGAATCCGCCGTGGTAAAACGCGCGCGCGCGCGGGCCGGCGAGCGCCCACGCCTCGACCGTCGTCACGACGGCGCGCGCGGCGAGCGCGGTCGCGGCGACGGCGAGGCCGGTGACCAGGGGCGTGGCCATCCGCGCCGCGCGTCGAGGAGTGACGACATCGGCGACGCCCCGCGACCGCATTCGACGACGTGCGCTCGACCGCGACGCGTCGATCGCGGCGATCGCGGCCGCGACGCGCGACGGACGCGCGTGAGACCGCCCGAGGGACGTCGACGGGGGTCTCGCGATGCCGCCGCGACGGTCGGCGCGGTCGAAATCGCCGGCGAAAGCGGCGAAGGATGCGATTGCGAACGCGGCGGCGGACGCGACGGCGACGAAACGACGACCGGACGCGCGCGAGGCGACGGACGAGGGCGCGCGGACGGTGAAAGCGGCGCGAACGGCGCGAGGGACGGCGGCGGGGCGGGGGAGCGCGCGTGGGGGGGGTAGTAGAGGGTTGACGACGCGCGCGATCGAGGACGACGCGCTGTTCGCGACGGCGCGAGAGACGTGGCGGCGAAACGACGGCGAAGCGGCGTACGACGGCGAGGTGGTGCGAAAGATTTACGAGGAGGAGCTTGGGGGAGGGAGAGCGGCGGCGGCGACGGGGCGATTGCAGGTTTTGGACGCGACGGGGTACGCGGAACGGTTTCTCGCCGTCGGCGCGCGCGATCGAGGGAATTGCGATCGAGCGCTCGTGATGTCGGTGATTTTAGGGGTGAATGAAAAGTTTCGACAAGGCGTGGACGGATTCGGGGCGTTCGCGGGAGAGGAAGGCGCGACGGCGTTTCGGAACGCGCTCGAGAGCGCGCTCGACGCGTACGCGTCGTTGACGACGATCGAGAAGACGGCGTGCTTGATGTTCCTCATCAAGACGTTTGCGAGTTTGGAAAACGAAGCCGTGCGCGCGGTTGCGCTGCCGTTGGTGTCGCTGCCGCTGTGGAACAAACTCAGCGAAGGGCGTTTGCAATTGGAATTGACCAAGCACGAGTCGCTCGCGAAGCATCACTCGAAAATGTTGAAAAAGGAAGCCAAGACGGCGAAAAAGGCGGCCGAAGCGGGAGAAGCGCACGTGCCGATCGGAGAACGCCGCGAGTCGTGCTGGCTCGTGCGCGTGATTGATGATTTCGTGTCGTACGCCTCGGACGCGACGGACGAGGACGGCGTGCGCTTTTGCGAACGGTTCATGGAGTTGGTGATTGATTTACTCTCTCAGCTCCCCACGCGTCGCTTCACGCGCACGCTCATGAGCGACAAGGCGTTGCTCGTGAAAGCACGCATGGTTCCGTTGTACACGGCCCCGAACGGTCGCCTGTACGCGCAGTTGGTCGATTTGTTCACATTTTACCAGTACTTTGAAATCGACGATCACACGGGCGCGGCGCTCAAAGACGAAGAAGTCGCGTCCGCACACTACGATCGCTTGCTTCAGCTGCAAAGGTTAGCGTTCAAGTACATCCCAAAGTTGAAAGATCTCGCGCTCGGGAACTGCGCTGGGATCGAGAGAAGAAAGAACTTGATTCAGCACCTCGCCGTGCTCGAGCCCGAGGAGTTGTTCAAGCTCGTCACAGCGCAGCTTCGTTTGGTGGATCCGAATGATCCGTGGGCGAAGGACCCGAAATTTTTGTTAGAGGTCATGGTCAACGTGTTCGAAAAAAGGCGCAGTCAGCGCCAGATGATAAACTCCATGCCGCTCTACCCGAACGAGGACGTTTTGTGGAACGAAAACATCATTCCGAGCATCGAGTACGACGGTCAGGGCGCGTTGGCGTTGCCCAAACTCAACTTGCAGTTTTTGACCATGCACGATTACTTGCTTCGAAATTTCAACTTGTTCCGCCTGGAAGCGACGTATGAAATTCGCGAGGACCTAGCTGATGTGTTGAAGCGCATGCAGCCCGTCGGCGATGGCAGCGGTGCTCGCGCGCGTTTCAACGGCTGGGCGCGTATGGCGATAGAAATTCCTTCTAACGGCGTCGAAGTCGTTGAGGTATGTAAGCCGAACGTCGGTGAATCGAAGCCTGCCGCGGTGACGATTGAGGTTTCAGTGGACTTTAAAAATGCGCGTCCTGACGTGCGAGAGGAATGGGATCGATTGCGCGTGCATGACGTCGTCTTTATGCTCGACTGCGAGGGCGTCGGTCCGAGCTCGAGCGAAGCTAAGAATCCTGGAGAAAAGTTCGGTCTTCGCCACGTGCGCGGTGCCGAAGTGATTGATATTCGTGATGGGTATGGGACGTACTTGAAAGAGTTTAGGTCAAGAAATCCGAACCCACGCGAAGACGACAAGCCACCGAAAACCGTCACCGGAACGCGTCGCATCTTTACGCTTGCGCTCGACACGGCGCAGTATCAAATGGACGTGAACAAGCAGAAAGAAGGAGGCGAAAACGTCTACAATCGACTGAACGTGCTCGTTCGCCGCGAAGCGAAAGAAAATAACTTCAAGGCGATCCTGGCGTGCATTCGAGACTTGATGAACACCGACGTCAGCGTTCCAGAGTGGCTGCACGACGTGTTTTTGGGTTACGGCGATCCCTCCGCCGCTGCGTTGTTGAACACACACGAAGCCTTGCACACGATTGATTTCAAAGACACTTTCTTGGATGAGCAACACCTAGTGGAATCGTTCCCGAATCATAAAGTTTCGTGGAAGAACAAGGCGAAGAAGCACATCGCACCATTTCGCGTCACGTTTCCGAAACCGGAAGACGAGACTCAAGACACAATTGAAGTGGAATCGTACGTCCGCCCTGATCCCGGTCCGTATCCGGAAGATCAGCCGAACACGAACCAAGTTCGTTTCACGCCCGTACAAGTTGAAGCGATTCGCGCCGGGTTAAACCCGGGATTGACCATGGTCGTCGGTCCGCCCGGTACGGGGAAGACGGATACGGCGGCGCAAATCATGCACTGCCTGTACCACAACGAGCCGGGTCAGCGTACGCTTCTCATCACGCATTCCAACGCGGCGCTGAACGACTTATTCATCAAGCTTCTTCAGCGCGATGTCCCAGCGCGCTATTTGTTGCGTCTCGGCCAAGGCGAATCCGAACTCGACACAGACTTGAGTTTTACTCGCGCCGGCCGCGTCGACGCCATGTTGACCAAGCGCTTGGAGATTTTGGCTGAAGTCGAAAAGCTCGCGGATTCGATCGGGCTCAATGGTGAGGATGTTGCGTACACGTGTGAAACTGCGGGATTCTTTTGGAAAATTCACGTGCTGGCGAAGTGGGAAAAGTTCACCGCCGACTTTGATGCGAGCGACGAAAAGAACTTCGTGGAGACGTCGTTCCCATTTAAGGATTATTTCGCCTCGGCGCCGAACCAGCCACTTTTCTTGGGCAAAGACAAAGAAGAAGACTTTTCGCGCGCAAAAGGCTGCATGCGGCATCTGCAGGTGATGTTCACCGCCTTGGAAGAGTGTCGGGCGTTCGAATTACTTCGTACGCAAGGCGACCGCTCCGAGTACTTGCTCACCAAGCAAGCGAAGATCATCGCCATGACGTGCACGCACGCCGCGTTGAAGAGACATGATTTCATCAAGCAGAGCTTGCGATACGACAACTTGATCATCGAAGAAGGCGCTCAGATTCTCGAAATCGAAACCTTCATACCGATGTTACTTCAGAAGAATGAAGACGGTCACTCGCGTCTCAAGCGCGTCGTCATGATTGGCGATCACAACCAGCTTCCACCCGTGGTGAAGCACATGGCGTTTCAAAAGTATTCGAACATGGATCAATCCATGTTCGCTCGCTTCGTGCGTTTGGGTACGCCGTACACGCAGCTTGACGCGCAAGGTCGTGCGCGCACCGAGTTGGCCAACTTGTACAACTGGCGTTACAAAAACTTGGGCAACCTCCCGAACACGCAAACGGGGCCGTACACGCTCGCGAACGCGGGATTCGCCCATCCGTTGCAATTCGTGGATGTTCGTGGAGAAGAGTCGACACCGACGCCGTTCTTCTACCAGAATCTCACCGAAGCGGAGTATATCGTCAGCGTGTACCAATACATGCGCATGTGCGGCTACCCGGCTGAGAAGATTTCCATCTTGACGACGTACAACGGGCAAAAGAATTTGCTTTGCGACGTCGTGAATCAAAGGTGCACGAATCACCCGTTATTCGGCGCGCCCGCTCACGTCACGACCGTGGACAAGTTCCAAGGCCAACAAAACGACTTCATTTTGCTTTCGTTGGTGCGCAGCAAGACTGTCGGTCACTTGCGAGACGTCCGTCGTATGGTCGTTGCGTTTTCGCGCGCGCGATTCGGCTTGTACGTCTTCGGCAACTACGACATGTTCTCCGAGTGTTTCGAGTTAGCGCCGGCGTTCGAGACGCTGGCCAAGTACCCTACCACACTCGAATTGTGCGTGGGCGAAAAGTACGGCGCGTGCGATCGCAAGACGAGCGATCAAGGCGAAAATACCGAAACAATCGCCGACGGCGCCGCCATGGGTTCGGCGGTAAACACGCTTGCGTCGCAGTGGCAAGCGAGCCAAATGGCGGTGCACGCCAAAAAATAGTCAACCATCTTAGGCGATTATCGTTGTCAAATAAGCAGGATCGATCATGGATTCAAACCCTTCCCTCGACGCATTCGCTTCGCGCCTGGAATCCTCCGTCGCTTCGCGCGAGACTGAGATTCCGAAAATCCCTCAAAGATCTCCATTCGCGCGCGCGCCCATCGTCCGCGATGGACGACCTCGACGTCGATTTCGACTTCGAGGACAAGCTCGATGTCAACGACACCCAACCCCAGGCCCCGCCGCCCGAGCTCAACGAGCGCGGGCGTAAAAACTACCGTCAAACCGTGTGCAGGCACTGGCTGCGAAACTTGTGCATGAAGGGCAACGCGTGCGGGTTCCTGCACCAGTTCGACAAGTCCCGCATGCCCACGTGTCGGTTTTTCGCAAAGTACGGCGAGTGCAAGGAACCGGATTGTCCGTACAAGCACTCGTTGGAGGACATGAAGGATTGCAACATGTACAAGCTCGGGTTCTGCATTCACGGGTCGCTGTGCAGGTTTAGACACGTGAAATTGCCGGGACCGCCGCCGCCGGTGGAAGAACAGGCGCTGATTGGACAACCGGGACACCTGCACGGGGCGAAGTCGTTTAAACAGCGCGAACGGGAGAAGATGATGTCGCAGGCGTTGGCGCCGAGGCCGGAGGCGGACTCGACGTTTAAGCCGCCGCCGTTGCCGCCGGGACCGCCGCCGAAGGATGCGAAAAAGCTGGAAGAAAGGTTGGCGCTGCCGCCGACGACGATAGAGCATACTGGACACGATGCTGGACGGGTGTCGGTGCCCCCACCGCCTACGATGCAGGCACCGGCGCAGAGGACGGAGCCGCCGGCGAGACCTAGCGCGCCGCCGGGCAGGCCAAGCGCGCCGTCGAGGGCGCCGACGGGGGCGCGTCCGCCCGTCGCTCCGCCGGTAGCGCCGCCGGGTTTACCGCCGGGCGTGTCTGCGCCCGCGGCACCGGCGGCGAAATTGCGCGGATGGGGTGCGGGAGGCGTGAAGCGTAAAGCCGAATCCGCGCCCGAAGTACCGGAGGCGGATGGATTTCCGGGCGCGGCGTAACTAGTCTGTGTTTGTTTAGCAAGTTTGTTAGAATCATTACAACGTTCACACTCACTAGATAAAAAATCATTTCCCCCAATCGTCATCGCCCCAGTCTTCATCCGGTTCTTTCGCGGACTTTTCCTCTTCCGAGTCGCTCACGCCCCACTCGTCGAGTGCGCTCGCGGACTGCGTTCGACTCGACGAACGGCTCGCATTTTGGTTCGCGCGCTGCGGCTGCGGCCGCGGCTGGCTCTGCGCGCTCTGAAAACTCGACGAGCTGCCGAATCCAGCGTACTTACCGCCTTGCGATGGGGGTAAGTTTGACGGACGATGCGAGTTTTCGGCTTGCTTACGGGCGAAGAAGTCGTCTCGCTGCGCGGCGACGGGATCGCGATCGCGCCGCTCTGCGTCGTCCCAGCCCGCGCCCCAACCGTCGTTTTTCCGTTGTGCGTATTGCGGGTCGGCGCTGTTACCGCCGCGAGGAAATCCATCGTCGAATCCCGTGGTGGGGATATCGCTCGTCAAGGTTTCGATCGACTTCATCGCTTGCCCGGAGACGGCTTTGAAAAAACCCCAACCTTGCTTCGCGAGTTCCGACGCCTTATTCGCCGCCACGGTCGCGGTTTGCGACGCGCGATGCTGAAGCTGATCGTAGTCTCCGTCGGAGATGTTGCTCACGATGGACGACGTCGCCTGCGCCGCGCGGTTCGCCGCGCTCATCGTAAACTGCCCGAGCTTGGACGTCACGTTGCTCACCTGCCCGATGATGGCCTCGAACTCGTCCTCCTGCCGCGGCGCGCCGCCACCGCCCGATCCGAACCCGACGTACTTCCCGCCCTGACTCGGATGCAACCCCTCGGGCTTATTCGCGTTCAACGCTTGCTGCCGCGCGAAGAACGCGTCCTTTTGCGCCGCGCTCGCCGCGTACTCCGACGCCGTGTACTCCTCTCCCGGTCTCGCGCCCGCGCGTCCGCGCCCTCGCCCGTCGTCTATCCCACCATCATTCCACCCCCCCCCATCGCCTCCGTGCCCTCGTCCTCGGCCCTCCGCGTCTCGACGCGTCTCCGCGTCTTCTCGCCGCGCGCCTCGCTCGACCCGCGTCGGCGCCGTCCACGCCTCCCCGTTCGCCTCCGCCGCGACCTTCTCCCTGAACACCCGCGCCGCGTCGGAATTATACTTTTCCTTTATCGCCGTCCGTCTCGGCACGCCGTGTCGCTCCAAGAACGCGTTCAACGCGTCGTTCCCGCCCGCCCGCATCTTCGCCAGCTGCGCCGCGCTCCACGAATCCATCGACGCCGATCGCACGAAGCTCACGTGCACGCCCAGCGATCTGTGCACGCCCGAGCACTCCAAGCACACGAACGCGCCGTGCGACACGCTCGCCCACTGCGGGTTCTTCGTCTCGCAGTCCGCGCACTGCGCGTTGCCGTCCGCGCGCTGGAGCGCGCGAAGCGCGTCGCGCGCGTCCGGCGACGCCATGGCGCGCGTCGAGCGCTCGACGTCCCGAGCGCGTCGAGCGGTAAAGCGAGACGCGCGTCCGAGACGATCGAGAGACGCGCGCGCGCGTCCGGCCGCGATCGCGCGGCGCGATGGCGAGATTCGCGATCGGAATCTCCGCGTCCGAGACGTCCGAGACGATCGAGAGACGCGAACGATCGCGAACGGCAGTCGCGCGCGCGCCCACACGCGATCGGGGAGCGCGTGCGATACGACGAACGCGGCGTCGCGATGCCGAGCTTCCGCGATCGCGCGCACGCGGACGCGCGCGCGGCGCGCTCGGCGCCGGCGTACGCGCACCCGACGGCGAAGGAGCGCGAGTCGATGGCGCAGATGCGCGCGTGGTTGGCGCGCGATGGATTGGCGCTGCCGCGCACGATGACGCACGCGGAGTGCGGTGGGGAAGAGCGCGCGCTGTTGAAGTTCGTGCGGGCGAGGAAGAGCGCGGAGAAGTCGTACGAGATGCTGAGGAACACGCTGGCGTGGCGGGCGAGGGAACGCGTGGACGCGTGCCTGTCGGAACCGATCGACGACGATAAATTGAAACACGTGGAGAGGATACCGGCGTATTACGCCGGGTTCGGGAAGACTGGACATCCGATCTACGTCGAGCACACGGCGGTGATTCCGTGGCCGACGATATTGGAGCACATGACGGCGGATGAGTTTTTGAAGAGTCAGGTGCAGACGCTCGAGTGGCAGGCGAGCGTGGTGTATCCGGAGGCGTCGCGACGGGCGGGGGAGCCGATCACGCAGGTGATTAACGTTTGGGATTTGAAAGGGCTCACCATGAGTGGGTTCACGAGCGAGATCAGGGCGTTCGTGAAGAAGGCGAGCGCGGTGGCGCAGGACAATTATCCCGAAGGATTGTACGCCGCGTACATCGTCAACGCCCCGAAGATTTTCTCCTTCGTTTGGGCGGTGGTTAAGCAGTTTTTAGACGCTAAAACGGTGGCTAAGGTGCACATTTACGGCAGTGGGTCGAAAATGTACGAAAAACTCTTAGATAGGCTCGGGCCGGCGACGCTGCTGCGCAAGGAGATGCTGTGCTGCCGGACGAAAGAAATCGGCGAAGCCGAGGCGGCCGCCGGGTTGCAACCCGCGCACGGTGCCACGCAAGAATGGATCAAATCGCAGCTAAAGGGCGAGGAACCCACGGGTGGGGCCGCCCCTGGATCGCTCCGTCGCGAGAGTAGCACGCAGAACCTGTACGACGTCTTCTTCGACGCCGCATCCGAACTTCCGCCGTCGTCCATGACCGAAAGGGAACTCGAACGATACGCGACGACAAAAGACTCGTTCGGACTGGCGAGCGAACAACCCGATGCGCTCGCACCGGATGTCGTGGACGAGAAGCAGAAGTGTTGCAAATGTTGCTAGCGCGTCGCCGCGATAGTCAAAGTGACGACCGAGGACACGCATCGTAGCCAATCTTGTACATTCTAGCATGCAATAACTTATAATAACAGCGACATCCGTCGTTCAAATCATTTTACATCGTCACCATCGTCTAGTACGACGGCGATTCATAATCTAAGAAGAGTGTGTACACGAGAGGAACGCGCTCGAGTCGAGCGCGTCTAGAAATCAACCTCCGGTTGTTGCGTCGGCAAAAGTGAAAACCGCTTCTTCAGCGCGACTCGTTGCTTCGAAAACTTATCATCCGGCGAAAATCTCGCCGGGTGCGCCGATTGCGTCGGCGTTCCATCCGGGGCGGTTTTCTGCGTCGCGAAATCCGGCGCGTCAGTCGCGCGTCCGTAGGGTTGCGTCGCCTCGCGCGCGCGTCGCGAATTCGCCTCGCGCGTCGTCGCCCGCGCTCGCGCACCTTGAGCGTGTACACCCGCTCGCCCTTCTCGTTCATGTAATACATCAAGTACCTGCGTTCGTTCGCGCGCGTTCGACGCGCGTCAGTCGCTCGCGTTCGCGTCCCGTCGCCGCTCGAAATTCCGGCGGCGGCGATCGCCTCTCGGCGTTTCCGCGCCGTCCCCGTCCCGCGTCCGCGACGCCGCGTCCGCGTCCGCGGTCGCGCGCGCGTCGCGCGATTCTCGCCCGCGCGTCGCGTCGTCGCGTCGTCGCGTCGTCGCGTCGTCGCGTCGTCGCGCGCACGCACATGTCGCTCGTGACCTCGCGTCGCGCAATGCCGAATCGGCATTCGCCGGCGCGCCATGTCGCGCGCGCTGCGGCGCCTCGCGCGCGCCAAGCACGACGCGGCGACGAATCCCATGGGGTTCCTGCTCGAGAACCCGCTGAAGCTGTACCGCGATTGCATGCGGTTGGCGGATTTCTTGGCGCACAAGCAGGGACACTCCAGGGACGCGCTGCGCGCGACGGTGCGAGCGCCGTGGAGGACGCACAGGGACGAGCGCGATCCGGAAAAAATCGTGGCGCTGCGAGAGAACGCGGTGCGGGGGCTGTCGAATTACATGATGTACGAGGCGTCGCGGGGCGCGATGGCGGGGACGCCGGCGTTCGCGAAGGAGGACGAGGAAGAGCGACGAGAGTAGACGAGAGTAGACGAAAGTAGACGCGAAGGATGTAACATATTGCGATTTGATGGTTTCACGAGTCGCTAGTGCGCCGCGTCGCCGCGAGCGAGCGCTCGCCAGAGGCAACCGCCGAGCATGACGATTTGAGGATACGAAAACGCCGCAATCGAAATCGCGAACGTCAACGAGAATGCGTGCTTGATTCGTCGCTCTTGCGTCGGAATCGGCCGCAGCGCTAAACCGAAGGCAATTTGATGCGTTATGAACATGCTCAGCGCGTAGAGCCAAAGAAATGCACGACTGTCGCTTCTCGGCACGCTCGCCCTTCGCAAAGGAATGATGAAGAACCCGACGCCCATGAGAATTCCCAAACCGAAGCAATACGACATCGCCAGCGCTGGTCCGATGGGAATACCGAGCAACAACCGCAAGCACACCCACACCGAGCAAAACGTGGTCAAGAAGATCCAAATCACGTCCCCGACCGCGGGTCCGTATTCGCGCGCGTCGTCGCCTCGATCTCGTTCCGACGCGACGCCGGCTCTCCTGAGAAGTCGTCCCACGAAGCTCTCCGGCACGTCAAACTGCGTCGGCTCCCTGCACACTTCGCACACGTTCGATCCCTTCGTTCGCAACCACTTCTCCGCGCACGTTTCGTGGACGTAGACGCCGACGCACGCGCACTCGAGTTTCACCAGCCTTGACTCTGGCAACTCCTCGACGTCGCAGAGACACACTCGGCACACGGCATCGGCGGGCGCGTCGTCGTCGGATGGGCGTGGCGCCGGATGTGTCGCGGATGGGCATGGCGTCGACGCATCGACGCGCGGCGGCATGACGTTCGGGTCGAGTGACGAGCGTCATTGTGTGCGTCGGCGCGCTCGAGACGGTTCGCGTTCCACGAGGCGATCGCGGTGGTTAATACAACAACAACAGCGAGGCTGGCGGATAGCGCGACGGCGATCACGCGGACGCTTCTTTCGCTTCTTCGTCCTCGTTCGTCGCGTCCGCGACGGCTTCGGTCGGTTCGATCGGTGCGTCGGCGGGTGCGTCGGCGGTCGGCGCGGCTTCGATCGGCGGCGGCTCGAGATCGTGCAAGCCGTGCGCCTCCAACGCGGCTTTCGCTTCGGCCTCCTCCTTCAGCGCGGCGCGCTTCGCGCGCTCGTCGGCTAATTGCCTGGCGGCTTCTTTGTTTGCCTCTTCTTCCTTGATCGCGCGCTTGATGAGCTTGGCGCAGTCGTCGTGCCCCTTTTTATTGGCGATTTGGCGCGGCGTCTTCCCCTTGGCGTCGACGGCGGCGGTGTTCGCGCCTCGCTTGAGGAGCAAACCGACGACGTCTTCGTACCCACCGCTGCACGCGGCGTGAAGTGGCGTCGCACCTTTTCCATCGAGCGATTCGATCTGCATGTCACTATCGAGCAAGAGTTCGACGACGTCGTCGTGGCCTTTTCTCGCGGCGAGATGCAGCGCCGTGGCGCCGTTGCCCGCGCGCGTCTCGACGTCGCACCCAGCCTTGATCAAGCGACTCACCACGTTGACGTGTCCTTTAGAACACGCGACGTGTAACGCGTTGTTATCGCAGTCGTCCTGCGCGTCCAAGTTTGCACCGCTCTTGATCAAGAGCTTCACCATCTCGACGTTGCCCTTGGCGGCGGCGACGAGCAACGGCGTCGTCGAATCTTCCTCCGACTTCGGCTCGTTCACGTTCGCACCGAGCTCGAGGAGTTCGCGCGCGTCGACCACATCCCCGCTCGCCACCGCCGCGTGCAGCGCGCCCGCCTCTTTCGCCCGCGCCGCCTTCTTCTTCAACATCTTTTTCGACGGTTCTTTATCCATCCCAAACATTTCCTCCGCCGTCTTCTCCTTCGGCGCGTCCGCCTCGTCCTCGGAGTCCGCGTTCCTGGGCTTAGGCGGTGGATTATCCCACGAATAACTCGTCGCGTTCCTATTATTCATCCCCCCCGGTCCACCGTCACCGAAATTCGCCGCGCCGCCGCCGCCGCCGCCCGCGCGTTCGTACGACGCCGCCTTCTCTCCCGCGGGTCCCCTCGACCCCTCCCCGCGCTGTGCGTCCCACTCCGGCGTCGGCGGCATATTATGCGCTTCCGCCTCCTTCTTCTCGCCGCTTTTCCCTCCGAACATCGCGCCCGCTTTATCCGCGACGCTTCGCGCCGTCGACGTCAATCCATCCTTCAGCGAACTCAAATCGATCCCACGACCCTGCGTCGCCCCATCTCCTCGCTGCTTCGTCCCGTTCGCCCCATCGGCCGCGCGTCAGTCTCCATCGCCTCCCCGTCGCGCGTCTCGCCTCTCTTCGCGCATCGCGTCGCCATCCGCGTCGCGATCCTCGTCGGCGTGGATGGTGTTACGCATCCATCGATTCGCGTCGCGTCGCGTCGCGTCGCGCCGCCGCGCCGCCGCGCCGTCGTCGCTCGCACCTGGTGCGTCTCGCCCACGCGCTCGTACCCCGCGGTCCAGTTCTTGAGCGCGTCCATCGTCGTCGCGCTGTGCCGCGCGTCGTCACTCCATCGCGCGCGCGTCGTCGCGCCTCCATGCTCGCGCCGCTCGCGCGCGTCGCGCGTCGCGCGATGGAGGCGCGGACGCGCGCGTCGTCGCCGCGCGCGTCGCCGCGCGCGTCGAGCGCGGCGCGCGCCGTCGCGACGGCGTCGCGCGAGGACGACGGCCGAGGACGCGTCGTCGTGGTCGGCGGCGGCGCGGCGGGCGTCGCGTGCGCGCGCGCGCTCGCGGCGACGCGCGAGGTGACGCTGTTCGACGGCGGACGCGCGCCGGGAGGGCGGGCGTCGACGCGAGAGGGACGAAGAGGGGCGTGGGAGCACGGCGCGCGCTTCGTCGACGTCGAACGCGAACGCGAACGGGAACGCGACGACGACGACGACGACGCAGCGGACGCGTGGATGCGAGACAGAGCGCGCGAGGGCGCGTTCGTAAGATGGGAAGGCGCGGTGGTGGCGCTGCGCGGCGGACGCGCGGTGAAGAAAAGGCTGGGCGCGCGACGGACGGCGACGCCGTCGTTCGGCGCCGTCGCGAAGGCGCTGCTCGAAAAGGTGGATTTGCGCGCGAGCGCGCGCGTCGTCGGGTTCGACGCGAGCGACGTCGACGGCGCGGGCGTGGTGGTGAAGTATCGAAGCGCGGCGCCGGACGAGGGAGGCGAGACGCGGTCGATGTCGGGGTTCGACGTGGTGGTGCTGGCGGATAAGAACGCGGCGAACGTCGCGGACGCGTTGGGCGTGGAAGAGCTCGCGCGAGCGATGCGGGAGGTGCCGTCGGTGCCGTCGTTGGTGTTGATGGTGACTTTGAATCGCGCGCCGGCGATCGAATTCGTGGGGGCTGAGATTGAGAACGACGACGCGTTGAGTTGGATCTCGAACGAGTCGTCGAAACCGTCGCGGCGGCGCGACGCCAACTGTTGGGTCGCGCACTCCACCGACGCGTACGCGCGCGCGAAAGTGAATCTCGACACGCGTCCCGGAACTCGCGAGCACGACGCGTGGATGGACGCGGTCGCGAACGAGATGAGCGAGTCGTTGTTGCGAATTCTTCGCGAAGCCGAGGCGAACGCCGACGTCGACGTCGACGGCGCTCCGCTGGAGATTACGTACGCGCGCGCCCATCGCTGGGGCGCCGCGTTCCCGGCGGCCGTCGCCGCGGGCGCCGAAAAGTCCAAATTTCTTCGCGCCACGTCGACGTCGCCGACCGGTCGCGTCACCACCGTGTACGCCGTCGGCGACTATTGCGTCGAGCACGATAGATTCGGCGGCTTTCGCGCCGCCGTCGCGAGCGGTCTCGCCTGCGCCGAAGACATACTCGCGACGAAATCGGCGCGTTCAAAACTTTAGCGGCGCATCGTCGTCATCTGTATCATACGCATTGTTTGTCTCCGAGCGCCCGTCGTCTTCGCGAGTCCTCACTTCGGTGCTCGCGCGCGCCGTCGTCGCCATGCTCATCCTCTTCGGTCGCCATCCCACCCCTGGTCGCTGTAAATCCCGCCTCGCCCGCGCGTTGAACTCCGACGAAGCCGCCGCGGCGATCTACGACGCCATCGTGCGCGTCGTCTTGCTCAGAACGTCTCGCGAACGCGACGACCGGGACACCGGTGGGTTACAGTTGAAATTTTCGTGCGCGTCCAGCGACGACGTCGCCGCGTGCGAAGCGCTGTTCGCGACCGGTGGGCGCTGGCGAGCGTGCGCGCGAAACGCGCGCGACGCGGCGGCGATCGAGGTGGAGGCGCAGACGCAGGTGGATGATTTAGGCGCGCGCATCGTCGAGGCGTTTCGCCGCGAAGTCGACGACGACGCTCGATCGAGCGATTCCTCGATCGGACGCGCGGTCTGCGTCGCGGGAACGGACGTTCCGGAGTTTTCGAGAGCGCACGCGCTCGAGGCGCTGGCTCTCGTGGAGGGCGCGTCGAGCGCGGACGCGCCGCGCGTCGCGTTCGGCCCGTCGCGAGACGGCGGCTTTTACTGCGTCGCCGCGCGCGCCACGCGCGCTAATTGCGACGCCCTCGAGCGCGCGCTCGCGGGCGTCCGCTGGAGCGCGTCGACGACGCTCGAAGAGTGCGCGCGCAACTGCCGCGCGAACGGTTTCGACGTGCGCGCGACGATGCCGGAATTATTAGACGTCGACGACGACGGCGATTTGGACGCCCTCCTCGCCGAGCGTCTCGCCGCCGACGACGAGCGCGAGTCCCCAGCCGTGCGCGACGCGTTCGCGGAAATGGTGCGAATATTAGAGAACAGCCGCGCGGCGCGGCCTTAGATTTAGCCCTTCCGGCGATGAGGTGTGATGGAATCGTCGTCGTCGTCGTCGCCTCGGCGCTCGCGTCGCGCGCGAATTCGCCCGCGGCGCCACACCGCGCCTCGGCGCGACGCGCGCCATGGACCCGCGCTTCGGTCGCGACAGCGCGAACGCGCGCGCGCGCGCGCGCGCGACGCCGCCGCCGCCGCCGTTGCCGCACCGCGCGCCGCCACCGCCACCGCCACCGCCGCACCCCGCGAACGACGACGCGAACGTCGAGATCGACGTCGACGCGCTGCGATCGATGCCCAAGGACGAGCGGCGCGCGCTGGCGCGCATCGCCAAAGCGCTGCTGTCCGCCGAGGACGAAGAGACGAAGATCGAGCTCGCGGCGGAGTTGCAAAAGAGATGCGCGCGCGCGGCGAATGCGGCGGCGAACGGGACGGCGACGCCGAACGCGGGACGCGAGGACGACGACGCGCGACGACGCGATGAGGACTCGAACGCGACGGGAACGTCGGCGATGGCGCGCGCGGGCGCGCGGTTCGGCGACTGGACGGCGTCGCGAGAGGACGCCGAGACGCCGAGGACGAAGAAGCGCAAGACGACGACGAGCGAGACGGCGAGCGGGACGGTTCCGTCGTCGACCGAACGCGCGGCGCGCATGGATCGCGCGCAGCGATTCGCGCGGGAGGCGATACAGTTCGCGAGCGACGTGGCGAACGCGAAGGGGCGCGGGACGCCGACGATGCAGGAGATGAAGATGCGCGACGCCGCGGCGGTGGGGACGAACACGGCGCTGGAGAAGACGTATTTACGCCTGACGGAGGCTCCGTCGATGGCCACGGTGCGACCGCCGCACGTGTTAGAGCGCGCGCTCGAGTTGGTAAAGAGTAAATGGGTCGCGCATAAAGATTACGAGGGTTACGCCAAGGATCAGTTGAAATCGATCCGGCAGGATTTGACGGTGCAGCACATTCGCGACGGGGATTTGGTGTTGCAGACGTACCAGACACACGCGCGCATCGCGCTCGAGTGCGGAGATTTAGCGGAGTATAATCAGTGCCAAGCCGTGCTGAAGGTGCTTCACGCGGAACTACTCGAGCGCACGTTCGGCGTCGATCACCCGTCGCCGTCGAAAAAGGGGAAAAAGTCTGCGTCCAAAAAGTCGAGCGGGAAGAAGCGATCGTCGAGCGAACGCGACGAAGACACGGATCGTTTCCCGGAAGGTACGGACGATATCGCCGAGTTCGCGGCGTACAGATTAATCTACGCCGCGGGCGCGGGCTCGAAGGGCGAGCGAAGCGCCGCGCTTCTGCGCGAGCTTCGCGACATCCCGCCGCGGCTGCGAACGCACCCCTTCCTGGAGCACGCCGTCCGCGTCTGCCGAGCGCTCGCGTCGTCCAACTTCCACCGTTTCTTCGCCCTGTACAACACCGTTCCGCGCATGGGCGCGTACCTCATGGACATCATCGCTCCATCCGTTCGCACGGACGCCGTTCGCGCCGTTCTCCGCGCGTACGCTCCCACCGTTCCCGTGGAATTCGTCGCCTCGGCGCTCGGCTTTTCCTCGAGCGCTTCGTGCGCCGACGCCCTGGCCGAGCGCCATCGCGCCGTCTTCGACGGCGCCGCGCGCGATCGCCTCGACGTCAGGGCCACGAACGCCGCCATCGCCGCCAACGCCGTTCGACCGTCCGTGTTAGATCGTCTCGCGCGTTTTTAATCGCACCCGAGCGCGCGTCCCGCCCCGTCCCGTCCCGACGACAGTTGGTAAAGTGCGCTGGGCGCACATCGCGGCGCGATTCCTGACGCGAGCATGGCGCGCGCGAAGATGACGTCGAGGCGCGCGCCCGGCGGTAAGGTCCGCCGTCCGCAGCACACCGTCGGGTCGCCTCGCGCGCCCGCGCGCGATCGCGTCGGCGCGAGCGACGCCGCGCGGCGCAACCGCACGCTCGCGAGCGTCTTCGCGCTCGGCGAGGATTGGACGGTGGCGGACGCGCGCGCGCGCGAGCGAGCGTTCCTCGCCGAGTGCGACGACGGCGCGTGGACCGGGCTGACGACGTACGACGCGCTGGAGGAACACGGGCTGTTCACGGCGGTGGTGGAGGCGGGATGGCACGAATTGTGTCGAGCGCTCGGCGTCGACGAGGACGAACGCGCGGCGTACGGACCGTGGCGGTACGTTCCGGGACGGATTTCGCACGAAGCGGTGCCGTGGGATGATTTCGACGAAATGTATTGGAAGCACAAGGCGAAGGGACTCGTGGACGACGATTTGATCGAGACTTTAGAAGACGAAGGCGACGAAGACGAATACGTCACGACGCACGCCAAGCTTTCTCGCGACGACGTGGCGTCGCTTCTGGAGGAGTACGGTAAGCGTTACCTGTTCCTCATCGTCCGCGAATTTGAAGGCGCCGACCACGTGGCGGCGAAGAGCCTAGCGTTGGACGCCAATATGGAGTACGTGCGGCACCAGCACGAGCAGAAGAGCGCGCACCCGGGCGTGCCCATGGCGAGGCTTTTAGATCCGAAAGAGCTCTCTTTCGACGAAATCAAGGCTATGTATAAGGCGGCGGGGCTGCGCGTAGGAAAGAACGCCAAGCGCGAGTCGCTTCTCAGAGAACTCGTCATTGAGGACAGAGCGCTCGAGCTCGACGCGTACGGAAAGGCGTTCGCAAAAGTTGTGAAGCGGCTCGACGTGGAGACCAAAAAGTTGCAGGACAAAATAGAAAAAGCCGTCAACAAAGCCGTCAAGTCCGTGATCATCGACAAGTGGGACACCGATCGCAAAAATGATTTCCTCGCCACTCACGACCATTGGAGCGACGAGCGAAAGAAGGCTTGGCACGATGGCGTTGCCAGTCGATTGAAGAAGACGCAGAACGCGAAAAAGGCGCAGCCGAAGACGACGAAAGCGCAGCCGAAGACGACGAAAGCGCAGCCGAAGACGACGAAAGCGCAGCCGAAGACGACGAAAGCGCAGGCTAATAAACCGGCGAAACCCAAACGAAAACGAAACGATCCGTTGGTCACGTCGGACTTCGCCGTCGGGATGGAATTGTACGTCCGAGGCGCGAAAGGCGAGACGTGGCACGCCGAGGTGACGAAAGTGCGACCGTCGAACGCGAAGTGCCCGATCGAGGTAGCTTGGCTCGTCAAGCAAAGCGATGATGCATACGTGTACTGGGACTGCGCGCACAGAGACGTGATCGATTTGCGCACCGTCCTCGAGACGCACGCGCCCGGGCACTTTCCAGCCGGAAAACGCGCGCGGTGCGTCGCGTGCGAGGCGGCGAAAACCACGTGCGCCAAGCGCGCGAAGACGTGACAACCGCATCGACGATAATCACTCGATTTCCGAACGCGACCACCGCCCGAATCGCTCGCATTACCGCGTATTCATTGTAGACCCAAATGCGTCGCGTTCGTCCCGTCCCGTCCCGTCCCGTCGAGGTGACAGAATTCACGATCCAACGCATTCCGCGACGTTCGACGCGCTCGCACGCCCGCGCTCGCACGCTCCGCGCCCTCGCGCGCGCTCGATATGTTCACGACGGCGTCCACGACGCTCCAATTCGCGCGCGCGCGCGTCGACGCGCCGCGAAAGCGCGCGCGCGCGATGCGTGAGTCAGCACGAGATAACCGTCGCGGTGGGTTCGCGCTGACGACGCGCGCGAGCAAGGACGACCGACCGACGAAGGCGTCGGAAGAGCTCGCGGAAAAGTTCACCACGGGTGGCGGCGGCGCCGATGGATTCTGCGATTACGACGACATCAAGGACGCGATCAAGGAGTGCGAGGGACTGGAGGGCGCGAAGCTCGAGGCGTGCTACGCGCAGTACGGATGTAACCTCGAATCCGTGACCGAGCACTACGCGAAAGCGGCGGGGATCGACAGCAAGAATGAAAAGGCGAAGTAGGCTTGACTAGGTACGCGCGTACCGTGTAAGTTATTACAACAACAAGAAAGAATATTTCGACGCGGCGATCATTTGAAAAAGCACATTTTTCCGTAGTGCATCAACGTTCTGTAAAAGAACTTTTCCTGTAACAAGACGCGGGAGAGCTGGGAGTCAGCCTTGGACGTGCCCGGGACGGCGACCATGTGAGCGTAACCGCGAGCGTTGTGGTACCAATCGATCGGGACGCCCGGTTGGCCGTAAACGTCGACGCGCGCGCAGCGGTTGGATCGAAGGAGCATGAGCAGGGCGACGAACGCCGGTGATGGGTCGCCGCGATAGCCCCAACCGACGACGTTCGAGCCTAGCTCGAGGTCCGCGGAGAGCGAGTCGTGGATGATGCGGCCGACCTTGCGCGCAGATTCGTAGGCTTGCTCGTCCAACTCCACCGTTATCACGTCTTCCGGGCCGTCGCGAATCATGGTGAATTTGCAATACTTGCGTTCCGTCAAGACGTTGCAGTACACAGCCGTGTCGTGCGCGTCGATAGCGGTGGCGAATCGACTGACAGCTCCGTTGTATCGTTCGCCAGTTTCGGGATTATACTCCGCCTCGGTCGTCCACGCGCAGGTGCCCATGCCTTGCGGCGCGCCGCCAAGCGACGGAAGGTCGGTGGCGTTAAACTTGGTACGCGGATCGTTGGAGTATTTAATCAACACCGTTGACAGACGCTTTAACGTCTCCGCGCTCGCTTGTGGATTCACCACGGCAGCCGCATCGGCCTTGAGCGCTCGTGCGAGTAAGTCTGTCGCCATGTCGGCGCATTGCATCGTTTTGAATTGGCAGCGAGCGTCGTAGCCCGTGATGTTCGCGGCGTGAAATATTAATTGCCGCTCCGTGGTTTCTTTCCTCCAATCCATGTCTTTCGTCATTCCGCTCAACATTAGCGGGTTTTGGAATCTATACCTCCGCACGAGCTTGCCGTCTTTGTGGATAAGCGTCGACGTAGGCACCTCCACCTCGACGTCTTGCGCGCCGTCTTCTCCCTCGTCGTCCGCGTCGCCCAATAATTTACGCCTACCGATGACGTTCGGCAACGGATCACGTCCCGAAATGATCTTCAACTCCTCCTCCTCTGTCACAATCTCGCTCTCCAGCGTCTTTTCCGCCTCCTTCATCTCCGTCTTCGCCTCCTTCAGTTCCTCCTTCACCGACTCTTCCTCCTCCAACTCGCTCGCCGTGCGCACCTTTTCCGTCGTCTTCGCCTCTTTGGTCAGGTAAAACGCCCGTTCACCGTCCAATTCGTGCAACTCTAACCCAGGAATCACCGCCGTGGGCGTGAAATCATTCTTCAAGCACTGATCCGGCACTCCTAGCGCGGCCCATCGTCGCGTGGCGTCTCTCGGCGGCGCCGTCGCCGACGATCGTTCCGGCGTCTTCGTCCGCATCGACACGCGCCCGTGTCGACCGACGATGTGCGATTTACTCCCTCCTCGATCGCCCGCGCCGACGTCCGTCGTCACCGCCGCGACGACCAACGCGACGAGGAATATCGCCGCCACGCTCGCCGCCACGAAGAGCGCCGGGTCGCGCGCCCAATCGAATCGCACCCCCAACCGCAGCGCCCGCCGCGCGATCGCGCGCGCCATCGTCGTCGTCCGCGACGTCGTCGGCGCGCTCTTACCTCTCGCGTCCTTTCCCTGTTCGAGCGCGCGTCGTCGTCAGTCTCGTTCGCGCGCGTCTCGATCGCGACGTCGCCGCGTTTCGCATCGTTCGTTCGTCCACCGCCGTCGTCGCGGCGTCGCGCGCGCGCGCACCTCGTCCATCGCAACCTCTTCGTCGTCGCCGCGCCTCGGCGCGTCGCGCGCGTCCATCGCGTCCGTCGCGCGTCGAAGTGTCGACCGAAGTCGCGCGTCGATTCGATTCGATTCGATTCGATTCGATCGACGCGCGCGGACGCACACGGCGACGCGCGCGCCGCGGGCATGGAGCGCGAGTCGGCGCCGATACGCGCCGCGCGTCGAGCGTTCGGCGCGACGGACGACGACGCGCGCGCGAGCGCGAGGGACGGCGCGCGCGCGCGCGGGCGAGGGCCAACACCAAAACCAAAGGCGGAGCTCGCGCGCGGAGGCGCGCTGGCGAGCGCGCGGAGCGCGACGCTGGCGCTGGCGAGCCTGTGCGCGATCGCGGTGGTGAGCGCGCGACTGGACGCCGCGTCGAGGGGCGCGCGGGCGAGCGCGGTGGTGGTGGGAACGACGACGAGGACGACGACGACGGCGACGGCGACGCTGCGCGAGGACGAGGCGGTGGAGCCGGAGTTGCGCGTGGGCGATCGTAGCGTGGCGTACGTCGCCAAGGGATGGAACGCGGAGCGAAGATTGATAGGGGACGATAAGATCGAGGCGATTTGGGAAGGACCGGCGGCGGAGAACGCGGCGGGGGAGTTTGAGGCGACGAAGCCGAAGGGCGCGCTGTTGGCGCTGCACGGTTGTCATCATAGCGCGAAGGACTTCTTCGCGACGAACACGAAGTGCTCGCAGTGTCGAGGACTTGCGCAAGAAATGGCGATTACACGCACGGCGCTGAATCGGGGATACGTCGTGTTGGCGATTTCGTCGTTGGGGACGTGTTGGAGCAAGGACATCGACGCGCCGCGCGTGCAGGCGGTGTTGGACGTCTTTTACAACGACACCGCGCTGAGTGACTTGCCATTGTTTGCGTTTGGTGCGTCGAGCGGTGGTTCGTTTGTGGGAGCGATGCCGCAAATGCAACTGACGCCGAAGGCGGCGGGTTTAATTATTCAAATCGCTCCGGGACCGACGGCGTCGGGCGTCGTCGGCGAAGTTTTGGCGGATTACCCGCCGACGGTGTTCTCGCACATGCCGCGCGACGCGCGCACCGCCGAGTTCATCGCAGCGTCGATCGCAGACTTCCGCAACGCCGGCGTTCGCATAATTGAATCTCGTCTAGAGCCGAGAGCGATCGACGACGCATATTTCTACGAACAAAGTTTTGGACGAGTCTCTGAAGAGGAGAGCGCGGCGATGGTCGCTTCTCTTCGCTCCTTTAACTTGATCGACGCCCAGGGCTTGCTCACGGAGGATCCGCGTTTGTTCGACGACGATCATATCATCATGATCAAACGACACGCACCGGAGTGGGATAGCTTGCTCGCCGACCAGAGCGATACGCGCGAGTTATTAAACGTCGCGTACGCCATGCACGAGCTCAGCGCGCAGGACTTTAGCAAGAACTTTGCGTGGCTCGTTCGTTCGCACGCGCACGTCGCGCGCTCGACGTCTTAGTTCGATTGGTGGGTTTTGTAATGACTATCTTGTTCGTAGAAGTATTATTAATCCGACGAGGTTTTAAGCTTCTGAAACTCTTCGTCCAACTCGTCTGTCGCCGACCGCGTCGACGAGCCGTGCTTCTTCTTTGACAGGTGTTCGGATACATCGGCGTCGTCCTCGACGTCGTCATCTTTGGACGAGTGGCTCGACGAGTGATGCTTCTTCGACGAAGAGTACTTTGAAGAGAGTTTCGTCTCTTCTTCTTCTTCTTCTTCTTCTTCTTCTTCTTCTTCTTCTTCTTCTTCTTCTTCTTCTTCTTCTTCGTCGCGATGGCTATGTTTGGAGTGTTTCGAGTGCTTGGAATGGTGATGACTGTGACCGATTTTTGCGACGTAATCGACCCCGGGACACTCTGTGGCGTGTATGTTCAAATCGTCGCACACGGCCGGAGGGCAGTACGGCCAACCGTCCATGGGATCGTCCACGCTTTTCAACATGCACATTCTACACGGCGTCTCGCCCGGCTTCTGACACGCGCTCGGCACGCCCTCGTGGTTCGCGCACTCCCAATCGCGAAAGGCGTGACGCCCGGCGTTACGATTGCCGACATCCGTCGAGCAATCACCGAGATCGTACTTCTTCTCCTTCGATCTCGTCTCCACGCCTTCGCACCCAGAGACTTCGTACTTGTCGCACACCCACGAGCTACACTTCGCCGTGCCCGACCCCGCTTTCGACGCTTTCGAGCCGGCGAGATGACAAAACTGGCACCCGTGCGACCCGACGCAGTTCGACGGCACTCCCTCGTCGTCGGTGCAGTGCTTGTTGTACTGCTGATACAGCCCGATCGCTCGATCGCCGTGCGACGCGTCGCAATCCACCTTCGGCGGCGGCGGCGGCCGCGGCGGATGATGCGGATGCGGCGGCGGCGGCGTCGGCGGCGGCATCGGCGGCGTCGGCGGCGGCATCGGCGGTGGCATCGGCGGCGCCGGCGGCGACTCCGCCCCGATCCCGAACCCTCCGTCCCACCCCCCTCGCGCGAGCGCCAGCGCGCCGACGCACGCCGCCGCCGCCGCCGCGCCGACGCGTCCTCGCCACCGCCCCATCTCGCGCCCGCGCGCGCGCGCCGCGTCCCCGCCGCGTCCCCGCTCGACGTCTTCGTCCTCGCGCGCGTCCTCGCGCGCGCGCGCGTCCTCGCGCGTTCGCCGCGCGCGTCCGCGCGTCGCCTCGTCGTCGTCGTCGCTCGCGCTCGATCCCGCGCCCGACGACGCGCGCGCCGTCCGCGCGTCGCGCGCCGACGCGCGTTCGCCGCGAAGGAGCGCCTCGCGCTCGTCGCGCGACGACCGCGGCATCCTCGCCCGCGCCGTCGTCTCGCGCGACGACGACGCCGTCGCGATGGTGTTGCGCGCGCGTCGTTTACGAAAACCCGTAACACACCGCACACGCGTGCGATCGCGCGCGCGCGTCCCGTCCCATCGCGCGCCGTGTTTAAGCCCCCGAGGGACTTGCGCTCGAGTCGCGACTCGTCGACGAGATCGGATCCGTCGATCGCGCGAAGATACGCCCGCACACCCCGACGACGACGATGCTCGCGCGCACGACCGCACCGACTCGCACGACCGCCACGCTGCAAAGGTGCGCGCGAAGCGCGACGCGAATCGCGGCGCGGCGCGACCGCGCGCGCGACCGGAGACCGAGGACGCGTCGCCGGACGCGAGGACGCGAGGACGAGGGAATCGTCGCGCGAGGCGCGGCGAGGCGAGCGATCGCGCGCGCGAACGGACGAGAGGACTGACGAGACGCGATGGTGACGAATGAATAGCCGCGTGGCGAAGCAAACGCGCACGGCGAAGCGCGGCGCGCGCGTCGCGGCGCGCGCGTTCGATGACGTGAACGTCGTGATCTCGTCGGCGAACGCGATTTGCCTGGCGTTGGGACGATTCGTGTTTTTGCCGTACCAACGCGCGCAAGTCGAACGCGTGGGCGCGCCGACGCAAAACGGACAGACGCACTTCGCGGCGGGCGACTCGCGCGCGGAGGAGGCGTCCTTCATCGTGTCGACGAACGATCCGGCTGGGTTCACGATCGTGGACCTGCTCGCGTGGGGGTCCATCGGGCACGCCGTCGGATTTCTCGCGCTCGCGTCCCAGTCGGCGCAAACGATGTTGTGAGCGTCGCCGCCGCCTCTAGTGGGTTTGTGATCGTATGAAAGACCGAACATAAGTCAATAATTCAATCGCGCTACGCTAAGAATGCTACTTTCTATGTGTGCTACGTGTGAGGCGGGGGGCGAAGAAACTGCCGCGCGTGCGCGCTCAACTCGCCGGCGTTTTCGAAATCCGACGCCGAGACAAAGGCGTTGACGCGCTCGAGCTTGAGCAAACGCAACGCGTCGGCGTTCAAATCGAGATCGAAATCGTCGTGAAGTTTTGAAATCGTGCGCGTCAACGCGTCGACGTTTGCGAGATCGGTCTCGTAGGTCAAGTTCACGCACTCGCGCTGGTGCGCTCGCAAGACGCTCGCCGTCGCCTCGTACCATCGCTTGTCCTCTCGAATGAGATTTCTGAACGTTTTCTCGATAAACTTCACCCGCACGTTCGCGGACGTGACGTTCGGATCGCGCGCGGTGATGTTTTCCGCGTCGAAAGGCTCGGCAGCCTCTCGAATCTGCTGGAACGGCGCGTCGCCGTTCACCGCACGCATCGACGACGCGTACATGTCGAGCTTGTTTTCGCGACTCAAGCACAACAGCACGGGGTCTTCCGTAGCGGCGTCCAAGATGGCGCTGAGAACATCTTCCGAATGTTTGCTCGTCTCGGGCGTTGAATGGATGTGCGCGCCGATGATGGATACGTACACCTTGTCCACGCCAGCCTCCCACGCTCGGCTCAATACTTCGTTGACGAACTCACCCGGATACGTCAGCGAGGCGTCAATCGTGGCATCCTTGACGCCGATGTCTTGCAAGTACTTTCGGAGCTTTGAACGCCAAGACGTTTCATCGTCTTTGTCGGGGAGTTCGTCCACCGACCACCAATCGCCAAGGGTGATGTAATTCGCAAAAAACGAATCCGTTCGCACCTGGCCGTCTCGCTCCCACAACGTGGACGACGTCGGATGATTGGAAGACGTCGCAAGCGCTTCACCGAGAAGTGACGCGCCGCCGCGCAAAGGCGACGAAGCGAGCACGAGACGGGCTTTTTTATACACGCCCTCGGTTTCGTGCAATCGCACGCGCGTGACGAGCGAGCTCGTAGCCTCGGACGAGAGCACGCGAACGAAAGACAGCGCCCACTTGTGCACGAGATCTTCATCTGCCGGGATGTTCTTCTCGAGCCATTCCACCACCATGGCTTGTCGCTCTTGATTCGTGCACCCATCCTGCCAACTCGCGCCGTGAAACGAAAAGTGGTCGATAGCGTACGATTGCGGGTACGCGCTGGCGATCGACGTGCACGGAAGAGTCGTTTTCCAAAACGTCCCGTCCGCCTCCTCCACGAGCGCGTTTGAGAGCGACAACGGATTCCAATCATCGTTGCCAGATGTCACACGCCGCCACGTCTGCGTCACGTACTTAGTGAACGACGATTTCGTACCATCTAAATCGCTCCCATCCACCGCCTTGCCGTTATTCATCATCCACCGCATGCCAGGATCGTTCTTGGCGTCTTCGTGCGTGACTTGCTTGACGCACGTATCGAACTCATTTTCGCCGCATCCGAGCGGGTACGCGACGTCGCGATCGAGCCTCAGTATCGTGTCTCTCAAATCGTTCGCACGAATGATGTGCGACAACCACACAGGACCCGTGATCGCGTTCGCGATGCACCGCTTGCCGAAATCTATGTTTTGCAGGTATCCGTCCGAGGAGGTGTCGTTGAACAAACTTCGAAACACGCTCGCTCCGGGCGTGAGCGCGCCGAATATCCCAGCGCTAAAGAACCTCGAGTCCCCGGGGTCGGCCACCATGAACACCTCCTTGTTCGCCCGCAACGTCTTATGAAACAACGGCGTGATGTCCTTGAACAACTCCACGTTCGTGTCCAAGTACAATCCGCCGTGACGAAACAACACCTCGTACTTCATCAAATCCACCAACATCGAATACACGTTCGATCCCGTGAGTTGATGAAACGCCCGCCCGCGCTCGAGCGTCGCCAGCGTAATCGGAAAGTTCCTCTCATTAATGTCTCCCTCCGTCCACAGCCGCATCTCCCACCCAGCCGCCTCCAACACCCTTCGGTTGCGCTCGAAAATCATTCGCTTCACCCCCGGCACCTCGCTCCCGAGCCAAATCTCGTGCGCCACGCGCACGAACGCCCCCGCGTCGCTCTGTTTCGCCAGCATCTCCTCCCTGGCCACCATCCCACACACGCCCAGCGTCAGCATCGTCGCCACGACGATCGGATGCGTCGCCCACGTCGTCGTCGCGCGCAGCCAGCTGCGTCGTCGCTCGGGGTGTTGACGCGTCGTCGCGTCGCCGCGCTCGACGTCCGGCGCGTCATCGCGCGCGCGCGCGAGCAGCGCGAGCGACTCGTCGCCGCCGGCGATCGCCGCCGACCGCGCGCCGTCGCCGACGCCCATCGCCGCGTCGTCTGCCGTCCGCCAACGGATGGTGTTACGCCGCGCGCGAACTTCGAGGTCGATACGAAACGCCGTCTTGGTTTGCGCACCATGCAAAAACGTCTCTTCGTCTTCCGAACGCAATCATCGCCCGCCGCGCGCCGCGCGCGCGGCGTCACACGCGCGCGCGCGACGACGACGCGATCGATCGACGCGCGCGCGACGGACGCGCGCGGCGAACGCGCGCGCGGCGCGAGACGACGCGCGGCGCGACGTCGGGGACTCGAATTCGGACGGTTCGGTGAAAGCCGCGCGCGGCGAGGCGTCGGTGACGATGGCGCGGGCGAGGCGTCGCGCGATCGTCGCGGTGCTGGCGTGGGCGTGCGCGAACGCGATCGCGGCGCGCGCGGAGGATCCCGGGACGCACTGCACGACGAACGCGAGCGATCTGGCGCCGTGCGCGAGCGGTGGGGGATCGGCGTGCTGCGCGGCGATTACGGAGTGGAACGCGAAGGGGTGCTTTTGCGACGGCGTGGCCACCGCGCTCGACGCCACGCAAAGCGCCGGGGCTGTTTCGTTCGCGAGCGCGTGTTCGGTGACAAGAACGACGGCGAGCGGTGACGCGATCTGCGTGGCGGCGCTGGCGAACCAGGGTGGTTCTTCTTCTTCGTCGTCGGGATCTCCGCCCGCGACGCCGGCGCCGCCGGCGGGTCCCGCCGCGCCCACGGATGTGTACGCCCTTCGCACCGGTGCGAACGAGATCACGCTCGCGTGGTCCGCGAGCACGTCGAGCGATGTCGTGGCGTACGCGATCGATGCGTGCGATTCGGCGAATCTCGCGACGTGCGCTACGCCGACGCGAACCACCGTCGCGGCGTCCGCCGGGACGAGCAAAGTCTTCTCAGGGGTGTCCGCTCCGAACACCATGGTGTACCGCATCAAGTCTGCGACGCTGACGGAAGCGGGTGCGTCTTCGTCACCGACGGCGATTCCCGTGATCGACGCGCGCGATTCGATCCTCGTCTCAAACGACGCGTCGACGAGTTCTTCGTCGTCGAGTTGCGGCTCCTTCGCGACGCCGTGCGATTCCGTTGGATCGGCGCTCGCCGCGACGACATCCTCGCCGTCGACGCCGCGATCGATCTTGGTACTCCCTGGCACACACACATCTTCGTGCGGATCCACGCTCGGGTCTACGGGCGATGTCACGGTCACCTCAGCGCTCGGGGCGTCTCGCACCGTTTTGGATTGCGGCGAAAACTCTCGAGGTTTCGAAATCTCCGGGTCAGACGCCATCGAAATCTCTGGTCTCACGGTAAAGAAAGGCCTCGCCACCACGGGTGGTGGATTTAAAATTACTAACGCCGATTCGGTGACGATTGACAGTGTCGACGTCGTCGAATGCAAATCGCAAACCATGGGCGGCGGCTTGCACGCGATCAACTCCACGCCGACGATTCGACATTCTCGATTCATCGGCAACATCGGTGGGAACGATCGAAGCGGCAACAACGTCCGTGGAGCCGGCGCGTACTTTCAGACGTCTTCGCACGCTTCGTTGCAAAACGTGAGCTTCATCGGAAACGAACTGATGGATAGTGGCAAGGGCGCCGGATTGAACGTCGACGAGAACTCAAACGTCACCGCCGTTGGATTAACGCTCAAGGACAACAAGGCTTTCTTCGCCGCCGGCCTCTTTGTCGGTAGTGGCTGTCATGGTAACTTTTCAAATATTGTCGCCACGGGCAACGAAGCGTCGTACGGGGCTGCTATCGGTGTCTTTGCCGGTGGTAGACCAAAGTTCAACGGCGGCACCGTGTCAAAGAATACCGCCACTCTCTGGGGCGCGGGCGTCATCGTGTACACCACCGCGTCCGCCGAATTCAACGGATTCAATTTCACAGAAAATGAAGCCGAAATCGGCGGTGGTGTCTTCATGTACTCCCAAAGCTCGGCCAAGATGTATAACTCGCGCGTGTCTTCGAACGTCGTTTCCAAGCACGGCGCCGGGATTCGCGTCGAGGACCGCGCCGACCTCGCGTTGGTGAGCACCGAAGTTTCGCACAACGTCGCGAATCTCGGCGGTGGTGGCGCACACGTCACTACCGGCTCGCTACTTTCCGTGAGGGGTGGTAAGTTCGAGAACAACACCGCTCCGAACGGTGCCGCATTCATGTGCGAAGGCGGCGCTCACGGCGGAGGCGAAATCGTCGGCTCTGGCGTCAGCGTCAAATCCAACGTCGCTTCTGGTCTCGGCGGCGCTATGTATCTCGCAGGTGCGTGCGATGTTCAAGTTAAAGACGCATCTGAGATTGAATCCAACTCCGCTGTGAGTGGCTCGAGCTGCCGTTCGTTGTACGCCGTCGGTGGAGGCGCTTTTGCGCTCGTACCAAACACCGAGAACGCGCCGACGAAGCTCGCAATCGAAGGTTCAACGATCGTTCGCAGAAACACTGCGCCAACTGGTGGAGCGATTTTCGTCATTCCTGCATCGACTTCTGCCGATGTGAACTCTCCGCGGGGAGCGCAAATCACCGTGACATCATCGACGTTGTCTAACAACGAAGCCAACGGCTGCGGTTCAACCGTACCCGGTCGCGGTGGGGCAATGTTTGTGGCTGCGGGCAACCACACGCTACTGCAAGCCTCACTCAGTGAAAACACGGCGGACAAAGATGGTGGAGCGGTGTTCATCGCGAGCTTCGGCGCGCTGACGATGGATTCTTGCACCACGAGCGACAACACAGTGTCTCGGTTCGGCGGCGCCGTGGCGCACGCTGGCGCCAAACTCAAAGTCACTGCCGGTGTGATCGAATCCAACAACGCGGGCAGCGGTGGTGGCGTGTACATCGGTGCTGATAATACCTTGCCTATGTTTGCTCTGATTGGCACGTCGTTAAAGACGAACTCGGCGACTCGCGGTGGGGCAATGTATTTCGCCGCAAATCTCGCGCTCGGAATGCTGAGTCAGCTCTCCCTCGATCGCAACGTCGCGACAGCTGGGGCTGATTCGTACTGGCTTCGCTCGTCGAGTGCGAACGCGGAGTTTACGTGTACTGGATGCGCTTACGCTCACGCCAGTGGCTCGAGTACCGGTGTCATCGCGACCGAGGCTCTCGCGCTGACGACCGCCAGAGCGATCGCTTCGCGAATTCAATCTGGAAAAGTCACGGACGATTACTCCGTTCAGCTCGTGGACTTCTACTCGAACCCCGTGACGAGTGAGATCGCGCCGACAGAGTGTACGATTGCGCCCGTGACGAGCTCTTCTACGCTCGCGCGGCATGAACTCGAAATCAGTGGCTCGACGTCTGCTGCAACGAGCGCCGGCGTTGCGACATTCAGCGGATCCATCTTGCGCGGTGAGCTGAACGAGGAGTACACCGCCAAAGTTACGTGCACGCGTGACACCACTATGTCGCTCACGGACATCACTCCGCTCTCGCTACCTGTTCGTATCGGCCTCTGTTCCCCAGGCTCTGAACCGCTCTTCGTGCAGCACGCCGACGGAGTCTCCGTCGCTCGTGAATGCACGGTCTGCAAAGATCGGACGTTCAACTTCGACGGCATTGCGTGCCGCGCGTGTCCTGAAGGTGGCGACTGTCGAGGTGGCACTTCTCTCGATGCCCTGCCCGGTTGGTGGCGTTCTTCCGATTCCGCCGAAGTTCTATTCTCATGCCCGATTCGCGAATCGTGCGTCGCCGGCAACGTCACCGGCGCGAACGCGTGTGACGAAGGATACGAAGGTCCAGTGTGTGCGCTCTGCGCCGAAGGTTACCGGCACTGGGGTGGAAAATGCTCAAAGTGCGGCTCTAACGCCTCGTTGGCGATGCCCACGCTCGGAATCATGGCGTTTATTGCGTTTTTGGTGTACATCTTCCGCAAGCCTCTCAAGCAAGCCGTCGGCACGGTTATCTTCGCCGCTCTGCTCTTCGTCGCGCAAATTGTGGGCTTGCTCAAAGAGTACGACATCTCTTGGCCCAAATCTATCGGTCGATTGGTTGAAGTGTTGGATATCACGAACTTCAACATGGAGTCCCTCACGCCCGGGTGCTCATCGAGCAAATCCAACTACTACTCGACGTACATCACCGCAGTCGTCGTGCCGCCCGCCGTCACGTTATTCTGCGTACTCGTGTACGTCCTCATGGGCGTCATTGAACGTCGCGCGCCTTTCTATCGCTTACGCGAAATGGCGTGCGATGTGAGAACGAAGTGCCGTCGCAATGCCACTTGGCTCGTCGTGCTTTCGTACTCGGGCGTCGCGAAGACGGTGTTGCAACTCTACAATCAGCGCCATCTCGATGTGGGCACGTACTTGAGACGGGACTACTCCATCGACGCCTCCAACACGGAGCACATGGTTTATCGCATCACCGGCTACGTCGCGCTGATCGTGTATCCGATCGGTATTCCGCTCGTCATCACGTACATTCTCGTGCGCAATCGCAAACGACTCGACGATCCCTCGGTGCAGGCCAACTTCGGATTCCTCTACAACACCGTTCGCGAAGAAGTCCCTTTCTGGGAACTCACCGGGCTATTCTTGAAGTTTATGCTCGCCGCGATTCCAGTGTTTGCGAACGAACGCCTGCTGCGCATGAAGGCCAGTGCGTTCGACACGACGAGCGACTTCAACGGCGCGACGCAACTCTCGCTCGCCCAGCTCTTCATCGGCGTCGTGTTCATCGCCACGATCTGCGTGCGACCGTACAGAAAGACACTGCACAACGTGCAATTTTCCCTCGCGATCGGGATCGTATTTGCGTTCGTCACCCTCAGTGCGAACGTTTTCAACGCCGTGAACACGTACACGGAGCGTGAAAAAACCGGCGTCGCCGGCGTCGCCGTGGCGCTCGCCGCGGGTGCCCTGTTTGCCTCCGTCGTCAACTCGTTCCGCGCGGGCGAGTTCAAGCCCGCCTCCAAGGGCGACGCCGGCAACGACAGCGACGACAGCGCCATGAGCGCCGGCGTCGACGTCACCAAGCTCAAGTCAACCGTTTAATCGTCCGACGAAGCGCTCCTTTATCCTCGGAGCCGTCGTCGCGACGCCGCAGAGACGACGTCCCGCGTCGACGATCGTCGACGCCGCTCGCGCGACGCGCGCGCCGCGCCGCACCGCGCCCGCGATAAATTTACTTTCATCAATAAGCGCGCCCACGGCCGCATTTTACGCTGTAACACCGACGTCTCCGGTCACGTTTACGCCTCGCCGCGAAACCGCTCTGGAAAACGCTCCGCCGCGCGCCGGCGCCTCCGCAGATCCTCGCGCGCGCCGCCATGGATCGCCTCATGCGCGACCTGCGCGATCTAGACGACGACATACGGCAAAACGCGAGCGCGTCGGCGTCGCCGTCCTCGCCCGCGCGCGCGTCCGCGCGTCGTCGCGGCGCGTCGCCGTCGTCGTCGAGCGGGGTCAAGTCCAAGTCGGGGACGCCCGAGCCCACGAGCGCGCTCGCGCCGCGCACGCCCGCGCGCGACGCGACGTACGACGGACCGTGGTCGCCGGTCCCGTGCGCGACGCTGCGCGACGCGCGCTCGGCGCTGGAGACGGCGTCGCGGGAGCTGAGCGCGCTCGAGGCGACCGAGTTGGCGCGCGCGAACGCGAGCGGAGCGCTGCGAGCGCCGCGAGGGAAGAGCGTCGACGCGAGCGAGCGCGTCGCGGGGCGAACGGCGACGCGCGGCGCGGCGCTGGGACGGTAGCGTCGCGCGCGCGCCATCATTTTTTGTCGCACCGACGACGGCTCGCCGCGGGGCTCGAGGCGTCGACGACTTGTAACGATACGATACCACACACACTCGCGCCTCGACGCGCGCGGCTCGGCGGTCGACGTCGACATGGCGTCCGCGACGATGGCGTCGACCGCGTCGACGCGCGCGCGCGACGCGAGACCGCGGCGACGCGCGTCGGGACGGCGCGCGACGCGAGCTTCGGGACGCGAGCTGGCGCGAGCGTCCCGAGGCGAAAGCGACCCGGACGACGCGCGCGACGCGCCGGCGGTCGCGTCGACGTCGCGTCGCGTCGCGTGCGCGGCGTTGCTGCTGGCGACGCGCGCCGGACGCGCGCGCGCGGCGACGGATGGATCTCGGGCGGCGCTGGAAGAGGTGCGCGCGGCGCGCGAGGACGTCGCGACGGCCAGAGCGGCGCTCGGCGACGTCGACGCGGACGCCGACGCGAGCGCGGACGCGCCGTCGGTGTCGAAGCCGTTGCCTTTGAAGGAAATCGCGGCCGCGCTGAACACGAGCGCGGTGAAGAATTTGGAGCGCAACGCCGTGGCGCTGGACGCCGTCGCGAAGGCGAGGCCGCTCGAGGACTGGGAACGCGAGGCGTGGCGAGGCGTGCGCGAGGATGAATGGTTGACGCAGAGTCAAACGACGACGCTTCCCATGGCAAAACGTCCGAATGACTTCTTGTGCTTCGTGTTCTCGTGCTACAACGATCCCAGGGCGCCGGCGAGCACGGAAGTTTTATTGACGATGCGCTTGGCCAAGGACGGCGTCGCGATGGGTCAACGGGGTGACAAGCGCATCACCGATCTCGGTCTCGCTGCGTCTCTGGATGACGTTTTAGAAAAATTAGACGCCTATTTGGCATTTGCGTCGAAATTCGTCGAAGCGGGCGAGTAGGATTGATGCGGGTCGATGGCGTCGCGTCGCCGACGCCGTCGCCGACGCCGACGCCGACGGTTAATATCACGAGACGCGCCTCTGTACGACACATCCACGCGCGCGAGCGCGCGCGATTTCGAACACACAGCGATGTTTGAAGTTCTAAACGTTCCTCTCGCGTTCGCGTTCGCGTGCTTTCGTCCGAAACGAATGAGCAAACCGACGACGTCCCGCTCGCCGCGCCCCGCACACGCCGCCTCCGACCGGTCCTCCATGTCTCGCTCCATCGTCGTCGTCGGCGGTGGTAACGCCGCGGGCTATCTCGTCCGCGCGTTGGTGAGCGCCGATCCGACCCTGGGCGCGCGAACGCTCGTCATCGGTGCCGAGGACGTCGCGCCGTACGAGCGTCCCGCGCTCACCAAAGGATTCCTGCACAAAGAAAGCCCGCCGCGTCTGCCCGGTTTCCACACCTGCGTCGGCGGCGGCGGCGAGCGACAAACGCCAGAGTGGTACGAACAGCACGGGGTGGAACTGAGGCTGAACACGACGGTGACGGCGGCGGATTTCAAGAGCCGTACGGTGACGACGAGCGCGGGCGAGTCGATCGGCTACGAAACGTTGGTCCTCGCCACGGGATGCGGAGTCATTCGGCTTCCCGAAGCCATCGGGGGGACGTTACCGGGAGTTCACTACGTGCGGAACAACGCCGATGGACTCGCGCTCGTGGAAGCGATGGACAAGGCGACGAAGGCGGTTGTCGTCGGCGGCGGGTACGTCGGTTTGGAAGTCGCGGCGTCGTGCGCCACGCGCGGATTGAAGCCGGAGGTGGTGATGATGGAGCCGCACGTCATGGCGAGGCTTTGGAACGCCGATATCGCGCAGCATTACGAGCGATTGTACGAAACTCGGGGTACGACGTTTCACAGGTCGAGTAAGCTCAAGGCAATTTTGGCCGACGCCGACGGCAAGGCGCGCGGGATTGAATTAGAGTCTGGCGCGGTGATCGACGCCGATTTAGTCGTCGTGGGCGTCGGCGCGACCGCGCCCGTGCCTTTCACCGGACTGGACGCCCCCGAAGGACGCGTGGGTGGGATCAAGGTGGACTCGCGATTCCGCGCTTCTGGCGCGGACGTCGCGCCCGGTAGCGTGTACGCCATCGGCGACATCGCGGCGTTCCCACTCAAGCTCGCCGACAACGAGATCGTCCGCATGGAACACGTCAAGCACGCGCGCGACAGCGCCACCTTGGTCGGTAACATCATCGCCGGCAAATCCGACGACGAGTACGATTACACGCCCTTCTTTTACAGTCGCGTCTTCGAGCATCCCGGCACCGAGCGCGCCGTCAACTGGGTCTTCCACGGCTTACAGCGCGGTGAAATCATCACCATAGGCAATCTCGACCCCACGCTCGCCGCGTTCTGGATCGACGACGGCAAGTGCGTCGGCATCATGCTCGAATCCGGCGCCCCCGAGCGCGTCGCCGCGCTCGCCGCCGCCGTTCGCGCCCGCAAATCCGTCGACGTCTCCGCGCTCCGCGCGTGCGCTTCCGTCGACGACGCCCTCGCGTTGGTCCTTTAATCTTCCCTTCTTTACTCGTCCCGCTTTCAATTTTATCCCACTTTCATTCGTTTAAATTCGTTCAGACGCCGCGGCGACGTCGTCGGCGTCAGAGCCACGTCACCAGTCGCTTCGCGCGGATAACTTTACCTCAGACACCACCGCGCGCGCGACGACGCGCCGTCGTTCGCGCCGCGCGTGGACGTCGAACGACGCGCGGCGACGATGCGCGCCAATGTCGTGGGGTGCGAGCGTCCAGCGGCGCGCGCGCGCGTCGCGACGGCGCCGCGAACGTCGCCGCGTCCCTCGCCGCGGTCGTTCGTCGCGACGGTTTCGCGACGCGTGACGCTCGGTGCGACGACGAAATCGCGCGTTGAGAGCGCGGAAGCGCGCGCATGCGTCGCGCGCGGCGCGTGGTGCGCGCGACGCGCGGCAGGAGCGATGGAGATGGCGGGAGACGCGAGCGAAGGCGCGGCGAGAGGGGACGCGGGCGCGGCGTGGCTGAGCGAGGACGCGACGCCGCGGAACGACGCGCTGGATAAGCTCATCATCAGTCTGTTCGTGCCGGCGATGCTAAACTTTTTGATAATCCCGCTCGTGGGCGCGGTGGATGTGTTTTGGGTCGGGCGATTGGAGGACGCGGTGGCGCTCGCGGCGCAGGGGGCGGCGAATCAGGTGTTTCAGAGCGCGTTTTGGATCATTTCCTTCATTCCGAGCGTCGTCGCGCCCGTGGTGGCGAAAGCGGCGGCGGGAGGTGATACGAACGAATTGTCGAAAAAGATTGGGGAGGGGATCTTCTGCGCCGCCGTGGTGGGGGCGATGGGGATGGTGTTGATGTATACGATGCAAGAGCGCGCGTTGGGCATCGTCGGCGTCGCCGCGGGGAGCGTGACGGCGCATCAAGCGGCGCCTTACGTTGGGTATCGCGCGCTGACGTTCATTCCAGCGATCGTTTCCACGGTTGGTTTCGCCGCATTTCGTGGGACGCTTGACGTGATGACACCGATGAAGATTACGTTGGCGAGTCAAATGTTAAACGTCGTCCTCGACCCGCTCTTCATCTTCGGCGTCGGCACGTTCAAGGCGATGGGGGTCGCTGGCGCCGCAATCGCGACGTCGATTTCAGAGATTTTCTCTGCGGGTTTGTACACTACGTTACTCGTCAAGCGCAAGCTGGTCGATCTTAAGGATATGTTTAGGCCTCCGAGCGCGGCGGCGTTGGGGACGCTTCTCGTCGGCGGCGCCGGCGTGCAGCTTCGAGCAGTGGCGCAAAATATCACGTTCTTGGCAGTGATGCGCGCCATACTTACGATGGACTCCACCGGTACGGCGGCTGCGGCGCACACGATCTCGTCGCAGGTGTTTCAGCTCGGTGTTATCGCTATTTTGGCGTTGAGCACCATCGCCACCATTTTGATCCCCCAGCGCATGAACTCGATGGAAAAAGGTGGACCTCGCGAAGCCAAGCGCGTGGCCGATCGTTTGCTCGTATGGGGCGTTGTTATCGGTGTCATCTTGGCCGTCTTACAAGCGGGCGCGATTCCGTTCCTCGGCGTCTTCTCCTCCTTGTCTGAAGTTCAAGAACAGGCCAAGATGCCCTGCATCATCGGCGCGTTGCTGCAGCCGCTCAACGGCATCGTTTTCGTCGGAGAGGGCTTGATGCAAGGCCATCAAGCTTTCCTTCGTCTTGCCGCGGGCATGTTCGTCTCCACGGGTGCCATGCTCGTCGCATTGAACATATACGGCAACTCCCTCGCCGGCGTGTGGTTTTGCTTCACCGTATTCAACACGTTTAGATTGTTCTTCGGCTTGCGTCATCACTTCTTCGACGGCCCGCTCGCGCCGCGTCACATCGACGCCACGATCGCCAAGCTCGAAGTGGAGACCGCAGCCAAGGCTGCGGCCGCCAAGACGGATTAATATCGTCATCGCTAGATTGAGTAGTTCGCTGTGTAGTTTCTATTTCTAATCCACGTTTTGTCACGCGCCAGAACCTCGCGCGGCACGCGCGCGCCGTCATGGGGCTTCTCAGCATCATAAAAAAAGTACGCTCGGCGTCGCCCGCGCGCGCGTCTCGTCTCTCGCCTCGCGCGCGCGTCGCTCGCGACGCCGAACCGTCGAGTCGAGTTCGTTGTTCGTTGACCCGCGCTGACGCTGACTTCGTCCCCGCGCTCGCGAAACGCAGGTCAAGGCCAAGGAGCGCGAGCTCCGCGTCCTCATGGTCGGCCTCGATAACGCCGGGAAGACGACGATCGTGAAACGAGTGAACGGGGAACCGATCGATGAAATCTCCCCGACGCTCGGGTTCAACATCAAGACGATGACGTTCGGCGCGTACTCGTTGAACATCTGGGACGTAGGCGGACAGAAAACGCTGCGGTCGTATTGGAAAAACTATTACGAAGCGACGGATGCACTGATTTGGGTCGTGGACAGCGCGGACGGGCGACGGATGCGAGACTGCGCTCGCGAACTCGCGGGCGTGCTCGGCGAGGAGAAGCTCGCGGGGGCGAGCGTTTTGATTTTCGCGAATAAGCGCGATATTCAAGGCGCCATGGACGTGGATGCTATGGTGGATGCGTTAGGGTTGAAGACGCTGGTGAATCGGCACTGGAACATCGTCGCGTGCTCGGCGGTGACCGGCGAAGGGTTACTCGAGGGGTTCGACTGGCTCGTGAAAGACTGCGCGGATAGGATTTACATGTTCGATTAGCGGAGTTGGCGCGGCCATCGCGCGTCGCCAATATAGTCATAGATCGCTGTACAACAACCACATTCTTTCGGCACTCATCGCGCCGCGCGATGGCGAGAAGAATCGAAACCGCGGCGCGCCGAGCGCGACAGCTCTCTCGCGTTTGAATCTCCCCGACCTCACAAATCCGCGCACGATCGCGCGCGCGCCGCGATGCCGCCTAAAACCCCCAAAACCGTCCTCGACAAGGTTTTGCACGCCATCGAGACCCTGCAAACGCCCGGCGGATCGTCGCGCCAAGCCATCGCGAAATATCTCAAGGAACACTTCGACGCCGATAACGCTCCCGCACTCAAGCGCGCGCTCGCCAAGGGCGTCGCCGACGGCAAGCTCGAACAGAGCGGGCAATCTTTCTCGATTCCTGGCCTCGAATTCGACGCGCCCGAGGACGAAAAGGTGAAGATTGAAGTCTTGGACGAGGGACGGTACGCGAGCGAGTCGGGACGGTGCGAGCGAGGCGACCAAGTGATGGTGGACTACGTCGGCACGCTCGCGGCCACGGGCGAGGAGTTCGATCGCTCGGACGGACCGTTTCGGTTTAATCTCGGGTACGGCGAGGTGATCAAGGGATGGGAAGAGGGAGTGATCGGAATGCGGTGCGACGAGACGAGACGGTTGACGATTCCGCCAAAGTTGGCGTACGGGAAACGAGGGAGTCCACCGGAAATCCCGCCGGACGCGACGTTGGTGTTCGAGGTGACGATGTTGCGGTTCGAGCCGGTGGGATGAGCGCGCGGTCGTCGGGGGTTCGATTACTCGAGGGTCGGCGTCGACGGGCGCGTCAGACGACGCCTCGACATGCGCGCGGCGGCGACGGCTCGACCATCGACGGCTCGACCGTCGACGTCCGCGAGACGCGCGCGGCGAGCGCGAACGCGCGCCGTGCGCGATGAACGAATCGACTTCCTCTCCACGACGCTCATCGTCGACGACCTGGTTTTCGCGGACGGGACGACGCGGATGGCGGTGCTCGGCGGCGGTGGGCCGCAGACGCTGTTCGGCGCTGCGGTGACGTCCGACGGTGAGCTCACGCTCGGTCTCGTCGCGGGCGTGGGCGAGGGCGATTGCCCGGAGACGTGCGCGAGGTGGCTCGCGGACATTGGCGCGGAAGCGTTTTTGTTGACGTTGGGGACGTCGACGCCGCGGGCGTGGCAAATCACCGAACGCGACGGACGTCGCACGCAGGTGTGGAGATTGGACGCAAGCGATGCTTTGTACGCGATGTTGCGTCCGAAATACGCGATTTGGCCAGAGAAGTGTAAGCGTGCGAACGCGGTGCACTTTGGCTTGAATCCGTCGCGACCAGACGTCGAGCTCGTGCAAGCGCTTCGCGAAGGCGGGTGCGGCTTGATTTCGATCGAACCGTTCACGCACGCCGAGGCACCGCTATCGAGGAAAGATTTGGAAAATCTCGTTTCCATGGGTGATGTTTTCTCGCCGAATGAGCGCGAGGCGAGGAGTTTCTTTGCGAAGGGCGACGGGATGTCGCCGAAGGATTTGATCAAAGCCATGCGCAAAGCTGGGGCGACGATATGTTGTTTGCGGCGCGGGTCGCGCGGTGCGATGGTGTATGATTCGCGAACGAACGAGGGTTACGAGTGCGAGGCGCTCTCTGCGAATGTCGTAGACGAAACTGGATGCGGCAACGCGTTTTGCGGCGCTTTCGCCGCCGCCTTGGCGCAGGGCGCCACGATACGCGACGGTCTTATCCGTGGAACGGTTGCGGCGAGCATCATGCTCGAACACGTTGGCGTCCCAAACGGCACATTGGTCGAGTATCGCGCCGAAGCAGCGAGGCGTGCGAACTTGATCAATCCCGTTGCGTTTAGTCTCGACGAAGAGGTTGCCGCGTTCGTCGACTTCGACGAGTACATCCCCTAGTTTAGCTCTAGATGTTCAGATTAAAGTTATGCAACGCGTTTTATTTACACTACTCCTCCGCGTCTTCTGGGTCACCTCCGGCGTGATAGAACGGACTCGTCGTCAACTTGCGGCGAGTGTCGACGACGACGAGCGGGCGGCACTCGCAGTTCTGCGGCCACGCGTGCATGTGTTCGCGCATATTTTCGCTCGGCACGTGTCCACCGAAGCAGTACTCCACCATTAGATTGCACATGAACGCCGAGTGTGTGACGACTATGATTGAATCTTCCTCGCGATCGAAACACCAGTCGAGAAACTTTCGCGCTCGCGCTCGCAGCACCGGTTCGGGCTCGCGATTCTCTCGGCCCGGCTTCCACAACACGTCGTCCTCGTCCTCGATCAACGAAAAGTCAACCCCAGGAAACTCTCGTCGATATTCGCTGACGCTGCGCCGTCTATCGCACGGATTCCCGCCTATTTGCTCGCGCACCATTTCGAGCGCGACGAATTTCTTCCCCCCGCGCAACCGCGCGTCGCACCTCAACGCCGGTCGTTCGCACGCCTTCATCGCCTCCGCCCTCGTCGCCTCCATCAGCACGCACCCATCGCCGTCGACCGATCCGAACATCCCCGCCGCCGTCTCCATCGCTCGCGTCAACGGCGACACCACCACCAGTTCGCACGTCTCCAACATTTTCCCGTACGCGTCGCGCGACTCGAGCGTCTCTTTAAAATGTTCGCACTGTCGCCATCCTCGCGCCGTGAGTCTCGCGTCCGCGTACGCCTCGCTCCCGTACTCCTTCGGGTCTCGCTCGCCCGCTGCGCTCCCGGCGCTCGACGCGCGCCGTCAGTCGTTTTCCTTCGGCTTTCGTCACCGACCGTCTCTGATTTCAATCTTCTCGCGCGTCGCGTCCGTCGCGTCGCGCGCGTCGCACCTCGATTGTGAAACCCCTCGGCGTGTCGTATGAGATAGATCGTCTTCGTCGCGCCCGCCGGCGCGCAGTGCACGTCGCGCGCGTCCGCGCTCGGCGGACGGCGCACCCAGCCCATGTCGCGGCGAAAAGTGCCGTCGCGGTGCCGACCCGGTGCCGCACGCGCCGTCGCGCGATGGCGGCGACGCGCGGGGAGTACGCGACGTACGGCGTGGGCGCGTTTTTGGCGTGCGTGTCGAGGGTGCGCGACGGCGCGGCGCGACGCGACGCGACGGCGCGGCGCGACGGCGCGACGGCGCGACGGTTTATCTCTTCGCCGCGACGACGCGTCGACGCGCGAACGCGACGCGCGACGGCGCGACGCGCGAAGAAGCGCGGACTGACGGGAGTCGTGACTCGCGCGACAGGGCGTCACGGGCGTGGGCGCGGCGATACTGTTCCTCGTGACCTGGGTCGTGTTCTCCGTGGCGGGCGCGGAGACGAGCTCGCTGAAGGACACGGTGGCGGTGGAGGCGTTCGTGGGATTGGTGACCATGGTGCCGTTCATCACGTCGGCGAACGTTCGCGAACACACGAATTGGGTGATACTGGCGTCGTTTTTACCGTGTCAGGCGGCGAGCGTGCCGTTGGGGGCGCTCGCGTTGCAGAGGGTGTCGCCGGCGTATTTGGAGCTGACGTTTTCGGCGTTGATCGCGCTGTTCGTGAGCGAACGCACGGGGGCGTTCGGGTACGTCGCGCGAAAGTGTGGAGGTGGCGAGAGTACGACGACGGTATCGACGACTGCCGGTGACGGTGATGGCGACGCACGGGGCGTGAACGCACCCGACGTGGAGACGGGCGAAGAGGTCGAGGCGCGCGCAAACTGGTGGAAAGAGCCCAAGAAATTCCTCATGTTGCCCGTGGACAACGATGGCTTGACATTCAACGGCGAAAATTGGAAGTTTATGCTTTGTTGGGCCGTCGCTGGGTGCATGAGTGGCTTTTTGGGCGGTATGACGGGCACGCACGGTCCGCCGGCCATCGCGTGTTACACGATGATGAAGGTGAGTAAAGACATCGTGCGCGCCACGAGCGCGGCGATTCTCGTCACAGTCATGTGCTCGCGCCTCGTCACGTACGCCGTGAACGGGATGTTTGACATTAGTAAACCCGGCGTCTACGGCACCGCTGGCGGCTGCGGACTCGCCGGCGTGTTCCTCGGCATTTACGCGCAAAAGTTCGTCGACAAGGACCAGTTTACGAAAATTTTACTCGGCATCCTCGGACTCGGTTCGGTGCTCATGCTCTACAAGGGCATCGAAGATCTATGATATTCGGTCATTAATACTCGACCACCAGTTATATTCTTTGTAGTCTGTTGTATGGTATTCGCATCGCTCGCGCCGCGCGACGTCCCGCTCGCCGCGCTCGCGCGAGCGTCGACGCCTCAGACGCCGCCGCGCGCTTCTCGAGATGTCGGACAGCGCCGCGCGCGTCACCGCCGCGAGACGCGCGAAGGAACGCGGGAGCGATTTGTACAAATCTGGCAAGTGGCGTGACGCCGCGGACGCGTTCGGGGAGGCGATTAAAATCGCCCCGCGAGATGACGAAGACGTCGCCGTCTACCATTCCAATCGCGCGGCGGCGCTCCTGCAACTCGGCGACGCGAAAGCCGCGCGCTCGGACGCGGAGAAATGCGTGCGTCTTCGCCCGCACTGGGCTCGCGGGTGGTCGCGCGTGGCCGCGGCGTGCGAAATGCTGCAAGATGACGCCGGCGCCGAGCGGGCGTTGGAAAAGTTGATTTCGCTCGACGCCGATAACGCGGACGCGAGGCGGAACCTGAACGCGGTGCGGGCGAGAATGCGCGAGCGCGGTGGCGCGTCTCGGGGATGGCGCATGCCGTCGATGCCGTCGATGCCGTCGATGCCGTCGATGCCAGACGTGTCGGCGACGGCGGCGGCGGGCGCGGCGTTTTGTCGCATGCGCTACGCGCGCGCGACGCCGAACGAGCAGTTGGCGGTGAAGTGCGCGCTCGGCGTTTTAGCGTACTTTGTGTTCAAGCGCGTGGCGAGCGTTTTCGGATTCGGTGGTTACGGCTACGGTTCGTACGGTGGTGGTTACGATCCGTACGACGGTGGTTTTTCGTTGTATACGCTCTTGGGCGTGGTGGCGCTGTACTACGCTCACAAGAGCGGCGCGAGTTGGTGGAACTTGCTTTCGATCGCAAACATGTTCGGCTTGACCGGAGGAGGTCGGCGTAGAGGCTACGGCGGCTACGGCGGCTACGGCGGCTACGGCGGCTACGGCCGACCCGGGTTCGGCGGACCGGGGATGTTCTTTCGATGAACGCGTACGATTACATCGGCGCGTGGAAAACGCCTAGCCTAGCCTAGCCTAAATCGCTAAATCTACATCTCCAACAGTCCCCGCAACGCCTCCCTCGCATCGTCCTTTTCCGCATCCCGTTTCCTCTTCCTATCCTTCTTCTCTCGCTTCCTATCCTTCGGCTTCGCCCTCGAGACCCCCCCGCCGGCGCCGAGCTTCTCCGCGCACCGCGCGCACGCGCGCACCTTCATCATCGCCTTCTTCCTCACCCCTCCCTCGTCGTACGCGAACACGCACTCGAACGACGCCAACCCATCGCTCGTCTCGCATCTCTTCTCGCCGCACGTGAACTGTCCCTTCCCCGCCCGCACCTCCGCCGCCGTTCGCCACCGCGCCCCCGTCTCGCCGTCTCGCGTCGTCGCGTCGAACACCGCGTACGCCTTGTACAGCTTTTCGTGATACCGTCTCGCCAGTCGCACCGCCCACGCGTCGCCGCGCCTCTCGTCCTCCTCGTCGTCTCTCACGAATCGGTGCTCGCGCGCCAGCGCGTCGCCGTCGCCGCGCGCGTACCGGTCGTGCGCGTCGAGCAGCGCGGCGTGACGCGCGCGAGGGCTCAGTCGCGCGAAGTCGGCGCGATCGAGCGCGGCGCGCGCGACGTCGTCGCCGCGCGCGCGCCGCATCGCGCGTCGCGGCGTGCGGGCGACCGACCGCGCGGGCGCCGTGCGCGCATAAATCATCACTCATCGGCGAACGGGTCGCAGAGTACGCGATACACATAAATCATCACACATCGGCGAACGGGTCGCAGAGTACGCGATCGAACGCCCGCGGCGCGCGATAAAAATCGACCGCGCGACGTCACCCGTTTGACCGCGGCGCCGCACACGCCGGCGCGCCGCGCGACCGCGCGGACGTCGAGCGCGCGGACGTCGAGCGCGACGTGAAGCGTCGCGTCGTCGCGGCGAGCGCGCGCGCGACGCGACGCGCGAACGCGACGCGACGCGAGGAAGCGAACGCGAAGACGCATTCGCGCGCGCGGCGCGCACGATGAGCGAGGTGCCGATCGTCGTCGGCCTGCTGCACGGCTTCGACGGCACGGGACACTGGTTGAATCACGTGCTGATCGATCGGTACGTGCTCGGGGTGACGAAGGCGGGAGACGCGTACGATCCGTCGAGATATTCGATGGCGAGAAAGTTTACGGTCATGTGGGCCTTTTTGACGTTTTTCACGTACGCGCTGTACTTTACGCTGTGCCCGTTGTCGTATTGGTGGAATTTTAAGCGGAAGAACGCGGAGGGGAAGAACAAGGCGAAATGGCTCGGTCGCGAGGGGAAGGATCAGGTGAAAAACGAGATCGTGCTCTCGGTGTGGTCCATCGCGGTGATGACGTTTATGATTGCGCCGTTCGAGCTGATGGTCGAGGCGGGATGGACGAAGTTGTATTGGGACGTCGATAAGTACGGCATGACGTACTTTTGTCTCACGCCGTTGTTGTTTTTGGTGTTCAGCGACACGTGCATTTATTGGATTCATCGCGGGTTGCATCATCGCGCGGTGTACGCGCCGATTCACAAGTTGCACCACAAGTACAAGGACACGACGCCGTTTAGCGCGTACGCGTTTCACCCGCTCGACGGCTGGTTACAAGGGTGCCCGTATCACTTGTTCATCTTCCTGTTCCCCATGCATCACATGACTTACTTTATTTCTCTCGCCATCGTTGGTTTGTGGACGATCAATATCCACGACCGCGTTTCGATGCGGTTTCCTTACGTCAACTGCGCGGCGCACCACACGATTCATCACACGGGGTTCAATTACAACTACGGGCAGTACTTTACGTTTTGGGACAAAATCGGAGGGTCGTACAGGGACCCGCACTCATACCCGCCTTACGCGGACAAGAACCCGAACTTGACGACTAGCAAAAAAGCTGATTGATCGATTAATAATTGTTTGTAACGCTCACGAAGAATTTAGCGAAAGGGGTGCGCGTCGCGCCGACGAAAAGCTTTTTGGTTTTATCGTTACAGTGAAAGGCTCCTTTGTGTCTTCTAATCTCCGAAAATATGCATCACCGAGACGACGCGTTCACTTTCGCATCTCAAAAAACCAGCGGCCGACGGCGCTCGCCGTTCGCTTACAGGTACTTTTCCACCGTCCCGGTGAGCGTGCTCTTCGGCACCGCGCCAATCACAGTGTCCATCTTTTGACCACCCTTGAAGATCATCACGGTCGGGATGGAACGAATGCCGTACTCCGTCGCCACGCTAGGGGATTCATCCGTGTTAAGCTTGACCTGCACGCGCACAAAAATCGTTGAAACTCGTCAGTCGCCGCGCTTTGTTTGTCTCACCGCGTCACCCTCGCTCGACGCCGCCCCGCGCGCGGCGTTCTACGCTCGCGCGCGCACCCTCGCGCGCGCCATCGCGCGCGACTACACTCGCGATCGAACATTTTCAACGTACCGCCTTGAGCTTCCCTTGGTACTCCTCCGCGAGTTGATCAATCAAAGGCGCAATCATTCGGCACGGCCCGCACCACGGCGCCCAAAAATCCACGAGCACCGGAACGTCGGACTTCAACACTTCCGCCTCAAACGTCGCGTCCGTGACCACGGTCGCGAGCGAGCCTGCGCGTGCACACACATTTTCATCCGTCAGTCGCCTCGTTCGCGAATATCGCGCGTCCGCGCGCGCCGCGATTCTCTTGTCTATAGAGCCCTCGGACCCCCACACCCGGGTGGCTTATCGCGAACGCGATCAGGGGTAACGACGCGATTCCCATCGCGCCCGCGCGCCGCGCGCCGCCCCGCATCCGCCCCCCGGCGCCCGCGTTCGACGCGCGTAAATCTCCACCGCGCATTCCCACCCCTCGACGTCCGAGCGTCGCGTCGCGCGCGCGTCGCGCGTCGCGAATGCACCGCGCGCGCGCGCCCGCGATCGCGCGCATCTTCATTCGCGTTGACGCACCGCTCGTGCTCGTCTCCTCCGCGCGCGCGACGACGCGCGCGCGGTTGGACGGCGTTCTATTTTGGTGCGTTTTTCGCGTCACCGAGGTCACCGCGGGGCATCGCGCGAGGGTGAGCGACATCGTATACGCGCGTCGCGCGATGCCGACGTGGCCATTATCCGAGTTGATCCGGCGCGGTAAACAATGATCCGTGTTGTATTGCACGAAACGACCCCATGTTTCTTTGAGTCAAGATCCGTCAGAGCTGAGGATCACGTATTTCGAGCGCTGGAAGCGCATGAGTCGCGCGACGCGGCCGCCGCACGCCGCGGCGCGCGGCGATGGCGACGCCGGCGTCCACCGTCGCGGGCACGCGCGTGGTGAAGATCGGGGACGCGTCGCTCGAGGTGCGGACGCGCGCGACGCGCGCGCGCGACGGCGCGACGGCGCGAACGCGCCAACGCGCGCGATGGGCGATGGGCGACTGACGGCGCGGTGACGACGACGCAGGTGCCCTCGTTCGTGAGCGCGTCGAACGTCGGGACGAGCGCGCCGCGAAAGAAGCATTTTCGTCAGCGCGCGCACTGTAATCCGTTGAACGATGGGTACTATTACGCGCCCGTGGGACCGTGGGAGATCGACTGGCGCGAGCACTACGAGGAATTTTTCGCGAAGCGGGACGGCGACGGCGACGCGGGAAGTCTGAAGATACGCTTCGCGGACGTCGGATGTGGGTTCGGAGGGATGCTCGTGCGACTGGCGGAGGTGTTTCCGGAAAAGTTGATGCTCGGGATGGAGATACGGGACAAGGTGAGCGAGTACGTGCGCGAGCGGTGCGCGGCGTTGCGCAAGGACCACCCGGGTAAGTACTGGAACATTTCGTGCGTGCGGGCGAACGCGATGAAAAATTTGCCGCAATATTTCGAAAAGGGGCAATTGGAGAAGCTCTTCTTTTTGTTTCCCGATCCACACTTCAAGGCGGCGAATCATAGGCGAAGAATCGTGACGACGACGTTACTCGCCGAGTACGCGTACGTGCTCGCCGAGGGCGGAATTTTGTACACCATCACCGACGTCGAGGAACTCGGTAAATGGATGTCCGATCACATGTCCGCGCATCCAATGTTTGAACGCGTGCCCGAGGCTGAGCTCACGAAAGATCCCGTGGTGCCGCTCCTTTACACGGGCACCGAGGAAGGGCAAAAAGTTGAGCGAAACTCGGGTTCGACGTTTCTCAACGTCTTCAGGCGCGTCGCCAACCCGAACCATTAGTTAGCGCGCGTCAAGACGCAACGTAGTTTTCTAGATTCTAAGCCATCACAGTATTACATGATTCCCTACGTGCGCGCGACTTCCTCGCCCTCGCTCCTACGTCGCCTTTGCCTTCGCCGCCTGCGCTTGGTCGTACGAAAACCTTCGAAACAGTTGATACGACCCCGTCGCCGCCATCACCATGTTCACCGCCATCAAGTTGTAGTTCACGGGCGTGATGTCCAGCGCGTACTTGCACCAGATCAATCCCGTGAGCGTCACCGCGCTCTGCTGCGGGACGCTGAGCAATTCGGGCGGGCGCGAGAAATCCTTCACGTTCGCCGCGGTGATCCCCCATTTCATCGTCGGCGCCCAGAAGAAGATGGTTTTAGGGCCCGCGGGGTGGTTCCAGAATGATCGCGCGCTCGCGGCGAACGACATGGCGAACGCGCCGCGGAATGCGTCGCGGCGGAAACCCCCTGAATGGACTTTTGCGCTGTGTTCCGAACACTGGCTACGTAGAGCTCGGATGAATGTCGTATCACATGGGTCGTGGTGAAAATCGTCGAGAAGGAAACTAGAGTTTGAGCTGGATGGCGACGCCGGCGTCATCGCGTCGCATGGTTTTCGTGCAGAGAGGATTTTCATCGAGCGCCGCGTCGGCGGCGGTGTGAACGATGATTTTCGCCTTGAGCGCGGACGCGGCGTTGGCCTTCTTTGCCAAAGCGATATCCGAGTCGACGTTTGACGGGACGTATTGCGCTACCATGACGGATTCAGTCCACGGCTTGAAGTTCAAGTCGACGTCGCCGTCATCGTAATCGACGCGAAACGAATACGTGTGCGGATCGAAGGCGGTAATCGTGCCAGAGTAAAACGCGTTGTCCCGCTGCCACAGCACCACTATCCTCTGGCCTACGGCTTTGTCCTTGCGAAGCGCTAGTGTGGCGCCGATTTGACCGTGTCTCGCGAGTTCTATGATCTTCATCTGTGCGCACTTTGATTTCATCTTAGAACGACCAGCCGCGAGCTCCGACTCCGTGCCGGACGAACGCCGCGATCTCGTCTGCGGTTTGCTATCGGCCATAGCCTTGTGCGCTTCGGTGACGCACACGTCACATTCGTAACATGGCGATGGATCGGTGAAGAGATGTGCGTTGTTACGCTGCACGATTGGGTTGACGGGAGCCTCTAAATTCCTCGCATTGCACCACGCCCGTGCCGACTCGACTGACTGCGTAAATTTCGCCTTTGAAGAAAACACAGGTTGTTTCATCGCTTCGCCGTAAAATTTGTCGAACGGATAAACTTCCGACGCTTTAACCCATGCGAAGGATCTGCGATCGTCGAAAAAGATCACTAAACGATGATCCTCGGTGAACTTGGGGCTGAAAGCTGCAACACGTGCGCTCTCAGGGATAACGGCGTGATCCCGAAGCGGATGGAGCGCGACGCATGGCCAGTACATGGTCTTTCCTCGCACAGCTCCTTTCCATTTCACCCACGAGCACTCGCCGTGTGTCGTCATGCCATGTTCGTCTAAGTCGTTTTCGTTGTTTTCGTCTCGATGTCTCTTTTCCTTTGCAGCCTCTGTTTCTTCGCTCTCCCCCTCGTCTTCATCCGAATCGTCGTCGTACTCATTGGCAGCTTGTTCGTCGTCTTCGGCGTCAATGTCTTCTAAAATGTCAATCTTAGACTTCTTTGACGGCGACGGCAGGGTCACTTGTGTCGAGTCACGCTTGACGTCTAACGCCGCGAGAATCGTCGAGTCAATGTTCTCGTGCGCGAGCTCGAGTCTCCGCAAGTAGCCTTCTCGAAGTTCGTACCGCACGGGTTTGTTCTTTGTGAATTCAAGAAAATCGCCGAGCGGTGTGAAACCGCGAATGAGTGGAAACTCTGAAACTTCGTTCGGCGCGCGTTGTCGACCTGTCCATTTCGGATCGCCGTTCACGTTGAGCATGTTGTAAGCGGCGAGCGGCCATGCCTTTGAAGATCGATCGCGCGTCGCTGGTCCCGGACACGGCTTTTCGAATGGCGTCGCCAGCGCATCGTAGGTAAATTTCACGTTGTACGGGCATTTCAACTGCTCGCCAAGCCACCGGCTTTGTGGGACGCTGCACGCCAGACCTAAGAGACTAAATCTTTTCATCGTTTGTAAATCCGTGTCGAACACCGGCGCTCGTTCGTTGGGACGCATGAGCGGATAGCAGGGTTCCGTATAACCCGGAGGAAATCCCATCAATCGTTCGGCGTCTTCTATCGCCAACATTGACAACTCAGCCTTTTGCTTTCCGATTTGGGTCGCGACACATGTACGACGTCCGTTGCTCGTCGTGAAGCAGTGCATGATATCGCAACACGGCGCTCGACGCTTCTCCCCGAGATCTATCGACGCCGAAAACATCTTTGTCGGTACTCGCGGTGGAGTGATGAAGCACTCGTAACACTCGTTGTTCATTCCCAGCTGGACGCACTCTCCCGAACACATCGCGCTCTGCGACAATAACACGTCTCGGGGATCACCGTGCAAAGATGCGACGACGAAAACGCGTCGTCGCTTATGAGGCGTCCCAAAGGACAAAAGATCGACGACGCGATACGCCCATCTGTATCCGAGATTTTCCAATTCATTGACTACGTAATCGATCGCCGGTCTCTGTTCGCCGTCGCTGTGCCACTTCAACAACCCGACGACGTTCTCGAGCAACAGCCACGGCACCCGTCTCGCCTCGAGCAAGCGAAACACGTGCGAGACGGAACGCGTGGCGCCGCCGAGCTCGAGTCCGGGTCGCTTGAGATTCTCGCAGCTGCAGTCGTTGCACGGAAACCCAGCGACGACGCAGTCGATGTTTTCGAGCATGAACGGGAGCACCTCCGCCACGTCATTGAGCAGCGCGACGCCCGGAAAGCGCGCCGAGAGGACTTGCTTGCAGTGGGCGTCGCGCTCTACCATGAGCTCTATGCGGTGGCCGGCTTGCTGGAGACCGAGATCGAGGCCTCCGATTCCGGAGAATAGGGACGCCACGCGAAGACTCACCATCTTCGCCGCGTCGCGATGCGTCGAGCGTCGGGGTGTGTGGACGCGATCGCGGTCGCGCGGCGAGACGGGACGACGCCGACGGCGAGCAAATTCTAAAATACATTAAAAATATGCCTCTCGCTCGCGAAGAAACACACGACAATCTTGTTCTGAATCCTTCTTAATCTTGCTCGGAATCCTTCAAAATTTTGTTGTACAGCGTGGCTTCGTCGCATTCGACGCACTCGTCGATCTCCGCGTTGAGCGAGCAAAATAACTGTTCTCTCAAGATTTCCAAGTTCACGTCTTCGTACTTCTCCTGGCATCGCTCACCCCCGAGTCCGCGGTTGAAGTAACTGCGCCATCGTTTCAACAACACCACTCTCTGCGCGAGAATTCTCTGCGCGTGATCACTGCGCCCTTCGGCGAAGAGTTTCTTGATGAACTCGTCGCCTCGGTTCTTATACTCGCTCGCGGCGAAGTTGTACAACCACTTGTACTCCCCCTTCCCCGGCGACAAATCCGTCTCTTGCATCTGCGCCAGCGTCTCCTTGAGCGCTCGAAACGTAAAGTAGTTCATCAGCAAGCTGTCGACGTCGTTAAAACTCTGTTCAGGCGCGCGCGCGTCGCGCATTCCGTCAGTCAATCGCTCGAAAAGTTTAAACTCGCGCACTCGCCATCGTCGAGACGTCGCCGCTACTCACGTCGCCGTACGCCCCGCCGAGGTCCCCGCGTCGAGTGACATCGCGCGCGCGATGCCGCGCGACGCGTCGGGCGGCGAAAATCGGTGTCGCGCGCTTGACGCACGACATTTTGTGCGGGGTGCCCGCGTCCGTGGTCGACAGTTGAAGGGGCCTCGGCGCCAGCGTGGCTCGAGCGCGACATTCGAGGGATTGCGGTCGGGGAAGAGGGGATGTGGTATTGAATAGAGCGTAGAATGCTAAAGCGAGAGTGTGCGCGTCATCTCGACGCGCGGGTGGGCGAGAGGAGCGATGACGACGAGATCCGCGATCGGGTCTCGGCGACTCGGCGCCGCTCACGCGGCGGGCTCGGGCGCGGTCAACGCCGCGTCCGTCGTGATCGTCGACGAGGTCTCCGCCACTTTGGGCGCGGGTGCGGGCTTATCGGTCGCGGGCATTCTCGCGCTCGTCGCGCGCTTCTCTACCGGTGCCTCTTGTAAGAGATCCACCACCTTGTACACGCCGAACAAGACCGCCGCTCCGACGGCGAGCGTCACGAGCGTCGTCACGCTCGGTCCCGAGCTTTCCACTACCTCGAAATCCTCTCCCCGAATCGTGTCTTCACGCACTTGACCAGAGCGAATCGGGTCACCGCGCGCGTATCGACCCTCCTTCAGCGTCTTACTCTCCGGTCGCGAGCCGTAACTCTCCGGCGCCGTCTCTTTGCGGCCGTCCGGCAAGCTCTCCACGAGCTTTCCGATGAACCCGCCAAGCTCGGGCTTCTCTTCGCTGCGGTACGCCGAGGAATCTTTCGCCTCGTCTTCCGAACCGGCGCGTCGGACGATGTGGGCGCCTCGCGCGAGCTGCGAGCGGAAGAATCGGCGTTAATCACTGTCGACGTCATCAAACAACAAACGAGCGTCGCGCATCGTCGAACGAGCGTACCTGTCGCGCCGCGCGCGGGCATACGGTGGCGGGCGTCTTCGCGGAGACGTTTAAGCGCGCGGTGGCGGTGATGAGAGCCATGTTAATAAAGGAGCGTCGAACAGTGATGGAGCAGAAGGGACGTGATATCCACTCACTTTATCGCTCCGCTAGCGCGAGACGCGAGGCGAGGAGAATCGCGCGCGACGAGGGCTGATGAATACTCTTGAATTACAGCAAATGAATGATAAATGAACCGCTGCGCGCTAGTGTGTGTGTGTGCATTTGTATGTGTGTCGTATCGCTCGATTATTTCGCCGCCGTCCTCGCCGGACCGCTTGCGGGATTAAAGTTACGCTTGAGCGCGTCCCTGTTTCCGCCGAGGAACCGAATGAGGGAGAAAAGCTCGTCGCGCACGAGCCACGTTCGAACGGCACCACGATCGGCGACAAGACAGCCGATGTTGTGCGATGGGACTTCGAAGGGTGAGTCGAGACGACTGAGCGTCGCGATGGTTCGCTCCTTGACAGGCGAGTGGCCGTACACGGTGCTGTGCTTGCCCCAACCAGTGACGACTTGAATCTCTTCAGGCAAGTCGCGAATGTCGATCGGCATTTCGGACTTATTCTTCAACCCTGATACGAGCGCACGCGTTCCTTTGCCCGCGGCTCGAACGTCGAGCGGTGCCAAAGCGCGTTGACGCATTCGGCGCAACCACCAACGTAAGACGCACTGCGCGGTGCCGGCGGAACGAATACGGTGCAGGTCTAAAACACCGAGATCGTCCTCGCATTGGAAGTGCCCAGCCGCTTGAGCTTGTTCGAGCCACGTCGTTGCGCGATCCCATTGACCCATCTCCTCGCAAACATCGATGAGCGCGTCAAACGTGAGCGCGTTTGGCACGATCCCTTCACTCGTCATTTGCGTCATCGCCTCGCCCGCCTTTTGCCACTCTTTACGAGCCTCATACGAAATCAATAGCGAGTTGTACGTGTGCACGGTGCGCGTGACGTCGCTCGTCAGCATGTATTTGAATGTGTCCTCCACCTCGGCGTACTCGTTGTTAACGTGAAGCACTCGGAGCAGGGCGTCGGAAACGAACCCTCGCCATCCTGGAACTTCTTCGAGCTCGCGATCGTCGGCGAGCGCGCGTATAAGAACCGGGAGGTTCCCGACTGGACTATCGCTCACGTCGCACGTGCGTTCGAATTCGGGCAAATCGATGCCCTCCAATTCGGCTCGCTTGATTTCCTCGCGAAGCCTTTCCTCGCGACACGCCTGAAGCTTTTCAATACCGCACAAGCAATCGAGTGTGATGGTGTCCGGCGCGAATCCCGAAAGAAGAAGTTCTTTATATATTTTCGTCGCGCGCACCCAGTCACGCTCTGCGCTCGCCTCCATCAGGAGCGTGTTGTACGTGACGAGAGTCGATCGCACGCCCTCCGTCTCCATCACTCGTAAAACCCGTTGCGTGCCTTCAAGATTACCCGCCTTGACACACGCCCCGAGCGCGCTGTTGAATATCACGGCCGTCGCGTGCAAACGCGGGGCAATGATGACTTGATGCAGGAGCTCGAGAGCCCGATCGATGTTGCCGCTATTGCCGTGCGCGGTGATTAACACGCTGTACGTGGTTTCGTTCGGCATGACCCCCGCGCGCTGCATGGATTGGCTCATATTTTCCATGTCACGAATGCGTCGCTGCCTTCCGAGCGATTGCAACATACCGTTGTATGTCGTCACGTTTCGCCTGACACCTTCCGTTTGCATGCGCTCAAACACGGCGGCGGCGTCCTTGTAACGGCCCGAGTTCACCGCGGCAGAGAGCAATGCGTTGTACACACCCGTGTCCAATTGCACGTGCGAGCTCGCAAACAAGCTTTCGAATAACTCGCTCGCCTTTTCGAATTGTCCGCCCTTGCCGTACGCGCTGATGAGGGACGTGTACACGCGCACGCTCGGGTGCCACGTGGGCCCGCGACCTCTGAAGTCGCGCTTCATCTCCTCAAACGTTTGTTCGGCGAGCTTCCACTCAATCGCACGCGCGTACGCCGCGATCACCTCGTGATACGTCTTGGCATCCGGACCCGGGCCGTGCTCTCGCATCTCACGCAGCAATCTCGTCGCGTCCGCGCTCGCCGGCGGACGCGAGCGCTTGCACGCTCGCAGCGTCATGTTGTAAAACGCCAGCGGCACCGCCACGCCGTTTCGCTCGCCCGCCTTCTTCATCCGCTGCAGCGCCGAAATCGCCTCAGGCGCGTCTCCGGTATCCGCCGCGCGCAGCATCACCGCCCCATCCACCGCCCACATCGCGTCGTTCGCGTCCCACGCCGCGCTCGTCGACTTCTCGTCGTCGTCCGACCGCAGCGCTCGCTCGAGCGCGCCGTACGACGACGACAACCCACCGTTTCGCCGCCCACTCCCGTTTCCACCCGTCGCGCGTCGCCACCCTCGTCGACCACCGTTCGCCGCGCCATCGAACCCGCTCCCGTCGCCCGCCGCGTCGAAATCCTCGTCGCCGCTTCGCCGCGTCGTCACCTCACCGCGCGGACCCTCGACGATTTCCAGCCCGTCCCGCGCCCAACCCCGTCGCGTCGCGACTCCCGCGTACGCCCGCGTCCCGTTCGACGCCGCCGCGCTCGACCCGTCGTCGTCGTCGTCCTCGTCGTACGTCGTCTCGTACGACGCGAGCGCGTCGCCCTCGTCGTCGTCGTCGCGACTCGTCGCTCTGCGGTTTTTACGGCTCGCGCGCGCCGTCACGCGCGCGCCGCGCGTCGCCATCGCCGCGCGCATCGCGCGTCGCTCGAGCGCGTCCGCGTCGCTCGAGCGTCGCGCCGCCGTCGTCGACGCGCGCGCGCGTCGTCGCGCGGTCATCCTTCCCACCGGCGCCGTCGCGACGCCGCCGCGCGTCGCCATCGTCGCGTCGCCGCGCGTCGACCGCGTCGCGCGAGACTTCGTCGCGTCGCGCGCGCGTCGTCGCCGCGCTCGCGTCGCGTCGCGCGTCGCGCGCGCGCGTGTGACGCCGCGCCGTCGCCGCCGCCGGCCCGACCGCCTTATCTGCGACCGCGTGTGCGCAAACAGTGAGGAAGTACGTATGCGTACCCCAGATGGGTCAAGTGCGCGCTGCATACGAGCGGCACACCGCGACGCGCATGCGCGCGACGCCGCGCGCGCGCGCGCGCGTCGCGACGCCGCGACGTCGGCGACGACCGCGCGCGGTGACGCCGATCGCGTCGGCGTCGTCGGACGCGCGGCGCGCGACGCGACGCGTCGCGCTGACGACGACGGCGATCGCGCTCGCGGCGTTCGGCGACGCGCGCGACGCGCGCGCGCGGCCGCTCGCGGTCGTCGAGGCGCGCGACGCGGTGGCGCGCGACGGCGGACGGTTTACGTTCGAGATCGAGCTTCCGAGGGGGTATCACTTCACGGAGGGCGCGAACTCGAGGTACGAGACGACGGCGGCGGCGAGCGGGACGAGGGGCGCGCTGGAGGGCGACGGCGGAGCGAAGAGGACGGTGGTCGTGCGCGCGGCGGAGGGGGTGAACGAGGCGCGCGTGGATTGCGTGGTGTATTTTTGTCGAACGGATGACGTGTGCCTGATGCAGCGCGTGCGGTTCGAGGTGCCGGTGGCGACGGGGGGGGCGAGCGAGACGACGGCGGAGTACGTCGTCGCGGCGGAGGCGAACGACGCGGCGGTGCCGAGTTTTGATTGAATCGCTGCTCTCGTGTTGTATTGTTCGTACATGTGTTAGGTGCGTGATTCGCGCGCGTCGCGTTCGCCTACTTCTCGGCTTTGGCGAGCTGAACGCCTTCCATTTCGTCTTCGACGTCTGAAAAAAGCTCGCGTAAATTCTCGAGAGTCTCCTCGTCGGCGTCCCACATTCCGCGACCGGCGGCTTCGAGCATGCGCTTGACGACGTTCCTGAACGCCTGCGGGTTCGATTTTCTCAGCTTGTCACGCATCTCTTCGTCTTCGACGTAGGTTTCGTGCGCGCCGTCGTACACCCAGTTCTCGGCGAACCCGCTCGTGGCGCCCCAGCCCACGAGCGCGGTCATGCGTTGGGAAATTTCGTACGCACCGCCCGATCCTTGGTCCGCCATCGCGGTCGCCCATCGCGGGTTGAGTAGTTTCGTGCGGTACTCCATGCGAAGCGTCTCGTCGAGATCTTTCGGGGTGACGTCTTTACCGAAAGTCTCGACGATGGAGCACGCGACGTCGGGATTTTTCACGCCCGCGTCTTCCTTCGCGGCCTTGGCTGCGGCGACGAGCGCGCCCGTGTTGGCGTAGTACTCTTGGATGTCGGTCAGACCGTACTCTACAGAATCGATTTCCTGAACCACGCGCTCGGTGGTGCGTAAGAGCGATTGTAAAACTTCTGGTCGCGCGGTGCCGCGTTCGTCGCCTTTGCCGTACGAGTACGCGTTTCTCGACGCCCACGTATCTCCAAGCTCGCGAGAGTCCTCCCATCCACTCGTTCCGACGCGTTCGTTCACCATGGAACCGTAGTCTCCGGGAGGGTTGCTGAACAAGCGTGCGGTGGTGTTCTCGATCCCCTCGCTTTGCATCTCTCTCGAGTGTTTGCGAATGAAGTTCATCTCAATCGGCTCGTCCGCCTCAGCCGCTCGAACGAAGAGGTCATCCAACAAACCAACGACGTTTGCAAAGCTGTCCCGGAAAATGCCAGACATGTTACACAAAACATCGACGCGCGGACGCCCATTCATCTCGCTGAGAGGAATCAGTTCGTATCGCACGACGCGACCGGTGCCTTCTTTCACCGCTCGAGCGCCGACGAGTTGCAAAACTATGCCGACGCTCTCTCCTTTCGTTTTGATCGCGTCGAGTCCCCACAAATTTACGCTGACTGATTCTGGATACGCACCGTCGTTTGCGTCTTGATGTTGTTTCAGAATGGCATCCGCCACTGCGGCGCCGCGCGTGGCGGCGGCGGCCGATGGCATGCGGTACGGATCGAGTGCGTGAATGTTCCTTCCGGTTGGAAGGACTCCTTTACCGTCGCGCAACAAATCACCACCCACTGCCGGAGGCACCCATTCGCCGTCCAGGGCTCGATGCATACCCGTGATCTCTTCTGTGTTCATCGAGAGCAGATCACGAATCTCGATCGCTTCCGTGACCTTGTCGCTGACAGTCGCCGTAGCGCCTCCGCTTTGCAGCGCGTCTTGCGCGCTGACGGGCACGGATAGGTTGAACGTTTGCTCGAGCCTAGCTTTGACCGCGTCCAGTGATTCGTTTGGATCAGCCTTGACAATTTCATCGATCAGGCCCGCTTCGATATCACCGTCAAAGTACGCGCTAAGATACTGTGTCATTGACTCGCGCGTCGGCGCGGTGCCGAGCGAATGCAAGCCTTCGCTGAAGAGTCGATTTTCCAGAACGCCAAGGTACGTGTAAAGCTCGCTGGCATACGCATCGAAGTCTTTCTGAGAGAGAGACTCCGCCATTTCCGGCGTCATGCGAACATGCTCGCTCGTTTGTGCGTCGACGTAAGGGCAGTCGCTGTCTAATCCAGCCGCAGTCACCATGTCAAAGATGGACGTGCGCAAAGCGCTGTTCTCGTCGGGATTTTCCCTATACTCGTTCAAAATTTCACGCAACTGCGCGGTTTGCTTGTACAAGCCGGCGCGTCCGTACGGTGGCACGTTGTGCGAAATGATGACTCCGTATCCGCGTCGCTTCGCGATGATGCTTTCACTAGGATTGTTCGCGGCGTATACGTACACATTCGGCATCGCGCCCAACAACTGTTCGCTCCACGACAAGCTCGTGTTCCCGAGCGGCGAACCCGGGAGCCACTCGACGGTACCATGCATGCCGAAGTGAACGATCGCGTTCGCCTTGAACTCGTTTTGAAGCCATTTGTAATACGCGGCGTACTGCGGATGCGGCGTGAGATCGCGCTCGAACAACAATCGCATCGGATCGCCCTCCACGCCGAGCGCAGGTTGAATGCCGATGAAGACGTTACCAAGCTGGAGACCAGTGACGACGCTCCCTTTGCCTGGCGCAGTCGCAAGTCCGATGTAATTTTCGAGCGGTCCCCACGCCGCTTCCATCTTTTTTACGAGTACGTCGGGTTCTGGTAAGTATGGAATCGGTCCCCACTCCGTCGGTCCCCACTCCTTTGGAAACGCGAGCCACTTCTTCAGCTGCGCCGGCGTCACGTTCGCACCCGCAACCGTGACTCCAGGGAGCTCACCGTCTTTCGCCATGTCGCTCACCGCGTTCACCGCTCCATCGTAACCAGCCATGATTGTGGCGTTTTCTTCCAACGTACGCAAAGCTTTGACGATGGACTCGCCCGTGGGGAGCTCGTCGGCGTCGCCGAGGTAGTACCCTTCAGCTTTGAGCGACTGTAACATGTTTTCTAAAGAATTCGGCACGTTTAGTAACGCCGCCGTACCCGTGGCACCGACGCCCGGGGGGAATCCGTACATCATCACTGCGATTTTGCGCTCATCTCGCTTGGTTTTGCGTAAACTGTGCCATTGCTTCAGACGATTTGAAAGCGCAAAGACGCGCTCGCGAGTGAGGTAAATGTTGTCGCCGCACAACCCACCGAGCGCGACCGTGTCGATCGCGCCGTCAAGTTCTGGCAACGCGTAGAGAATTGTACTTTGTAAACCACCAACGCCACTTCGAACCCAGGAAGCGATGTCTTGAATCAACAACGGCGCGGCGACGAAGTACGGAATGTTCTTCGCTCCCAAGATACCTTGCGCAACTTCAGCCTGCCGACCCGCCTCCATACTTCCCGCGGGGCCGCCGACGAGAGGAAATCCGACCGTGCTAACCACGGCGTCTACAACTGTGGCGTCTTGCTTCAAAGAATCGACCTCTACGACGCCTTCAGCGCGTCTTTGTTGTTCGTATTCAGACGTCAGCATGTCGCGCACAATGGTGTGCGCCTCGACGCCGTTGATGAAAATTGGAATCGGCAGAACGCCGGAGTCTTCGAATGATTCGACTAAATCCGCAAGATATGGCTGCTTCGTGATGACGTGCTTACGGTAAAGAAGCACAGCCACGCGCGGGGCACCCGCTGGAACTTTGTGGGAACGCGTCCGAGCGTGCCAATCAAGGTAGGACGCGATCGTCTCGAAGTACGGCATCTTTTCTCGCTCGCGTTGCGGATGATAGAGACCCAGCGCCGGAGTTTCCACGGGAGGTTTTGGCGCGCCAGAGACACCGAAGATCCGTTCTATGAACGATTTCGGCTTGTTCTCGTCACCGGGCGGGGCCAAGTACTCTGACGCGAGATACGCGAACGCTTCTTCAACGTTTTCTTTGCCGCCTTGGTTCCAGTACGCGTACACCGTGAGCCAATTCTTCAGATCACGCGCCTTATCCCCGGGAACAAACTTCAAAAGTTGTGGGCCGATCTTCAAGAACGACAAGTAGCCGACGAGCTTGTCCTCCTCCTTGCCGCTTCCAAACTTGGCGAGCACGGCTTTCACTGCCGGCGGCGGTCCCGCCTTTTGCCCGCTCGGTGCCGCCATTTGGAAAGAACCGACGGATGTGCAGCTCATGAGCTCGAGGGCGGACTCGAACACAAATCGCAAGGGAATATCTGCGATGCGCGCGCGCAACCACTCGACTTGATCGTAATCGAACAACAACGACCCGAAGAAGACATCCGCGCCGTCGAGCGCGGCTTCCAACTCCTCTCGTCTTCCCTCGATATCGCGATCGCTAAACACTAACAAATCAACGTGAGGGTATCGTTTCTTCAAATCTCGCGCCGACGCCTTGTACAGCGCGACGTTAAAACTCTCGAATCCACTCAACAAAACAATCTTCCGCGCGCCCTCGCGCGTCTCGGGAACCGCGGACGCCTTCATCGGCGGCGCGCTCAAAAACCCCACCCCACCGCGTTTCGCCACCGCCAGCGCGTTCTCCGCCTCCGCCAACGCATCTCGAGCTCGATCTCGCCGCGCTTTTATCGAGTGCACGCTCTTCTGAAACGTCAACCACTTCGCCCCGTCCTTCTCCGCCTCCCGCAGCAGCGCCGCCGCCGCCTTCGGTTCGCGCGCGTTCAGCTCTCGAAATCCAATCTCCGTGCCCGCCTCGTCCCCGAGCGCGCGCTCCTCGCCGTCCTCGCCGTCCACTCGCAGCTTCATCGTTCCGAACGCGTCGCGATACGCGCCATCGAGCGCGCTCGTGAGCGCGTCGACGTCGCGCGTCAGCGCCTCCACTCTGGCTCGGCGCTCGGCGACGTCATCGTCCTCTCGCCGCGCGCCCTCCGCCGCCGCCGTCGCGAGGACGTCGTCGGCGTAGCGCTCGGCGGCGCTCGACAGGGGCTTCGCGTCGACGCCCTCGCCGCGGGCGACGCGCGCGGCGGCCGTCGCGCGACGCGCGCGCGACGTCGACGACGCGCGGCGACCGAGTCGACCGCGCGACGCCGCGGACGCGCGCGGCGGCGCGGACGCGCGCGGCGCGAGGCGCGGACCGCGCATCGCGGACGCGGACGACCGTCGCGAGCGATTCGCGCGAGCGATGGGCGACGCGCGCGCGCGAGTGACGCGGTGAAGACGCGCGATTGGCTAGGCGTGCGCGCTGCAAAAGTTAAGTTACTCACTTGGGACGAGCGTCGTCGTCGTCGTCGTCGTCGTCGTCGTCGTCGTCCTGGGAGAAGAAGAAATCCTGGGGGTTGATGCCGAGATCCCAAAGCTCGCAGTCGTCGAGCGCGGGGTCGCACTCGTCGTCTGCGAAGAAAATCTCTTCGCCGCCGACGTGCCCGGCGGCGGTGCCGAAGCGGCAAGGAGCGCCCCACTCCTCGCGGATGAGCGTCATTTTTTGTGGCTCGTCCGTGCGCTTGGGAAAGAAGCACAGCTTGAGGACGAAGGAGTATCGCGGGACTCCGGCGATTTGGCTCGGCGTGGAGACGCGATGGAGGATGTCCTGATCCATGAGAACGACGCGACCCGGCTGCGGGCGGACGAAGACGCCGGTGCCGGTGCCGGGGTCGAGGAAGAGCGTCTCGGCGTCGAAAGCGGCGGGCCAGTGACCTGGGTTGAGATAGACCATGGCGGATACGAATAGCGGTCGGCCTCGCTCGCGATTGACGTACGAACCGTAGCGCTCGACCCAAGGCGCGGACGGATCGAGCTGGCTCGGGTCCATGTCTATATGCCAGTTGAACATGTCGCCGTACACCGCGGCGTTACCGATGGCTGAGCAAATGCTCGAGCCCCCCCACGCACCGGGGACGGCGTCCGGCTCGAGTGCATCGCTCGGCATGGTGCGTATGTCGTACTCTGGGTATAACGCCGCCAAGCGAGCGCGAAACGCGCGCACAGCGTCGGTCTTCATGACTTCTTCCAACGTCTCCGGCGTCAGTCCCCAGCTCGGCGGCGGCGATTCGCCGTCTTCACCTTCCAACCCATCGCGCGTCTCCCGGTTCCACTTTCCCGGCGGCGGTCCTGTTTCGGTGAAGTGGTCGTATCCAACCTCGGTAAGCGCGTCGAGAAGCGCCGCGCGCAACGGCTCGCCGACGACGCCGTCGATGGCGACGACGTGCGACGAATCGCTCCGTAAGCGCTCTTCCCCCCGAGCCATGCTCGCCGTATCCAAAACCTCGGCTCGATCCATCGAAACCGCCATAGCTGTCGTCACTCGCCCTAAATCCCACGCATCCTTCGCGCCCTCGTACTCAAAATCGACGTGCTCGTTCACGTCGTACGAATCCGCCTCCGTCGTCGGCTTCAAATTCCAATACCTCTCGTGCGCCTCAACCACGCTCTTCGCCGCCTCTCCCAGCGTCCCGAGTCTCAACTTCTCCGTGAACACCCCGAACACCGCCCCCTCGAACCCCTCTTCGTTCATCTCCAGCTTCAAATCCGGCATCAGCGCCTTCGCCGCGTCGCCGTCCAGCATGACGACGCGTTCGCCGACCCCGTCTTCGTCCTCTTCCCCGTACGTCCCGCGCACGCTCGACGTCATCTCGCTCGCGCGCACGCCGCGCGTCTCGATCTCACCGAGCTCGACGCCGGAGTCCTCCACCGCGGCGCGCAGCGCGTCGACGAGTTCGCGCACGCGCGGGATCTCCGCCGCGCCGTACCCAAACAGCGCCACGCGCGCGACCGCGACCGCGTTCGGCGTCGCGGCGTCGCTCGCGCGCGCGACGCGCGACGCCGCGCGCTCGCGCCGCGCGCCCGCGCGACGCGTCGACGGACGGTGCGCGCGCGCGCGCGGCGCGAGCGCGCGCATCGCGCTCGAGAGTGCCGTCGGCGCGCGCGTCAACGCCTTTTCGCGGGAACAAACGTAGGCGCGAGACTGTTTGCCCAGTGACAGCTCATCGGCGACGCGCGACTGGAACGGCGCGGCGTCTCGGCGTGATTTGATGTGCGTTACAACCCAGACGGTGCGCAGTTTTATTGTTCATATATATGCCGCGGGCCGGCGGCGCTCAGAGGTAGACGCAGTACGCGCCGGCGAGGGACAGCAACGCCATCAACGCCTCCGGGACGTAGTGCATCGGGTACTTGACGGACAAGTTGTTCTTCAACAAGTTCCACTTGGCGTTCCAAGGATAAAGCACGCCGACCGCGAACGACGCGAAGAGCGCGATTTTAGCGCCCGTGGCGACGTCGAGCTGTTGCACGGCGTACACGAGGCCGGCGAAGGCGACCGAGGAGCCGCGAATCCAAAACTGCGTCAATTGATCCGCCGACGCGTTGAAGTGGTCGGTGATCATCTTCGCCGGGACCAAGAGCATTTGCAGCGCGTAGACGCCCATGACGGCGCTGAACGCGGTGACGTACTGCGCGGAGGTGATGATGCGCGCGGGCGGCGGCGGCGGCGGCGCTTTACCCGCGATCTGCGCGACTTCGCGCGTTTGTTGGCGCTGCGTCGGCGCGAAATTCGCGGCATTCGCCGTCGGCGCGTTCGCGCGGACGATCGGCGTCGCGCGTCGCGCGTGCGCGCGCGCGCGCACCGCGGGGCGGGCGAGAACGGTGGAGGTCGTCAAGGTGAACATGTTCTGTCGGCGGGCGAGCGTACGGTGCGCGTCGACGAGCGTCGTGTTGTGACGACTCTCGGAATGCGTGAGAATTATAATCGTGCTGACGCGGCATGAAAATGACGCTGAAAATGTCGGATTTTCGGGCGCGAGACGCGACGCGGGGGTCACGCGACGCGCGCGAGATCGAAGGCGTCGACGACGGCGTCGGGCGCGCGCGCGCGATAGCGAAACGCGGCGTCGTCGGCGCCTTGGTATGGAACGACGCGAAGGGCGCAAGACGCGCGATCGGAGGCGTCGTCAAAGTCGCAAATCAAGGCGCCGAACTTTGACGCGTCGGGGGCTCGAACGCACGTCGGCGAAGACGCGAGACAGGAGGTGGAGTATACCTTGGCCCAGATGCCGCTGTCGGTGAGTTGAGCTTCATTTTTGTAGCCGCCGATGCCGACGACGGCGACGGCGGTCAGACCGTCGTTTGAAGAGGCTCGAGACGGCCGAAGCAAGACGCGACGCGTCTCGCGGTCGTAGACTTGAAGATCTTCTCGCGTGAAATCGTAGACCTTGGAGCCGAAGCGATTCATGGTGAAAGAACGACTGTACACGTGTGCGTGTCCAGTGACTATAAACGCGCCGTATTTGCGACATATTTCGTACGCCCCGAATCCCACCGCGTCGCCTTTGTAGCTGACTTGCAAGCGCTCTTGCGTCATGTGCCACACGCAAATTTTCCATTTTCTCTTCGACGAACTCAACGCGCGCTCTAAAAAGTCGTAGTGGTCGCGATTGGCCGACTCCCCAGGTCGTTCGGCGCCGACGGAAGACAGTACGATCAAAACATCAGGGGTTTCCATGATGAAATCTTCGCCGTACGATCCCGAATACGTCGAACCTCGCAACGTCGGAAGTTGCCGCCGTAATAAACTTTGGTAGCCGCGTGGTCCACTCCAAAGATCACTGACACCGTCCCATCCATCGACGTCGTGATTTCCTTTACTCGCGATGTACGATATTCCCCGCCTCCAAACATGTTCCGTGAGGAAGCGAAAGAAGCTCGTGGGAGACGACGCGTAATCGAGATCGCCCGCGTGCACGATCAAGTCCGCACCGGCGTCCGCGGCGAGTCGGAAAACGTCCTTTGCGCGAGAATACGCGCCGCAGTATTTGCCATCAAACGTTTGACACTCCACGCCATCGACTTTGTACGATGGTCGGCGAACATTTCCAAGGTAGTCTGTCCAAACCGAGCCTGGCTTGTCGTTGCCTATGCCCGTGTCCCCTATGAACGCGATGCGCAGCGCGCACGTGCATCGTGGTGCGTAAAGCAATGCGAGCGACAAAAGCGCGAACGCGTGTCTTGAGGTGTGCATGATGCGTGCGCGTGTGAAGCACCAAGGCGGGGATAGATTTTCCAATATCGGTCACATCAAATTCACATGGGCGAGTTAACATCCGCGCTCTTCGACTACGCGCTCTTACCCGGAGACTTGAGCGAGAACAAACGCTTCACAGCACTGTTGCTCTTCTTTACGCTTGTCGGGGTAGCCATGGACGCGGAACGCGGTGTTTTATACGAAATGGCATCGTCGTCTGCGCCACGTGGGCTGGCGTGTACCCGCGAGAACGAGTTGGGCGATAACGGCGTGGACACCGCGAGCTTCGTGAGAGACACATTCTTTTCCCACGGGACGAACGTAGTATCGTTCATGTGTTGCAGACTCCAAGGCGGACACTCGTTGAGCTTGCGCTTGCAGTTGCCTCCCAAAAATTCTGGTACGCGATCGACGCCTCCCATGATGGCGGCGAGCTTGGTCAAGTTACCACCCTTGACCGAACCTAATATTCGAACTTTCGCTCGCACTCGACTTGGTAGCATTCCAGAAAATGTGGACCAAACAACTCGCGCACCGATCGGTACATTGACGACGTACGTGCGATAGAGAAACTCCGGGAAATTTGCATCAACTTCTTGCAAACGCTTGAAGACGGCGATGTTGCGACTCGACAAGAGACTCAAACCCGCCCCCTTCATGTCGATCACGTGCACGATTTTATCTCGCGCGATCGATCCTGGGCGTCTCGCCATCTCTGGCAACAACGTCTTAATCATGTACCCTTGCATGCGCATTCTTTGCTCTACTATATCTTCCACGCTCGCGGTTTTGAGCATCTTCTCGACGTCCAACGTGCCAAGACGCTCTACGTAAACCGGCACACCCAGCGGGGTATTGGCCGTGTACCAACCGCCCTGATATCCCTCATACATATGTTCGCGACTCTCGGCACTCACAGCCTCCCAAGATTTCATGGCCTCTTCTAAATCGTGCGTCGCGTGCCACTCCGCTCGTCGTCGCATGTCTCCCGCGGCGACGCTCGCCTTCGTCCCGCCCGCCACCAATCCTCGCTCGTACGCTTCCCGCACGTCCAACTCAGGATTTCTACTATCAACAATCATATCTTTATGCAGCGCGCTCACTTCGAATTCCCGCTGCAGCGCGTGAAGCTCGACCATATATCCCTCCGCTTCGCGCTTCGCCCGCATCGCGTTCTCGAGTTTCGCGCGCGCCGTCGCCGAGCTCTCCGCTTCACCCGCTCCCCGCACGCTCCGCGATCGCGCGCTAGCGCTTCGATATCCCATCATTCTCGCTTGAAACTCTCGTCGCTGCGCCCGAACCTTCCTCGGCGTGAGCGCGTTCCGCGTTTGACTCAACGCGCGTCTCGCGACGAACCACGCGCACGCGAGCGCGACCGCGCAGTAGCTCACAAGCTTCGCTCTGAGCGTCGGTCGCGCGCGCAGCAGCGCCGCGACGCCCACTGGCGGCGTTACGTACCGCGCGCGCGCGCGCAAGGCCTCAGCCATCACCGGCGCGGACCAGGATCGTTCGCCGTCGACGCGTTTCGCGGGTCGATCGACATCGCGACCGGTGAACTCCCACGCCGACGCCGTCGCGGTGCGCGCGAGGACGGCGACGGTGACGGCGCACGCGATGCGTGACAGGTTTCGCGCGCGTCGCGCGCGGGCGCGCATGTCGCGGTCCGGCGCGCGCGTGTGCGGGCGCGCGCGGTCGTCGTCTCTGCAGCAGATAGATATTTTGGGTCGTTCGCTAAGCTCAAATGACAAAGGAAATATTAAAGCGCGCGGAGGTCGCGACGCGGACGCGAGCGCGCGCGCGCTCACTTGCCCGCGATCATGTCCTCGGACACGCGGTGGATGCTGTCGACGAGGTAGGCGACTTTTTCGACGTCTTCCTTGCCGCCCAAACCGGCGCCGAGGTTCGCGATGAGCTTTTGCGGACCGAAATCCTCAAGCATTTGCGTCACCTCTCTTTCGATGCCTTCGAAAGACGAGCCGCCTTCTTTGTTCAACAGGGTTGGGTCGAAGTTACCCTGAACGCCGGAGGGTTGGACGCCGCGCGTCTCGGCGTCGTGACTCAAGACGTCGCGGGCGACGACGCGGTCCATCGCGGTGTCGATGGTGATGATGTCGTAACCGGCGCGCTGAAGGGCGGCGAGACCGTACGGGGCATCGCGCGCGAATCCCAGCAAAGGCACGGTCGGGTGGCGCTTTTTCAATTCGCGCGCAATCTTCTCCATGCACGGCATGGCGTACTCGTAAAAGCTTTCCTCGGTGATGTGCTCGCACATCGCCTCAAACACTTGCACCATGTGCACCCCAGCCTTGACTTGCGCGTCGAGGTAATCGATCACAACGTCCGTCAGAATGTCCAACAACTTTTGCGCTTCCTTGGGGTGTTCTTTCAACCATCGCATCCCCGCATCCGTGTTCTTTCTCGACGACCCGCCGACCATGTAATACATGAGCGTCCACGGCGCCGCGCTGAACCCGATTAGCGGCACTCCCAAGCCTTCCTTTTCGATCTGCACGTTGATCTCCTTGACGCTCGCCAGCACGTGCGCCAACTTTTCGTTCACATCGATCGATTCCGGCACTCGATGCATATCCTCCGGTCCCCGAAGCGGATTCGGCACCAATATCCCCTTCCCGCCCGGCATCTCCACCTCGATGTTCAGCGCCTCCGCGATGACTAAGATATCGCTGAACAAAATCGCCGCGTCCAGGTTATAACGTCGAATCGGTTGCATCGTCACCTCCGCCACGTCTTTCGGGTCCGCCAGCAGCTCGAGAAAGTTTTTCCCCGTCGATTTCTTATACTCGTTGTACTCGGGCAGGTGGCGTCCCGCCTGTCTGAACAGCCACACCGGCGTGCGTTCGACCCGCTCTCCGCGCGCCGCGCGAATCATCAGATCGTTCGCCGGCGTCGCGTTCGCGTTCGCGCGCGTCCGCGTCGCCTCGGCGCGTCGCGTTCGTCGTCGCGTCGCCGCCCGCGCGGGCGTCGACGGCGTCGATCGCATCGCGCGCGTCGCCATCGCGCGTCCTTCGGCGTCCACTCGCGAGTCGCGCGCGCGCCAGTCCCGCGCCGGGCGTCGAGGGCGTCGAGACGCGTGCGTTCGCGCGCGCGCCGGGTCGTCGGCCTCGCGCGGGTCCGCGCGGCGACGTGCGGCGTCGCGACGGCGTTATCCGCGCGCGGGGCGCGCGCTTTTGATTAGACGCACCGTATTTAAGGGATCTATATACGCCGTCGTACTGTTTGCTCGATGTCGTTCGAGCCGCCGCCGCCGCCGCGCGCGCGTCGACGCCGCGCTTCGCCGCGCGCGTCGCCGGGCGCGCTCGCGACGCGACCGCGCGCGAGAGTCGCGCGCGATGCCCGGCCCGAGCGCGCACGGGCAGCGAAACAAGAAACACAACAGCGGGAAGCATCAATCGAAACACTCGTGGAGGAAGCACAAGACGTCGAGCGATGCGTCGACGCGCGAGATGTTCGGCGCGCGCGCGCGGGCGTCGATGAAGATCGGACACGGCGTGGGGAATAAACGCGAGCGGGCGCTGCGAGGGAAACAGATTCGAGACGCGAACAGAGAGGCGCTGGTGATGGAACGAAGACACGCGAGGGCGACGCCGAGAGTCGTGGGCGTGTTGGCGTTCAACGAGGAAGAACAGGGATTGGATGATTTGCGAGCGTGCTTGGAGACGTTGGTGCGAACGATGCGAGGGGATGAGGACGCTGGGGGGGAGGAGGAGGCGGGGACGTTCGTTAAGGGGATGTTTGACGATTGCGTGACGCCGCGGACGACGACGTGCGGGCGGCATCGGCAACGAGTTTCGTTTCTTTTGATCAACTCAGCGAACGTGATGTCGGCGTTGGAGACGCTCAAAGTGTGCGATTTGTTGATGGTGATCGCGCCCGTGAGCGCGCACGAGCCGAGCGCGGTGGTGGCGCGGTGTTTACCGACGCTGAAGGCGCTCGGGATTCCGCAAACGCTCCTCGCGCTCAGAGGATTGGACGACGTGAAGCAAGCGAAGAGGCAAGAGGTGAAAAAAGCGATGCTGAACATCGTCGCGACAGAGTTACAAATTCCCACCGACCGCGTGAAAACGCTACCGGCCACATCGCGAGCCGAATTCACCGAGTTGGTGCGACAAACGGTGGAGCTTCGCGGCGAGACGCCGCGTTGGCGCGGTCAGCGGCCGTATGTGCTCGCGCATCGTCGCGAGATCATCCCCGACGTGAGCGACGATCGATTTGCTACCGTCGTCGTTGAAGGGTACGTTCGTGGTGTGCCTGCGACCGCGAGTCAGCTTTGGCATTTGCCGGGCGTGGGCGACTTCCCAGTCGTTAAAATTGAGTCCATCGCCGAGCCTGCGCAGGCGCGCGCGAACGCTGTGAGTCGTAACGACGCAGCGATGGAAGGTAACGAGGTACTGATGACGTGGACGCGGGATGCCAACATAGCTCAGGAAGTTATGCGGGAAAACCAACCGGATTCAATGGCTGGTGAACAAACGTGGCCGACGGCAACAGAGCTCCAACTCGCCGAGCTCGAGGCGAAGAGGAAAACTCGCCCGGCTGGTATGAGCGATTATCAAGCATCGTGGCTTTTAGACGCCAACGAAGATGGCAACGCCAATGAAGACGCAGATGATGCCGACGACGCCACCATGGACGACGCGCCGGGAGATGACACATTTGGCGCCGAGGCGGAGATGCGCGAAGGCGGTGCCGACATCGCGGAAGATGGGGAATCAGATGAAGAATGGGTGAATGCTGGTGGTGATGATGAAGACGAGGTCGATTTGGAAACGCGTCGAAACTTGGACATGGCCGAGCGCGATAGTAACAAGCGCGCGGCGCTTCAAGACGCAGAGAATGAGGACATGAAGTTTCCAGACGAAATGGACACGCCAGCGCATTGCGTCGCTCGCGACAGATTCGCAAAGTACAGAGGGTTAAAATCTTTCAGATCTTCGCCGTGGGATCCCAAAGAGTCGCTTCCCTACGATTACTCGCGCGTGTTTGCGTTCGAAAACTTCAAGCGCGCGCATAAACGCGCGCTACAAGTTCAAGAAGAGGACTCAGTGGGCGGCGCGCAAATCGGAACGTACGTGCGAATCACCATCGCTGGCGTCCCACGCGTTCCCGTCACCGCTCTTTTCGAAGGCTTGGGCGGATACGAAGCCCCGAATCCGAACGTGTGCCCGCGGAGCGAAGATGGCAAGATCGGTCTCGGCGTTGGTCCGTCCTGGAGCGGTTGGGTCGGTGGCGCCGGGCCTGTGGTGTTGAGTGGCTTGATGCAGTACGAGTCATGCCTTTCGCTGATGAACTATTGCGTCACAAAGTCGACGTACTACGACGCGCCGTTAAAGTCGAAGGATCCACTTTGGTTCCACGTCGGGTTTCGCCGCGAGCGCGCTGGTCCGGTGTATAACACCGATAATCTCGGCGATAAGCACAAGCTCGAGCGCTTTTTGCGCGCTCGCTCGCCGACGATTGCCAGCGTGTACGCGCCCATCACGTACGGGCCGGCGCCCGTGATCGGGTTCAAGGAATCGTTCACATCACACGGGATCAAAGTCGATCTCTGTCTCACGGGATCCGTACGCGATGCGAACCCAGATAGAATCGTCCTCAAGCGAGTAATCCTGAGCGCGCTTCCGTTTCGTACGCACAAACACAAGGCGGTGGCGCGATACATGTTCCACAATCCCAACGACATTCGTTGGTTCAAACCTTTGGAACTTTGGACAAAGTACGGATTGCGAGGTAAAATCGTCGAGCCCGTGGGCACGCACGGTCGCATGAAGTGCGTGTTCAACAACGTCATCCATCAGCACGACACGATTTGCGCGACGCTTTATAAGCGCATCTACCCGAAATTCGCCGCATCGGAGCAGCACGCGCACGCCGCGACGTGATTTAACGAAGCGAACGCGCGCGCGCGATGGCGGCACCGACACCCCGACGATGTAACGTAAATATTAGCACGAGTTTGAGTCGTAAAAGCGACGTCTGCGCGGTTTTCGTCGGCGCGGTTTTCATCATTTCAATAAACTAACGACACCATCGCCATCGCGTCGTCGTCGCCGCCATCGCGACGCCCGACCAAAGACAACACTCTACGTCCGCGCGCGCGCTTCCGCGTCGTCGAGATCGATTAATCATCATCCTTAAACTCGCGTCTATCCAAGTACCGACTCGGGCGCAGCTCCGCGATCTCCTCCGGCGACATTTGTTCCCCGGTCGCCTTCAGCGTCGCCCTGTTCAGCTCGCGAATCTCCTCCAATCGCTCCTTATCCCGTCGCTCCTGCCACACGAAGAAGATCGGGATCCCGAGCCCCGCGCCGAGGCCCAGCACGGCGGCCCCGATGGCGGTCACCGTCTCCTCGTTCAGGTCGATCGCCGTCTGCGCCACCACCTGCGCGGCGTTCGCGCGCGGCGACACCGCGATCGCGCGACGCGATCGTCGCGCGACGTTCGCGCGCGCCGACGCGCGCGCGACGCGCGCGGGCGCGACGGTGTTCGTCACCGCGCGCATGTTTCTGCGGTCGGCGCGCGACCGCGATAGGGTCGACGTCACGGCGATCGCGCGACCGCGGGCGCGGGCACCGGCGAACCCGCGCGCGAGGTTGGACGCGCGGCGTCGAACGACGTCGCGTCGATCGCGCGCGCGCGCGGGAGTCGACTGCAGTCGACGACGCGCGGACGCGGCGCGCGCGACGCGCGGGCGACGCGCGACGCGCGGGCGAAGGGCGAGGGGCGACGCGCGACGACGCGGCGCGCGCGGCCGCGATGAAGAAGACGATCGCGCTCGCGCGCGCGCAGTTTACGAGGGATGAAGCGCTCGTCGAGAAGATTCGCGGGCGCGGGCGCGAGCGCGCGCGCGACGCCGCCGCCGCCGCCGACGACGACGACGACGACGAGGGAGAGACGGTGACGTGGACGAAAGCCGAGGTGATTCGACTGAACGCGTACTCGAAGTACTTCCTCGCGTGGTATCTGGGAACGATCGCGGGGATCATGGGGTTCTTTGGATTTGGTTGGACCGTGTGGGGCGCGTTCTTCATCAACGTCGGGACGTACTTGTTTGAGACGATGTACTTGCGGATCGATCTGGATGAGATCGGAGAGGGAATGGAGTTCTTCTTGGACTCTCTCGCGTCGAGTTACGGGGTGTTTGTGCTGACTTGGGTGGTGGTCGCGGAGACGCTCGGGCGCTCGCGCGCGCAGATGCCCACTCACACGATTCCGCGCTTTGGCGGGTGACGCGCGCGTCGACGTTCGTGGTGAGGGGTCATTTTTGTATAGCCTTGTAATTAATATACTCGATGTTGAAACAAAATTCGTGTCGGCGCGCGTTGGAGCTGCGGTGGCGGCCGTTATTCGTACATTTCAAAGACGGAGAAACATTCTCATCGACGTCTGCCTCGGCGCAAACCGAGAAGAAGTTCACTAGCGTCAGAGAGCTCCGACATGCAGCTTTTCGACGCCACGAGCGAACCAGCGACAGATGGCGTGGCGCTAGCAAAACCATCGCGGTTGATTCCCGAGTGTTCTGTGCTCATGGGATTCATGTACGATCTCGCGGGGACGGTCTCCGACGCGCGCGGCTGCGGTCTCTTTGGCGATTCGTCCACTTGCGAACGTTGCAAACCGGCATTGTTCGCGCTTTTCGCTGCCGCGTTTACGACGCTTTCAAGCGCGTACGCGCCTCGAGACACATTGAGGAATCGTGCGTCTTGACTCAGACGACTGTACAGTGTGTTCGCCGGCGTCTTTCCGGCGAGCCTTACGAGCGAACGATCCTTGATCAAGCGCACCATTTCGCTCACTTGCAAACCTTCGGGGCCGGCGGTGAGTAAGAGGTGATAACACGCCTCGGAAATCGACTTGAACGGGCAATCCGTTTCGTCCGAGGTCACTATGCCCTTGCCCGAGTCCCCGACGAAGGAGCCGCCTACGGTCATCGGCGGCTTACTCGTTGTATTCCCTGAATGATGTTCGCTCGTCGTCATCGTGCCGCCAAAGTTACTCGGCACTGCCTCGCGCTTGTAGCGCTTGGTGCTATCGCCGGCTTCACTGACGCTCATCATCGCCGCCAAGTGCTTGTACGCGGAATCTGGTCCGACAATACCACTTTCCTGCGGCGCGCCTCTCGGCGACCAACGCCCGTACGGTGACAACGTCCAACCTCTTCTAATCGACGCGTGCTTAGGCCGTGTCTTATTCCACGTCTCGCGAATCCACGATTGTCCGGTGGAGTCTTGGAACACTATCAAGGATGTATCGTTATTCACGCCAACGCCCGGAAAACAAACGACAATTTTCCCGCGAGCGTCGGTGATTTGAGAAATATATCCTTCGCACCACCTGTTGTTGTAATGCACGTCGACCTCCTCGTTCAAGCGACGAGACGCGTCCACGGCTAGATTGTCAACTGGTGGTGTCGGGCGAACAGTACTCGACAGCGTGCTCGTGGGCAAACGAACGTTATCTGCGACACCATCGCCGCCGCCTTCCGGCGCGACGCCGAGCGTGATAAACTCCCCGTCGTTTTCGATAACCTTGGCGCTCGCCCAGGTCGCGCCGTGGGACTTGTGCGGACGCGCTACTTCTACCATTGACCCTGGTTCGTACGCCAAGTTCACGTCAACGAGCTCCGAACCCGAACTCTTGTCACTTTCGCTCTCGCACCCGACGTAGTCCTCCGTCTCGCGACGACGCTTGCGACAAGCCGCCGCGCCCGCGAACTCAACCTCATCCGCACCCCGTCGCCCCGTCGACTCCCCGTCCAGATCGATCACTTTATACGTCGCGCGTTTGACCAGCACAAACATCGGATCTACGTTCGCGTTCGCATCGTCAGTCTTCTTGCCGAAAAATCGTCGCGCGTCCTACGTCGCCTCGCCTTCGTCGTCGTCGCACCTTTAGACAACTGTCCGACGATCGTATTCTGCGGCGTCGCACCGCCGAGTTTCACCCCACCCGATCGCTCTCGAACCGCTCTCGTGATCTCTTTCACCTATCGTCGCCCGTCGCGCGTCGCGCGTCGCGTCGTCAGTCTCGCGTTCGCCTCGGCGCGTCGATATCGCGGTCCGTGTGCGTGTACAGTCTCACACCGGCCCCCGTCCGCGCGGGGATACCCCCGTCGTCGCCTCGCGCGCGCACCGTCAGGCCCTGTTCCCCCGCCGCGCGCAGTGCGTCGTAACACGCGCGTTTGATCGTCCCCTCGCGGAACCGCGACGCCATTCTCGTCGCCGCGCCGCGCGCACGCCCTCGCGAATCCACGGTCGTTCGCGTCGTTCGCGACGCGATTCCCGTCGACGAATCCGGCGCGCCGCGACGCGCGCGCGACGCGCGCGCGCCCGATCGCGCGAGATACGCGCGGTAGAGAATACGATCGAAGTCGTCGACGCGAACGAAGGCGCTCGCCGCGATCGCGCGACGCGCGAAACGCGCGTGCGAGTGCGGCGCGCGGTGCATTTCGGGCGCGCCGACCCCGTCGCGGTCGTCGAGTCCTGACTCGTCCGAGAAAATCTCTCGCGCGCACGCGTGCCGAGCCGACAGCGCGCGCGCGCGCGCGACGCCGCGACGGCGCGCGCGGCGCGTCGATCGCGCGGCGACGCGCGATGATGATCGCGTCGTCGATCGAACGCGGGCGAGACGGCGCCGCGACCGCGCCCGCGCGGGGAGCGGGCGTCGATCGCGCGCTCGCCCTAGAATTCCGACATTGGCACCGCACGGGGCGCTATGGGACGCAGTCGGATCCGACGCATCCGCGCGCGACGCGGCGTCGTCGCGATCGCGATCGACGTCGCGCGACGACATCCCGCGAGCGTAACATTCGCGCGCGCGTCCGCGCGCGCGATCGTCGCGTTCGCGCGTCGCGCGACGCGTCGCGACGCGCCGAACGCCTCGACCGACCGCGTCCGCGAGCGCGCGGCCGCGACGCGACGGCGACGTCGCGCGCGCGCGTCGCCGCGCGCGATCAAGCGCGCGTCGCGCCGCATTCGCGCGCGCGAATTAATCCCCGATCGCGCGCGCGCGCGTCGGGCGTCGTCGTCGCGCGTCGCGCGCCGCGCGCCCGCGCGCGCGCGTCGCGACGAGTCCCGATGGGCGCGCGCGGGCGCCCATCGCGCGAAATTGCAAAAAATACTCGACGTTTCGAATTCTCGTACGCGCATTCAGTGAGACGATGCGAACCGTTGCGAATCGCGAAAACACGGCGGATGTCGTCGGGCGCGATGGACGACCGACCGCGCTCCAGGGGTGGCGCGCGTCGCGTCGTCGGCACTAAACCACGCGCGATGTCTCTCGCGAACGAGCTCGCGATGAAGTCCGCGGTCGCGTCTCGCGCGATCGCGACCAAGGTGCGCGCGACGGCGGCGCGCGCGCGCGAACGGCGGCGCGATCGGCGCGCGATGGCGCGCCATCGTCGACGCTTCGATCGGATACGTCGAGACGATCGGACCGCGAGGACGACGCGCGCGCGGTCGGGACGACGCGCGATCGCGCGGGGTGGTTGGAGCGAGCGTCGCGGGATGTGTAGAGACTGACGGTGGAGCACGCGCGCGCGCGCGATGGATGAACAGACGATGAAGAGGACGAAGAGCGCGAGAGGGGCGCCGCGAGGCGCGCGCGCGGCGGCGAAGCGCTCGGAAGACAGCGAAGAGGTCGAGGGCGGCGCGCTGAAGCGCATCGTCGCGGCTGGTACGGTTGCGTTTTCCGTGCTCGCGGGCGTGGAGGGGGCGATCGAGCCGGCGCGCGCGGCGGGCTCGGCGACGGAGATCGTGCAACTCGCGCTCGACGCCGTCGACCCCGTCGAGGACCCTGACGCCAAGGCTGAAGCGCCCGAGCGAGTCAAGGCGGATACTTCCTCGCTCGAGGGTGCGCTTAAGGCACAAGTGCAGTCGCGAAAGTCGACGGTGAAGGAAGCGGGTAAGAAAGCGGCCAAGGCTGCCGCCGCGCCGGCGAAGAGCGGCGCGCCCGAAGGCGCCATGTCTCCGAACGCGAAGGATTACAAGTCTGAAATCGGCGAAAGCCTCGCTACTCTGGATTATGACGCCATTATCAAGAAGACGGACGACTATTTTGTCTACCGCTACGATCGCGGCATCGATGAATCTCAAATCATCGATCTCGACGACGAAGACGACTCTGCGACGCGCGGTCCGAAGGGCACGAAGAAACGAGTCGCGGTGGCCAAGTCCACCACCGCCCCTTCGTTCACCTTGCCGAGCTTCACCGCGCCGAGCTTCGATGCGCCGAGCTTCTCGATTCCGACGTTTGAAGTGCCGAGCATCGAAATTCCGGCTATTCCGGGTGTAGCCGAACCGGCGACCAAGAAGGACACCTCCGCCGAAGACGCCGCGAAGGCTGACGCCGCGGCCGCGAAGAAGGCCGAGGCCGAGGCCGAGGCTGCGAGGAAGGCCGAGGCCGACGCCGCGACCGCCAAGAAGGCCGAGGCCGACGCCGCGGCCGCCAAGAAAGCTGACGCTGAAGCCGCCAAGAAAGCTGACGCCGAAGCCGCCAAGAAGGCCAAGGCTGACGCTGAAGCCGCCAAGAAGGCAGCGGCGGAAGCCGCCAAGGCTGAAGCTGCCGCGAAGAAGGCTGAAAGCGCGAAGAAGCCGATGGCTGCCGCCCCGGCCGCCGGTAGCAGCGATCTTGGTTTCGATTTCGGCTCTCTCTCTCAATACATGGAATCCGCTCCGGCGGCGCCGAAGGTTGACAAGAAGGCTGAAGCCGCCGCTAAGAAGGCTGCCAAAAAGGCCGCTGCTGAGGCCGCGAAGAAGGCTGCCGAGGAAGAAAAGAAGGCCGCCGCTGCCGCGAAGGCCGCTGCGAAGGCTGCTCCGAAGCCGATGGCTGCCGCCCCGGCCGCCGGTAGCAGCGATCTTGGTTTCGATTTCGGCTCTCTCTCTCAATACATGGAATCCGCTCCGGCGACGCCGAAGGCACCGAAGGCTGACAACGCGTCCGCCGCCGCTGGTCAAAAGGCTGCCGAAAAGATCGCCAAGCAACAGAAAGAAGCCGCCAAGAAGGCTGAGGCCGCCGCGAAGAAGGCTGAGGCCGCCGCGAAGAAGGCTCAAGCGCAAGAGGAAGCCGCCGCCGCGCGCGCCGCCGCCAAGGCTGAGATGGCCGCGAAGAAGGCGGCCGGGAAATCCGCTGAGAAACCGACTTACAGCAAGCGCACTGTTGAAAAGAAGGCGAAGCCGACGTTCACGAAGTCTGCCAGAGATGGTAAGTTCGCTCCCTTCGCTGGGACTTACAAGACGACCGTCGTCGAGAAGGAGGCCCTCCCGGGCGTGCCCGTCGACTTCGATGCCATCGTCGACGCCCAAGAACCCAAGGCGGAAGCGATTCTCGCCAAGGCCAACGATAAATCTGGCGATTTCTTGAACATTTCCGGTGAAGCTGGCTTCGCCATCGCGGGTACGATTGCGTTGGTTTACGAGACGGAGGACAAGAAGTTCCGCGAGCAAGCGAAGAATGCCAAGATGCCGGCGCCGACGAAGACGAATGCTCCCTCCGGTGAAAGCACCACCGAAGGTTGGTTCGATGCAGCGCTCAAGAAATACATGAACAAAGATGGTTCCGCCCCGAAGCCAAAGCCCGTCGCCGCCGCGCCGAAGCCGGTCGCCGCCGCGCCGAAGCCGGCCGTGCCGAAGTCTGATCCGGTGAAGAACGCCAAGGAGGCGCAATCGTGGATGGACAAGTGGTCCGCGAGCAAGCCTAAGCCGGCTGCCGCCGCGGCGCCGGCGCCGGCGCCTGCCGCGCCGAAGCCCGCGGCGCCGAAGTCTGATCCGGTGAAGAACGCCAAGGAGGCACAGTCGTGGATGGACAACTGGGAGCGCAAGGTCAAGCCGACCGCCGCCGCCGCGCCGACGCCGGTCGCCGCGCCGGCGCCGACGCCGGTCGCCGCGCCGGCGCCGACGCCGGTCGCCGCGGCGCCGAAGCCCGTCCCGACGCCGACGGTCTCGACCACCACCACTCGCACGGTCACCTCGGACAACCTGACGGCCGAGCAACGCGCCGCCGCCGAAGCCTGGCTCAAGAAGTGGCGCGAGGACGGTCGCCCGACGGACGAGACCAAATTCGACGAGGCCAAGACGTGGTTGAAGCAGCACAACTTCGACTGAGCGATTACAAACAACGAGTGAATCGTTCACATTGACTGTTCATGAAGACATTAATAAACAAACGCACACGCACTAAGCTATCCGGGTCGCGCGTCCAAGCCGACGTCGCCCTCGCGTCACGGCGACGTCCCCGGGGTCTCCTCTCCCCCCCCCTTTCGCGCCTCGCGCGCGACGTCGCAGCACCGCACGTGCGGCAGATTCACCTTCCCGCACACCCCGCACCGCACCACGCTCTCCACGAACGGCAACCTCTTGAACTGATTCCTCCGTTTCCTTCGACTCGGCGTCACCTTGCGCTTCGGCACCGCCATGAGCCACATCTCCATCACCCGCGATCCCAGTCCACCGTCCTCGAGCGTCGCGCCCGTCGCCGTCCGCGCCGTCGGCGCCATCGTCGCCGTCGCTCGCGCCTCGCGAATCGCGTCGTCGCGCGTCGCCATCGCGCGTTCGCGCGTCCGCGCGCCGTCGTCCCCGTCCGTCGCCGTCGTCGCGTCCGTCGTCGCCATCGCGCGCCGTCCCGCCGTCGCGCTCGCCGCCGCGCGCGCCGCCGTCGTCGCCGTCGTCGTCGCGCGCGTCGCGCGCGCGAGCGCGCGCGCGAGCGCCATGCGCGCGTCGCGGTGTGCGTCTCGGTTTCCATCGTCGCACTGTTTGCCCATACGAAATCGCGCAACGTCGAGGTTTTATCATCCACCCGCGTCGATCGCGGCGCACACGACGACGCCGCGACCGCGCGCGCGACCGGCGCGTCGGCCGATGCCGCGCGTCGGCGCGACGCCGCGCGCGTCGCTCGCCGCGCGCGGCGTCGCGCGCGCGACGCGAGGGACGGCGCGATGCGCGCGACGCGCGACGACGACGGCGACGGCGACGGCGACGGCGACGGCGACGGCGACGGCGCGGATCGAGCGACGGCGCGACGCGCGCGGCGACGGCGCGATCGCGCGGGCGCGACGCGCGACGCGGTGCGACGCGCTGGGAGGGCTGGAGGCGATGGACGCGAACGCGATGGCGGCGCTGGCGCGCGACGCGCACGCGCACGCGAGCGCGGTTTTCGAGACGGCGGACGTCGGCGCGCTCGCGGACGCGGTGCGCGCGGTGAGCGATGCGAACGGTGCGGTCGGCGATGGGGCGATGGCGGTGGACGCGGACGCGCTGAAAGAGGCGATGAGCGCGGTGACGGAGGCGGAGCGCGCGGCGAAAATCGCGAGCGGGGAAATCGCGGCGCCGCAGAGAATGGAGGGATGGCTCGCGCCCGTGTCCGACGCGCTCGAGGATCTGTTGTTTGCGATTCAGGGGCAGTTGCAAGGGCTGGGGGTGCCGTACTCGACCGGGAACGCGATCATCATCGTGACGATTTTGGTCAAGTTTGTGACGTATCCGCTCACGCGAGATCAAGTCGTGAGCTCGCTGAATATGAAAAACTTGCAGCCACAGATCGCGGCGATTCGTGAGAAGTACGAGGACGACCAGGAGCGCATGAATAAGGAGATCAATCGCGTGTACGAGGAAAACGGGGTGAACCCGCTCGCGGGGTGCGGTCCGGCGTTGTTGACGTTTCCCGTGCTCGCCGGGTTGTATCGCGCGTTCAACAACGCCGGCATCGACGGCGCGTTTGACGAGGCTTGGTTTTTCTTACCTTCCCTCGCAGGTCCCACGGACGCGCGAGATTTGAGTTGGCTGCTGCCGCTCGACTCGGATTACGCGCCGCCGATCGGTTGGGAGGAAGCGTCGCTGTATTTGATTTTCCCGGTGCTGACGACGATTTCGCAATTCGTGAGCATGGAAGTGTTGAAACCGGAGGAGACTGAAAAGACGGATGAGATGAAGAATCAGTCGGTGTTGCTCAAGTTGCTTCCGCTGTTCATCGGCTACATCTCCCTCACCGTTCCCGCCGGGTTAGCTCTGTACTGGTTCTGGAACAACGTATTCACGACGGGGATTCAGGTGTTTTTGCGCAACGGCGGCGCGAAGGCGACGGTGGAGGCTCCGGACGACATTAAGATTAAGATTCCTCTCGGATGCGTGGTGATTCCGGAAGACGCGGAGATCATACCGGCCGGCACCACAGACTTCGGACCGAGCATCATCTGGGACGAGGAGTGGCTGGCGAAATGGCGAGAGGAGCAAGTCGCCGCCGCGCCACAGTTGGCGGCGCAAAACGCCATCGCCGCGGGCATGAGCGAAGAAGACGCCAAGACGATGGAGGAAGCCCTTCGTAACCGTCTTCCGCGCAAAAAGAACATAGAAGAGCGCAATTTAGCCACAGAAACCGAGTTAAAGTCCCTGATCAAGGAGTTCAAGGCGCAAGGCAAGGACGCCACCGTGCTCGAGGAGGGTCTCGTCGCGCTTCGAGCGTACAAGGCGGAACTCAAGGCGAAGAAAGAAGAGGCCCCATCCGAAGCCGCGACGCAATAACGCAGATGTTTCTAGCCATTGATTGTTACACGTCGATTCTAAAAGATTGCAGCTGCAGAGTTGTCCTCACGCCGCTCCCGCCCCGCCGTACGCCCCTTTCACGAAGATGTACGCCTTGAAATTTTGTCCACCAGTCGTGCGCATCGTGAACGAGTGCACGTGCTCGACGTTTCGCAAACCTAATCGTCGCCACAACTCCACGCGCTGGTACGTCACGAGCACCTGGAAGTTCGAGCGGTTGAGCTGCTTGGCCAAGAGCGCGAGCGTCTTTTCGTTGAAGACGCGATCGTACATGTAAATGTGCGAAAACTTGAACGCTCCGCGAGTCGTCGCGTCGCCTTGCTCCAACTCGCACCTCGGCGGAGACACGAGTTCGCGTCCCTCGTCCGTCATGAACGCTCGATCGCCGTTCAAAAGTTCAGCTTGGACTTCAGAAGCCTTTTGCGCTCGCGAAGGAACGTATTCGATCCCCACCGACTTTGCCACCTTGGCCGAAAGCGCGGCGTGAAACACCACCTTCCCGTATCCGCTCCCGACATCGATGAACGTGCTGTCCTCGCACAGGTTGAGATCGGCCCACATCTCCGACATCGACTTCCCCTTCACGGGCGTTCGCACGGGCAACGGCGCGTCCAAGTCGGCGCTCGACAAACCTCGCAACAGCCGCAGCAACCGCTCGATCGACCCCTCCGTCATCTCTCCGTACCCCTCGCTCGCCGCGTTCTCATCTTCACCCTCCTCCGTCGCGGTCTTCGCCTTCTTCGCTCGCCGAGCGTCGTCTCCGTCCGCCTCCTCGCGCTCCCGCTTCGCCGCGTCGTCGTCGTCGCCGCCGATCGACCGACGCTTCCTCGGTCCCTCCACCGACCAATCGCTCGTCAGTCCCCAATCCAAGTACGTCTTCTTATCGATGTATCGATACACGCCCTTGACCGCCGCGTCGACGCGCACGGGCGCGCCCTTCGTCGGCGTCACCGGCGCGTCTTCGCCGCCGCGTCCGCGATCGGTCTCGAGGTCGTCGCGCGACGACGGCGCGCGCTTCGCGGGCGTCGACGGCGGCGACGCGGCGAACGAGAACATGAATGATTTTTCGAGTCGATCGCCCGCGACGCGCGACGCGCACGGTTCGGGACGCGTCGCGAGCGTCGCGCGATGCGGATCGCGTGAATCTTAACAATTGGATTTTTCCCGCCTTTTTCGGCGCGGACGCGAGACGCGTCGAACGGAACGCGCCATCACGACGACCCGCTCGACGCCGAACTTAAACGCGAACGAACGAACGAAGGAACGAAGAAGCGAAGGCAGCGAA
>Ga0206682_10000003_pt1 | contig 205449 bp, 265 predicted proteins | sample M240m12015metaG_FD_155444 | JGI IMG/M metagenome (GOLD analysis project Ga0206682, IMG submission 155444) | Ammonia-oxidizing marine archaeal communities from Monterey Bay, California, United States - M2 40m 12015 | ecosystem: Environmental > Aquatic > Marine > Intertidal zone | place: USA... | reverse complement strand
AAAGAATCAACTGAAGTTGACGAATTAGCTCAAATGGTTCCTAATAAATCTCAACTTAATAAAAATCAACAACAAAAAAGAGATAAGTTAGATGCCGAACTCAAAGCAATGAGAGATCGTATGGCTGAAGAAACACAAAATGAAGATTACGAATTGACTGAAGAGGATTTACCAGAAGAATGGACTCCTATTATGCGTAGAGCTGCTGCAAAACGTATGAAAATTCTTGCTCCTCGTATTAAAATGGGTATTAAAAGATCTAAAAATAAAACAGCCACAAAAGAAAAATTAATGAATCGTGCTGTCAAACAAGTCAAAACTGCATTAATTAGAAAATTAACAAAAGGACAGTCTAAAACTGATTTGTCTCCGGGACGCAGATTAGAAATGGAAAGACGGATTGCTAAGCTAGGCCCGCGTATTAAACAGTTAGCACAGAAAAAACTTCCAAGCGTTCGGAAAATGGAAGTCGAACGCCGAAGAAATAAGAATAAGTGAGTTATTAATGATGATTAATTCTTTTAAGCAGTATATTGTTGAAGAGGCAAAGACACTTTATTTTACATTTGGTAGAATGAATCCTCCAACTATTGGTCATGAAAAACTGCTAGAGGTGCTTTCTTCTAAGTCAGGTAATAATCCATATCGAATTTATCTTTCTCAAACAAATGATAAAAAGAAAAATCCATTACTATATAATGATAAAGTTAAATATGCTAGGAAAATGATGCCTAAGCATGCTCGTTATATTATGTTAAACAAAGATGTTAAAACAGTATTTGATGCAGCTAATGCCATTTATAATGAAGGATTTGTAAATGTAGTAATGGTAGTTGGATCAGATAGAATCACTGAGTTCAAATCTTTATTAACAAAGTATAATGGTAAAACAGGACAACGGTATGGTTTCTATAACTTTAGAACAATTGATGTAATATCGGCTGGTGAAAGAGACCCTGACTCAGAAGGTGTAGATGGTATGTCCGCATCTAAAATGAGAGCAGCTGCCAGTGATAATGATTTTAATCAGTTTACAAAAGGCCTTCCAAAGAATTTTAGTAATAAAGATTCAAAGGACTTATTTAATGGCGTAAGATCTGGTATGGGTCTAAAAGAAGAAACCGAATTCTATAAGCATGTGCAATTAGAATCTGTAGGCGATCTACGAGAAAAATATATTCAAGGCGAGATTTATAATCTTGGTGAACGTTTACGCATTAAAGATACCGATGAATTAGCAGAAGTCACATTTCGTGGACCTAATTATTTGATTCTTGAAAAGGAAGACGGATCTATTGTAAGAAAATGGATTGAAGCAGTTGAATCACTTGACGAATCAGTTAAAAAAGTTGCTGGGCCAAAGTGGAAAAAATCTGGTCCTAATGGAGAAAAAGAAATTACATTCTCTACTGGCCGTCGATTCCAAATTGAGAAACAACTCGATCAAAATGAGCGCCATAAAGGCGAATGGAAAGTTATGGAATGGAATAAACGTTCACGTGATTGGGATTGGCATGAGACATATAGCCCACAATGGCATGCGAAAGCGATGGTCATGGAACTGGGTAAATATGATTCCAAAGGCAAAAAAGTTACTGAATCTATTGAGTCAGTTAACGAAGATCCTACTCAGTTAGCACATGATGTTGTTACTTCAGCGCAAATGATGCAAGGCGCTGGAATTGCAACTGGAATGGCTGGATTAACTGTTGCTTCGAATGCAGCTTCTCGAGCAATACAGAAAAAAATTGGTAAGACCGTGGATAAAATTAAAGCAAAACGTAAGAGAAATAGACCAGTATTTGCTGAACCAATTCCTCGTGACATGAAGACAATAGGCGAAGATGCTGAACTAGATGCTTATAATAAGACCGGATGGGGAACTAAAGAAACTACTAAAAAATGGGTAGATAGTACTCCGGGTCAAGTTATGCCAGACGTTAAATCAACTCCAAAGTCTAAAACTAAAACAAGAAAACATCCAGGTAGTGGTGTATCAGACGCCGGTGGTATGGGTGAGGGTGCAGTAAAACGTGGTTTGTTACCAAGTCAAGATAATTTTGGACCAGGAATGAGTAAGGCAGATCATAGTAATGCTAAAGTATCTGATACAACATATAAGCCAAAACCAGATGATTTAATCACTAAAATAAAAGGTGCTAGAAAGTCAGCTAAAGTATTGTTAAAGGGTCCAAAAAAATGACTAAAACTTTATCAGAAATACTTGGTTTTGGTCAACCTGCTACACCTATGACTCCGGCTGAAAAGGCTGCAGAAAGAGAACGAAAAAAGAAAGAGCGAGAGGCAAAAAAAGAACAACAAGCTGCTACTCGAGAAAAAAGACAAAATGAGCTAAATAAAAGACGGGCAGCAGAGAAAGAAGCTAAAGCTACTCGGCAAACTGAGCGAGATGAAAAACATGGAGAAAATAGAGTAAAAATAGCTGCACAAAATGCCCGTGGCGCTATACGTAGAGCAAACGCTATGAAAAATAGACAAACAAAAATTGCTGGAGTAGCTACTCGATCTGCTGTACGAAGAAATGATGCTTTAATAAGACGATCTGCAGCTAGAACTGCCACCGCTTATCAAACTGCTGCTAATTCAGCAAAGTATCACCATGATAGAGTAAAAGCTAACTTACAAAAAGCGTCAACGGAGTATGATATGTCAACAGTAGAAATAATTAGTGAATCATGTATGGTTGGTCTAAATGAGGATATGTATTTTAAAGTAAAGATTGAAGGGTTACCTACGATGTATGTTAATTCTGCAAATAGAGAAGAATTAAGAAAAGATTTAGTTGGCCTTCTTCGCAATCCATCAAAAGCAGTTGGCGATATTAAAAGAGTTACACCTCAAGAAGTTAAAAAAAGATTACGGCTGCGGTCCCAAGGCAAAGAGGAAGAAGAAATGAATGAAGCTCAAATAGACAAAATGAAAGTTGTTAGTAAAGGGTTTAATGATCGCCGCGGGGCCACGCTTCATAATGATCAATTAGTTGGATCTGGTAAAGCTTCGCATAAATCATATGTTCACAAACATAAAGATGGTAAATTTTATGTTGTTGACGTACCGGCACCTCCATCTAGATTTAAAAAAGAATCATCTGTAACAAGATCTAGAATTTCTGGTGAAATGGATAAAGCAAGCGGTCGAACACAACGTGATAGAGAAGAAGATGCAGCTAAAGCTTCAAAGGCTAGACATGACTCTGAAAAAGATTTAGCAACATTTCGTAAAAAGAACGCTAAAGTATTACAATCATCAATAGATGAAGTAACTGCAGGTGATGTAACAGCTGCATATCAAAAAGCTATGATGCACCCTCAAGGCTCGCCTGAACGAAAAGAAGCAATGGATTATTATAATAGTGTAAGAAATAGACATAAACATGATCCTATTGATGTAGGTGAAGCAACCGCAGATGTTATTAACAAATTAAAAGAATATTATACGAATGAATCTAAAGCATATTATGCTGGTCTTTCAAAAAGTACTGCTGATGATCGTAAAGCACATTTTAAAAAGCATGGCAAAAAAGCAGATGATGATAACTCTGCTTATAAGCCAGCTCCTGGAGATGATACAGCAGAAACCGAACCATCTATTCATACTAAGAAAGCTGCAGCAATGGGCATGGGCCCAAATGAAGCTGGATTGTGGGCAAATATTCATGCTAAGAGGAAGCGCGGCGAGAGAATGAGAAAGAAAGGTGAGAAAGGTGCACCTACACCTGAAGCTATTCGTAGTGCTCAAAAAGAATCATACAATATAAATGAAAATAAAAAGGGTTTAGAAAATAAAGCTGAAAAGTCTGGAATGCCACTTGGTGTTTTAAAGCAAGTATATAACCGTGGTATGGCTGCTTGGAAAACTGGTCATAGACCAGGTACAACTCCAGAACAGTGGGGCATGGCTCGTGTAAATTCGTTTATTACTAAGTCTTCAGGTACTTGGGGTAAAGCCGATAAAGATTTAGCCGCAAAAGTCAAAAAATAAAACAATAAAACATAAGGAAAATTAAAATGTTTGCAAACGACAACAATGAAAAAAACATTAAAACATATGCCAATCTTTTACAAAACATAAGAGAAGGTAAAGAAGGTATCGATGAAGCTACTTCAATACCTGTTGTACTGTCGAAGAGTGACAGAGCGGCCGAAAGCGTTTTCGGGAAGCCGAAGAATTCTGTGCACGCACAGGCTCATCAACACTCCAAAGTGATTCATACTATACTCGACCGTTACGATCCGGATCATCGGTCGAGCCGCCCGGACGGAAGCCATCTTCGTAAAAGTAGTACTGAATTAGCACAATTAGAGCACCATCATAATAAACTGGCTGACATACATCAAGCGCATGCAACTCTTCACTCCATTGCTGGAAATCACGATGCGGCAGATGAACATGACCGCATTGCGAACGATCACCGTGGCGCTGCACATGTATCGAATCATCATCACATGCGCTACACGCCAACCAAAAATCGTGAATCTCATGAAGATTTTGACCATTACTCTAGCATGACCGTTCAAGATGGTGATGAAGTCTTAAATGATCATCCAATTACGACTAAAATGGTAACTAAAATTCCAGCAGTTAAAAAATAAGGAAAATTAAAATGTTTGCAAACGACAACAATGAAAAAAACATTAAAACATATGCTGCTCTTTTGCAAGACATAAGAGAAGGTAAAGAATCTACAAATGAGAAATCACTTTCAGAAGAATTAGATGATATTTTATTTGATTTAACTGAGAGTGATTTAAATCAGTTATCAGAAGGCCCATTTAAAGGCCTTGGTGGATTCTTGATGAGAAAAAAGCTGGACACAGCATTTAGAAAATCAGACCTTGCAAATTTCGATAATTCAGGAATAGACACCAGCGGAAAAACACCTGATGAGATTAGGCAAATGCAGTCAGATTATTATCATGACAATATGGATAAGGCCGCTAGAGCAAAAAAAGCCATCGGTCGGTTATCAAGACCTGCACAAAAGGGTTCCGTCAAAACAAAGCCTTTGTTTAAGAAAAGATAAACAAATGAAACCATTTAGAAAATTCATAACTGAAGAAAAACACGGCAAACTTAATGTTAAGCCTGAGCAAAAAGTTATGAATTACCTTAAAAAATATAATATTCCTGATGATACTGGTGTGGCTAATTATGGAATAGATTTTGGTCCAAATGGTGGCAAGGTGCAGTCGACTGATAGTTATGTTAAAATTCCTATAGCTAGAAAAACTCAACGGGAAGCAATTCCAGAAAAAAATCATCCTTCAGTTGATAAATTATTAGCTGATATTGAGAAGGGTGCTTTTAAACATCCTCGCTTAATTAGCTATAATGTTGGAGATACTTATCGAGAAGGTAAAACTGCTCTTGTTATATATTTTGCTAATAGAGTAGCAGTTGGAAAACCAGATGCACTTTATCACTGGACAAAGACCGCAAATGTTGATAGTATATTAAAAAATGGATTAAAACCTTCTTCAGGAGATTGGGTAATTAGTGGTTCAAAGGTTGCATATGTTGCAACGTTCCTTACTGAAAAACCAAAGCGTTTAGCCAGAGTTCGAGGATTTACGCATTTTAAAGAGCCGACATGGACATTATTAAAAGTAGATCCTGGTAATTCTAAACTTTACGTTGATGAACATAGATTTGATCCTGATCCAATTAACTGGATAATATACGATGTTATTTCAAAAGATAATATAGAAGTAATGGAAAACATTAAAGCAAATAGGCAAATAAAATGAAAACATTTAGAGAGCTATTAGAAAATAAAGAAAATGAATATAACAATGAAGGTGGCATGTCTAAAGGTCAACTTAAGACCATGATTGATGCTGCTCAAGAGTTGCATGATATGTTAAGTGATAACGATAATATGCCTGAATGGGTTCAATCAAAAATTACAAAAGCCACCGATTATATTGATACAGCTCGTGACTATATGAAGAATGAAATAAAAACAGAATCAGTTAATGAAAAAAAATCTGAAACTTGGGAAGCCGGTTATAAAAGACGTGTTGTAAAAACAACTAATCCTGAACATAAAGAAAAAGGCCATAACTGGAGAATTAAAGGTAAGGAAAGACCTGAAATTTCTATTAAACTATATAACGAAAAGCCTTCACAGGCACAATTTAATAAGCAAATGAGAAGAGTTGCTGGCCATGAGTTTGGAGGATAACAATGGATACTTTTAAACAATATATTTCTGAACGTGGGGCAGATTCCAAAGGACATTTTAGAGCAACTGATAAAGGCGCTGGTATGACTCAAAAAGGAGTTGATGCTGCTAATAGAAAAAGTGGAGGTAATTTACAAACCGCTGTGACTGGTAAAGTAAAAGCTGGTAGTAAAGATGCAAAAAGACGAAAATCATTTTGTGCTCGTATGAGCGGTATGAAAGGCCCCATGAAAGACGAAAAGGGTAGGCCAACGAGAAAAGCAATGTCGTTAAGACGTTGGAAATGTTAATTAGTAGTATAGAACTGGAATACCCATATGGTCACAGACGATAGATCGGAAAAACGGTTGGATAGAATCGAAGAAAAAATCGATAAACTAACAGACGCTCTAGTAAATATAGCTAGATTCGAAGAAAAAATGGATGCTTATAATAAGTATAGAGATGACTCTTGGAATAGAATGAATAAATTTTCGGAGAAGCTTGATTGTATTGAAAGAAAAGTAAATGAAAACGCGAATACCGTTCACGTGATTAATAAGTTATTTTGGGCTATGATTGTTGCGGCTATTGGATCTGCAATTGCTCATTTTGGAATGATGTAAATTCAATAAAAAAATTATATAAATAGAACTATAATATCCAAGCTTGTATAAATGGAGACAAAAATGGAAACGAAAGATTTAAATAGCATAGGCTTGGCATATCTTGAGATGGTCGAGAAAAAAAATACTGAAGCAAAGAAGAATCATGCTAAGACTTTAGATAAAGTAGACCCTGAAGAATTAGAAGGTGATCACGAAGATCGCGATGATAAAGACATCGATAATGATGGTGATGAAGATAGCTCTGATGAATATCTTCATAACAAAAGAAAAGCTGTGAAAAAAGCTATTAATAAAAAAGATGACGGTGATGATCAGGAGAAGTTTAAAGCTTATACTGGTGATGATAAAAATGATCAAGAAGGTACAAAGGTTAGTGAAGATAAAGAAGATAAGTTTGAGCCACATATGATGTATGATCCGAAAACTGGTAAAGGTTATAAGGCCGAAAAAGAAGAAGATCATTTGCGTATGAAAAAGATGGGATACACTCACGATAAACCAGAAGAAATTGATGAATCAACAGATTTACAAGAAGGTGCTGCACGTCAAGCCGCCTTCCATAAAGGTCTTATGGATTATTGTAAAGAAATCGGCAAAGATCATATGGATCATAAAGATTTCGCAGATCATGCAAAACATGTTAAAGCCGGTAACTGGGATCAAGCCAGAGATCACGCTGATGAACTGGACACTGAACCTAGAGAAAAAATTCATAGTTTAGCAATTGATCATTTAGGCCAAGGCGCTGCAAGCGAATTATATGGCGGTGATCGAGTAAGCCTATCAAAAAAAGAAGGAGATGGTAAATTGCATGCATCTTATAACGAATCAGTAAATGTAGACGATGTATTAGCACTTATCGATCAGGGCTATACATTAGATCAAGCTGAAGCAATGGTTGCAGAAGCATCGTGTGGTACAGTAAATGCTTCACGTAAACAACCAAAAGCTGGAGATAATGATAGAAATATGGCAAATAATCAAAGGTCAATTCCAGCAAAAGGAGCAGATACTGCACCTGTTAGACCTGGTACAAAACAAAATCAACGTGATTTCGATAAAGCTGCAAGAATGGCTAAATCAAAAGATAAAGTGTCTGTAGCTAAAGCTCCTTGGGAATCTGTTGAGGTTGATGAAGGCTATGGTAGTATGGTATCACCAAAAGACCGAGCTCGCATAAAAGCGAGGGTTGATGCTAATATTAAACTTTCACCTGGCCAAAAGAAAATAGCAAAACAAACTCCGCCAAGGCATAAAATTACAACAGATGATCTTGAACATTTACGGACACAAGGCCATGCTAATAGTCCACAAAAAGAATCTGTTATGGATCGTGTTAGTAATATGGTTGAAGATATTCGGGTTGATATACAAGAAGATCGCGTACCGTGGAATGACGGGTCCGGGTCATACTATGTAAGTTATATGGATAGAGGTCACGCAGCCATTAACAGACAATTAAAACTTGGTCCTAAAGGCAAATATAAAAATGCTCAGAAAAGAATTGATGATCATAATTCTGGAAAAAAACCTGATAAAAATATCGCCGCAATGATAAAAGATCTAAAAAAACCTATTCCCGGTACTAATGTTGTAAAATTTCCCGGTAATGAAGCAGTTGAAGTTGATGAATCTGCGGACAAAATTAATAACCCAATGGATCGTATGACCAGTGGAAACTGGCAAGGAAGTGGACCAGCTGAGCCAATGCGTGTAAAAACTATGGACCCAAAGAAAGAAAAAAAACTAAGGGATGCAGGAAAACTATCTAATAGTGCAAATAATGCATCTCATTATGCCGGTGAATCTGTGCAAGAAGTCGCTGGAAAAAAAGTATTTATTCCAACAGATAGGAAAAGTCTACAGAGGTCTCGCTTCGCCTCCGAATATGAAAAGCGCGGTATGAAATATCCATATGATGGAGACGATAAGAATTCCAAAAAAGCAGCCCGTGCTGAGATCCAGAAGATCCGCAACAGCGAGAACAGAAAGAAAGCAAAGTCTGTTCAAGAAGCCGCTAAGCCAACTGCAATTCATCACTCAACACCGGTAACTGCAGCTCAAGCTAACGATGAACAGGCAGCAAATCGTTGGACTGATAAGGCTGGTCCTAATACAATGACTGAAAAAGAATTTGTTGATATGCATACTATTCATCCGGATGTTCTACCAGAGTTTGATGGTAACGTTGCGGCTAAAAAGACAGCTGAAGCTATTAAAAATGCTCCAAAGGCGGCGGCCAAAACACCTAATACTCCTACATCAAAAGGTGATCAAAAAATTATGCCGGATCCCACACCATATGGTGGTCCAGCCGTAAAAACAGAAAGCTATATGGATAAGTATGCTAAATACATTAGAGGAGAAATCTAATGTTTGCAAACGACGATAATGAAAAAATTATAGAAACTTATGCGTCGCTTTTGCAAGATATAAGAGAAGGCAAAAAAGATGAGCAAGAAGCTGATAAGTGGGCCGAGGGAAATCGGTACCGGTATTCATCGCCACATATCCCCGATGCGAAGAATGAAAAGGATGATCATAGGCATCTTGCTAATGCAATAGTTCGTTCAAGCAGTAAATGGCCCAAGCCTGAAAATTTAAAGGCCACTCATTCAGGCTATGTATCTTATATTCATCACGCCGATGATAGAAATGTTGGAACCACAAAAAAACCACATTATAACAGAGGTTCGATTAAAATTCATTATAAAGGTGGAAAAATTCATTTGGATCGCACGCATCCTCACCCATCGCCGTTTGTAAAAATTATCCAACTACCGCTTAAAAGCCAAAAGGGTCACAAATATAAAGTAACAAAATCATCTTATTCTTATGATATGGATATCAACGCAAAAGAACATGCCCATGCGTTGATGTTCCAAAAGCCGGAAAAAGAAAAAGAATAATATAAATTAATAAAGTATAGAAACATAATGCAATTATTTGATGAAATAAATGATGACAATTTACTAATATTTGCTTCTCGACATTACTACAATCCAAAATGTATTGATGTCGAGGAGTTTTATGAAGATCTGAATAGATTTAAGTATGTAAAAAGATTAGTAAATAGATATATTGAATCTGAAAGATTAGCAGATAGATTGATACTAAACCATCTTATTATTATTTTTAATGTTTTTGGAGTTGACGCAAGCATAAAGATTTTAAAGTATAAATTAAATAATGATCATTGGAAAGTAATAAAACCATTTTTGATATTTTTAAATCATATTAAGCCAACTGATTTTGTGGATATTGAAATGGATGATAAGATTGTACAAATATTAAGAAAGATATAAAGAATGGGATTTATTAAAAAGGCTGGTGATTTAGTATATACTTTTAGATTTTTAGCTCTATTAGTAACACCATTTGAAAAAACAAAGGCCTTTGAATTAGGTCTTATTGATAAAGATGGTAAACGTACTAAAACACCTGGCGATCTGGATTATCCAGAGCAAAGAGATGCATATACACCATTTATTCGTTTAGTATTTAATATTAAGCGTTTAATGGCCAAAGCTCCAGGCGGACAATCAGTTATTGCTCGTTATGGCGCAGCTTTATATCTTATTAAAGAAAATTTAGAACTATCTGATAAGTCAATAAAACAAATCACAGAAAAATGTGGACTTGATCCACTTGATTTTTTATCTGAACAAAGTGGTTGGTTTTTATTAGAAAGTGGGGCATTAGCTCCAGGATCTTACAGAATTAAAAATAATAAAATAGTAAATAGCACATTTGAAGAGGTTGTACGACCAAAAGATTGGATTCGAGTTGGAAATGACTGTTATCCTGTAGGTGAAATGTTTGGATTAAATGTGTATGAAGCTACGCATGTAAATACAAGACAAAAAGTATATATCACTATAGGGGAAATAATGTCATGATGACGCTAAAAAAATATATCAAAGAAATGGCGGCAGTGGCAGTTTCAGATTTAGATACAGAATTTTTAGCAAAGGCTCAAACATTAACATCATTTAATTTAAAAGGATCTGATTTTACTTCTTTAAAATATAAAAAAGAAATTCAACATTTATTTCATATGAAATATTTTCCGAAGTTTGATATGGATGGCACTATAAAAGGTCAACCAACTGTAGGCAAAGTTAATTCAGTTTTAAAGGAATTAAAAAGGATTGACTCAACTGCATTTGGAAAATTACATAAGTATGACATTAAAGGTGTTGGTCCTGGTGAAGCCATGTTATTCTTTATTTTAGATGATGCTCACTTAGGTGGTGGCTCTTCTGCAGGAGTTGATTTAGTAGTTGATGGTAAAAATTATGAAATCAAAGCTGGCAATTTTACTAGAGACGGATATATGGTTAACTATAAATTAGGTGCCACTATGGATATGACAAAAATAGTCAGTCCAGCCCTCGAACTTAAAAATATGGCAGATCCCAAAGGAGCTTTAGGCAGAGAAAAATCTGGTGTAAATCAGAAACAAATGGCGGCCATTAAAAAAATACCAAAGCTTGCGGCCAGATGGAAAAAAGAAGTTGAAACTCCTTATATCGATGCCGCTCATAAATATCTTTCTGCAAATCCAATTATCTTTATGGTTAATACGTCGCCCAAGAATTTGGCAGGAATGTGTCAAGCTATCAAAGTACCTAAAAAGTCTGATATTGGATTAGATATGGTAACTCAAGGAATAATCAAACCAAAGGTGAAGGTATGAAAAACAAACTAGAACAGATGAAGTCTTTGAAAAAGGCTCTAAAGAATTATAAGCCTCTTGAAAAAGATGATAAAAAAGATGATAAAAAAGATGAAGTAGAAGAAGATATTGGATCCGCCGGTGGTACATCTATTGGCGCAGGAAGCGTTGATATGAATCCAACTGGTGGGCCAGCTCGATTAAAAAAATCTCCTATGAGAAGGTTCGAACCAGCATTTGATAAAAGGTATAAAGGCAAAAAACTTTTATTGACTAAGTTTAGACAGCACGCATACGGCAAGTAAATGCTTAAAATTTATATGATGATATTTGTAATCGGTTTAATAGGCTCTATAGGTTATGGAGCCTATGCTACGTGGAATCATATGCAAGCAAAAATAGAAATATTAACAGCAAACAATGCTAAGCTTGAAGGTGCTGTACAGACTCAAAAAGATACTATTGGCGCGCTTGAGTCTAATATTCAAGCAGTTAACAATGAATTAAAAAGCGTTAATAAACAAATGACCCGTACACGCACGCGGAATAAAATACTTGCAAAGAAATTAGAAAGTTTAGATCTTGGTTTGCTTGGTGCTGAAAAGCCAGATGTAGTTGAAAGATTAATTAATAGGGGAACTGCCAATGCATTAAGATGTTTTGAATTAATGTCTGGCGCTCCATTAAGTGAAAAAGAAAGAGAAGCAGAAAATGGAAAAGCGTTTAATCGTGAATGCCCTTGGTTGTTTGATACTCTTGTTGACCCTGAACGGTTGCAGCAGCTTGAAGAGGCTTCCCGAAACAGTAGAGATTAAAACTAAACCAGTTGAAAGACCCGAACTCGTTTTACCGGAAGCAGATCAAATTGATCAGCGTGATATAACATGGGTTGCAATAACACCAAATAATCATGAAGAAGTTTTTGATGATCTAAAAAAGACAGGTGATGATCTAGTTTTATTTGGATTAACTGGAGATGATTATGGAAAATTGGGTTTAAATATATCTGATATTCGAATGTATATAGGTCAACAACAAGCAATCATACAAGCATATAAAAATTATTATATTGAAAGCGAAAAAACAATGGATAAGGCCGTTACTATAGAGGAATAACAAATGGATTACTTATGGATTTATACTAGCATTGCTGGAGCACTTCTTGGAGCAGCATGTTTAGCTTATATAAGAGATACTAGAATAGGTCTGTGGGGATATTCAAAATTTGATCAAGTATGTGACTATTTGCGTGATAGATATGGATGGACATGGTTCGATCAAGATCCAGAAGCATGGAAAAAAGTAAATCCAAAAATTGCTGCTAAGATTCAGGAATTAGAAGATAGGATTAATAAACTATCTAATATAAGTGGCGATAATAGAAATTTAAAAGGTCGTTCAAAAACAACGGCCAATTCAATATCAAAAGATTTTAAAAAATAATACAATATATATTACTTTTTTTCAAAAAAAAGGCCATATATTGTATTTACAAAAACCTAATATTGATATATAATAGTACCAATCATAAAACAAACTTTAATTAATACTTAGTAAATATGTGATTTGCTGAGTATATATTTTACGCTCAAGGGAAAATTATATGTTATTTCAAGAACAAATCTCAAGAAAACCAGACTTATATCCATGGACAAAAGACTTTATTGAAGCTATTTGGAAAGGATTTTGGACACCAGAAGAATTTAACTTTCGTTCAGATTATTCACAATTTAAATCAGATTTAAGTCCAGAAGAACGTGAGATTGTTGTTAAGACTATGTCAGCTATTGGTCAAATTGAAATTGCTGTTAAATCATTTTGGGCAGATGTGGGTAATCATTTACCACATCCATCGATTAAAGACTTGGGTTATGCTATGGCTAATTCAGAAGTCATTCATAATATGGCATATGAGAAAATTCTTGATGTCTTGCATTTGACTCATGTATTTGAAGAAAATTTAAATGAAAAAGTAATCAAAGGCCGTGTAGATTATTTGCGTAAGTATAACAATAAAGTTTATGCTGACGATAAAAAGCAATATATCTACTCTATCATGTTGTTTACATTATTTGTTGAAAATGTAAGTTTATTTAGTCAATTTTATATTATTATGCATATGAATCGTAATAAAGCTGTAATGAAAGATTGTGCGCAACAAGTACAATATACTCGAAATGAAGAAATGCTACATGCTCAAGTTGGTATTAAACTAATCAATACATTACGCGAAGAATACCCAGAATTATTTGATGCAGAATTGGAATCAAGAGTAAGAGAAGAATGCATTGAAGCTTTGAAAGCAGAAAGTAAAGTAATTGATTGGATTATGGGTGATTATGAAACAAAAGGTCTATCGGCTTGTATTCTTAAATCATTTATTGCTAAAAGAATGGCAGATTCCTTAGATCAAATTGGTTTTGATAATTCAGAGATTATATATAATCAAGATGATATTGATCAAACATTTTGGTTTGATGAAGAATTACTAGGAGCAAATATGACAGATTTCTTTCAAAAGAGGCCTGTTGAATACGCAAAAGGTCAGGGTATTACTGCAGATGATTTATTTTAAAGGATTATATAATGGGATTTGAGTGGGCTAATGATGATTCACGACTTTTTTTAAGTCGTGGATATATTGATGGAAATATGACAACTGAAGAGCGAGTAAGAATGATTGCTCAAGCTGCAGAAGAAATTCTTGATAAAGAAGGATTTGCTGATAAGTTTTATGATTATATGAGCAGAGGATTCTATTCTCTTTCGTCTCCAGTATGGTCTAATTTTGGTACTAAAAAAGGATTACCTATTTCGTGTAATGGTGTTTTTGTTGAAGACGATATGGCATCGATTTTAATGAAAAATGCTGAAGTGGGTATGCAAACTAAAATGGGTGCAGGAACTTCAGGTTATTTTGGATCTATTCGTGCTAGAGGCGAACCAATTAAATCTGGTGGAGTTGCTGATGGACCTGTCCATTTTATGAATCTTACAGAAACTCAAGTAGATGTTGTTGCGCAGGGATCTGTAAGAAGAGGATCTTTTGCTGCGTATTTGCCTATTGATTCACCAGATATTATGGAGTTTTTAGAGTGTCGTGAAGAAGGTTCTTCTATAATGCATTTGTCACTTGGTGTTTGTATCTCTGATGAGTGGATGCAATCTATGATTGATGGTGATGCTGATAAAAGAACTGTATGGGCAAGAGTACTTCGCAAGCGCAGAGAAAGTGGTTATCCATATTTGTTCTTTAGTGATACAGTAAATAATAATAAGCCTCAAATTTTAAAAGATCAAGATATTCCTATTTGGGCTTCTAATCTTTGTTCTGAAATTTGTTTGCCATCAAGTGATGAGTGGTCATTTGTGTGTAATCTAGCATCCATGAATTGTGCTACATTTGATGAATGGTCTGAAACTGATGCAGTAGAAACGATGATTTGGTTTCTTGATGCTGTAATGGAAGAATATATTGAAAAAACTAAAGATATTCAGTTTATGCATTCTGCTTATAATTTTGCTTTACATTGGAGAGCATTAGGTTTAGGACAATTGGGATGGCATACATATCTTCAATCTAAAAGTGTGGCATTTGAATCATTTGAGGCACAAATGCTTTCTATGAAAATTAGTAAATTTATTGATGATAAGTCACTCGAAGCATCAAAAGAATTAGCAATTGAATACGGTGAACCAAAAGGTATGTTAGGAACCGGTGAGCGCAACTTAACACGAACTGCTATTGCTCCAACTACTTCATCATCATTTATTCTTGGACAGGTATCACCATCTATTGAGCCACTAGCATCTAACTATTTTACAAAAGATTTAGCAAAAGGTAAATTTACTTATCGCAATCCACATTTAAAAGGTGTGCTACATGATCATGGAAAAGATAATGAAGAAACTTGGGTAGATATTCTAAAACACGGTGGGTCAGTTCAACATCTTGATTTTTTATCTGAACACGAAAAAGATGTATATAAAACATTTAGTGAAATTACACCACTTTCTATTGTGCAACAAGCTGGCGGAAGACAAAAATATATCGATCAATCTCAATCATTAAATATTATTATTCATCCAGATATTCCAGCAAAAGATGTCAATTCTTTAATTATTGAAGGTTGGAAGTTAGGAGTTAAAACATTTTACTATCAAAGATCAGCAAACCCTGCGCAAGAATTAGTTCGTGATATTATGAACTGCGCTAGTTGCGAAGCGTAAGGAAGACTATATGTTACACTATTATATTGAGTGCGATTATTGTGACGCAGAATCACAAGTATCAACAGAAGACAAAGAGCCTGAATATTGCCCATGTTGTGGACATGAAATAAATGCTCAATTATTAGATGCAGAGGATAACGATTAATTTATATAAATAGTATTTTGTAATTAAGGAATACTATATTGTGGTTATTTGAAAATAAAGAGTTTGATCCAGCTGATTCTCGTATTGATGACTTAGCTGGATTTGTTTACTGTATAACTGATTTAAACAACGGTAAAAAGTATATTGGGAAAAAAACATTATGGTCCACAAGAAGACTTAAACCCTTAAAAGGTAAAACTAGACGAAGAGTAAAAAAAGCTCAATCTGATTGGATGAGTTACTATGGCTCAAATGAAGAAGTTAAGTTGCTTGTAGAAAATGATGGAGAAAATAGATTTAAAAGAGAAATACTAAAGTTATGTAAGACAAAAGGTCTTATGAGCTATTATGAGGCAAAAGAACAATTTGATCGTGAAGTCCTTTTTAATGATGAATATTATAATGAATTTATTGGATGTAAAATTCATTCAAAGCATGTAAAAGGAAAAGAATAATGTACGAATATAAATGTACTATTAATAGAGTAGTTGATGGAGATACTGTTGATGTAGATATTGATCTTGGATTTGGTATTGTGTTAACTGATGAAAGAGTTCGTGTAATGGGTATCGATACACCTGAATCTCGTACCAGCGATAAGGTTGAAAAAGTTTTTGGTAAAGCAGCTAAAGCAAGACTTCAAGAACTTCTTGGATCTGAAGGCGTGTTAAAGACTGAAATCAATAAAGATGGTGAAGATATGAAAGGTAAGTTTGGTAGAGTCCTTGGTGATTTTGTTGCTCCTGACGGACGTATGTGCACCGATATTCTTATTGATGAAGGTCATGCCGTTCCATATCATGGACAATCAAAAGCTGATGTTGAAAAGGGTCATTTAGCTAATCGTCAAAGATTAATGCAAGAAGGTAAAGTAGACGTAAAATTAATTCAAGAATTATCTGAATAAAAGGTTTACAATTGAGTAATACTATGATATAATAACTATATAATGAAAGGAATCAACTATGATTTTAATTGACTTCTCAGGTATTTCAATTGCACCTGTTGCAATGGGTTTAACAAATGCTGATGAAAATCTAATACGCCATATGATATTAAATAGTATTCGTATGTATCGTCAAAAGTTTAAAGACAAATATGGCGAAATAGTTATTGTATGTGATGCCGGCGGAAACTGGCGCAAAGATGTATATCCTGAATATAAAGGTAAGCGCAAAGAATCTCGTGAAAAATCTAAAATTGATTGGGAAGAAGCTTTTCGTTGTATTAATTTAGTTCGTGAAGAATTAAAAGAACATTTTCCATATAAAGTTATTCATCAATGGGGATGTGAAGCTGATGATTCTATTGCTGAAATAGTAAAATGGACTCAAGAGTTTGGTAATCATGAAGAGGTAATGATTGTATCTGCTGATAAAGATTTTCGTCAACTACAAAAATATGGTAATGTTCGTCAATGGTCAACAGCAACTAAGAAATTTGTAGATGAACCTAATCCTAGATTATATCTTGAAGAACACATTCTTACTGGATGTGGCACCGATGGTGTACCAAATGTATTATCAGACGATAAATGCTTTGTTGAAGGGCGTAGACAAACACCATTATCTGCTAAGAAAAAAGCAATACTACTCGAAGATCCAAAAGCTTTAGGTGATGAAATTTATCGTAATTATTTACGCAATAAAAAACTAATAGATTTAACGGAAAAATCAGAATGTCCTCAAAATATTAAAGAAGAAATTATAAATACATATGAAGCACAGGATCAGTGGGCAAATAAAAGTAAAGTGTTCCCATATCTTGTAGCTAAGCGTTGTAGAATGTTAGTTGAAAGTGTACAGGAGTTTATATAATAATGATAAGTGATATAATTAATGATACAAGAAAAGCTCGATCTAAAAAAGAAAAGATTGAGATATTGAAAAAGAATGAATGCTGGGCATTAAAAGATATTTTAAGAGGAACATACGACACTAGTGTTCAATTTAATATCCCAACTGGCCCTCCTCCACCATTTCAAGCAAATGAAGGTTACAATGCACCATCTAATCTTTATAAAAGACATAAAGATTTTATTTCATTTGTTAAAGGTGGACCTGGTGACTCTATGCAAAAAGTAAAAAGAGAAAAAGCTTTTATTATTTTGTTAGAGTCAGTTGAGCCACCTGAAGCAGAATTAATTATTAATATGATTAATAAAAACCCAATAAAAGGAGTCACCAAAGCAGTAGCAAAAGAAGCCTTTCCAAATTTGATACAGAAATAAATATATAATGATTGGAAAATATACTTATAATTAGATTTATAGACAGACCTTCTTCGGAAGAGTCTGTCTTTTTTTAGGAGAACTAAAATGGTTTTACATAACAATCAAATAGCGAAATTACAAAAAGATTCTACTGAGCTCAAAGCTTATGTAGAGGAAATAAAACAAAAGGGTAACCATTCTTTAGCTAAGAAACTAGAATCAAAAAAAGTATATTTAGATCAGAAGATATATGAATTAGAGGATATGGTAGCATAATTCCTTACAAGAAATAGTATAAAAAGGGAACAATTAGTTTTGTTCCTTTTTTTATTTGTATAAATATAGTAAAATGGTTTAGCAAATTATCGGATGGGGTAGACATGAAAACTTTTAAACAGATGAACGAAGATATTCAACATCAAAAGAATGTAAATGAGAGTATTGCAACAAGAATCAAACAAGCTATAGCTGGATTTAAAACTAATCCGGCTGATCCTAAGAAACATGCCGCAAGAATGAAAAACATAGCTAATAGAGCTGCTAAGCAAGATGCCGAACATGAAAAAGCAAAAGCAGCTATGCGTGATAAAAGTAAAAGCAATGCCAAAGAATTAGCAGGCTTAAAAGGGTTAAGCAAAGGTTATAATATTACCAAAAAAGGTAATGCTGATAATCCAAACTCAATGCGACCTAAGGATAAAGACGGAAATCCTAAACATGGATCATTATGGAGTTCCACTGTAAAACATAATCCTAATAATAAAGGCTCAATGGCGCCCCATCCTAAAGGAGATTGGGTAGATGCTGCTGGAAATCCCGGACACGACACTACCATAGCGCATCGGTCGAACCATTTAGGTCCGAGTTGGGTCGCTGCTACAGAAAATAGAATAAACGACCCGGCAGAAAAAGAGCGCAAGAAATACCACGGTAATAATCCTGCTGAAGAACGCGTAATTACTATTAAAAAGCATATTGCTGCGCTTAAAAGACATGACCCAGAAGACAAAAAGAGATTAGCTCATGCTGAACATACTTTAAAACTCCATCATGATGCTCATAAAGCGGCAGGCGCTCATCTAGAAACTCATGGAGAACATGAGTTTACAACTTCAAATCATAGCCATTATTATGAGCATCATTACGGTAACGGAGAGGAAGATCATCATTATGATGAAATGGAAAAGCATAAAAAAGCTGAACAAAATAATCCTAATGAAACACATATAGATAATGCAAGACTAGGATATGATCATACACATCATGATCATCCACATCATGAAGAAGAACAAAAAGCTGACGTTGTCACATCAATTCCTAAACATGCTGCTACTTTCCGTAAAGTAGCTAAAACTTCTACCGCGGCTCATGAAGCTTATAATAAAATGGTTGATAGCCAGAAAAAAGCTGAATCTGATCTTCCGAAAGGTACAAAAAGTAAAACTAAACTTAATAAGAAAGCTGCTTACAATAAAGTTGATGTCGAGGGCCGTAAAAAGCATTATGAAAAAGCTCTTGCAAGCGTAAATCCAGAACATAACGAAATAATTAAAAATTTAAAACATGTTGGTAAAGATAATAGACAAGGTACTTTGAATATTTAAATAGGGTGATTTAAATGGGAAGCTATTCCAGAAAAAGATACGCAACTGAATCGGCTAGCTTTCCAAAAAGCGTAAATTCAGCACCAGGCTCGTATTCATATGCAACTTTTGCTGATTTACCAGCTTCTGGTTCTACACCAGGAAATACAGCTTTTGTTGTAGCAACAAATAAATTATATATTTGGAGCGGTGTTGGATGGTACTTAATCGCTACAGTTACAAATGCATCTCCAACTGCTATCACTGGAGTTAGTGATACATATGCACTTGCAATAGATGGTACAGCCACAACTATTACTGCGGTTTCTACTGATCCTGAAGGATTTGCTTTAACTTGGTCCTATGCGGTATCATCTGGATCATTGGGTTCTACAGCAACAGTATCTCAAGCGGACAATGTATTTACAATTACACCTTCAACAGATACCGCAAATGAAGGAACTTTTAGTTTAACATTTAGTGTGACTGATGGTCTAAACGGAGTCGTAAGTGCAGTAAGTGCGTTTACATTATTATTTTCTGTTACTAATTCAAGATACACTGCGTTATCAGTTAAAGCGACTGCAGCTGGTTCTAATCAAACATTTGACGATGCATCCACTTCGAATCATACGATTACTGTTGATGGTAACTCAACAGCATCAACATTTAGTCCACATCGTCATGGCGGATATTCTGCATATTTTGGTCCAGCAATGGCAAGTAATTATATAAGAACAAATTCTGCCCACGCAGATTTTGCTTTTGGTACTGGTGATTTTACGATAGAGTTTTGGATATATAAAAATGATTCTGGATCATGGAGAGTATTAATAGATGCCGGATATTCGGGTAATTATTCAATTTGGTCAAATCAATCGGACATTCTAGAGTATTATGTAGGTAGCTCAGTAAAAACTAGTACAGCAACAGCACTGCTACCAAATATTTGGACACACGTTGCTCTGGTTCGAAGCAGTGCAGTTAGTCAATTTTATATAAATGGTGTGGCTTCGGGTTCTGCGGTTTCCGACACTGTAAATTATAGTGGTACTAATTACTTTTGGGTTCCTTCTGATTATAATTCTAATTTATATAGCGTTAATGGATATTACTCGGATGTGAGAGTTGTAAAAGGTACTGCGGTTTACACCAGTAATTTTACTCCGCCGACTGAACCGCTTACTGCAATTACAAATACAAAATTCTTACTAGGTCAACTACCCTATCTTAAAGATCAATCTACATCGAATCACGCTCTTATAACTGCCGGTGATGTATCTTTAAAACCAAAATCTGTATTTGATAATTCTCCATATTCAGAAGCCTCTCATGGTGCGTCTGCTTATTTTGGCGGAGTAGGTGATGGAATTAATTTAAATGGTGATGCAGAATTTGCATTTGGCACTAACGATTTTACAGTAGAATTTTGGATATATCCATTAACTCGGACAGCTACAGAAGCTCAGTTAGTAGATTTTCGTGGATCTAGCGGAAACGGAACCTATACACTGCTTTATCTTGATAACCAGTATAACACCAATAATATAATATATTATCATCAAGGTGGTGCTAGAATAACAAGTTCTGTTATTCTAGATAATGCATGGAGTCATGTTGCATTAGTAAGGCAGGGTTCTTATGTAAAATTATTTGTAAACGGTATACAAGAAGGTTCTACTTTTACAAACTCTTTAACTCAATTAGTCGGCACGAATGGACCAAGGTTTGGTTCATACCATAATACCGCGTATGCTCTTACTGGCTATATGTCTGATATTAGAGTATTAAATGGAACTTGTGCGTATTTTAGTAATTTCACACCACCAACTACACCGTTAACAACTACACCTCCTGTTTTTAATATAAATGTAACAAACTCAGGAGCAAGTGCATATACATTAACTTCAGACACATTAAGTACTGATATGAGTAGCAGCAATCCAACCGTGAATATGGCTGTTGGTCAAACAGTAAATTTTGTGGTAAATGCTTCAGGTCATCCTTTTCATATTAGAGTGTCAGACGGTGGTGCAGATGTAAGTACACCTGCCGCAACTAATCAAGGCGCTCAAAGTGGTACTGTAACTTGGACTCCTAATACTGCTGGTACATATTACTATCAATGTAGCAATCATTCGGCTATGATAGGAACAATCAATGTAACTGAAAGTGCTAAATTACTATTGAATCCAGAACCTTCCGCTGAAGATTTGTCCCAATCAAGTCGAGTAAGTTTTGTTGGTAATCCGGCGACAGATACAACTTATGTAAAATTTGCTGGAACTAAATCAATTGCATTTGATGGTACAGGTGATTATTTAACATTTGATATTCCTGGCGGTGATATTGGAGCAAACGAAGATTTTACTGTAGAATTATGGCATAGGTTTTCTTCTGATCAATGGGGCGGTCTTTTTCAAGTCGCTCCGCAAATTTTAGGAAATGCACACGGTAACAGTATTCCCACTTTTGCTATCTCAAGACGCACATCTGGTGGAAGATATCAAATGTATAGTGGCTCTGGTGGGTATATTTCTGCCGGTGCAGGCCAAACAACTGTTGGGCAGTGGTATCATCTTGCGTATGTTCGTTACAATGGTACTATAAAAATATACGAGGACGGAACCGAGATTACAGCCCTTAGTGCTGCGGATACAACTGTGTATACGACTCCAAAAGGTGTCATTGGTGGTAAATATGCCACTGGTTATCTAACGTTTGGCAATATACAAGATTTTAGATTCACTCGCGGTCTTGCAAGATATACTGCAAACTTCACACCACCTACAGCGGAATTGCAAGGATAAATTATGGGTAAGTATTCTGAAACCCGATATGCAAATATGATTCCGACATTTGAACTGGCACCTTTACCCGCTTCAGAAGCTTCAGGACCAGAAAAATCTAACATAAGAGTTTATGAAACTCTTGCAGATTTACCAGCAAATTCTACTAGCAAGGGAAATACAGCATTTGTTAAAGCTACAAATAAATTGTATGTTTGGAATGGTGTTGGTTGGTACCTAGTCGCTGAAGTAACGAATGCTTCACCTTCTTCTATTACTGGTGTAAATTCAGCATATAGTTTAGCAACTGATGGAACAGCAACTACTATTACTGCCGTCGCCACAGACCCAGAAGGAATGGTGTTGACTTGGAGTTATGCAGTTACAACTGGTTCACTAGGGTCAACGGCAACAGTATCTCAAGCAGATAATGTATTTACTATTACTCCATCTAGTACAGAATCTGACGCTGGAACATTTACTTTAACATTTAGTGTGACAGATAATGTAAATTCAGCACTTAATTACGCATCCTCATTTGCATTATCATTTGGTCCTCCGCCTTCTAGTTATTTATTTTCAACAGCAGGAACACATTCTTGGACCTGTCCAGCTGGACTTACTAGTGTATCAGTTGTAGCGGTTGGTGCCGGCGCGGAAGCAGGCTCAGTAGCAGGAGGAGGTGGAGGTCTTGGTTGGAAAAATAATATATCGGTTACTCCAGGTCAATCTTATACGGTAGTTGTTGGTGCTGGTGGTCAAAATAAAGCAAATGAACATAGTTACTTTATAAACACATCAACCGTAATGGGTGAAGGTGGTAATGGCGCGACCGGTGGTGGTTATGTTGGAGATGGCGGTGGTAACGGCGGTGATGGCCAAGGTAGCGGAACTTATCAAGATTGCGGCGGTGGTGGTGCAGGTGGTTATTCCGGAGATGGTGGAGATGGTAAATCTGGTAATACGGGACAAGCTGGAAATGGTCAGGGCGGTGGCGCTGGTGGGTCAATGGCAAATTCTGGTAGTTATACATGTGGCGGCGGTGGCGTTGGTGTCTACGGACAAGGAACGAACGGAGTTGGTGGTTTAGCTGCTATACATCCAAATCAACATCCAACAACTACTTCTGCGGGTACCGGCGGGTCAGGTGGCGAAGATGCCGTTAGTACTTATGGTCATTCAGCCGGAGGAAACTATGGCGGCGGCGGCGGTGGCGGTGGATCTGGCGCAGGGGGAGGTAACTCAGGCGGTGGGGCTGTAAGACTTCTTTGGGGTTCAGGTAGATCATTTCCTTCTACAAATGTTAGTAATGCTAGTAATGTTGATGCTGAAACATTGGTATAAAATTGTTTACAATTGCTAAATAATGTGATATAATATTAGTATAATCTGTTAAAAAGGTATTACTATGAATTTATTCATCTTAGATAAGGATCCAATCAAAGCTGCTCAATTACAATGTGATAAACACGTAGTTAAAATGATTGTCGAATCTGCTCAAATGTTATCAACAGCTCATCGTATGCTTGATGGTATTGAAACAAGACGAAGATCTAAATCCGGTAAAACTATGAGTAAGTATTGGGAACTTCCCGATGATCGTGAAAATGTTCTATACAAAGCGGTTCATATGGGCCATCCTTGTACAGTATGGACAATGCAAAATGATAATAATTATCAATGGCATTATGAACATTTTTCAGCGCTATGTAAAGAATATACTTACCGCTATGATAAAACTCATTCTACTGAAAATCTTCTTAGTAAAAAATTATCTAAACTTCCAACTAATATTAAAGAGGGTTTTAAATACCTAATGACTCCATTTGCTCTTGCAATGAAACACGAACCACAGTGTATTATTGAAGGTGATCCAGTTAAATCTTATAAATTATATTATCAGACAAAACAAGATAGATTTAAAATGGCATGGACTCGTCGTCCAATTCCAGAATGGTTTGAGGTAAAAGAAAGTGCGTAAAGTTTCTATTCCACGCAAGTTTAATAAATTCTTAAAAGAAGAAGCTGCTCATTATCGTAGGGCATTACAGTTACCAGACAATAATCCTGCTAAACGTGATATAATTCACCATTGGGAATTAGAAATTATTAAACAAAAGAACGCGTTACAAATGGACTTTGATGAATTGCGATACTGTAACATAAATATCACATAATATATTAAATGCAAATTAAATGTATTTTATTGTTTACAACTAGTCAAAAATGTATTATAAAGGTATTAACAAAGGGAGATACATTATGAAACTGGTAAAAATTCAACTTGATATCCTAGAAGATGCAGTTGCATCAGAAGCAAAAAATGGCGTACGTAAGCCAATCCATGTAAGAAATTTTAATAATCTTGATGGCTTTTCACAAAGATATCAAGAGTATTGTAATCGAATGGAAATGTTAATAAATGCCGGTTTTATTTCTCGTGATATCAATCCTAATGATGGATATGCTTACATCACAATTAAAGGTGAAAACTTTATTAATGGAGTTACTTATTAATGTTTGATATCGAATATAGGGTTATTGATAGTATACAAATTGGTAGTCTTAAAGACGGAACATATCTTCAACTTGTTGTAAATAATAACTCAAATGGCCCAAAACCAAAAGAATATATTAGATCTTGGTCAGGTTTGTCTAAACAATGGAACATTATGTATAGATATAATGTAGAAGAATCATGGAACAAATGGAAAAGGACTGAAAAAACGTGCCAACGTATACATTAAAAAATATTAAAACAAATGATAGATGGGACACTATTTGTAGCTGGAATCAACTGCAAGAAATGTTAAATCATGATCCTGAAATTATTCAAGTCCCAAGTGCACCACGGTTTTTAAGTGCAGCTAAAGATATGTACGGCCAAACACCCGACGGTTTTAAAGATTTGAAAAGAAAAATAAAGAGTGGTTCTGGTAAAGGTAATACGATTAACATATGACTAAAAAAAATAATTCGTTACAAGTTCATGCGGAAGAACTTATTCGTATTGAACCTATTACAGAAAATCAGCGAACAGCGTTTTCTGCTTGGGAAGAAAATAAAAATATAGTACTATCAGGAAGTGCTGGTACTGGTAAAACGTTTATCGGCTTATATTTAGCTTTAAAAGCAATGCTTGATGAACCTGAAATTTATCGTGATATAACTATTATGAGATCTATTGTTCCTACGCGGGATGGTGGATTTCTTCCTGGTACAATAGAAGAAAAAAGAGAACCATTTAATCTACCTTATAAATTTATATGTAATGAGTTATTCGGTGAGTTTGGTTCTTATAATAAAATGATAAACGCAAAGCAGATAAAATTTGAATCTACTTCATATATTCGTGGTTGTACATTTGATCACTCAATTATTCTTATTGATGAAATGCAAAATTTAAACTTCCATGAATTAGACTCTGTTATTACACGTATTGGTAAAGATTGTCGTGTTATTTTTTGTGGCGATTATATGCAATCAGACTTTAAATTTGATGATGAGAAAGATGGTATTTTAAAGTTCTTAAAAATTGTAGAACAAATGAGATTTTTTGAAGTAGTTAAATTTGGATGGGAAGATATTGTAAGATCTGATTTGGTTCGTGATTATATAATGACAAAAGAAATGTTAGGAATATCATAGGAGAATTTAAATGAAAGATTGGGTTATTCAAAAAATCGGTGAAAAGACATCGTTAAATGGAGCAGCTTTAATTGCTGTAGGTGTTATTGTTTTAATTGCTGGACCATTTGCTAAATTAGCAGCATATGCTGCAATTGCTTATGGCGCATGGTGTATATGGGATAATGGCGATGATTGAAATTTATGGTACAAGTAGATGTGGTTATTGTAAGAAAGCTGTAGCATTAGCTGAATCATATAAATTAAAATATGAATATAAAGATGCAGAAGATTTAGATATATATGAACAGTTACTTAGTAAAATAGGTTCTGTTCCTACCGTTCCACAAATATTTTGGAACGACAAACATATTGGAGGCTATGAAAGCTTTTCCTTAGAAATAGAAAACACACGGGAGTACGGACAAGATGGATTTTGATTTTACAGAAGATCATGTTAAAACAATTCTACATAAAAGCGATGTATCAGATTGGTATAATGCAATGGTAGAAATGTTTCCAAAATATGATATTACTACACCTAATCGGGTGGCTGGGTTTATTGCTCAAACAGCACATGAAAGTGCAAGTTATAAAACAATTACTGAAAATTTAAACTATAGTGCAAAAGCACTTGATGCTATTTTTGGTAAATACTTTAAACGTGCGGGTGTTGATGCTCAAGAATATCATAGACAACCAGAAAAGATTGCTAATCGCATTTATGCTAATCGTATGGATAATGGTGATACTGCATCAGGTGATGGTTGGACATTTAGAGGTGGTGGAATTCTTCAGCTTACTGGTAGATATAACTATACCGAGTTTGGTAAGACTGTAGGAATGACTGCTGAAGAAGCTACTGATTATGTACGAACACCTCAAGGTGCTATTGAATCAGCTTGCTGGTTTTGGAAGACTAATAACATTAATAAGTATTGTGATGCAGACGATATTGTTCGTATGACAAAACGTATTAATGGTGGAACCATTGGTCTTGCAGATCGTAAAAAGCATTATGCGCATGCTCTTGAAGTACTTGGAGGTCATGTAGAATTTGATGACGATAATGATGATGTGGAACTTAAATTGGTTCGTAGAGGATCAAAGGGTGATACAGTAAGAAAGCTTCAAGAATGTCTTGGTCTTGATGCTGATGGTGATTTTGGTCGTGGTACTGAAGCAGCACTTAAAGCATGGCAACTTGAAAATGGATGTACTCCAGACGGAATTGCAGGACCACAAACACTAGGCAAAATTTTCTCATAACATAAAGGTGAAATAAGTAAGATGGCTAAATTTGGTCGATTTGATCCACGTAATAAGAAACGTGACAGAAATAAAAATATGTCTCAAAGCAAAGATAATAGGATTAGAGATGTTGAAGAAAGAAAAACTGGTTTTAAAATACGAGGCCATAATATAGATTATGCGATGTACGATGGACAGGATGAATTTGAAAATGACAATGAAAGCTAGCTTATGAATAAAATTATATTAACTGATTGTGACGGCGTCCTCCTGAATTGGGAGGGCGCTTTTACTGATTGGATGACTAGTCGTGGCTATGTAGTCGATGAAAACAATCGAAGAGAATACAATATGGGAAAGCGTTATGGTATAAGTTCTGAAGAAAAAGATCGAATAGTACGGGCTTTTAATGAATCAGCATGGATGAAATATCTAAATCCGCTGCGTGATGCTGTTTATTATGTAGATTTATTACATCGTAAATATGGTTATACTTTTCATATGTGTACGTCACTTACAACTGATGAGTACGCTCAGAAATTAAGAATAGAAAATATTGAAAGATTATTTGGTAAGACAGCATTTACTAAATATATTTTCTGTGATACTGGTGCTGATAAAGATGAAGCGCTTGAACCATACAGGGATAGCGGATATCTTTGGGTAGAAGATAAAATTGAAAATGCAGAACTTGGATTACGAATGGGTTTAGACTCAGTTTTAATATCACATCCATGGAACGATAATTCTTCTAATTGTATTCCCAAATATTTTAGTTGGAAAGAGTTATACGAAGAGGAAATATATGTATGAGTATCGCAGAAATTTTAAGTCTTCGTTTTCAATTTGAAGAAATTATTCAAAACTTTGTTATTCCAGATAATAGAAAAACAAGCATTTTAGAAAATATCATATGGTTTAAAAAATATGGTAATAGAAAAAATAGATTTAGACCTGGGTATGATAGAGCCATAGAAATCGCTAATAAAATTTTAAAGAACATTTAACTTATATAAATATACTAAACACACAATTAAAATGGTAGTAACTTATGTCAAAAGCAAGAGATGTATCAAGACTTTTTAGTAAAACAGGAAGCAGTTCAAGCGATATAGGATCTAGCACTGTAATATATGCAAATCTTGCAGCATTTCCAGATTCGGGTAACACTGCTGGTGATATGGCTTTTGCAACTGACACTAAGGCGGTTTACGTTTGGGACGGTACTGAATGGGATCGGGTTTACACTGGGTCACAAACTACACCTAGTTTCACAACTGATCCACCGTCAAATTTGCTATTAAACACCGATGGATCAAACAATGTTGTTACGGTTGCTGCAACAGACCCTCAAGGATTCCCAATCAGTTATGAGTTCGATGGGGTTTCTGGAGACAGCTCCTACACCGAGTCTTCCTTACCACCACAAATAACATCTCTTACAAAAAGTAATGGCGTTTTTACGTTCACTCCATCAACATCCCAAAGCAATAGTGGGACATTTACCGGAAGGTTCAAAGCCTCAGATGGACTACAGACAACAGCAAAATCAACTTTTTTTCAATTGTCGTTTGGTTTAGCGGATGTCTACGGATTTGATATAACTCAGACATCCTCGAGCAATGGCTATTGTATTTTTAGTTTTATGTTTGTTGCGGAGGATGGAAGCAATCTGCACGACGATTCAACTTACGCAAGTGAGGTTGTGTATGGTGCGAATATTGAAACAAGTAGTTGGCATGAAGGCGGCGAAAGAAGCACATCCACTTCTGATACCCCCGCACATGCGTACATGCGAACAGAAATGCTCTCAAGGTTTAACCATACTTTACCGGCTTCGGGTTCGGGGTCGTATTTTAATTGGGGGCTTGTTGCGAATTCAGCCGTCAGCGCGAAAACGATAACTTGGACTACAGCCAGAACGATTAAAGGCATACTAGTTACAGGGACCGGTTCCGGCCTTCCACGCTTTTCCGGCGGATATGTCACGCCATATATCGGCGGCAATACAGCATCCGATTTGAGCAGCACCAGTTACACCTTGCTTCAAGGTTCAACATCTTCCGCTGTAAATGACAGATACTATGACTTCAGTGTTTAGGAGACAATAAACAATATATATAATACTACAATCAATTTAATGGAGATAATAAAAGATGACTGACGAAGTTCAAACCAATACAAATGTTGAATTAACTATTAATGATTTAATGGTTATGAGAGCTGTTTTTGATACCGCTACACAAGCTGGAGTATTTAAAGCTGCTGATTTATCAACGCTTGGCACGACTTTTGACAAATTAAATATGATTTGTGAAGACTTCATTGCTAAAAATCAAAAACCTGAAAGTGAACCAGCAGAAGCTGAATAAATTATTTTTTGTCATGTAAATTTTATAAGGAAACAGCATGGCTAAAAAAAGTAAAACATTACAAGACGACTCAAAATATGCGCATTTAGACACTGATGGAGATGGCGTTGTTTCTGATGAAGAAATGGCACAAGCAGATAAAATAATGGATCTTGAAGCAAAACGTGAAAGAATAGAAAACGAAGATAAGAAAGAAGATGCACAGCGTGGAATGGCGTGGTTTGCTCTTGCTGGAATGCTTCTTTATCCGTTTGCTGTAGTCCTTGCTAATTGGATTGGTTTAGAAGCCGCTCCAAATATTCTAGGTGATATGGCTCCAACATACTTCGTATCAGTTGCAGCAATCGTAGCAGCCTTCTATGCAAAGGAAGGTTATACTAAAGGTAAATAATATTATAAAGGTGAATAGTATATCATGAAAATTGGAATAATTAGCGGCGGGTTTGATCCTTTACATTCTGGTCATATCGACTATATTGTAAATGCATCGACCCGCTGTGATTTTTTATATATTGGTCCAAATAGTGATCAATGGTTAATACGCAAAAAAGGTTCTTTCTTTATGCCATGGGAAGAACGAGCATATATAATAAGAAGACTAAAACTTGAGTGTGATTTTCAAGTAATAGAATTTAATGATGATGATGGCTCTGCAAAAGATCTTATAAGTATGGCAGATAGTTCTACTACTGGTCATGAAATATGTTTTATGAATGGTGGCGATAGAACCACTACAAATATTCCAGAAGAAAATATGACAATATCAGATAAAAATACTTTATCTTTTGAATTTGGAATTGGAGGTGCTCATAAGAAAAATTCTTCAAGTGCTATTCTTGATAATTGGAAAACACAAAAGACTGAAACAAGATGGGGATTTTATCGTGTACTTGATGATAAGGACACATTTAAAACTAAAGAGTTAGTTATTGATCCTGACAAATCGTTATCAGACCAAAGACATAAGTACCGTACTGAACATTGGTATGTTTTAAAAGGTAAATTATGTATGATTACCGAAGATTATAGCGGAGATATAAAATCAACTATAATGAAACCTCATGACACGATGGTAATAGATGCTGGAACCTGGCATAAAGCAATTAGTGTAGGTAGTGAACCGTGCCATGTTATTGAGATTCAATTCGGAGAAAAGTGTGAAGAAAGTGATATTGAAAGAAGATAGATTATGCAACATTTAGTATTAGAAACAAATATTAAAGGTGTTGGTCTTGGCGATAGAATAGATTATCTTTGTACTGCTAATATGTTAGCTCAACAAGCTAATGATGATTTCATTACAATACATAAAAGATATACACCTAATCCTACACAAAAGCAAGAATTTATATGTTGGGATGAATTATCTTCTTTATTTAAACCAAGACATATGATATTAGAAATGTCAGATAATTTTCATAGTAATTTAAAATTTTTAAACTATCCTCGATATAATATTGGCTCTAAAAATGATGATTATCAAAATTTGCTATCCTCACTAGGTGATTTTCCAAAAATAAAAGTAAAAGATTATTCAAAAGAAATGCCACCACTACCAAAAAAATTTATTACAATGCAATGGGACGCCGGCCAACAAAGAAGAAGATGTAGTGAAGATGAAATACAACGTATAGTTGATTTCTATAAAGACTTAGGATATGAAATTATAGGCGTTGGTGGTCAGGCTAGTAATCCTATATTAAGAAATGATTTACATAAAATAGCATATATAATGTCAAAAGCTGATCTGCATGTCGGAGTTGATTCTGGATTTATGCATCTTGCAAAAATAGTCATGCCATCTAATAAAATACACATATACACCAGCAATTTTACTCATCAATTTGTAAGTACACAATTACAAAATGTATTAAATGCCGGCGCAATTCTAAACTATTCGAGAAAATAGACTTTGCAAAATATTATAATAGATGTGCCATTTAGAGGAATTGCTTTAGGTGATAGAATAGATTGGCTGTGTACAGCTAATATGATGGCATTAAGAGAAAATGATAACTGTGTATCAATACATAAAGAAAAAGAATTTATTGGTTGGAAAGAAATTAGTTCATTATTTGAGCCTATCAAAATGACACTTAAATTATCATCTAGTTTGAATAATTTAAATTATATAAACTATTATAGATATAATATTAACCAAGAAAATAAAGAATACCAAGATTTATTATCGTTCCATAAAGATTTTCCAAAAATTAAAGTAAAAGATTATTCTAAGCACTTTCCAGATTTACCAGAAAAATTTGTAACAATGCAATGGGATGCTGGAAGGCCTAATTTAAACTCAATTCGTTCTAATGCAGAATTTGGAAATAGAAGATGCAGTACCGATGAAATTATTCGAATTATTAATTTTTATAATAATTTAGGATATACTGTTGTAGGTGTTGGTGGGCAAGCCGAAAATGATACATTAAGAAATGATTTACATAAAATAGCATATATAATGTCAAAAGCGGCATTACACATAGGAGTTGATTCTGGATTTATGCATCTTGCAAAGATAGTTATGCCATCTAATAAAATACATATATACACTAGTAATTATATGCATATCAACACTAGTATTCATTTAAAAAATGTATTAAAGGCCGGGGCAGTTTTAAATTATTCGAGGGACAAATGAAAGTAAATGTAGAAATTAGTATGGGCGAGTATTTTGATAAGATTACTATTCTAAAAATCAAACAAGCTCACGGAATAGGTGATGGTAAAGAACTTGATATGTTATTAAGTATTAAACAAGACGAGACTAACTCAAGTACAATAGATTCTCTTGTTGGAATATTGTTAACTATTAATAGTGAGTTATGGGACATTGAGGACGGTAAAAGACAATGTGAAAAAGTTAAAGATTTTGGAACTAAATTTATTGAACTCTCTCGATCAGTATATATATTAAATGATATGAGAGCAGATGTTAAAAGAAAAATTAATGAATTGACTAACTCAGATTTTGTTGAATACAAATCACACTCAATGGAGTAATATTATGTTATCAGAATTGAAAATGTTGCTAGCAGATGATGATAAACTTGCTGTAGCACTTAGTCATGTAAATCCCAGAAAACCTAAAAATGTAACATTAAAAAGAATTGGATCTCCATACGACGGTGGATATATTATGATTGATGATTATATTCATACATCAAACCCCGCATATTCTTTTGGCGTTGGAAGAAATGTGTCATGGGAATCACATATGTCAAAAGAATACAATTGTAAGATTCATATGTACGATCACACTATTGATCGCCATAATAGTGATGATCCTAATTTGGTTTTTCATAAAGTCGGTATAGGATCTAGTAATACAGATAAGTTAAAAACAATAGAACAAATTATAAAAGATAATGGCCATAGTGATGTAAAAAATATGGTATTACAGTGTGATATTGAAGGAGCTGAGTGGGACATTTTTACAAGTTCTTCTCAGGAAACGTTATGCCAGTTTTCACAGATGACTATTGAATTTCATTGGTTGGGTGATATGTTAACAAATGATGTAAAACATCCGGATGGCTATGATAAAATTGTTAATACATTTAAGACTCTGAGAGAAAATTTTACTCCATATCATATTCATGGAAATAACCATGCTAGGTCATTTTTAATAAATGAAAAAACCTGTGCTGAAGTTATTGAAGTTTCTTATGTACGAAACGATCTAGTAAAATTTACAGATGACGATGTTATATTTCCAACTAAATTAGATAACCCTAATAATGCAAATGGAAAAGAAATAATGTTAGGAAATTTCAAATGGTAAAAGCTCTTATAACAGGAATTACTGGTCAAGATGGTGCGTACCTTGCAAAATTGTTACTGTCAAAAGATTATGAAGTATATGGATTTGCATCTCGAAGAGTAAATCAGACTTATGAAAATTTAGACTATCTTGGTATTACTGATCAAGTAAAAATTATTTTTGGTGATATGACAGATCATTCAAGCCTATTGTATGCTATTAAAAAAAGTAAACCAGATGAAATTTATAATCTTGCTGCAATGAGTTTTGTTGGATTGTCTTGGCAAGAACCTATTCATACTGCGAATGTCGATGCGATGGGACCACTGTATTTACTTGAAGCTGTTCGTACATATTGTCCTGAAGCTAAAATATATCAAGCATCTACATCAGAAATGTTTGGCAATAATTGGGAAGATGATATGACTCAAAACGAGTTAACAGCATTTAGACCTAGATCGCCATATGGATCTGCTAAAGTATTTGCTCATAATACGATGGTAAACTATAGAGAAAGTTTTGGATTACATACTTCTTGTGGAATTTTATTTAATCATGAAAGTCCTATTCGTGGTAAAGAATTTGTCACTCGTAAGATTACTGATGGTATAGCACGTATTCATTATGGTCTACAAGATAGTATTGAGCTAGGTAATTTAGATGCAAAAAGAGACTGGGGATATGCGGGTGATTATGTAGAAGCAATGTGGATGATGCTTCAATCAGAACCAGATGATTATGTTATTGCTACTGGTAATACATGGACCATTCGTGAGTTTATTGAAATAGCGTTTAAATATATTGGCGTAACTAACCCTATAGAATATGGATATATAAAACAGAATCCGAAATTTATGAGACCGGCTGAAGTACCTAATTTACTCGGTGATCCAACTAAAGCAAATGAAAAGCTGGGATGGAAAGCTAAAACAAGTTTTGAAGATTTGGTAAATATGATGATGGAAGCAGATATGGAAAGGTACGACAAGTGAAAAGATTAATATATCAAGTTTATGTTGGTAAAAAATCTAAACTATATGATCATTGTGTAGCTTCAGTAAAAGCATATTGTAAAAAATATGGGATTGATCACGAGGTACAGAAAACTCCTATTCTAATGATTAAACCTGATGTTTTTCAGACAAATAGAAGTAAAGAATCGTATGAAAAATATGGTGGATATTTACCAATATATGAAAAAGAAAATGCATTTGCATATCTAAAAAATTATGATCAAGTAGCCATTATCGATGCTGACATATGGATCAGGCCTGATGCACCAAATATTTTTGAAGACTTAAGTGAAGAATACGCTTTTGGTGGTGTTGTGGAAAGAACTATGCCACTTAATTCAGCTTATAAAAGTAAAATTCAAAACTATTCAAGGATGCAATACGGAAATTTAAAAAGTATAGATTGGAAATGGAATGATTTAGGTGCTGAATTCTTTAACATGGGAATGATGGTAATGAATAAAAAAATATCTAAATATTTGAGAGGTGAAACACCTTTACAATTTATTCGTAGGCCAGAATTTAAACCATTCGTTGATGGCATGGGTGCATGGAAGTGGTCAACAGATCAGACACTTCTAAATACTTGGGTAAAAGAAGAGAAAATGCCAGTTAAAAATATGGATTGGAAATGGAACGGTTTGTTTACAGCTAATACCAAAATTAAAGAATGTCATTTTGTGCACTTTTTCTTAAAAGACAAGTTGCCTAACCGCGGTGAAAATGTAGATGAACTAAGAAAGTTAGTAGAATGAAACATCTAGCATTATGGAATATAAGTAGGAAAGCAAAAAGACCTTTTAATTTTTCAGCATTGGGAGATAAAGTTCATGGGCTATTTTGTGCATACCAATATGCTGAACAAAATAATACAAGTGTCACTTTACATATAAACAGACGATGTCAAGGTGATACTGCCGAATCTTTAAAACATAAAGCAAAGCAACAAATGGCTTCATGGAGTGAAGTACATAATTTATTTCCTGCAGATAAAATTAATCTTCAGTTCTGGGATTTTCCAGTATCATCTGATGAAAATATTTTAAAATATCTTAATAATAATAATATAGATGCAGATTTATGGTACTATGAAGGAGAGCATATAGATATAGTACGCTATTTTAAAAATAAGGTTCTATTAAAATCCAATTATATAAACAATACTCCTGAAAAATTTATTACTATGCAGTGGGATTCTAATGATCCTGGAAGAAATATAGATTCAGTAAAAGTAAATACTATAAAAAAATATTACACTGATAAAGGATACAACATAATAGAAATTGGATCTAGACAATCTTTAGAGCAAATAGGATGTTATTTGTCTAAAGCAGCTTTACATGTAGGAGTAGAATCAGGAATGATGCATATGGCCGCAGCTTATATGCCATATAATAAAATTCATGTTTATACCGGAAAATGGTTTTCAACTCATGTCAATAGAGCTATTGATTGTGGAACTAAGATGAACTATTTATGGGAGAAGAACGTATAATGAAAATTTTTAAATACAAAAATTATGAAGAATATATATCAATTCAAACTGATGCTAATGTAAAAAAAATTAACAAAGTTTGGGTAAAAAAAAATACTATTGAATTAATCGCTATGCAATATGGTATAGCTAAAAACATTTTATGTCATGGAACTAGAAACGCTGCAGAACAAAAATTTTTTAAAGAGATTTTTGAAAATGCATATGTTATTGGAACTGAAATATCGTATACCGCTAAAGATTTTCCAATGACAATTCAGCACGATTTTCATGAAGAAAAAAAAGAATTTTTAAATAAATTTGACATAATTTATAGTAATTCTTTTGATCATAGCTATGATCCAATTAAATCATTAGGAACTTGGAAAAATCAGTTGAATAAAAATGGAGCTATATTTATAGAAAATATGACTGGTCAAGCTTCAAGAGCCTGGGATCCTTTATCGTTGAGTGAAGGTGATTTAGAAGCACTGATGAAAAAAGTTGGTTTAAAATGTACTTGGAAAAAATCCGTCAGCGGGATGGGATTTGATGGAACTGGCCACGTATTTAGAGCAGAAAGAATTTAAAATGAGTATTAGATCGTATATAATATATGTAAAAGATAATGCTAAATCAGAAGAATATGCTAACGTCTGTTTAAAATCGTGTAAAAATAGTGGATTTGATGCAGAATTATTTGAAGGTGTACAGAGATCTACTCTTAAATATTGGGATGATAAATTAAATAATCTTCAAACAATGGAAAATAGCAGAGCATATGGTCATAGTCTAGATACTGCACAAAGATATGAAACTAAAAAATCATGTTTTCTAAATCATGTAAGATTATGGCAAAAATGTGTAGAACTTGAAAAACCTATATCAATTTTAGAGCATGATTCTTATTGTATTCAAAACTGGAATGATTTAGAATTTGATGAATTACTTATTTTAAATATTACTTCAGCATTTAATCAAAAAGTTTTTAGAGGATTGCAAACACAAGTTCAATCAATTGACTGGGGATTTGGTTTAAATAATTATACTCAATCTCCGTTAATATATACTAAGAATATAAATTTTAAAGGTGGATTAATGATGCCAGGAACTGCTGCGTACGCAGTGACACCAAAGGGAGCAAAAAGACTTTTATCCCATTTACATCTTGGATGGGAACAATCTGACTATTATATAAACACTAAATCCGTTAACATACAATATATACTACCTGAAAATTTTACATTTAAATTGCCTAATTTAAGAATGAGCCATGGACTATAATAGGAGAATATTATGATTAAGCCTGACATAGTAAAGGAAGTTAATTCACTTTCAGAATTTTATGATAAATTAACAGCAATGCAGCAAACTGCACATTTTACAGAATATTGTGCACATCATAAACCTTTAAAAGAACTTACTAAAAAATGTGATACAGTAAAAGAGTTAGGTGTTTGCCAAGGTGTAACGTTAGCAGCTATGATGATGGAAAAACCTAAAAAAATTATTGGCATTGATATTATGCCAAAATATTTTAATCCATATTCTAAATTGTTTTATGATTATGCTGAAAAGCATAATATTGATTTTGAATTTAAAATTGCAAATACTATGGAAGCAGAATCTGTTTCTGATTGTGATTTATTACATATTGATACTACACATAAAGGTAATGTTCTGGCAAAAGAATTAGAAATGCATGGCTCATCTGTAAAAAAATATATAGTATTTCACGATACATGTAATTACGCAGGTTCAGACGGGCTTTTAGTAGAGATTGCAAAATTTATTACAAAATACCAATATTGGCAAATAATTGATCATAATATTCAGCGAGTTGGATATACTGTAATTAAAAGAGTTAAAAGATTACCCTCACATAATGAACGTAAATAAAATATGAAAATATTTATTACAGGCATATCAGGTTTTATAGGTTATCATCTTGCAAGAAAGCTTTTTTCTCAAGGCCATCATGTATTAGGAATCGACTCGTATAATTCTTATTATGATGTTGCTTTAAAAAGAGCTCGAAGTGGAAAACTTGATGAGTTAGGAATTGAAAATAGTTATGGTGATTTGACAGTATTAGCTTTTAAGTCAGATTGGTTTAATAAATTAGAAGATGTTGATGTTGTTATACATTTAGCAGCGTACGCAGGAGTTAGATATTCATTAGATCATCCGAAGCTTTATATGGATAATAATATTATTGCTACTCAAAATTTAATTAGTGCATGTAAAGAACATAAAATAAATACAGTATTTTACGCATCAACATCATGCATTATGGCTAATAATCCTTTACCATGGAATGAAGATTATAAACTAGGTCATCAGTCAAACCCATATGCTATATCAAAAGCCGCTAACGAATCACAATTCAAATGCAGTAAGATTCCTATTAATGTTGGTTTAAGATTCTTTACTGTTTATGGACCATGGGGAAGACCCGATATGGCGTTGTTTGACTTTACAAAAAATATCATTGCTGGTAATCCTATCCAATTATTTAATAATGGTGACATGGTTCGTGATTTTACATACATTGATGACATTATAAATGGTATTAATATTTTATTACAGACAGCACAAAATACTCCAGATAAATTAGAAGATATATACTGTATAGGCCGCGGTGAGAAAGTAATGTTAATGGACTTTGTAGATGAGATAGAAAAGAATTTGAGTCGAAAAGCAATACGCGAATTAGTACCAATGCATCCTGCTGATGCACAAACTACATGGTCTGATACTACTAAGTTACAAAAACTAGGATACCATCCTAAAGTTTCGATTGCTGAAGGTGTAGAGAAATTTGTATCTTGGTACAAAGGTTATTACAAAGTCAACTGATACTATCCTCCCTACTAAAGAATACTCTTTATTATACCACATATAAGCAATATTGTAAACCCATAAAGGTAATTAAATGAAAGCTTTTTGCATTACTGTTAAAGACAATCCAATTTCAGAAAAAGGATTTAATGCATGTTGGCAAAGCTGTAGAGATGCTAAAAACGACTTTAATGTAAAAAGATTTAATGCATCAACAGAAAGTACAGTTAAAAAAGAAATAATTGATTGGGATCTTGTATGGAATTATCCATGGGAAGGTAGAGTTAGTTGTATAGCCACCGGTCTTGTTAAATCAGCGTATCCAACAGCTATTAAAGAAAGAAGAATGGCGGCAGCTGTATCACATTTTCGTTTATGGACAGAATGTTTTGAAAAGAAAGAACCAATTATAGTTTTAGAGCATGACGCATTTTTTATGAAAAAGTTAGATTACCAGTATCTTTTAGATTCAAAATATGATATAATAGGTATTAATAATCCTCTTGGTGCAACTCGCCGCGCTCAATTATTTCATGATATTATAAAAAAGAATAAAAAAGACATACAGCCAGTTCCAACTATCGACGAGTTCAATATTCCACAAGGACTGGCTGGAAACTCAGCATATATAATTAAACCATCTGGAGCTGAGAAAATGATAGAACTCGTCTTTAAATACGGCCTTTGGCCAAATGACGCTTTGATGTGTAAACAATTAGTAGATAATTTAGGCGTTAGCAAAACATTCTATACACGAGTTCAAGGGTTAACTAGTACAACCACTCAACATTAATTTAAAAAAGAAAGAGAAAAACAAAAATGAAAAAACTTTTAACAATCGTAGCAGCAGCCATGCTAGCAACAAGCGCATGGGCTGGGGATAAGGTTAAAGTAGGGTTCGTATATGTCGGACCAACCGGCGATCATGGATGGACATATCGTCATGACATTGGTAGACAAGATGTACAAGATCATTTTGGTGATCAAGTCGAAACATTTTTTGTGGAAAGTGTGAGTGAAGGACCAGATGCCGAAAGAGTAATTAATACTATGGTCCTACAAGGCGCAGACATTATCTTTACAACTTCGTTTGGATATATGGAAGCTACACTAAAAATGGCTAATCGTTATCCACATGTAAAATTTGAGCATGCAACTGGATACAAACAATCTAAAAATATGTCGAGCTATGGATTGCGTCTATATCAAGCAAGACATGTTCAAGGCATTATTGCTGGAATGATGACTAAGACTAATAAGATTTGTTATATTGGTGCATATCCAATTCCAGAAGTAATTCGTGAAATTAACACATATTTCATGGGAGCTCGTAGAATGAATCCTGACGTTGAGATGGATATTGTTTGGGTAAATACTTGGTATAATCCAGGAAAAGAATCAGATGCTGCCAAAGTTCTAATGGCTCAAGGTTGTGATATGGTTGCACAACATACTGATTCACCGGCTCCTATGCAAGCCGCAGAGCAACAAGGTAAGTTTGGTTTTGGACAAGCATCTGACCAAATTAAGTTTGCACCTAAAGCGCAATTGACTGCTACTATTGATAACTGGTCACCTTACTATATTCGTAAGGTTCAAGCTGTTATTGATGGTACGTGGGAAAGCGAAGATTATTTTGGTCATATGAATGAAGGTGTTGTTATGATGGCACCATTTACTAATATGCCAGATAATGTTCGAGCGATGGCTGCAGATGTTATGCAACAAATTAGCGATGGTGAGTATTTTGCATTTACTGGTCCTATTAAAGATCAAGCAGGCGAAATTCGTATTCAAGCTGGTGAAGTAGCTACTGATGCTGAACTAAATAGTATGAATTATTATGTTGAAGGAATTACTGCTCGATTCCCTAACTAATATTATTTTGGGAGGCCTTCGGGTCTCCCTTACTTTGGAGAAAATATATGATACCTGTAATTGATTTGAAAAACCCATATGCATTACAACATATAGAAGATGCTTATACAAGTGTAGGTTTTGCGGTATTTACAAATGCTCTTGACACAAAAGACCAAACTGATATGAATTGCTGGTTTGACGAAATGAAATCATTCTTCGAATTAGATCAAAAAATAAAGAACAAATATCCATATGAGGGCGATACTAATTTAGGATATAGTATTGTAGGAGACGAAAACGTAGATCCCACTGCTCCGAAGGATATGAAAGAAAGTTTCAATTATAATAATCAAAGAATGCCAGATCACCTTTGGCCCACTGAATTAAATGGCTTTAAAGCAAATGCACTTCAAAGTGTGGATATTGCTGACAGGCTTACTTTGAAAATTTTATCTATGTTTGACGAAATTTTAAAATGTGGTTCTACTTTAGTTGATGCTCATATAAAACCTTTTAATACAACTAGAGTTATCCACTACCCAGCTTATACGGGAAAACTCGAAGATCGTCAAATGCGAATAGGAGAACATAGTGATTATGGAACTATTACACTACTTTGGCAAATCAATGATGTTCCAGGATTACAAGTACAAGACCTTGAAGGCACATGGCATGCAGTACCATATGCTGATGATGGTATTGTTGTAAACATTGGCGACCTATTACAACGATGGACTAATGATTATTTTAAAAGTACTAAACATCGTGTAGTTAATAGCCATATACATAAGACTAGATACAGTATGCCGCACTTTGTTGATCCTACTCCAGGCACTATGGTTAAGAATCTTATGGGTAGAGATGATAAGTATGAGCCTATTGAAAGTTTAGAATATTTAAAATGGAGGCTCTCACAGAGTTATTAATATATGAATGCAGAAAATTCTCAAGCAGCTGTAGTTGCTGCGTTACCGCCTAAAGTACAACTTTTGTCTCATAATATGATGGTTTTCATGGGTGATGTTACCATGGATACTATGAGTCCAATTATTGATTGGATATTATCAGAAAATATGAAAAGAACAGATAGAGCAAAAGAATTAACTTTTGGCATTTGTTCAAGAGGAGGAGATTTAAATGCTTGCTTTGCTTTAGTTGATGTTATGAGAGCTTCGACTATTCCAGTAAAAACGATTGGCCTTGGAATGATTGCTTCATGTGGCCTGCTTCTTTTTATATCAGGTAAAAAAGGAAGTAGAACTCTTACGCCCAACACCGCAATTTTATCACATCAATATTCTTGGGGTAGTATAGGTAAAGAACATGAGCTATTTGCCAGAGTTAAAGAAATGGAACTTACAACTGAAAGAATGATTAATCATTATAGAAAATGTACTGGATTAAATGAAAAGAAAATTAGAGACTTTTTACTACCACCACAGGATGTATGGTTAAGTGCAGAAGAAGCTAAAGAATTAAAATTATGTGACAAAATAGAAGATATTAAATGATATGATAAAAGCTTATGTAATTACAATAATGGATAATAAAAGATCTTTACAGGTCGCAAAACGTTGTGTTAAACATGCAGCTTATTATGGTATTGATGTAGAATTATTTGAAGCTACTACTCCAAAAGATAAACCGATTAAAATGTTAAAAAACCGGAAAATAAAGCCGGCAGGATTTACTGAGGTATATTCAAGACCGGATAGATGCATGTCAGCATTTCTTTCTCATCATAGACTATGGGAAAAATGTGCTGAAGAGAATAATGAACCGTATATTATTTTTGAACATGATGCTATTATGACTGGTCAATTAGGAATAATGCCGAGAATACATTGGGATGCTCCAGTTCTGGTTTCAATTGGTGCTCCATCATATGGTAAGTTCAATGTACCATCTAAATTGGGTTTAAACAAATTAATGTCTAAGCAATATTTACCTGGAGCACATGCTTATATAATTAATCCACAAGCAGCTAAAGCGCTTATTGATCGTGCAAAAATAGATGCTAGTCCTACAGACGTATTCATACATAACGACCGTTTTAATTTTTTACATGAGCTATATCCATATATAGCCGAAGCAAAGGATAATTTTACTACTATTCAAAAAGAGCAAGGTTGTTTAGCTAAACATGGATATGGTGAAGCATATGACATTATTTAAAACTGCATTTCTCACTGGATGTGATGAAATAACTGAATGGATGTTACCATGGTTTCTTGAAAACTACAGTAAACACAATAACACACCATTAATATTTGCTAATTTTGGTGTGTCAAAGGATTGTTTAAAAGCTATAAAAGATAAATCTTCATCTAATCCAATTAAACATATTATTGATATGACAAAAATTACTGATAAGGGCTGGTTCAAAAAACCTAAGTCAATGTTAGAAGCTTCTAAAATATGTGAATATACTTGTTGGATTGATACTGATTTTGAAATACTTACAAATATGTCAAGCGTATTTAATTATGTAGAAGAGAATAGATTAGCAATGGTAGAAGATAAACCATGGTCAGCTCGTCGCGGTGAAACTTGGCATAATTCTGGCATAGTTGCTTTTAAAGGATCTCCAATGATATTGCATCAATGGGCTCAGTTAGTTGAACAAAATCCTACAGTCGGTGATCAAGAAACTCTTCATTTAATACTTAGAGAACATCCTTTACAGAGAATGATATATATCACTGACCTTCCAAATGAATTTAATTGGTTACGAATTCAAATATTAGATGGCCAAGATAATATAAAGAAAAAAGCTATACATTGGACTGGTGAAAAAGGAAAAAATAAGATTAGGAGTTTGATGAACATATGACTAAAACAGCACATATAATTGGTAATGGTCCAAGTGCCGGGTTTTACAAACCAGCAAAAGGTTTGAAAATTTTGTGCAACCTTCCTCCTATGGCAGTTAATAATGCATATACAACAGTCATGGTTGATTTTAAAATGATGCAGGCTATCCATAATGGTGGAGTTGTTGTTCCAGGTGACTGGGTATTAGGCGCAAGACCAAATAAATGGATGGAAATGAGAAATGATTTCTATATGAAATATGCTCCTCAGATCAAAGAATTTTATACAGTGCTACCAAAGTATGTTGCAAATTATACAGATTTTAATTGTGGTCATATGGCGACACACTATACTGCTAACAAACTAAAATGTGATGAGATTCATATGTATGGATTCGATTCTATTTTTGCTTTTGACATTACATCAAGCACAGATTTATATTTGCCATCTGATAGAGATAATATGAATACCGAAAGATTAACTCGAAATTGGAGACCAATATGGACTAATATGTTCAAAGAATTTAAAGACACTCAATTTGTTATTCATAATAGAACAACCGATACTAAACTAATCAAACTTTCTGCTAATGTTGAAGTTAGAAAGGGAGTAAAGTAACTGTAACATTTATATCACACTTTTATCTAATATTGAAAAAATGCATCTTTAGGTGCATTTTTTTGTTTACAATTGGTCAAAACTAGTTTATAAAGGTATTAACAAAAGGAGATATACTATGGAAAATACTTATTGGGCCAACAAAGGCAAGTACCAAGCAGACTATGATCGTTTAGCTAATCTAATGCCAGCCATGGGTGAAGCTGATACTGTAGCAGGCGAAATGATTAGAAGCGTTAGTCGCTTAGGTCATGAGTTGTACAACAACGGCATGGGAAATAATAGCTCAGGTGCTGTTAACTTTCTTCTTAACCACGATTGTATCGATGCTACTACTCATAAAATAATTTATCCATTTACACGTGGTCGTCTTTATGAAGGCAATTACAATGGTGATCCATTTCAAAAAGCAGTTGAAAGCGCTATCGATCAAACTCTTTTTCATATCATCAATAATCCTGGTTTGGAAACAGAAGTAAATAACTGTAGCATGTTTGATGTCGAAGAAGAAGAACAACGGTTTTGCGAAGAATGTGGAGACGAATTAGGTCATTTTGATGGTCATATGTGCAACTCTTGTGAAGACAATATGTGGTTTCCGGATGAAGAAGAGGAAGATTATTAATGTATGAAGTTCGTTGCTATGACTGGATCGAGGGCGTTAAAACCCTCGTCGCATGGTCTTCTAATATAAATAAAACTACTGCCGTTAAATTTTGTAATGAGTATCATCGTGAAGGTCATGCTCTTATCGAAATGAAAAACTTAGAAAAGGTTAAATCATGAAAAACTTAGATACACTTGATGTTATATTATATGGCTTCTATCTTGCGGCTGTAATGATTGCTATTGATTACTTCTTTATTCCAGGAGGAATTTATTAATGGATGATTTTGAAGATTTTTTTAATAGCTTTAAACGTACTAACCCTGTCCCGTCTTCTGGCGCAGATGAACTATGTGTACATGCTCTTTTAGCTGGTTATCATCAACCAAAATATGATCCAGAAAAGATTACTGATATGTTTATTGCTGATGCATATAGTGGTCGCCTTGGACTTCTTGAAGAAGAAGAAGTTGAAATGTCTCTTCGACTTATAAAAGAGTTGATAGACTCTGCAAAAACAAAAGGTATAAACTTATAAATAGAATAAAATATCGCAATACAAAGGTAGACTTAATATGACTAAATATTTTAGTAAATTTGCTGATAAGCTTGCTATAAAAAGGGCAAAAGAATCAAATGATAAAAAACAGAGTCCTACTAAGTTTTTGCAACCTATTATAAAAAGATTTCCAAAGCATGCCGCTGAGTTGAAAAATCATATTAATACTCATGTTGAATTAGATGGTCCTAGTGGTTATGACCAGCTCAGAAAAGATATTCATGCGACTTTAGATAAAATAGGAAAATAATCATGGAAGAAGAAGATGAAGGCTTTTATATTGATGACGACGGCGTAGCAGTTATTCTTGAACCTATTCATTTTAAATATCCATATGGCAGGGATGACGATGACGATGAAGACGTTTAAACAGTATTCAAAAGATTCAAAAGAAGACAAGGGTTATTATATTAACAAGGATGGCGTAGCAGTTATTCTTGAACCTATTGGTAATCATAGGATTAATAGATCTAAAAAGAAAAATATCAAAGAGTCTTATAAGCCTAACGTTGAAAGTGGCGCTCCGATGGAAATCGAGTTACGTAGACATGGCGGGCGTGATATGTATGCTGGTAGCGAACATTTCGAAAAATTACATAAAGAAATAGCAAAAAACACTGGTGATGTTACTAAAGAAACAAAAGAAGCAATAAATAATTATAGTAACGGATCATATAATTTAAATAATCATTTAATTCATAAGCACATGGTAAAACATGGTAAACCCGTTCCAAAAGATCATTGGAAGCATCTTGGTCAAGCTAAAAAAGATAAAAATGGTAATAAAACTCCATACAAAGACAATATTGACCATTGGGAAAAAGAACACTCACATTTAATGAAAGGTTTTAGAAAAGCAGGTACTCACGTGAAATTATTTGCGGGTGTCAGCGCGAGAACACATAATGCGCTTAAAGATTCTAAAGACGGCGTTATAGAGCACGTAAGCTACGCTTCGGTTACACCAAAATTATCTATTGCTAAAGCTTTTGCTGAAAATAAAAAATCAGATAAATCAAATACACATTATTATAATGTCTATCATACACATCCTGACGACGAAGTATTACATATGCAACCTCATAGTAATATGAAAGAAGAAGAAGAATTTGGTATAAAGCCAGGTTCTCACCACAAACATTTTAAAACTACACGCCATACTGATGAGGATGGCAACACTCATATATTCAATCATTTTAAATCACATAACGAAAGTAAATAATGGAAAGATTTGGATCATTCATAAAAGATGAAGGTTTTTATATGAGCAATGGTGTGGTTACTCTCAGCAAAGCTATAGGTGACAAAACTCCTAGAACAAAAAGAATTGAAAGAGGTATATTTGAAGGATTTGATACTACCGGTTTTAAGCAGGCAAAAAAAGAAAAACGGGTCGATCATAAACATCACGAGGCTCGTGATGACTTACATGATAATAAAAAAAGAACACATATTGATGATGTTCAGATGAATAAGAATATCTTTGGTGAAACTGGTCATGAACTCAGCACATCACATCGCGGATCTGACATAGAAGAAGTAGGCTCTTTATCAAGTAAACTTGAACAAAAAATGACACCATCGCAACACAAAGCTTTTCGTCATTTTACAGCTGGAAAATCTGACACAGTTGGCGATGGTAAAAAATGGGCATCTAGTCATATAGCTCAACATTTTATAACTAAGCATAAACTTAAGACAGAAAATAAAAAGTTGGGTGAATACCATCCACATGCACTTGTTGGTCAAGATAAAGACGCCGCAGATCATCTTAAAACCGCAGCTAAACCTATTGGCCATAGGGTACATCTTTATTCTGGTGTTCATCCTTCATTTGTAAAAGCTATCAAACATGCTGAAAAACATACTGATGGCGTTGTTCATTCTCCAGCTCATATTTCCACTACTCATGATGTGCACACTGGCGCTGGATTTGCAGTTCATTCTGGACATGATAGTACACAGTTTTTCCCTTTAAATAAAAATACAGATAATGAAAATGTAGGTAAAACAACCAAACATATGATTCACGTTGACGCAAAAGCTAGTGATAAAGGTATTCATATGAGTGGTGTAGAAGGTAACAAACATGCTGCTGAAGCAGAAACGGTACTTCCACCTGGAACACATTTAAAATACTCGCATACTACACATCATTATCACACTGTGATAGACTCAAATGGTGATAAAGATCATCATAGAATTGATGTGCATCACTGTACAATTCATAAACAAAATTAAAAAAATGCATAATATTGAAAATAATCCTTTACAATCGCTTTAAAATGTGTTAATATGTATCTAACAACAAAGGATATGATTATGATTGATACAAATACCCCTCAGCCCCAGCTTAAGGCGATAGATTCTAACTTCCCTAGGGAAGCTATCTTTAATGAGCTTCAACGCATAAATGGTTTTGAAAATGTTCAAGGTGAACATTCTATATCAATGGTTAAAGCTAAAGTAGTTGATCCTCGTTATGAACCACAAAATGGTGTATATGAAACTGAATATAATGGTTTTGAAATTGCTCTTGGTCCACAAACTTTAATTCACACTAAAGAGGGTAATGTATAATGGATTATCAAGTTAGTATTACACTTATTGCTTGTGCAATGTCAATCTCAGCTTTTGTGATGGGCTATGTTTTAGGTATGAAACATGCATGGAAAGACTCCAAAAAATGATAGAAGCTATCAAAATTTTTATTGATACCATTGCAGATACATTTAAATGTATTGTATGGTTCTTAGCCTTTTGTGCTTTGTGCAAATATCTTGAAATCCTTATGTATTCGGTGCCTTAATATGATTCGTAAAACAACAAGAGCTTCTGAGATAGTTATTGACCTTGATGGTCCTAATGGTAACGCATTTTATCTATTAAAAGTAGCAAAAGAATATGCTCATTCAATGGGCATGAAAGCATCGCCTATTATGTCTGAAATGTGTGCAGGTACAGATTACTATAAATTGGTAAAAGTATTTGAAAAATATTTTGGCCATTTCGTTGTTCTAGAAACTAACAATCCAGAACTATTGAAGTATATGCAGAAATGATTGTATCACTTACTGAAAAAGCAAAAGAATATATGACGAATCAGTTAGTTTTGGCTGATAAAAATTATGTACTTCTTGAAGTAAAAGGTGGCGGGTGTAGCGGGTTTAAATATGATTGGACATATGTAGATGATGACTCAAAAGGGACAGTTATAGATAGCACTTTAGTTATTGATGCTATGGCTGAAATGTTTTTATTTGGTTGTACGGTTGACTATATAACCGAACTAGGTGGAAACTATTTAGTTGTAAAAAATCCACAAGCAACAGCTCAATGTGGATGTGGAGAAAGTTTCGCAATATAATATAAGTATTGGTCCCTTAGCTCAGCTGGATAGAGCAAGTGCCTTCTAAGCACTAGGTCAGAGGTTCGAATCCTCTAGGGTCCGCCAGACACTAACTATGAACAATGAGGGGATTAGTTAGTGAAACCCTATAGATTTTGGAGGCCCCGATCTATAGGTCGGTACAAGCGCTGATACCGCGAAACTCAGCCGGTTGCTGCATACGTAAAATGCAGATAGAAGGGGAGGCACTGCAGAAGGTCTCCCCTTTGATTTATTAATATAGGGATTAACGAGTTGTATAAATTAATGAGAAATAATAAAATAGTTCAACAAGTTGTAATGACTGGTAAATTAGGATATATGATATATAAAACACCTACTGTAGTCGATTTAACATTTGATAACAAAAATAAAGCACTTGAAGTTGCTAATCTATTAAATGCTAAAGTAGTAGAAGAATTCGCGAAAGTAGCTTAGTGGTTAAAGCCCCCCGCTCATAACGGGTTGATCGTAGGTTCAAATCCTACCTTTCGCACCAATATTAATAATACCAATAACGCTCTCATGGTGGAATAGGTAGACACGCCAGACTTAAAATCTGTTGGCCATAGGCCGTCCCGGTTCAAGTCCGGGTGAGAGCACCATAATAAGGAGGATTATAAATGGAAGTAAAAGGACCAGGTTTTTCACACCATTATGCTACTCAACCTCTTGAGTTAATAGTAAAGACACAAGCCGCAAAAGAACAACAAATGAATATTGTTGAAAATATTCGACGAAGAACAGAACAATCAATAAAGGCTCCACAAAAAGCTTTAGCACAATCTTATGAAGGACATAATGGGACTTATGGCGCTGATGGTAGAAAAACACATATTCCACAAGTTGAAGCAAAAAGGGTAGATATAAAAGCATGACTAAGTCAATTGGACCAAATGATATTGTTCCACCAAAATACTATTCTGGTTGGGGACATGGTGAACATAATAAACATGAACAAAGCTATATAGTAGATAGTTCTAGTGATATGGTTGATTATACTTTTGAAATTTCAGATGAAATGGATATATCTGGCCCATTTAAATCTGCATTTGAAGCATCAACAGAAGGAGTAATTAGACAAGAATTTATTACGTATAGAATGCGTGATGGAATAATGATAAAAGAAGTTAATGTAAGAAAATACACACTGGACGATTATATCGATTCAAAAGATGTAATTCCATTAGGGGAGATAAGTAAGTGAAAGAACAATTGTTGCTAGCATGTCGTATGCATGCCGAAGGTGAACTAGAAAGAGCTAAAACTAATTTTATGGTTTATTTAAATAATCCTGCTGGTATTGGCGAACATAGCGATATTGTAGAGGCTATGCAAAAAGAGCTTAGCACTATGGGTCATGCAAGTGAACGTCTTGAAATGTTAAGTAAGCATTTTGAATAGAAGAATAAAATTATTTATTGCTTGGTATAAACAATTAAGGGAAAGGAGACACGAATTTCCTTTCCCTTGGTACTATCACACTTCATATAATATTTGGAATTGTTTTCGTTGGGCTTTATATAATTCAGCTAATAATGATATTAATGGAAATTATTTGTATAAATATTCCCAATGTGGCAAATATAAGAAAAGGATAAGATAGTGACGCAATTGATTGAACCAAAAAAATTTACAAAAGCAGTTGACCTTTTAAGGTCATTTTTTTTGAATAGAGGCTTTGAAGAAGTACATACACAAAACCGATTAAGCATTTTAGCTGCATGTGAAGATCCAGAAAATGTAGCAACATATAATTATGAAGGGCAAATATGGCCTCTTCCTCAAACTGGCCAGATGTGGTTGGAATATGAATTATTAACTCGCCCCTCTTCGAAGGGGTTTTTTTGTGTCTCGACTTCGTATAGACAAGAACCAAATGCAATTCCTGGAAGACATGATACGATTTTTCCGATGTTTGAATTTGAAATGCCAGGAGACATCGATGATCTTAAGACTATGGAATATCAATTATGTAATCACTTAGGATTTGATATTCCAACAGAAAAAACATATCGTGAATGGCAACAACATTACGGTCTAAGTTCTACTACAGAATTAGATGCTCAGCACGAGTTAGCAATGGAAGCTAGTTTTGGTAGTTCTATGATTACAGAATTTCCTGAATTTACAAGTCCATTTTGGAATATGTCAAGAAATGAAGATGGTACAAGTAAGAAGATTGATGTTATCCTTGGTGGTATGGAAACAATTGGTAGTGCAGAACGCAGTACTGATAAAGACCAAATGCGAGATACATTTCATACTATTTCAAATGGAGAATATGCTGGTCTTATTAACCAATTATTTGGTAAAGATCGTGTTGAAACAGAACTTGAAAAGTTTCTTGAATTTGATTTCTTTCCAAGAGTTGGTGGTGGAATTGGTATGACACGCATGATAAGCGCGATCGATACTCTTAAAAAGTAAGAATAATCCAAGGTGGTGGAATAGGTAGACACGCAGCACTGTTTATGTTGTGAATATATAGTCTTAGCAAAAGAATATTTATATTCGTGCAGGTTCGAATCCTGCCCTTGGAGCCAAATATATATAATATATATTATAAGGAGATAACGAATGAGTAAAATTATTGAATTTCCTCAAACATCAGAATTGGATAAACAATTTATGACTATTGAAGCACAACAGAAAATTATTAGAGATCAGGCAGCTAAAATTAAAAAGTTAGAAGATGAAAAAAAAGCAAAAGCTGAACTTCGTGAAGAAGGTGGAGTCATTAAAGGCGAAGCAGTCTTTCTAAGTGAGTAAACATATAAATAGTATTATCTAAAAGAATACAAGGTATTACTATTATGGCACGACCAATAAATCAATTAAGTTTTAAAGCCAGAAGCCTCTTGTTTGCTCGACTATCAGCAATTGCGTACTCTGACCTTAAAGAAGCTACGGGCGCTGCGCGTAGACTTGAATTCAATACAATTGAATTTTATGATGTCAATGGCGCACAGGCATATAGATTTATGAATAAGTATGATTGTATTATAGCTTGTCGAGGAACTCAACCAAATGAATTCAATGACATTAAAGCAGACTTAAAATCGATTCCGGTAATGGCAGAAACAGTATCTAGAGTTCATAAAGGATTTAAATCAGAAGTTGATGAATTGTGGCCTGCAATATGCGAAGATTTAACTAGAAAACAGAATAATGGCAAGACTCTTTGGTTTACTGGTCATTCACTCGGAGCAGGCATGGCAACTATTATGGCCTCAAGATGTCTACATAATTTATTTTTAAACGATCCGGTTGAATTGTATACGTTTGGTTCTCCTCGTGTAGGCTTTAAAAAATATTGTAATTCACTTGGCGTAATCCATCATAGATTCGTAAATAATAACGACGTTGTTACTCGTGTACCTTTAGTAATGATGGGTTATAGACATCATGGAACAGAACATTATATGAATTCAGAAGGTCAAATAGTAAAAATATCTGGTTTTAAAAGATTGTGGGATAGACTAAAAGGCATGGCTGCTGGTGTCATGAAATTAAAGATAGATAATTTTAGTGATCATAGTATGGATTGCTACATAGAGAATATAAAAAATATGAAAGAGTAGTGGTCTAGGACACTACTAATGCATTTTCCTTCTTACTGGGCCTATGACGACCCATGCGATGATTGTACACATTGGATATATGAGCTATGTAAATAAACTGTTTACTTTTTGTTAAAAATGTGTTAGAATTATATCTAGATAAAATGGAGATAAGTATGAAAAAAATAATATTGATATGCTCGGCTCTGGCTATTTTAGCAACGTCTAGTAGTGCAGCCACTCGTTTAGCGCATATAACACATGTAAAAGATAGTGGTTATCAATGTCAAAATTCTACTAATCTTTTAAGTTCAATACTTATGGGCGCAGCTCTTGGACATATTATTACTGGAAATGATAGAGGTGCAATTGCCGGTGCAGCTTTAGGATCAACAATGAATAACCAAAGATGTCAAAGAATTAGAACAGTGTTTTGGCGAGCTGAAAGCTATGGCAGACTATATAGAGGTCATACTGTAGTAACAGGAAACCAATATATCGGGTCAACAATTTATGTGGATGGGTTACCATAATGAGAAGAGATGATATGGACATAGAAAGAATGGCAGAGATTATAAATTATATTAGCTGTAAATTAATGGATGAGGGTAACGAACCCGAATTAGTCGCTGGCATATTGGCTGCTTGTTCGTTAAGTATTTATAAATCAATATTAAAAGATGACGACTATCATGCTATGATTGATGAAATTAGTAAAAGTCGAGATAGTATAAATCCATTTATTCGAACTGAAAAAGCTAGTATCGAAGATATGCTGATGGCTGCTCATAGTAAATATTTACATTAAAAGAGTAGTTAGTATGGTACAATTAACAGACGATACAGAAGCTGAACGGTACCGAAAAATACTCTTGCAACAAGCCAATGAAATAGAAATGTTAAGAAAACAAATAAAAGAAGAAGTGAAAGAAAAGTATGGTTATATAAAAAGAATTAAGGAATTAACAAATGATTAAAAAAGTATTAGTATTAATATCGGTATTCGTAATTGCATCGTGTACAGCGAGTATATCAGTAAAAGCAGATCCAGAATTGTATCTAGAACCCTTAGCACCTAATATATTAGATGATAAAAAAGATAAGCAATTAGCCGATAAAAACTATGCTGCTCCAACCGAAGAACTTCCAAGAAATCCAACTATGCAGGCAATGAGAATTCCTTGTGATAATACTGGTTATGTGATGAACTTGTTAGAAGAATACGGTGAGAAAAAACTATTTGATGCCACAGGTTTATTGCATATGATTCCTGCAGGTCGTCCTCCACAGTTTGCTCAACCATTTGCAGCTCCTGTGTCTTTTTATGTAAATATGGATAATGGTAAATGGACTATGGTTGTAAGTCAAAGCGGTTATACATGTCTTATAACAAATGGCACTGATTTTATTGCTGGTGGCAGAGACGGTGGGTAATGGTGTATGGATGCTTTATTCGCTTTTTTTGCTTGTAGAGCCGAACGAAAAATTTATTTTTGAAGGAACACATTATCAAAGTAAAGCTCAATGTGTACAAATGACAACCCAAAATATTGTAAGATTATCTCAATCACTAGTAACAAAGTTAAATAATACTTATGGCGAAAATACGTGGAAAGCATTGGAAATAGGATGTGTAGAAAAAGGTGGTGATCATATGAACAGAGTTCCAATAATTAATAAAAACAAAGAGAAAAAACCAGAAGGCATAATGGTATGACTGAAGAAGAAATTCAACTTGAATTAAACCGGCAAATGTCTGATTATTATCATGAAGAAAGAATGTTAAGATTTAGACAGAATATCAAAGACGCAGCATTTAGAGGTAAAATGATGGATATGAAAGTAATGCCAGTTGAAAAACAAGAAAGCTATCATGCGTACATTGCAAGAAGATACAGAGAACTAGAGGAAAACACATGAGTGATATTTTTGATTTTGGCTTTACGGCCGTTACCGAAGACGAATTAGAAGTTTCAAAACAAGCTATAAGTTCAGCATCAGATGCTGAATCGAGTCAAACAAGACTAGACGATTTGTATAATGCAATTATTCCGCTATTAAATAATTTAAAGAAAAATCCTGAAAAAGAATATATTCTTTGGCCAAATAGACTTTCCAAAGTCGAATCATTTGAAACACATCTTACAAAAATATATAAAGGTTAATTGTGACAAATATGTTACATCTATAATTAAATGCATCTTCGGGTGCATTTTTTTGTTTACATTTACTCCTAAATGGTATAGATTATATCTAACAAAGGAGAATACATTATGCAAGAATATAGAGAAATCGCACAAATGCTTCGCCAGCTAATTGCTAATACACAATCATCAGAAGATCCAATTCCAGCTGGCCACATCATGGCTTTGTCAGAAGTCTTCGATGATAAGGCTGATACTATTGAATTGGATATGATTGTAGAAATGCAAAGGAATGAAGTATGATTTATCGTTCTTATCAAAGGCCAGTTGTAATTGATCTCAAAAGTAAAGGTTGGGATGATGATACTATTATGAAGTTTCTTGACTATGTAAATAAAAAAGAAACTTTGATTAAAACTGGTCGTAAGAATGGCAAATATTCTCGTGACTCAGATAAATCAAAAGTTTACAGTGCTGAGTTTAAGTATGAGCGTACTTATGGTCAGGGTAAAAAGTTTAAAAATCTTAAAGAAGCTCAAAAATATTGTGACAAAGTTTTAGCTTCAAAGACTTGGAAAAAAATATCAACTGCCGGTGTAAGAAATATTGCTTTGGCTGAAATGTCTGGCAGTAGAACAGCTGGTCGTGCATGGGCTCATAATATTGATCTTAATCGTAGAAGCGGTTTAAATCAATATGTTCTTCTCCATGAAATGGCACATAGCGCAGGCAATATGCACCATGATGTACGCTTTCGTATCACTCTTCTTAAACTGGTTTCTCGGTTTATGAGTAGTGAAAATGCAGATTATCTTAAAGCCTGTTTTAAAGAAAAAAAGTTAAAAGTTACTGAGTCATCGAATATCAAATCTCCAGAAGTCTGGAAGAAAAGCTATGATCGGTTAACCGCCGCTCGCAAATTAAAAATGGAAGAATAAAATATGAAAATATGTCAGCCAGCCTTATATGATTATCACGATTTAGAATTTATTTCTAAGTTGGTGGCAAAACGATTGGCTGACAATATTGACGATAGGTCAATTATCGAAGAAGTAAAGAACAAAGTAGGATCAACCTACATGGAATACATAATGAAACAAATTGAGGTACAAAAATGTTCGAACAACCAATTCTTGAAGGCATCTTCCTAGCGTGTCTTCTTATAGCAATGTTAACATAGGAGAAATATAATGACATATGATAAACGTCATGGTGGGCCATACGATAGAGGCAGCGCCGATAGTTATTATAGAAGAGGCTTCAATCCTCATTATTTTGTTGAGGGTACATATAATAGTCCATGTATTAAAATGGAAGATATGACGTCAAAAGAAATTGTAGCTTATACTAAAGGATTTAATGATAATGAAGAAGATGGTTGTTATAAAGAGTATTGATAGTGTGACAAATATGTTACACCTATAATTAAATGCATCTTCGGGTGCATTTTTTTGTTTACATTTGTGCTTGAATAGTATAGACTATATCTAACAAAGGAGAAACTAAATGAAATCTTTCACTTTTCAACCTAACCCAACCTTTCAATTTTCACTTCTTCCTATCTTCACTGATGGATTAGGGATTGACTACACAATCAATCCTGACAATACTGTTACTTTCTCTTCAAATGATGAGGATGCCCTTGAAGAATGCTGGGAACAACTATACGACGATCCCTTTGACCTCATGGCGGTATAATAATATGATTCTCGATACATACAATAAACCCACAAAAATTTCAAACGAAGTTCTTGACTCGGTAGTTTCATATGCAAATGAAATGCTTATTCTTGAAGACCTTGAAGAGCTTCAAATTGTATTTAAAAGTAAAAATGGAGATAATTGTGGTTATTTTGACGGTATTGGCGATGAAGAAGATGGTGTTGCTGCTATCGAAATTAATAGTAAGAAATCAGTCGAAGAAATAATAAAAACAATTTTTCATGAACTTGTCCATGTTCAACAAGTCCTTGAAGAAAAATTCTGTGATATCGAAAAGACTTGGTTTGGTGAAACATATGAAGGGATTGATTATGAAGATCTCCCTTGGGAAATAGATGCATTTGAAAAAGAAGAAATTCTTTGGAATTCTTTTCAAAATATTGAAAATAATCCTTTACAATCGCTCAAAAGTGTGATAGATTAAATCTAACAAAGGAGAATATCATGATTGCTAAAAACCTAGATGATCGGCTGGCAATAATTAAAGCAATTGCTGAAAAGCAAAAAAACGAAAAGGCTCGCAAAGAGCGGTTGGCAACAATTCGTAAAAATACTGCAAAAGTTCGTATCGTTGCTCGTAAAAAGCGTACAGCTGAAGATAAAAAACTAACTGATTTTACTGGTGGTCAAGATAATGTTAATCATTATACTGATGCATCTAAATATGCTAAAACACACTATGGCGAGACACTACACGAAACAACTCGTCATGATACAGATTGGGGAGATTACTAATGATTAATCCATTATGGATCGCATTCACTCTATTTTTCGGTGGGCTTGGTATTTGTCTTATAATACTGGACTCGATTGCAGGATACTTAATGTGCTATGGCGTATTAGTTTGGCTGTTTATAGCAAACAATACAGATCAACTGTTTATCGAAAAAGAAGATGAAGAAGAGGATTAATAGTAATGTATGAATTGTTAGAAGAAACCCTTGCTTTTGGTTTCAGCCTTGCTTTTGGTTTCCTTGTAGGTGTACTTATAGGAATTATGCTAATGCAAGCATCCGCTCTAGTATGGATGTTCTGGGATATGTTTATACGTAAGGATATGTAATGGAAGATCATGTGATGTTAGATAAAGCGATTTCATTTGCAAAACGTGCACATGCTAATCAAATCCGTAAGTACACAGGTGAAGCATATTTTTCACACTGTCTTGCAGTTTCGGATATGATTGAAGAGCATCTTGATGAAAATCCACACTACACTGATCCTCATGGTCCAAGCCCAGTTAATGTTACTGTGGCCATGGCTGTGGCACTTCTTCATGATGTTGTTGAAGATACACCATTTGATCATGTGGACATCAGAGAGCGGTTTTCAGATGAAGTTGCAAAAGGTGTATGGTTTTTAACTAATACCGAATTGTTTGTTGGCAATCGCGCACTTCGAAAAGAACTTGATCGAGACCGCTTAGCAAAAGCACCGGGTTGGGTAAAACTAATCAAGAAGTTTGATATTGAGCACAATCGCAAAAGTATCAAAAAACACGATCCAAAGTTCTATAAAATATTTAAGCAAGAAACTGATGAATTGCTTGAAGCTATGGGTATGCACGATGACGAATACTATAATGGTCCAGCTGATATTCAGTTGGCATTTTAAAGGAGACTACTATGACTAATGATTTTAAATGGAAGGTTCATAAAGATCCAGCAAGACTTGGCCAAGAGTTATGGCAAATTGTAACTGGTAAAACTTTAGTTACTATTTGTCGTAGTGAAGAAGCTGCTATTGAAATGTGTGAAAATTTAAATAATGATCGGTGGTTTTTAGATCGTGGTCAAACACGAAAAGATCGGTGGGGTTAATGGAAGTTCAAACTCACGGTTTTGAAAAGGAGGAAAATGAGCATGATGTTGTGGACAAGGTTTATTTAGATATTAATCCTCGTCCACAGCAATCTGAAGTTGTTCAATCACTTAAAAACCAAGCAGGTGAAGAATGGAAGGCTAGATGCACTGAACATTATGCTTGGAAAGCAGCTGAATATATTATTGAACTTGAAAACGCTTTAGAAAAAGAAAAAGAAATACAAGATCATATGTGGAAATCTATAAGTCGTATTGAACGGCAAAGAGATGAAGCAGACGATACTAATAAATTCTTAAGAAAACTTATTAACAAGTATCATTTAGAAAATGATGCATTTACCGGAAAGGGTAATATCAATGACTGAAGATCGTGATAACTATATGAATATGCTTACATCAGGAGTATGTGAAGTAACCTTTACAAAAGTAAATGGTGATAAGCGAGTTATGACTTGTACTTTGCTAGAAGGTATGATTCCATCTGCTGAAAAAGATGAACCTATTACTCAAAAGAAAGTTCGTGCTGTAAATCCTGAAGTCATTCCATGCTGGGACACGACCGCAAAAGGCTGGCGTTCTTTTCGTGTTGATAGCGTACAAGAATGTAAATATGTTTATCGTCCAAAAGTTTATTCTGTGTAAATCAAAATAATCCTTTACAATTGCTTAAAAGTGTGATAGATTAATAGAGTAGGAAGAATCACTTGTCACTGAAAGGACAAAAAAATGACTATATCTATATGGGGTGATGATAACATCGACGAGTGGTTAGAGCGAGTGGAGGATAACATCGACGAGTGGTTTCGAGGCGAAGTTTGTGAGAATTGTGATGGTTCTGGTGTTGCCGAGATTTCGAAAATGGAATGTGAATTTTGTTTTGGAACTGGTTATGAAGAAGTAGATGGAGCATCAAACGAAAAAACATAAAAAGAGATTTATTGCTTGACATAGAAGTTTTTGGAACGTAGCATAATGGTAATGCCCCTGTTTTTGGTACAGGTGATTGTAGGTTCGAGTCCTACCGTTCCAGCCAAAAACGTGTGTGGATGTGGTGAAATTGGTAGACACGCTAGATTTAGGTTCTAGTGCTTTACGGCGTGAGAGTTCGAGTCTCTCCATCCACACCAAATAAAAAGGAGTATACAATGTCTATGCACATGATTCGAGGCGTGCAAGTGCACGGAAAATCAAAAATCAAAAAGAAGCCTGGATGGAAAGAAAGAGAAGCTGAACATCAAGCTTTTCTTGATCGTATGGGTGTAAAAGGTACTAAACAAGACTATCGCCATGAGCGCCCAAAATTTAAAGTTTCAAGAGATCAATTATCAAATAGTATTGATAATGGTACACTAAAAGAAACGAATAAATATACAGGTAATGAGATTGCTGGTATTGTTGTAACACACAAAAGTAATCTTATGCCAATTCGTAAAGACAATAAACAGGCAGCAGTTGATGCGGCGAGTATGCGTAGATGATTTTAGATAAACATGTTATTAGAATAATTACTAATAATGTAAATATGACGGTGCCATATTATCTTATGGCATCGTATGCTTATTATGAGAAAGACGATCCAATATTGTCTGATGATTTTTATGATAAATTAGCAAAAAATATCCTGAAGCAATGGGACAATATTGAACACTATCATAAACATCTACTAAGCAAGGATGTTTTAGAAGCAGGTAGTTACATTGGAAAATATCCAACTATCATCTCAGAGGCCCTTAAGAGCTTAAGAAAGACTGCTAAGAAATGAATCAAGACGATAGAGACTTTATCATTAATGCAGTGAATCGACTTCTAAAAGTCCCTCACGCAGCTCTTACTAATGCTGAAATTGTAAAATTAAAAGGTTTACTTAGAAAATTATGATTACAGTTGAACATAAATATGATCATAGTATTATTACCATTTTAGATAATAATGGAAAAACCGATGATGTTGAAATTATAGTTGACGAAGAACTCTGTTATATTCGTCAATACACTGATGACGATGATTTTAATATTGTGGTAATATCACCATACATGTTAAAAGAATTAGTAGCGGCGTATGATATGGCTGAAGGCTCATATGTTACTGCAGGTAAATCATAAAAAAAATAAAAAAAATGCATTTAAGGGTTTACAATCGCTCTTATATATGTTATTATAGTCATATGTTAAGGAGATAACTATGCTTGAACTTGGTTTACTTGTAAGTGGGATTATTATTACATCCTATATTATTGGTCGTAGAAGCGCAAAAGAAGAAAACGTTGAAGGCATAATTGATCTTGTAATAACTAAACTATGTCATGATGGCTATATTCATTACGAAGAAATGGATGATGGAGATTATGATTTAATCAAAATAGAGGACTTTAATAATGGTAACTCGTAAGCTTACAAAGAAAGCTAAAGTCAAGCAAACATTTTCCCGACGTAAGTCAACTGGATTTACTGCTGGGCCAATGGGAAACTTTCGTGATTTTAACGACTATTGCCGTACTGATCTTGATAAAAAAGATATTGCATCAAAGATTAAGTCTTATATTAAAACAACTATGCCAAAGGATCAGGCTAAGATTGCTCTTGAAGCACCTGAATGGGCTTTTACTGGTTTACCTTTTGTAGCTGCTACTATTGCTTGGAAAGAAATGGATAAAGAATTTCCAATGTGGTGGAAAGCCGAAGAATGTTTAAATCGCCATATGAAAGAAATTCTTGGCCGTGGAAAGAAAAACATTGCTAGAAAAGCTGACCTTGCTGATGATCCATCACCTCAAAGAAAAACTATACAGGAAATTTTAAAAGAAAAAACATCAGAATTTATTGGCCAAGTTGAACATGTTCTTGATCAATATGATCCTAAAAATCATAAGGAATGCATGAAGTATTCACTCTATGATGAATTAAAAAAAGTTGATGCTGCAAATAATACAGCCAAAGCTGTTTTGGATTACTATACACCTATTCGTAATGAAGCAAAAGAATTAGTTGAAGATAAAACCGAAGATTTGGTTGAAGCATTTTCACATCTTTCTGTTCCAGAACGTAAAAAATATCTTGAATTTCTTAATCAACTTGTAAACGATACTGATAAATTCATGGCATCAAAAAAGGCATTGCGTACTACTCGTAAGCCAAAAGTTAAAACTGCAGATAAGCAAGTCGAAAAACTTAATTATGCAAAAGAGTCAAAAGAATATAAGCTCACTTCAATCCATCCAACTTCTATAATTGGTGCAATGCGTTTATATACCTTTAATGTAAAATACAAAGAGCTAACAGAATATGTATGCCAAAAATCTATTGGTTTTGAAGTAAAGGGTACTACTATTCTAGGCCTTGATGCTGATCTTTCACGTAGTACTAAACTTCGCAAACCGGATGATTTTATAAAAGCGGTTTTGACAAAATCTGCAAATCAAATTAGAAAAGAATGGTCTGAGCTCACGACTAAAACTAAAGATAAAGTAAATGGTCGCATCAATAAGGATACTATCCTTGTTAGAGTTATGGCTAAATAGAAAGGATGATTATGCAAGAAGAAGTTAAGTTCATGAACAGAGCCAAGTTTGGTAAGTTAATTGAAGAGCAAGTCGTTGATAAAAAATTATCATATATGGACGCTGTTATTGAGACATGTGAGATCACTAATATTGATCCACAAGATGTAAAAAAGTTTATATCAAATGTGATTCGAGAAAAAATTGAAGCTGAAGCAATGAGTCTTAATTTTTTACCAAAACAAAATGAATTGCTATTCGAATGATAAGATGGTGGGATTATGTAGTAATATACATATTTGCAGATATACTTTCATATATTGCAATTAATCTTTCTAGTAACCTTATAATCGTAGGGGCAATGTTCTTAAATGCTTATTATTTTTGGGAATGGTATTGTGCTTTAAGGTGTAATCATGAGCAATGAAGAAATAAATGAATTTATTAAAATGTTTAAAGGAGTGCTACCCGATCCAGACAACTATCCAGTAACTTTTGACTACTATTATCAACTATATAAACACACAAAGGAAAACAAGAATGTTTGAACTAATTATGATTTTTGGCCTATTTGCAAATGAAAATGAGGATTTTTTTGCAGTAAGTGATGCCAATAAAGCAGCCGGTCTAAAATGGGAATATGTTGGAACACAACCTGTTCCAGAAGGTCATGTTGCAATTCCATCAGTTAATCCTGACACTGGTAAAGAGACAGTTATTTTTGTCAGAAAATAATATAAATAAAGGTATACTTCATGTCAAAAATGTGGTATAATAATTCAGTTAATACAAAACACAATTCAGCAAATATAAGGAATATAATATGTCTTTTGCAAATCTAAAACGGAACCGTGGTCAAATTGATAAACTTGTAGCAGCAGCAGAATCTGCTGGCGGTTCTACAAACAAATACACAGATGATCGTATTTGGAAACCTACAGTCGATAAACAGAATAATGGTTATGCTGTTCTTCGTTTTCTCCCAGCTACAGAAGGTTCTGAGTTGCCATGGGTTCGTTATTGGGATCATGGCTTTAAAGGCCCAACTGGTAAATGGTACATTGAACGATCACTTACATCTATTGGACAAGATGATCCAGTTGGTGAAGTCAATAGCCGTCTTTGGAATAGTGGTGTTGAGTCTGATAAGACAACCGCTCGTAACCAAAAACGTCGTTTGCATTATGTATCAAACGTTCTTATCGTATCTGATCCGGGTAACCCTGCCAATGAAGGTAAGGTATTTCTCTATCAATATGGTAAGAAAATCTTTGATAAACTAATGGATGCAATGCAGCCAGAATTTGCAGATGAAGAACCAATCAATCCATTTGATTTTTGGACTGGTGCTAACTTCAAACTAAAAATTCGGGATGTTGAAGGTTATCGCAACTACGATAAATCAGAATTTGCTTCTCAAGAAGTACTTTCTGATGATGATGCAAAACTTGAAGGTATTTACAATTCAATGCATGATTTGGCTGAGTATACTGACCCTACTAAGTATAAGTCTTATACAGAGCTAAAAACTAAATTGATGAGTGTGCTTGGAGAATCAGCAGTTGCTGGAGCTCCCACTGTGGCCCAAGAGCGTAGCCTTGGAGAAGAAAAAGTAGCGCCACCTATTAAATCAGCTCCTGAACCTGCAATGAGTGCTGTAGCTAGTTCAGATGATGAAGACGATATCATGTCACATTTTGCTAATTTAGTTAACGATTAAATATAACTATATAACTGAGAAATGCCGGCTTAATTGCCGGCATTTTTTTTTAATTCTTCCATTTAGGTTATTTCAGAAAAAATCGTTCTACCCAACTTAATTCAGTATCAGTTGAACCTTGAGATGCAGCAACATAATTATTTGTGGTATACACTGATCCTTCTTGCACTGTTCTCGACATTTGCTGATCTATTCGTGCTTGTTCTCTTGCTTGGGAGGCTGCCACAGCGGCGGCCAAACGAAGCGCGTCATTAATATCTTGTTCACGTTTGGCTATCACTGGATTTAACTCTTTTGCAAGTCTTCGAGCAAGATCAGGATTAGCTCCTTCTTTTCTAGCTAAGGCCGCTGACATACCATAATCCCGTTCAAGTTTTGCTTTTTCTAAATTTGCTAAAGTCAAAGAACGTGTGCCCATTTTAGTCCCATCCATACTCGCGCCGCTAAGTTCAGCTGGCAAATTCATTGCAACTTCTGTAGCTCGCGCTGCTGCCGCTTCTGCTTCAGGATCTGGTATTAATCCTGCTAGTTTTAATATCCTTTCCCCTTGTGGAATTAGCTTAGCAGCATTTATTAACATTTTCTTAATTGCTTCACCACTTGGAATAATACTTACAATTGAATCTAATAATTCAGATATTGAGTTTGTAAGTGATCCTATTAGATCAAAATCTTTAAGTGGATCAAATTCAGCAATTTTGTTTGGAATAGTTTGAGTGAAGAAACATTTAACTGCTTCAAATTTTTCAGTAATAAATTCCATTGGATCAAAATTAACATATGCTTTTTTCCATTCTTCCATCTTGCCTGGAATTGTTGTAGTAAAGAAGTCTTTAACTGCTTCCCATGCTGGATCAACAAGAGCTGTTAAACTAAATTCTTTTAAATCTTTAGCAACACCTTCAAATCCTAATTTTTTAAGAAGCCACGCCGGAAGAGCAATAAATATAGCATCTATTGCTTCTGTAAATCCTTTAATAATACCAAGTACTCCGCCTTCAATACCTCCTTTTAATTTATCAAGAAATCCTTCTCCTTCAGCTTCGGTAAAACCTTTGTAAAATCCTGTTACAAAATCTATTAAAGTTATGAATACTTGAGTAAGAGGTCTCATTACTGTTCTTAATACAAATTCAAATGGCTTAAGCAAAGGCCTTACAAATGTAAATACACGATTTAAAAATCCTAGTATACCAGTTCCAGCTTCTGCTCCACCTGGTCCTGCACTTAATGTTCCTATTACACTTCTTAATTTCTCGCCTATTTTATCCGCGCCTGCTGGCATTTCAAATTGAATACGTGGAATGTTATCAAAAAATGTACCAACAGATGTTTTAATGTCTGCAATTTTACTTCCCATATCAAATTTTAGATTATCTCCTACAAATGTCTTAGTGCTATCAAAAAATCCGCTAACACCAGTTTTAATGGCTGTAATTCTATTTGTAAAAGCTTCTGGTAATGTTAACTTTTCTGTTACCATTTGTTTAGTGCTATCAAAAAATCCGCTAACACCAGTTTTAATAGACGTAAGTTTTTCAGTAAGAGTTTTAAATCCTTCAGTTCCAGCTCCGGGAAGTAAAAAATTTAATTTAGCTATTATGTCTGTAAAAAAACTTAGGCTTCTAGTTTTAATGTTTGTCATATGTTTAATAAATTCGTCTGATGCGCCAGCCCATGCTTTATCAAATTCTAAATATATGCCGCCAAGAAATAAGTTTACTCTAGTTTTGATAGAACTCATACCAACATTAAAATCATCCATCTTATCTACAAGATCTGTATTAATTTTAGTTGCAATATCATCAAAGAATGTTGTAACATTAGATCTTATTGCTGTTACATCAATTGTTGGTATATTTTTAGTCCATTTACTAAAATCATATGGCTCGCCCGCAAGATCTACAAATCGTATTTTTGGTAAATCTGGCAGTTTGATTTTAAAATTTTTGACACTGTCAGCAAATGTCGACATTGTGGTGCCAATTCCAGTTATGGTATTTTTAAATGTAGTAATAGTTTTTCCAAAAAGACTAAACGTTTTTGGAAGAGCAAGAGCTTTTATTACTGCATCGAGTCCCGTCAAAGATGCTCCAAGAGCAACAAGGGCCGGAATAGCAAATGATCCCATTGGAGGCATTATAAGTGAAGGGCCAGAACTACTTGATGAACTACTTGTAGTTGTTGCACCAGCACCACCACGAACACCTCTTCGTGATGCTTCTCTTTCTGCTTCTAATTGTCTTCCAGTCATTTGAGCAGCTTTTTCATGGAACTTAAGAAGTTTATTAACTGATTTTGTAAGATTATCAATTGCATCAACATTTTCTTCATTGACTACAACTTGATCTTTATTTACATCAATGAGCTGCTGTGTTAACTGTTCTATAGTTGCCATATCTATTCTTTCTATTACATAAGACCGTTTTTACGATCTTTTGCTTTATCGTTTTCTTCTTTTATATGATCAGCAAGAAGCATCACATAAATTTCTCGTTCCCAAGGTATCATGTTTTCCAGTTCACTTAATGAATAATTATGATCTTGCATCATCCTGAAATTACTCTTGTAAAAGTTTATGAGACTTTCATGAGAGAGGCAAACTAAAAAAAATCAGACATTCCTTGTAATTTAATATTATTATGGTGTCCACAATTAACGCAGGTAAAGCTAATATCCTTTACTATTTGTGGCATTTGTTCAGTATAGTTTTTAATCATTTCAAATTGAGTAGTACTTAAAGATTCTATAAATGCATCAACAGATGCTTGGGGTTCGTCTTTTAATATAATTTGATCATCAGCAGTATTCACATATTTAATACATTTACCAATCATCATCATTGTCATATCTGTTGAATTCATTTTTTCTATATTAGATTTATATAAATCAGCATATGCTGGCCATTGCATTTCTAAACTAATATCATCAGTAAGAACAATTGTGTTACTTATATCAGGCATCGCTGGTGCAATATCTGACAAATCAACTTTAATTTCATTTGCTGTCTCACATTCAGTACATTTTAAACTAAGTTTACTTGTTTCACCAACAGATTTAGATCTAATTGTAACAAACATATATTCAATATCAAAAATTGCTAATGAATCCCAAACAACAGAATTTTTGGGATCATATACACATGCTTTAATAGTATCAATAATGGCTGAAAACATTTCGTTTGTATCTTCAGATTCCATTGCAATCATTAAAACTTTTTCTTCTCTAACCAAGTATGGTCTAAACTTAAGTGTTTGATTAGTAGATGGAATTGTCATTTCATATTTTGGTGTATCATTTAAAATTGGTAGTGCCATTATATTACCTCATGGTTTAAAAATTATAAAAAAATTATGCTAAATAAATGTACTAGTACTTAATCCTGTTGCATCATCTCTTTCTCGATATAATCGTGCATTTGCCTGTCCTTGAACAAATTCATCTAATCCATTTTCAAAGTCTAGATCAGCTTTTGATGCGGTTGGTTTATATCCTACTGCTAAAGTTTGGTACCTAGTATAAGCTAAAGTTATTGTGGTATCAACAATACCATTATTCTCATTTGAAAACTCTTGAGCATTTAAAGTTGTAGGAAATGCATCTATTAAAAGAACACCATATGTTGCTTTGCCAGTTGTATCCATTGCAAATATTCTTACATCTTTTGCATATCCTGGTCGACCAGGTGTTCCATATTTAAAATTCAATTCTTGAGTATCTTGATTTACTTGAGTGTCTTGCCAAGTTTGAAAATATTTTCTTATAGGCCAAGAGTTTGGTTCGTAAAAAGAAAGTATAACATCTGATTGAGCGTATCCATATGTTATTTTTTCTTGTTTCATACCAATCAGTCTTTCAGACGTCAACATTTGATTTATAGGTAGACTACATGATCTACACAGCCAAGTTAAATTTGGTCTATTGGGTAGATCATTTGCGTGTTTGCTTTCTCTACCTTTAAATGTTTTATTATCATTTCCAATTGTATTACCGGCAGGCAAAGATACTAAAAATTTATTTGGTCTTGCTAAACCATCTTTCAAAGCACCCTTCATTGCATCAATATTAAAAATTGATTTATTACCCATTTAGTATACTCCTTGAATTTCTATATACTTCACGACCAGATGCTTTTTGCCAAGAAGCTGTCGGTAGAAAAGTTGCAATTTCCCACTCCGGAGCATGTACAGTTGCTAATCTACTTCTTAAATGTTTTTTAAGATAGTGTTTAATAGTTGGTTTGTAATATTGCATATTACTTGCAGCTTTTACTGTTCGATATGTAACATTGAAATCATCTTCTTTTGCATTTTCCATTAAAGCATCAAGAAACTTAGCTCTTAATAGTGGAGGTAAGTAATGTAAATTCATACCAAGAAACCCACCCTTTGCTTTGCCAATAATAATAACAAGAGGAAAACTATCATAGAAAGGTAAGGTATCTTTATGCTTTGGATCATAAAAGAACATGCACATTTTACCAATATCAGTGTTATTGTTAAGAGTCAATTCATCTTCTTGCATCAATTGACCACGTTTAATTCTACGATATTCTCTTCCACGCATGGTGTTTATCTTACGGCGAAACCATTCACGCGACTCCTTAGTGCGAGGAGTAATTCCAGCACGAAAAGCTTCGAGTTCTAGTGTTTTAAATATCTCTGTCATGAATCTATTTATACTTTTTTCTTAGGTTTCTTCATTGCCGGCAGGGGTTTTAAACTTTTGCCCTTTGGCCTTATTCCCATTTTATCAAGAGTATTTTCAGTCCATATTTGAAATTCCCAATTGCGATCATCTGCATAATTTTTTGCGGCTTTCCATTTATTCATATTCTTTACATAAGTCAATCCTTCGGTAATATAACGTTTTGTTTTTTTACCTGGATTTTTCGGTGGTCGTGTTTCTTTATCTGGTTTGATTTCAACCAATATAGTTTTTTTATTCTTAAATGTAATTTTAAGATCAACAAAATATCTATGATATTTTTTATCAACTTCATACAAATATGGTACTACAACTTCTTCGCTTGACCATGATATAACATCACTTTGCTCATCACACCATTTAAAACAATGACGCTCCCACATTGATCTATACACTATATTGGTATAATCTCCTTTATATTTTTTTGGATTCTTTGGTTTAAATTTGCCTGAGTATGTTTTCATAGTTTCCTATATAAATATAATTAAGATAATTTAGACTTATTTATAGGAAATTCTAATATGGTATTTGCAACAGATCCGGCTACTCACTTAAGAGGCGACAAAATTAGAGCTGCGAGAGTTGCAAGAACGGGCCTTGATTATGAAATGCAAACCCCACCTCACACACCACCAAGATTAAAATTTCCTCTTCATAACGAAGATGAATATCCAGCATATATTTTATTTCAACCAGTAATTACGACACCACCAAATTTAGGAGGCGGCGCTTCAGGTGCAATTGGAGAAATGATAAAATTTATAAGTGATACGACTTATACAGCTGCTACTGGTAATGCCGTTGTCGATGGCGATGCCATAGGCGAGGATGGCATGTCTGCTGTAGAACGAGAGGCCGGGGCTGGCGCAGAATTTAAGGCTCAATCTATACTTACAAATGAAAATAAAACAAATTCTAGATCAAGTTGTAAAATGTATATGCCTTCTAGTATTGTTTTTCAAGATGGTGTTAGTTATTCAACTGCTGATATTGGTTTAGCTGGCGGCGCAGCAGCTGCAGGAATGGCTAGGGGTGAAGGAATGATAGAATCTTTAGCATCTGGTGGGTTTCAATCATTAGGAAATCTTTATGATGCATTAAAAGGTTCAGTCAGTCAAGATGCTGCAAGACTTGGTGCTACACGACTTGCAGGTATGGCTGGTAAAAATGGAGTAATAGATGGAGCAGTACGAGGAACATTAAGAACTTCGCCTGTGGCTAATATGACTATGCTATTTGATAAACCTCAACTAAGAACATTTTCTTTTAGCTTTAAAATGCAACCTGTATCTGAAAGAGAAGCAGAAATGGTATCAAAAATTGTTAAATTTTTTAGAACTGAATTATATCCAGATGCATTTAATACAGACACACTTGGTGGAATTAGTGTTCCATTTGGTTATAGATTTCCAAATGAAATTAAAATTAGTTTACATTATGGAAAGGGTGATAATAGTGGAAAAAACTTTATAAAATTTAAACCATGTTATTTAACTAATTTTCAAGCTACATTTAATGCTCCTTCTGCGGCTTTTTTCAAAGGTGGTCATTTTCAAGAAACCACTATATCCATGACCTTAAGAGAAAATGAATTGTTGAATAAAAAAGATATACAGGACGGATTCTAATATGGGATACTTTGCAGGTTTTGATAATGTAAGATATAAATTTGGTGAAGAAGATAACGCATTTTCTATCTTTCAAAACATATCTTCTTATGCTGATATAGTAGATAAGTTTAAAGATTCGTTTCAACATTACTTAAATTATGAAATTTTAGAAGGAGATAGACCAGACGTACTATCTGCAAAAATGTATGGCGATCAGAAATATTATTGGACATTCTATTTAATGAACGATCATCTTCGAAGACAGGGCTGGCCATTAACTTATAGAAACATAAAATCTCAATTAGATCAATCTTATCCTAACACAGTGCTTAATTTTCGTACAGATGATAATGGTGTTCCACATATTGGGAATCCAACTAGTACCTCAAACTTAATTAATATATTTAAAGTAGGATCTTTAGTAGAGGGTACACAATCCGCCGCAAGAGGCACGGTTATTAGAAAAAAATTAGATCTTGGTCAAATAATTATTAGTGGGTCTGTTGGTTCTTGGATACCAGGTGAAACAGTTAAATTTGATAGAATAATTGCTAATCCTTTAGCATTACTAGATCCAGGTGCAATTATACCTTATCCAGATATTACTTTATTTGAGAATGCTCGATTACATTCAGCATCTCTTGAAATAAATGCTTCACATCATCATGAAGATGCAGATGGTAATTGGGTTGACATTAATCCACTATCTGAAAATCAAAGTGCATTTATAACAGAAGTTACTTACTCTCAGCATCTTCAAAATGAAAATAATAAATTAAGAAAAATTAAAGTATTAAAGCCAAGCGTAATAAGAACTGTTCATCGGGCTTTCATCGAAAACATAGGTAGGTAATTTTTTTAATGGCTGAAGTTAGTAAGTATTCAAATCCTTATGAATTTGTAATTCAATCAGTGATTATAACAGCTCACCGTTGGACCTTTGCGCCTGAAGGTTATGATATTAAGAATGTAATAAATGAAATAAGCTTTTTTGAATCAATAGAAAAACCTTTTTTGACTGCTAATTTAGCATTTTTAGACAATGAAAATTTAGGAGATAAATTTCCTTTCTTTGGAACAGAAAGAGTTTCAATAACACTTATTTCAGGTGAAGAACTTGAAGACAGTAAAATAAACACTATCACTAAACATTTTATTGTAAATAAAGTAACTAATTCTGGAAAAAGTAATGATAACAATGAAATTGTATTATTGCATTTAATAGAAGAAAGAGCTTTCCAATCTAATTTAATGGCAATCAATAAAGTATTTAAAGCGGTTGAAAGCCGCGGCGGATTAAACGATGGCGGGTTTGTAAGTAACCCAGTTGAAATAATGCAAAGCTTATTAAATGAATTAAATGGATATACATTTAGTGGTTCAGATTATTATTTAAATAACGAATTATTATCTAATAAAGATATTGAACCACTAATAGATGGAACTTTAAAAATATTGATACCAAATATTGGCCCTTTAGATGCTTTGACGTGGTTATGCGATAGGTGTATAACTGGCAATGGCTATCCATTTTATATCTTTGCCAGTATGGGTGATGATAGAATTAGATTTTTAGATTTAGAAACAATGCTTAAATTACCAACAGTAAATAATCCTGGAAGTGGATTATTACCATACACTTATTCTGAATCGATTGCAGCTAAAGCTCATACATTAAAACCAATAGAAAAACTTTTTATTATAAAAAGTTATTCAATGAAAAACTCTGAAAGCCAGAATACATATAATAATATTGGTTTAGGCCCTTCAACATATAATTTTATCGATACGTATCGTGGAACAATACATGTACGAAAACATAATCCTGGAGAAACATTTGCCCGAGCAAAAATGTTAGGAATTATGCCTGAAGATGATGTGCCAGTTTATGATGATAAAGCAATGTTTGGTGGTAAAAATATAAGTCAATATAACGCATCAACAATAACTAACATTACTACAACTTGCTCACAAAGTGGAGTTCCAAATGGTTCGCCTGATCTTATTAGAGGGTATAACGAATATCATACAGGTGATTTGCATAACTTAAAAGTAACAGCCCGTGGATTAAGAGGGTATTTGCATAAATCAAGTTTAACTATCGAAGTACCGGGTAAAAACTTTTTAGCAAAAGATGCAAATATGACTATAAGTAATAGAATAAGCGTAGAAATTAAAAAGAATGCAATGCATGATAACATTGAAAATAGTCAAGAATTAGATATAAAAAAGTCGGGCAATTATTTAATATATACAGCTAAACACACATTTAGTCCTGCAGGTAGCGGTGCTTTTTCTACCACTTTAGGATTATGTAAATTATCACATCAGAAAAGATAAAGGCTTATAAATGAAAAGTATATCTAATGAATATTGGGGTGATAATCCAAGATTTTTTATAGGAAAAGTCAGAAGAAATGACGATCCAAAAGGCATGGGAAGAGTGCAAGTTAGAATATTTGGCATTCATGATAATCTTGAAATAGAAGATAATGATCTTCCTTGGGCGCAATGTTTAATTCCTACAACTTCTCCAGGAATTTCGGGCCAAGGAGAGAATTCAGTATTGGCAAAAGGTGCAATGGTTCATGGCATGTTTTTAGATGGAGAATTATCTCAAATACCACTAATTTTTGGAAGCTATGTTACTATACAAGAACCTTCTTATATACAAGCCTCTGATCCCACTCTTTTATCACCATTAGTAGATGCGGGTGGTGTTACATCTTCAAGAACAAATAGTGTATATTCAGCAGGAGAAGCTCAAACAGTTCAGCCAAACGCTGAAGAAATTGAAGCAATTGCAAAGGCAATGCCAGGTAATGGTGTAGAAGAAAAAATATTTACTTCACTTAGTAACTTTATGGAACCGGCGCAAGTTTGTGGATTTATGGGAAATATAAGAGCTGAATCTGGGCCTGGACGAGGTAAAGATTTTAATGGAATCTATACAGTAACTAGAGTAAGTAAAAGGCAGCAATATCAAAGCATATATGAAGGCCAAAATGTATCTTTTAAAAGCGGGCCATGGAGTGAAATAGTTAATCCAGATGATGTTGGTTTGCCAGCTTTTGGTTTATGTCAATGGAGAGGTCAGCGTTGGGAAAATTTAATAAAATTTTCAGAAAATGTTGGATTACCATGGCAAAGTTTAGATGCTCAATGCAGATTTATTTGGCACGAATGCACAGATTCTGGGCCTGATAATGAAAAGAAAGCATGGGGATATGTTAATGCATGTGGAGCTGATGTTCCAAACGCTACTTATAGTGTATGTAGATATTATGAAAGACCATCTAACAAATTTGTAAGGTATGGTGGTGAGTTTGGGGCGTGTCCTTACACATCACAAGGAACTAGTCAAAATTCTGCTGGTAGAAGATATTGGTCACCAACTTTAAGAACTCGAATTACACATGCTTTAGTGTATCATCGTAAATTTGTTAGTGGTACATAGGAGATAAGTTATGGATATTAGAGGATTAAACGATAAATTAAATAATGTACGAGGTACATTAGACTTCCAAAACTTGACTTCTAAAATAGATAAAGTTAGTAATCAAGTAAAAGCTTTAAATGAAACTAAATTAGCTTTAAATAAAGTTGGTAATTCTATCAATGGTATTAAATCACTTACTGAATCTTTGCCAGTAGCAAAAGAAAGCATAGCAAATTTAGTAGCGGTAGCACCTATTGCAACTTTAACTAATGAAATGCCAGGGCTTGAAGATAAAATGAATAAGGCTTTAACTACTGCAGAAGAAGAAATTGTTCAACAAATGAGTGCTCGACCATGGACAAATCCTGATACTGGAGAAGTGTTTACACCAAAAACTGCAGTTGCAACACTTAGATCTGGAATAAAAAAAGCTAATAAACTAGTTGGAACACCACAATCAATTCAATCGGCTATTAATAAAGTTACAGGCGAACTTCCTGATTTTAATAAAATTATGAAAGGAATTGTTCCAGCAGAATTATCAGATTTTGCAAAAGATGGTTTAGCAAAAGTTGCTGCATTAGAGTCTGCTGCTAATGCTCTTGAAACAAATCTAACTGGTGCATTAAACAATATAACTGCTCTTCCTAATCAGCTAAAAAAATTAACTAATGGCTTAGGTGGTTTACAAAACGCATTGAATGTAGATTTAGATATATCAATTAAAGATGTAGATAATATTTTAAATACCGTAACAAATGTTGATGCTGAAATTAACAACGCATTAGGATTAATTCAAAATGCTAAATTATCGGCAGATGATCATTTAACAAGAGGAATAAAAGATCTTGCCGGCGCGGTTTTAGATGTTGATCAAACTTTACAAGCCGTAAAAAATTTAAAAAATGAAAAATTTACATCAGTAATTAATGACATTAATTCGGCCGCAATATTACAAAGCGCTAAATTAGGAAAAATTGTTCCATACTTAGATCCAGACACGGGTAAAATAACAACATTTGGTGCAGAGATTGTTCCATACTTAGATCCAGACACGGGTAAAATAACAATACCAGGTATACCAGCCGGACAGGCTCGAGCTATTATTGAAAATCAAATAGGTAAACTTACTACTGATATTGAAAAAAAGGTTAATAGTCTTACAACAGATCTTTCTACCAATATTGTGCCAGATGATGCAGATAGTCCTCCTCTTGCATCTGAAAGAATTGAAATAGGTCAAGCTGCATCTAATTGGTCAGGTGCACAAACGGTAATTTCTGAAAGTAAAAGAAAAGTTAAAAATCCAGGTGAGTACGCATTTACTCGAGTTAATTCACCTGAAGAATTAGTTGCAGAATTTAATAGTGTTAAAAGAGAAATTACAGAACTCGTATTGCATTGGAGTGAACATTTTTTAGATCAATCTCATGCAGGTGCTGAAGAAGTACATGAAAGAGCTATAACGCTGAATCAAGATGGCATTGGTTATCATTACGTTGTAAAGAAAAATGGACAAATAGAAAGAGGCAGACCAGTTTATATTGAAGGTCGTCATACTGATAATCATGACAAATATAGTATTGGTGTAGTCTTTATAGGTGGATTGAATTCTTATTCAACTGAAAAGAAAGAATATTGGAAATATGGTAAAGAATCTTTAACGACAGCTCAAATGAAAACTCTTGATATAATAGTAAAATCGTATTATGCAATATGGCCGGGATGTAGTGTTTTTGGACATAATGATATTGAACATTGGGCTCAAGATCCTGGATTTGATGTTGGAGGATATTTAAAAAATAGATTTAAAACTACTAATCAAACAGATCCGGAATTAGAAAATGTAGACCAAGATGCATTAGTTGCAGAGCAAGTTATGTTATCTGATGCTATTACAGAAAATAATGCTCCATTTGTTACGCCCTCTCCAGCTCCAGCTATAATTCCTCCTGTACCAGATAAAGAGCAAGTAAAAACTGCAGCACCATTACCTGGAGCTATACCTATTTTAGCTCATGGATATGATGAAATTGTACAACTTCTTAATAATGATATGTTAAAAGAAGGTGATATAGTAAAACCAAAAGAATTAATTACAGATGAAGTTGTAAATGTTGTGTTAGATAGAGAAAAACAAGCTGAATTTATAGCTGAAGGAAAATCTATAATTGAAGCTACTCGAGGAGCACTTGGTATAAAAAATATGTTAGGGATTCCTATTAATAGCCTTAAATCGTATAAAGAAAGTGTAGGCAAAAAATGAGTTTAAATAATAAAGAACTTGAAAATGTAGCTGCACAAAATAGAAGAGCTCTTCTACTAGGAACTGTTCGAGGAACTGGTTTTGAAGATGCATCAGGTGAAAATCCAACAGCTGATTATTTCTTTGAACAGGGTACTGAAAAAAGTACACGCGGTGTTTCGATTCATAATTTAGAAACTGATGTAAGTACTGTAATTGGTCGTGAAGATATATCATTGACACATTCAACGCCATCTGACGCTGCGCAGGTTTCGATTAAAACAACACCAAAAGGCCATGTAGCATTATATGACGATACTATCGGCAGTGAAAGGATTCTACTTAAGCATATGTCAGGTGCTGGGGTTGAAATGAAACCAGATGGATCTATTATTGTTAATGCAAGAGGCAATAGAGTAGATCTAGTAACTGGAAATCATCATCTATTTACAGAAGGAAATGGCAATCTTACTTATTCAGGTGATTTGACTATGAATATTGGTGGAGATTTTAATCTTGATGTTGGTGGTAATTATAATTTAAAAGTTGGAGGTCATTGGATTGTAAATGTCTTCGGGTCTTATACTAAACGAATTATTGGTATGATGGCTGAAACTATTCAAAAAGTAAAAAGCACTACAGTATTAAAAGATGTTACAAATACATTTCTTGGAAAACTAAGCACTTCAGTAAAAGAAGATTATGAATTTATTGTAAGAGGTGAATCAGATTATAACCACAAAGGATCTACAACTCTTACATCACAAACCGAAATTAGTTTAACATCACCTAATATTAATATTGTTGCTCAGGATTTAACTGCTACAGGTAATACCGGAACTATTGGTGGTGAGAATATCGTAATGTATAACTATAATATGTACACTGGCCACTCAATAAACGCACTTGATACTGTTACTACAAAAAGTATGTACGCAACTGATACATTAGATACTCAAACCATTAATTCAACTCGAGTAAATTCAACATCTATGCACGCAACAACATTTCATGGCGACTTAACTGGAATGGCCGATCAAGCAATTTCTGCTGATACTGCAAATGTAGGGCCAACAAATGGCGTTGCAGCTGGATTTACAAATGTTAATACTACGGCTGATGCTGTAGATGCGACTGCAGCAAATACTACAAAGGGTCCAAAGAAATGGCCAACTGATGCCGCAAGTGATTATGGTCCAAGTGGATTAGATAATTTAAAACCATTGCCAACTGAAACTACTACATCATTATTTTTAGATAAATCTGCTTATATGGTACAATCAGTTTTTGTAGATGACGATGATGGCATATACAATTATATGGATAAAACAGTTACAACTGCTGGAGTTACTGATAAACCACTTACCACAGCTGAAATAAGAATTAAATTACGGAACCCAGCAAATAAATCTAACTTAGCATTTGTAAATGAGTGTATTGCAAATGATACATTATCTTCTTCTTATACAGAAAAAGTCCCGCCACATGTCAATAGAATATTAGGAAAGAAAACTCAATCACGAATGGGTTCTAATACTATTGGAGCTGCTGATCCAGGAGCTAAAACTATTAGATATAAACCAACAGACACATCTAAAAAGCAAATTAAATTTATTGTTCCTGAAGCACAATATAATCCAAATAATATAAAAGACATTAAAATGGGTACTCTTCTTTCACCTGGAATACCAGTAGCTAAATTCTTTCCGAACTCTGAAACAATGAATGATATGAGTCAAGTTGAAAGACACAGAATGGCAAGAAATTTAGTTGCAACTGTTAAATTATTAAAATTAGTAAAAGTACCAAAGTTTATGGAAGGCTTTAACATAAAAATAGTTGAAGGGGTACAAAAATTAGGAACAACAGATGTTTCTGCACCAAGTGATTCTATAACAAAACTATCTGCAACAGGAAGAGTAGTTGGTTTTGAAGTACGTAACTCAAGAAGTGGAGATCTATCTCCAGGCGTTACATTTGATTTAGCAGCATACTTAAAAGATAATGCTGAATATGATAAATTAATAATGTCTTATGATACTTATGAAATTGATGAATTATCTTCTGGTGAAAAAATATTGTACGCTAGTATTATTGTAGTAATGCCAGAAATACCTCAAAATTATAATGTTACTTTTAAGCAAGAAATAGAAACTCACTTTAATAACGAAGTTCAATCAACTAAAGACTTAATTGAAATCTCTTTAAGTGAAACAGGATCAGTTGAACTTGAAGAACCAACAACGCCGGCAATTACTGCTGAAGGGTTAAAGAAAATTAAAACAAAAAATGGCTTTTACACATTTGTTTCTGGTGCTGTATGGAATAACTTTCAAGCATTTATTAATAAACTTGAAGGACCAGATTATAATTATGAAATCAAAACTCTTGATGGATATGCGACCACTACTCAAAAATATTCAAATCTTCCAGATGAATTTACTGGTGAAGATTTATGGACATCAAACGCATCTGGATTAGGAATAAACATAAATATTTCTCAGAATTTAAAAGGTACTACATTAGTTCATGATTTCCCTAGTGCAATATCGCAAATTGCTCGAGAGCATGGTCTTGGCTGGGGAGGTGATTTTTCTGTGTATAAGGATGCTAGTTTGTTTTCTATGAGAGATGAAGAAGGTGGATCATTACCAGCACCGAGGACAAATAAAGTTTATCAAACTGCCGAAACAAAAGCTGAAGCAGCAAAACCGGTTGAAGAGAAAAAACAGGTACAAGAACCTAAACCGAAAAAAGCTAAAATAGAAACAGAATTACCATCTGGTACGTATGGCAGTAGAGAAGAATTATTGGCAGCAGCAAAAGCTGGTAAACATGCTCCAGGAAGTACTCTTACATATCATGATGTTGAAGGTGAAAAAGAATGGTTTGATAGATATGGATCCAATGGCTATGGATTTGGTCCTTCAGAATATAAAGTGTATATAAGTAGAGCCATCCCATCTAAACATCTGTATATAGCTATTGAAGAAGGCGCAGAGGACTTTATTCTAGGCGCATCTCGCACCGGCGGAGGCCTTAATTGGAGTTTAAAATAACAAATAAATGTATAAATAGAATAAACAATAGAAGATAAACAAAATGGTAACAAGAGCTTTTGCAACAGAAGATGGCATTTTATCTACTCCGAGTATTATTACTTCGGGAACGCGGACGAGCAAGGATATTAATTTATCATTTAATAAAAAAACTAATGGTGATGTTTTTAAAAAAGAAGATGCTGCAGCAGTTAAACAGGCCATAAAGAATTTATTAATGACTAATAAATTTGAAAAACCGTTTTCACATAATTTTGGTGCTGATTTATCAGGTTTATTATTTGAATTAAATGATGATTTAATAGAAGATGATGTAAATGAAGAAATTGCAATGGCAATAAAAAATTGGGAACCAAGAGCTAGGCTTATAAATGTTCAATCAGTAATTCAACCAGACTTAAACAATATTTTTTGTAGAATAGAGTTTCAAGTAATTTCAACAGGCTCAATAGAAGTCATTGAAACATCAGTAGCGAGGCTAAGATAAATGGCAACTAATATTACATCAACGCAGCTTGACTTTGAAAATATTAAGTCTTCATTAAAAACTTTTTTCAAAGCAAAATCTGAGTTTGCAGATTATGATTTTGAAGCATCGGGTTTAAATAATATTTTAGATGTATTAGCATATAATACACACTATAATGGACTTATAGCTAATTTTGCATTAAACGAATCATTTCTTGATACAGCACAATTAAGACCTTCGGTAGTATCACACGCAGAAATGCTTGGTTTAGATGTTGCATCAAAAACATCTTCAAAAGTTACATTAAGAGTAAGTATCAATACTGGTTTAGTTGTAGGAAGACCTACTTCAATTCTTCTTCCTTCTGGTTTTACTTTTAATACAAATATTGATGGCAATACATATCAATTTCATACTAGACAAAAATATACTGGTATAGAAGCAAATGGCGTATATACATTTACAACAGATACTGGTGTTCAAGAAATTATGGCATATGAAGGTAAAGTAACTACAAAAACTTTTTATGTTGGTGAAACATCTGATAGACAAGTTTATATAATACCAGATCCAAATATGGATATTAAAACTGCAGTTGTAGATGTATATAATTCTACAACATCAGAAGATTACGACACTTATACTGAATTAAGTAGAGCAGTAACAGTAGATTCTACTTCAGCTTATTACACATTAAGAGAAATGCCTAATGGATATTATGAGTTAAATTTTGGTGATGGTGTATCATTTGGTAGAGCTCCAGTTGCTGGTAATAAAATTATTATTAATTATCTTAGCACAGCAGGATCTGTTGGCAATGGTGGAGTTACATTTACAGCTAATGATACCATTGGTGTACTTGGTCAAAGTTACCCCGTAAATGTTATTGGAATTACAAAATCTATTAGTGGTTCAGAATTACAGTCTATTGATACTATTAAGCAGTTAGCTCCAGCAGCATTTGCTACTCAACAAAGATTAGTTACAGCTCTTGATTATGAATCTATGATCAAAGCTAATTTTCCACAAATAGAAGCAGTAGCTTGTTGGGGTAGTCAAGATAATATTCCAGTTGATTATGGATGTGTTTATATTAGCACTCAATTTGCTAATACTACTACTGTAGCAGAACAAACAGATATTAAAGCAAATATAGTTAATACATATGCAAACAATCTTGGAATTATGGCTATTGGAACAAAATTTGTAGATCCAGTAGTTTTAAATTTTGAACTAGATACAAGAGTTCAATGGGATCCTAATCTTACTGGTCTAAAATCTGGTAATATTGAAGGTAGAGTAAAAGAACTTATTACTACTCATTTTAATACAGTATTAAAAGGATTTGGTAAAACCTTCAGAAGATCAACATTACTAACTCAGATTGATGCATATGATCAATCAATTCTTTCTTCAAGCATGAATGTTAGACTTCAAATTGAATTTAAACCGACATTAAATTTACAAGATACTTATAGTATATATTTTCCAATAAGATTAGAACAACCTGGTTTAGATGCTTATAGTATTACATCTACATCTTTTACATATGGTGAAAATAATACTATTGCAAGAATGAGAAATAAATTAAATACTACAATACTTCAAATTATTGATGCAAATAGTTCAGTGTTAGTTGATAATATTGGATCTTACTTTCCACAAAGTGGATTAGTTCAATTAAATGGATTTGAACCAAGAGCAATTATTGATGGTTCAACAAGCATTAAAATTTCAGCTACTCCTCAAGATCAAACATCGGTTAAACCTCTTAGAAATTATATTTTAAAAGTTGCTGAAACAAATTTAGTTGTTGGTGTTAATATTGATTACCAAAATACAAATATAGTATTAAATAGTTCAAGCGGTAGATCTGTGGTAGGTACATCATCAACTGGTAGTTCCAGTGTATCATCTAATGGCTCTGGCGGAGGCGGGTATTAATAATGTCAAATGGCCGCGAAAGAACATTAAAAGATTTTAATAGACTTCCATTAGAATTACATAGGAGTTCTGTAAAAGAAATCTTACCAGAATATTTTATTAAAGAATATCCAAATATTATTTTATTTTTAGAATATTATTATGACTTTATGGATGCTGAAGGATTTGGTAGTTTAATAAAAGATATTTACACTTGTAGAGATATTGAAGATAATTCTTTACAACAATTAGATTTATTATTAAATGAATTTGCTTTAGGTGTAGGCATTAAAAAATTCCCAGTTAAGCCAAGAGAAATTATTCGTAATTTTGCAAAATTTTATCGAGTAAAAGGTTCTAAATATTCATCTGAAGGATTTTTTAGAGCTTTCTTTTTAACCGATGCCGAAATACATTATCCAAAAAATGATTTGTTTTATCTTAATGATAGTAGTTCTGAAATTGGTGTGGACCAACAAAAAGTTATACAGGATGGCGGAATATATCAGTTATTATCACACCTTATTAGAACAGATAGAGGTATGCCAGAGTGGGAAGAGTTATATAAGAAATTTGTACATCCCGCAGGTTTTCATTTAGCGGCTGAAATAGTAATTCAAGAGCCGGCAATTAATGCTGCAATCTCAGCTGCACCCGTACCATTTGCAGATACTTTTCCATTTTCTGTAATTAGTAATGCAAATTTATCAGATAATTTTATATATGATTCACTTGGAACAAGACCAGTTGAAGATACTTTACAGTTAGTTGATATTACTGCTCTTGTATCAGAAGTATATAATGGAATTTCTTATAACTATCGATTACATGTTAGACCATTAAGCGAAAATATTTATTTAAATAGAACTATAGCTGAATTAAATGCAGCATATCCTACTACATATGCTTGGGCAGCACAAACACGACAAAGTTGGAATACAACAACTGATAGTGCTACTTTAATTAGAGTTGATAGTAATCCATCGCTTCATCTTGGAAACGGTATCGATTCTTATGGTTACTATGGAACATATCCATCATTCTATGTTGGCACTGGAGATAATCCAAGCTATATGAAAACTCCGTATCCATCTATTATTACTACATCGCTTGCATATGCTGAACTTGGTGCATCTCACTTTGCTGCAGATTCTGATATGACACAAGCTTATCCACTTTATGATTCAGATTTAAGACCATAAAGGCAAAAAACTATATAAATATAACCAACAACAGAATTAATATTTTTAGTATTACAATTTGAACATATTAAGATAGGAAATAAACTATGGTAGCTATCGTCACTGATGATTTAAAACACAATATTTTAAAAGAGTTATTAGCTGATTATAATTCAGCTGGTAATGAGTATTATATTGGAATTGGCAGATCTGAACAATGGGATAGTAATGATGCCGCTACCACCCCATTAAACTCAAAATTTGATGCAATTGATTTTAAAGAAAAACTTCAATCTGTTAAAAAAGTAGAAGCAGCCAGTTTTATTGTACCAAGACAAGATTGGGTATATGGAACAATTTATCCACAATGGGATGACCGACGAGCAGGAAGTTTAAGTGTTGGTAAAAGATATTATGTTTTAACAGATAATTTTGGAGTATATATTTGTTTAAGAACGGGTGTAAATAAACAAGGAGTCCCACAACCATCTCTTGTTAAACCTAGTGGCAATGAAAATGTTGCGCCGTTTTCTACATCTGATGGTTATGTATGGAAATTTCTTTATACAATCAGTGCTTTGAAAGCAAATTTCTTTTTATCTTCTCAATATATGCCTGTTCATATTCAAGAAACTGCACCTGATTCTAATTCTACTGGTATTGAAATTAAACAATATGAAATTCAGCAAAATGCTGTACCAGGTAGAATCACTTCATTTGTAATGACAAACGGTGGTAGTGGATATGGCACTGCCGGCGCAATTCCTAATCTTGTTATTAGAGGTAACGGTACATTAACATTTGGTGATTCCGCCGCAAACTTTTTAAAACCTATTATTGACTCAGATAATGGAACAATTACAGCAATTCAAACTAAATCAGCTGGCTCTACTTTAAATTATTTAGATAGTTATGATTATGCTGAACTTATTATTTTACCAGATGGATCTGGTGGAGATAGTGCACGAGCAAGGCCAGTTGTAGGTCCAACTCCAGGATTTGGATTTGACGCTAGAAAAGATTTAAAAGCTGATGCAGTAATGTTTAGATCTAAAATTTTAGATGCTGATGATGATTTTATTTTATCTCAGGATTTTAGACAAGTTGGTCTTATTAAAAATCCACTTCAACCTGATTCTACAGGTCTCTTTACAGAGCTTACTGGCATAGCTACAAGAAATATGAAATTATCTTCTTATACTATTGCATTTAGTAAAGATCGTAAAATTAAAGGTGTAAGCTCAAGTGCACAAGCATATATAGATAACGTAGATTCAAGTGTTTCAGGTGGAACAAGAATTCACTATCATCAATCTCCTGATACAGGATTTAAATTATTTAATGTAGGTGAAACTATTCAAGAAGTAGATGGAAATGGTGAAGGTGTAATGGAATCATTTGATAATAACGCTGAAGTTGATAGATTAACTGGAGATGTATTATATCTAGATAATAGAGCATCAGTTCAACGAACTGCAAACCAATCCGAAGACATTAAAGTCATCATCCAACTATAAAAGTAGAGTAATAATATGACAGTAACTTTTTCAGAAAACTTAATGAATGCTACCTATAAGGATGATTTTTCCGATAGTGACGGGTTTAAAAGAATTCTTTTTAATCCTCGGCGAGCTCTACAGGCCAGAGAACTAACTCAGTCTCAAACTATTATTCAAAAAGATCTGGAGCGGTTTGGTAGAAATATCTTTAAAGAAGGAGCAATGGTTAATCCAGGCGGTATTAGTATTAATGCTAATATTGAATTTGTTAAATTACAACCTAGTGTTTTACAAGCTCCTGCAACTGAATGGCCGGCAAATACATTAGCTGTACCAGGTGCCATATTTAATGGATTAACATCTGGCATTAGCGCTGAGATTATTTCTGCTGAAAACGGCGATGGCACTGCAAGTTGTCCACCTACACTTTATATTATGTATCGAAGTGGAGGATCGCAAACCGCTGGGACATCTACATTAAGATTTTTACCAGATGAAACTATTCAAATAGACAATGGTAGTGAGTCATATAAAATTAAAGCTAACCATACAGATGCTGATCCATCATATGGTCAAGGTGTAAGACTATCGGTTGCGGCTGGTGATTATTTTGCTCAAGGACATTTTGTCCATGCTAAATCGCAATCAAAAATTATTTCCAAATATAGTAATGATTTTACAGGAATTGTAGGATTTAATGTAGTTCAAGATATTGTTACAGCATCTGACGACGTTTCATTATTTGATAATCAAGGACAATTTCCAAATATTTCTGCTCCTGGAGCTGATCGTTATAGAATAACGTTAACACTTGCAACTAAACCATCTACTCCAGGTTTAGAAACGTTTATGTATATTGCAAATATAATTAATTCTGTAATAGTCGAACAAGCAACTGGTTTTAATCAATACAATAAAATTAATGATTTAATTGCTCAAAGAACTTCTGAAGAATCTGGTAATTATGTTGTAGATCCATTTTATTTAACATATGATTCTGGATCAGCTTCAACACTTAATGCGGTATTAAGTTCAGGTAAAGCATATGTGAATGGACATAGAATTAATCGTCCCACTCAAACGACATTAGCTATTAATAAAGCTACTACTTTTGCTGGAAATACTTCAACTGGCGATATTAGTTCTATTCCTGCAGAATATGGAAGCTATGTAATTGTATCAGGATTTGTTGGTGAATTACCAATGGATTCACCAAGTGGCAATCAAAAAACTACATTTCCAGCAGTCAATATTTACAAAGCTGATAATTCAGTATTAGGAACTTGTAGAGTACGACACGTTGATGCTCCGGCAGCATTTGGTTCTAACTTTAGAGTCTTTATATTTGATGTAGTAATGACAGGTACAAATAGTTTTAGAGATGCAGTTAAAATTGGTCCTAGTACAAGTGCATGTTCAACATTAGTATTAGAAGGAAGCCCTGCTGGAGCAGTTCTTAAAGAAGCAAATGATAATAATTTATTTTTTGAAGTTCCTTATAAAAGACCTAAAGATATTGCAATTGTTAATTTAACAGTAATGAGAAAATTTACTGGAACACCTTCAAGTAATTCCATAACACTTACAGCACTTTCTGGAGAAGTATTTGATAATACTGGTGATTGGATTGTAATGCAAGGTGGAACAGTTACAACCGCAGCAACAATAGGATCGCCAGGTAGTCAAACAATTCAAATTACTAGTTTGCCTCATGCTACTAATGATGTTGAAGTATTAGCATACGTTAAAAAATCAAGTAATATCTCTGTTAGATCAAAAACAATCTCGGCTAATCAGCAAAAGACAATTGCTATTTCTGTAAGTGGTGGTATTGGTACAGTTGATTTAGATCAAAATGATATTATTGCAGTAACAATGATTAAAGCCGGATCTTCAAGCGGAGCAGATGTAAGTGATCAATTTGTAGTCGATAATGGTCAGCGAGATGGCTTTTATGGTCTTGGAAAATTAATAAGAAAATCTACAAGCAGTCTTACTGGTAATGTTTATGTTGAATTCACATATTATCAACATGGAGCTGGTGTATGTTTTGCGGTAGGATCTTATCCTGGTCTTCCAGCAGCATATGGTGATATTCCAGAATATATTATGAGAGATGGAACAGTAGTTCAATTAAGAGATGTAGTAGATTTTAGATCAGCAATTGCACCAGGCGGAACAGTATATAACGACGTCGGCGGAGCAACTGGTGGTGTAGTTAACGAGTTGCCTCAAAACGATACACTCATAAATGTTAGAATCGAGCACTATCTACCAAGACAAGATAGAATCATTATAAATGCTGAGGGTATTTTAGAAAATCTAGAAGGAACTCCAGCCGATAATCCAGTATTACCATCTCAACCACCTAAATCTTTAGAACTATATAGATCATCACTTAATGGTGGTACAATTTCTTCTTCTGACATGGTCGTTAAGTTTGTTGAAAATAAAGGTTATACCATGAAAGATATTGGTAAAATCGATAAGCGAGTAGATTTACTTGAAGAAACCGTATCACTTAGTTTATTAGAACTTGATACAAACGCTTTTGAAGTAGTTGACGGCAGTGGAAATAATAGAACTAAATCTGGATTTCTTGTAGACAATTTTAAAGATCTATTTCATTCAAATACTAATTCAGTAGAATATAGAGCTTCAGTTAATCCAAAAACTATGACTTTACATCCACCATTTACTGAATACAATGTAGGACTTATTTATGATGCTGCAACTTCTTCTTCAAGGACTGTTAGTGGTGTAGATACTCCAGATACTGTTCTAAAAGGAGATAACGTTTACATTAAATATACAGATGTTGAATATATCAGTCAAACAGTTGTATCTCGTACAGAAAATGTTAATCCATATATGATTTCTATATATAATGGGTCAATAAATCTATCTCCTCAATCAGATGAATGGAAAGTAGATCAAAGAGCGGCGGCAAAAGTAATAGATGGTGGAACAAGATTAAATCTTGACCAAGCACTTCTCTTTGATCAATCCGAATGGGGTTGGTTAGGTAATGATATTGAAGGTCTTGAAGTTGGTGATGAAACTACAGTAGCAGGAACTACAACATCATCTAGTCGAGCATTCTCTCAGACTAGTGGAAGATTAACTGTTTGGGGATTTGACCAAACCACAAGTTCAATTGTAAATAGAGTAGTAGCTTCTGAAACTATTAGAACATCATTGGGTGATAGAATTATTGATGTAGCAGTTATACCATTTATGAGAAGTAGAAAAGTTAGTTTTGAAGCTATTGGGTTGCGGCCAAATGCATATCATTTTGCATACTTAAATAACGTTAAAATGGATGATTTTGTTAGAAGTACTGGAAACTTTGATAGAATTAATTCAGCAAGAGTTGAATTTGAATCACCAAATAATCTTACAACTCACCCGGATGGGGCAGGTGCTTTACTTAGTGATGCACTAGGAGGAATATCAGGATCATTTTTTATTCCCAATAATAGTACAACTAAATTTAGAACTGGTCAAGCTGATTTTATGTTACTTGATGTTACAGAAACTCCTGAAAACGGAGGCGTGGTAGGATCATCTGCAGTAACATCATATAATGCTTCTGGCGCTCTAGAAACTTTTCAAGAACAAATATTATCTACTCGACATCTTACTGTAGTTGGCTCTAGAGTTTCAAGTAGTAGTAGAGTAGTTACTGGATCTAGATTGAGACCTATACCACCTGTGCGGGTGGAGGATGATAATAGGCAAAGGGATCCATTAGGTCAATCGTTTTATATTCCTCAAGATGAAGGTATATTTGTTTGCAAAATTGATTTATATTTTAAAACAAAGCATGCTACATTACCAGTATGGATTGAATTAAGACCTCTTGTAAATGGCTATCCAGCATCAAATACAATTGTACCAGGATCTAGAAAATACTTATCACCTGGAAATGTTAGTATTTCTGATGATGCATCGCTTCCTACGACATTTACTTTTGATGAGCCGATTTATTTGTCTGGTAGAACTGAATATGCAGTTGTATGTATATGTGATAATACTGATTATTTACTATGGACATCATTCATGGGTGACTTTGAATTAGGTTCTACTTCAAGAAGAATTACAAAACAACCATTCTTAGGATCTTTCTTTAAGTCGCAAAACAGTACCACTTGGGAAGCTTCTCAAGAACAAGATATGAAATTTACATTATATAGAGCTGATTTTGCTACTAATATACAAGCAATTGCTCAACTTAATACAGCAGATTTACCTCTTGCATTATTAGGTCCTAATCCAATTCTAACAAATACTTCAGCTCCAACTTCAATAAGAGTTTTCCATAAGAATCATAATTTATTTGTTGGAGATAAAGTTGCTATTACTGGAGCTATAGCAGTTGGTGGTGTTACAGCCGTTCAACTTAACACTACTCATACGATAACGCATATAGATCCAACAGGATATAAAATTACATTAGCTGCAGGATCAGCTACTTCAGCTGCTCAAGGTGGTGGTAGTGTAATATCCGCAACTAAAAATATTCAAGGAAATACTTTATATCCTATTGTTCAAATGCTTAATCCACCTTTAACAAGTGTAATTCCAAAAGCAAGCATTTATAGTGGATATTCTAATGTTGCATTAGAAACACCATACATTGCGCCAGCTGGAGGATATACTGATATTGCGCTTAATCAAAAAAATCATTTTGAAAATCCAATAATGGTAGCCAATGCCGTAAAAGAAGACACTGCAACAGGTATTGGTGGATTAGGTGGAGTTAATACTGGATCTTTAAGAATATCATTAAGTACAACAAGTTCATTTGTTTCTCCAGTAATAGATTTACAAAGAGCTTCATTAGTACTTACAAAAAATGAAATTGATAGACCTATTGATGTAGCTACTTCTGGTCAAAACGTGGTCTTCGATTATGCTGCAGAAACAACACCATTTAGTGGAAGTGCGCTTGCTAAACATATTACAAAACCTGTAACGTTAACAAATACTGCAGTTGGTTTAAAAGTAATGTTAGCAGCAAATAGACCAACCGGTGCTTTATTTGACGTATATTTTAAAACGGGTACAGAAGATACTATATTGACAGATATTAATTGGGAACTTGCCACACTTGAAGCGCCAGTTTCAATATCAGATGATCCATATTCATATAAAGAATACAATTATTTAATTGGTGGAACTGATGGAACTATACCAGCATTTACTACGTTTCAAATAAAAATAGTATTCTTTGCTAATAATAGTTCAAAAGTTCCAACAGTTAAAGATTTAAGAGTTATAGCATTGGGTGTTTAAGGTGAAAAGTAAAATAAACAGTATAAAAATTCAGGGCCATCCCAATTTAGTTAAAGATTTAAATAGTGGTGCTATATTAAATATTAATAGTGATGCTATCAATAGAGCTAGAATAAAGAAAAAATTAGACGCTGAAAAAGAAAAAGAACTTGCCGAGTTGAAAAATGATGTAAGCGAAATAAAACAAATGCTGGCGCAAATAACAAAGAAAATGGTAGAATCAAATGGCTAGACAGACAGTTATAAATTTAAGTGATACAATTAACACTTTTAGAGTAAAATCTAATAATATTGCTGCTCACATCGGTGATCTAGATGATCTTAGTAGTGACTATGCTGGCCATGATTCAAATATAGTAAAAGCCTTAAATTTTAGTAAAGCTGTGCGAAGAAACTATAATGCAGGAAATGGAATTTTAAAAACTAGTGTTAATGGAAACCTTACTGGAGATTCAAGTGGAACATTTTCAGTAGCGGGTGGTCACGGTTTAACTCAAGAAGCATCTGGTCTTAAATTAGAAGATATGCCAGCAAATACTGTTAAGGTAAGAGATGCCGGAACTACTGGAGCATCATCAAATAAGGCAGTTACTAACGAGCAAATTTTAATTGGTAATGGAACTGGTTTTACATCTACCGCTTTATCTCAAGATGTTCTTATGACAAATGCTGGCGTGGTCACAATTCAGCCTGATGTTGTAACCTATGATAAAATGCAAGACATCGTAACTGCAAATAGAGTGCTTGGTAAAACAGATTCTGGAACAATTGAAGAAGTGCAAATTCAAACTGATATGATATCAGATGATCAAGTAACTAATGCTAAGCTTGCTAATATGGCAGGATATACAATAAAAACTCGCCAGGCAGGTACTAGTGGTGATCCAGGAGATTTAGCAATACCAGATCATTCAGTTATTGGTAGATCAGCTGCTGGTGATATTGGCTCTGTACAAGCAGGAACTAATACTGTAATTGGTCGCCAAGCATCTGGAGGTATTCAGGCAGGGCAAGTAATAACAGGTCAAATAACTGATGATGCTGTGACTAATGATAAGCTTGCCAATATGCCAGCAAATTCAGTAAAAGTTGGAAATAGTTCTTCAGCAGCAGATCCTTCAGATATTACAGTAGCAGACACACAAATTCTAATTGGTAATGGCTCAGGTTTTACTACTGCAGCATTATCTGGTCATGTTACAATGGCAAATACTGGCGCTTGTACAGTTTCTGGAGGCGAAGCTGATTTTGTAAAAGTTGATGAAAAAAATGACGATGTAAATTACCAAGTATTATTTAGCGATAATAATGGCACAGGTTATCAAAGACCTTATATTGATACTGATGATGGACATTTAATGTATAATCCATCAACACAAACATTATCTTCCGGTACAATTGCTGGTAATGCTGCAACTGCAAATTATGCTGACCTTGCAGAAAAATATACTACAAGCGAAGAGCATCCAGTTGGAACAGTAATGATGGCGTCATTTAATAAAACTGAAGAAACTACTCCTTGCACATCAAGTGGAATTCCAGTCGGCGTAATTTCAGCTCAACCTGCTTATTTAATGAATGCAGACGCTCCTGGTCAAGCTTTAGGTCTTAAAGGAAGAGTTCCAGTAAGGGTTGTTGGTGGAGTTCATAAAGGTGATCCAGTATATACACACCATAATGGCCGAGCAAGTAAAGAATTTAATGGAGCTATGATGGTAGGTGTAGCTTTAGAATCGTCTACTGTAGATGAAGAAAAATTGATAGAATGTGTCCTTAAAGTGTAAATAACTGTTTACATTTAATTAAAAATAGTATATAATTAAATAATGATTAATAAATCTCAACTCATATCTGCACTTACTGCAAATCATATGTATGAACAAAATATGGTTTATGCTATAGATGAACAGGGTCGTGAACAGCTAATTACTAGTTTCAGTGATTTTTGTAAAGTACAAAAACAAAACCATTCTATAAAAATCGAACGTATGGAAAACTTTAATTCAACAATATATGAATATTGTTGGAAAATAAAAACTGATTGGAAACATGAACAACATGTTACATGTCATTTATTTTTTGCAATGGCTGGGTCTTATTCTTTTGATATGCATACCGATCCAGATGATGTTGTTATATATTGCTGTGAAGGATCTAAGTCTTTAATAATTGATGATAAGCCAGTGACTATTATTCAAGGAGAATATATACATATACCAGCTTATACGCCTCATCAAGCATTAAATAAAGATGAAGCATTAACTTTAAGCTTTGGTTTAGAAAATTATACAGAGGATAAAATTAATAATGAACTGGCTGATGTATCTCAAAACAACAGAAACATGTCAGCTTAATTGTGCGCATTGTTTTACAAGCGGAAGAAGTGGTCAAAAGATTTATTGGAATACTGATAAGCTAGTTGACTGGATTCATAGATTTAGAAAAGAAAAACCTGCAGCACAAGATTCTATACATATGGAATTTCATGGCGGTGAACCGTTTCTTGTGCCGGTTGGCCAAATGCGAAAGGTATATGATGCATGTGATGGTTTATGGGATCAAATGTCGTGGGGTGCCACAACTAATTTAGTTTTTAAATTAAAAGATCAGCATATGGATTTTATTAAAGGTCCTCTTGGAAATAGACTTGGCACATCGTGGGATCGTAAGATTCGATTTGAAAATAAAAACCAATATAATCTTTGGCATAAAAATGTTAAAACACTTTTGGCAGATGGTGTTACTATTCGTTTGTTTATTAGTCTTACAAAAGATACGCTTGCAAAAGATCCCATAGTATTATTAAGATGGTGCCGCCGACTTGGTGTGCAAGAAGTTTCACTGGAAAGACTAACTAATAATGGTAGTGCCCGAGAAGCATCAGAAATATTTCCAAGCAATAAAGAACTTGATGAATATTTTTTAAAAATGCACATGCAAAGTGAAGAGCACGGAGCACGAGATTGGTTTGAAAACGACTTTCTAGAAAATGTATATGCTAAGTTTGAAAAGACTATGACTACATGTGGAACTTTTTGTAGAGATTGTGAACAAAAGCTATTTACAATAAACGGCAATGGTACTATTGCAGGATGTCCAAACAGCGCGCCAGAACAAGCCTTTGGAAGTTTAGACGATTCAATTGATACATTGTTAAAAAGTCCAAAAAGAATTCGTACTATATTAGAAGAAAAAATGCGTAATCCTAATTGTTTATCTTGCCCTGTATCTAGATTTTGTGGAGGTGATTGTCATCAATTAGGATGGGATGGAGATATTTGTGGTGCACCAAAAAGTTTAATGATGGAACTCGCAAAACATGTATAAATACACGTATATAACAAAAGAGGAATGAAATGGCTACACTAACAAGTCCAATTAGCGCACAGAATATAATAGATAGATTTGCGGATTTTGCACCGGCAAGTGCAAACTCTGGTATTGTTTGGGGTACTAATTCAGTTCCGTTTAGTGGATTTTCTACATCATATTTTGGTGGAACGACTGCTGGTCGGAGCATTGGAATTACTGGAGCCGATATAAATCAAAATCCAATCACTGCTTCTGTTATCAATACTGCAATTGAAAATGAAACCGCGGCGTATAGTCAAATTAGAAATTTAAAGGCAACCCGAACAGTAACAGGCCCTGGTGGTAATACAGGAACATATCCTAATCCTGGACAAATTTTTAATCAAACACGAAAAGCTTATTTAAACAGTAGTTATGCACAAACATTATCTGCGGCTGGAGTTACTTTAACTGCTGGTACTCAAATTAGTGCTTCTGGTCTTGAAGCTAAATTTACAGACTTACAGACCCGTTTTAATAGTTTAGTTTCCAATACTGTTACTGTAAATATTAATATTTGTCATGCAAGTTGTCATAGCAGTTGTCATGGCTCGAGAGGAAGAAGATGAAAGTTATTGATGTTACTGCACCATTTAGTATTGAAGATTTGAAATTGTATTTTGAAGATGATCAAACTTTTTATATGGTTGATTATGAAAATTCACAATTGCAGGGAACAAAGCTATTAACATATCTCAGTAATCTGGAATTGCCATGCAATATTGGTTTTACTGATCAGAAAGATTTTGATGATCTTACTAGAGAATATCTTTTAGCTAATTTTATTATAAGTATTCCTATTCTTGAAGAAAGAGTAATTAGTTTATTATTGCAGATGAAAGGTATTAGTGAGTTAATAGAAAAAGATTTTATTGATGATAACGTTGAAATACTTACTACTTGGGCTAAGAAATTAGATTCACTTTCGCTTTATAATTTGTACACTGTTGAATGTGATGAATTAAAAGACTACGTTAAATCATTTCCAGAAGATGATACAAAAGATTTAACTGGAATAAATTTTGTAAATTTACTTAAATACGAAAGCTTTTATTTATTTTATGCCAATGTAATTGAACATCATAAAACATATTATAAATCATATTTTAATGAGTATATGTTTAAAGGAAATAATCTATTTAGTTATTGGGCGAATGTTAATAACCCAATGTTTTTACTAACAAGTTCAATCGCCACAGGAGAACAGTTATGATACATCTGTTTAAGAAGATTTATGTAACAACAGATAATATCATCGATCCAAATTTTGATCGTATTGTTGTATCGCAAAGTAACGGTTTTAATCTTTTAGAAGATCTTCAAAAAATATTATCTGGTCAACTCATTGCATATGGACTTGAATGGAATGATATTCTAGGAAAAGATAAAACGTTTAAAGATGCTACAACTCTTTTTGATGAATTAGCTGCCAAATGTGATTCTACAAATAAAAGAATCGTTGTTTATTGCGATAGTGCAGCATTTCAATTTATTATGTCTACTTGGTATAAATTTATTTTAAAAACTCCGAAAGCTGATTCAGTAGAATCATTAGTAAAAGCACATGCTTTTAAATTTAATACATTTTTTAGAGGCAGGTTTTCAAGTAATAATGCAAAATTAGGATCTGGTGAAATTTTAAAAGTAGAAAATTTCAATACCATTTATGATAGTGTTAAAGCCCCTTCAGCCGCCAAGAAAAAAGCGTTTATGGTAAAATATAAAAGCACAATAAGTGTTGAACATCTACTAGCAAATTATCTTAATGACAAATCTTCAAAAGCAGAGTTAAAAGGTGTAGTTAAACCTTTGCTGAAAAAAGTGTTTGAACAATATCTTTACGAATTAAAAGAAATATTTTTTCAACATTTCTTAACTAAATCTTTTGCTAATAAATTAAATTTAGACAAAACTTACACATTAAATAATATTAATGACATTTTTACAGATACTTCTAAATTTGCTCAACTGTTTATTAAAGACGATATGTGGTCTATAAAATATCTAAGTGGCGCTTCTAGTAGTGATAATGTAATATTCGAAAATATTTCTGATTCAGATCTTAATACTATTAAAGAGTTTGTAGCTATTATAGAAAGTCAATGGTCTGATTTTACTTTAAGAGATGATAGCATATTAGAATTCTTACCAGCAATTAATACTGAATTAACAGATGAACTATTAGATAAGCTTATTTTAATTGAATCATCAGATGATAAAGAACCTGAAAAATTCTTTGCATTAGAACTTGAAACTGTAAATCATTATTTAATTCATTCGCTACTAGATGCTAATTCTGTTTCTGATAAAACAACTATTGCTAAATATGTAACAGTTTAAATATTTTTTAATTTGTAATGTATAGAATGAAGTATGATTATAGCATTTATTAATCCTCCTCACGCTGACTGGTCACTAGCAAATAACTTTACATTTTTATTAATGCAAAGTTACTATTCTCGTTTTGGCAAATACAGTAAAAAAGTAAAGTGGTTAGAATCACCATATAAATGGAATAGCTATAAATCTTATGATGAAGTAATAAATGATATAATTGAAGCAGATATAATTATGTTTTCTTCTTATACTTGGAACTATATGATATGTGATGAAATTTCTAATAAAATTAAAAATAAATATCCAGAAAAAATACTAGTTTTAGGTGGTCCACATATTGGAACCAATGAACCAGAACTATTAGCATCACGTCCTCAGTATGATTTAATTTGTAGACCTACTAAACCAGGTGAGCCATTTATGGCTGAGCTTATCGATCAGTTTATTGAAAACAGAATAGATCCAACAAGTATTCCATGGGAATTAAGATCTGATGTAAAATTCATACATGATTTATCAAAAGAAGATTATTCAGTATACGAAGATCATTTAGAATATCTTACAAAATTACTTAAATACGCTCGTAATAATAAAATGGAACCGTTTATTGTTTTAGAGACAACAAGAGGTTGTCCTTATAAGTGTGTATTTTGCGAATGGGGTGGAGGTATTAATACAAAGATTTATAAGAAATCCTTGGACATAGTAAAACGTGATATCAATGCTATGCTAAAAGCCGGTTATAGATCTGCTTATTTAAATGATGCAAACTTTGGAGCTTTTTTTGAAAGAGACTTTGAAATATTCGAATATGCTTGGACAAATGGTTTTAATTTAACTGATATTTCTACCATGAAATCTAAGGATTTAAATAGAAGAAAAAAATTAATTGATAAGTATTTTGAAATTGTTGGAACAAATTACACTTCTCCAAATATGAAAAATGGAAAAGATATGTGGAGTGAGATGGCCAATATATCGATAGTTCCATCAGTGTCTATTCAAAGCAGTTCTGACATTGCAATGAAAATAGCTGAAAGAGTTGATTTAAATACAGAAGATAAATTAAAATTAAGTAAACACATTAATGAGCAATGTTCAAAGCATGGGTTTCCGATACCTAATTTAGAAATGATCCTTGCAATGCCAGGTTCTACAATAGAAGACTTTTATAATGAAATGGAATATATCTGGAATTTTAAATCGTTTGGTTCTTATAGACATGATTATATGTTTCTTCCGGATTCAGCGCTTAATTCTCAGGAATATAAAATTAAATATGATATTCGAACAGTTGAAGTTTATACTGATATTGCGGATGAACAGGGAATTGATAGCTGGAATAATTTGTACAAAAATAAAAAATCGTATTTCAAAACAATATCATCGTGCTTTTCGTTTACAATTGAAGAAATGCATGAAATGTGGTTTATGAATAGTGCTGGAAATTATTTATTGCAGCACTTTTATCCTATGCTTGAAAATAGCATATCGCCATCAGTCTTTACTAAAAAAGCATATGAAGCTATAAGTAAATTAGATAGATGGGATGATATACATTCTGAAATAAGAGATATATTTAATCCAAATTCTCAACCAAAAAGCATTAAAGTTTTAAATCAAGAGTTTAGAGCAAATACTATAAATAAATTTATAGAAAAAAATAGACATATAATTATGTCAGAGGTAAGTAAAGAATGTCTGTAGCACCTATTAATCCAGCTCCACTTGATTTTGATATATACAAAATCTTAGGAAGCAAGATTACTCGATCAAGTGAACTTGTTATAATATTCTTTGAACATTGTAATTTAAAATGTGTGTTTTGTCCACAAGATCATAACTCAATGGTTGGAGCTACTCGAGAAGAAATTTTAGCAAAAAGCGATACTGTTGCTAAATTTATTAACAATTCGCCAAGATCAAAAGACTATAAATTACATCTATTAGGTGGAGAATTATTTGAAGATCTATGGATTGAAAAAGGCTTTTTAGATGTATATGAAGAATTTATGGACTTAGTCAAATCCAAGATTAACATTGGTGACAAAAGAATTTATTTTAATTATCTTACTAATTTTATGTTTGACAAAAAAAATTCAGATAAGGTTATGGACTTTTGTAATAAGCACGATGTAAAGCTTTCAACTTCTTATGATCCAAGAGGTAGATTTAACAAAGGTCAACTAGAAATATTCTTAGAAAATGTTGAGACTTTTAAAGATTATATTAGAAACGTTTCAATTGTTACTACTAGCCAAAATGTACAAACAATTATAAAAAGTAACGATAAAAGCACTTTTGATTATTTGTATAAAAACTTCCCAGTTGATTTTGATGCTTATATGCCATCGCCATTAATTAAAGCAGATGCAAAATTAATTCCTAAAGACAGTGAGTTATTAGCATTCAATAAATATTTAGTAGATAACTATCCTGAGTGCGAAAATATGGATGCATTTCATGATCCATTGAATCAAACTGGTGCAATGATGTGCACAAGAGGTAATTCAATAACTATTCAACCTGATGGTTCATCACCCGGTGGATGTTGTGGTGTAGCATATCAGCGAGATAAAAAAACTGGTGAAACACTATTTGAAACAGGAGAGATGGTAGAAAAGTTTTTAAAAAAATATAATTGTTTTGAGTGTGAATATTATGAAAACTGTCCATTCACATGCTTTGTAAAAGCTGATATGCCAGGTGATCACAATGATATGGAAGAATGTGTTTTTAAAGAAACGTTTAACTACGTTAAAAAAACAAAGGGATTTAAACCAAAACGTGATGGTGAAGATGATTTATCATATGGATTTAGACAAAAGGTAAAAATGCTATGAAAAATGGTTGGAAAATGGATGATGGATTTTACACAGAAAATAACGTTCGAGCGTTTCAATATTTAGAAGATACTATTCCTAATATAAAATGGCTTAGAGGTATTGGTAATAGAAAAGATTATCGATTTCCTTTAAATTATTATATATTGGGTATGCGAAAGAAAATGCTAATGACTGCTGATTATCTTTTTAATCATTATTTAAAACCATATTCAGAAAAACAAGATTTGATTTATTATCATTGTTGGAATGGCACCGAACAAACTTCATGTCATTGGCATAATGATTTTTGTGAAGGTGCAAATATAATGTTTCTTTTATATTTTACTGATATGAATAAAGACGCTGGTGGTGAAATTATGTTTAGAAATATATCACAAAATAATAGAATCACAGCCTTTCATTTACCTCAAAAATATGATGTAGTAGTAGGAAGCCAAGATAAACAGTTCGAACACAGAGTTGAACATTTCAGAGATCCTGATATGCACAGAATCACTATGAATTTTGGGTTTAAAGTTAGCAATTCGCCATGGACCTAATTGTCAAACCAACAGAATTGTGTAATTTTAAATGTTCATTTTGTTCATCATCTAAAATTACGTTTGAAGATAATACTGCTACTCTTGATTTAAATAAAATATTTAAGTTTTTAAAACGTTTTCCAGATACTCAAACAATTATTGTTAATGGTGGCGATCCATTAATGATGAAACCAAATTACTATTGGAAAATTATAGAGTATCTTGATAAGCATGAGCTGCCTGCAACAATATCACTTACAACAAATTTATATCCATTTCTTATGAAACCAATGAAATGGAAAAAACTTTTTAACCATCCTCGAGTTGGTGTAGCTACATCATTTCAATATGGAGGAGGGAGATTAAAAGGTGATTATAGTGAATTTACAGAAGAAGATTTTTGGAAGTGTTCAGATGCAATGGTTGAACATGTTGGGTATAGACCTTCATTCATAGCAGTTATTGTTGAAGAGAATGAAGATACTCATATTAAGACAGTTGAACTTGCAAAGAAAATGGATGTAGTCTGTAAAGTAAATTATGCTATGGCATCAGGTTCTCAGTCTGCTCCATATCAATTATCGAAAATATATGAACGTTATGTTGAAATATGGAAAGCTGGATTAAGCGATTGGGAACATAACACTCAACAGATGATGGTACGACTAAGAGGAGAATCTACTATATGTCCACAAACAAGAACATGCGATTCTGGCATTCGGACACTTCAACCTGAAGGTGACTACTATTCATGTGGTGCATTTGGCGATGATTTAGATAAGGCTATTGATTTTGATTACGAAATGAGTGGTGGGTTTTCAACACCTCTTGCAACAGATTTAAGTTTAATGAGTTTAAAAAATGCATGTTATACTTGTCCTATGTTTGAAATTTGTAATGGATGTAAAAAAACTATTAAAGATTTAAAACAGCATAATATGGTAGAAGATCATTGTAAACATATGAAGACTTTAGCAACTGATATAATCAGTATAAATAGCATCGATAGACAATTGACGCCGTATGAGAGGGAATACGCATGATAAAAACTATTTTTCCAATAAAAATGTTACATGAATTGCATGATATTAATGAAGAAGAAAGTAGTACACTTAATTCAGTATGTCAAGCAATATTTAGAAATCATTTAGCTATGGCCGGTCTTTCATATCAAGATGGTGGAGATGATGGAGTGCATATCCCGTTATTTACAGATGATAATATTAAAAATTATAATGAAATAAAAAGTTTATATGATTTTTTTGCAAAGTCATTTTTAAAACTAGCTAATGAATATGATGAATCAATTACACATGCCGAAATTTTAGAACGGATGGAATTGACCACCGGAAGATTGCCCTTTATGAGAAATGGTGATTATAAAGGTTTGCATTGTCATAGTGGTGCTTCAATGGTTGCGGTTTATTATTTAGACTGTGTAGATAATGATAAAGATGGTGGCAAATTAATTTTTCATGACCCAGCATTTAACCAGGTTATAAAAACAAGACCTAAATCTAAAATGTCTATTGAGACTGAAAAAAATACAATTATTATTGTTCCGGCACATGTATGGCATGAAGTAACTCCTTATTATGGTGAAGAAGATAGACTTGCAGTAGTAATGAATATTTCCTTTCCGGCCAGGTAATGATCGTATCGATCAATCCTTCATATTTTTGTAATTTTAGATGTGATTTTTGTTACCTATCTACTAAGCAACTTGGAGATCAAAAACAAATTTCGTTCAATAAACTAGACATATTGCTATCTCAGGTACATAATATTGAACATATTGACTTATACGGCGGCGAAGTTGGCGCAATGAAAAAGTCATATTTTTATGGCATTAAAGATGTTATAAAAAAATACTATTCAGGTAAAATTAGCATCAACACAAATTATTCTATGATGCATCCAGGCTTTTTTGATGATGATGTATATCTTTCTGTTTCATATGATTTTGAAGCAAGAGAAAAGTCTGAACTTGTATTTAATAATATGTTAATGAGTACAGTACCTATTGCAGTTTTGGTTTTAGCTTCTCCAAAGGTGTTAGAAAAAGATGTATCTGAAATGATTAATATGTTGAATATGTGTTCGTCAATTACATCTGTTGAGATTAAACCATATTCAATTAATCAAGCAAATGCTCACAATGTGACACACAAAGACTTTGAAGATTTTGTTATAAAGTGGCTTAAATTAAAAGACACTATGAAGTTTGAATTTGTAAATGAAGACAGAATTATAGAATCAATGAAAGGAAGATACAATGCATTTTCGGATGATCATATATACATCACTCCTTCTGGCAAATTTGGTGTCTTGGAATTTGATGAAGAGGATAAAGAATTCTTTCTTGAATTGGATTCTTGGGAACAATACATTGATTGGACAAATAAAGAAAAAGAAGAAATGATAAGTCCTATATGTGCTTCATGTAAGTATTTTGGAAACTGCTTAACAGAGCATTATCGATATGTCAAAGATTTAAATAATAGCTGTAACGGATATAGAGGATTATTGGATTGGTATCATGAAAGAATGGCAAGTTAAACAAGAAGTTTACCATAGATTAAATAAAGATCATACAGATGATTTAAATAAAGTAGAAATAGTTTTTGATGATAATCAAGAGGTTATTATTAAAAATGCTATTCGACACTTTAATGAAAAAGTAGATGAATGGCTATATCCAGCCAAGAGTTATGTTGTAGCAATATGCTATGCTTATTGGATTAGTAAAGACTTCAATGAAGATTTTTATGATTTGTTAAATGATCCAATGCTTTTAGCTGGTAATGATCCATATTTTAAAACATATAAAAATAGTAAAGAAATATACGATAGTATACTCAACAATATAGATTGGCCACTGATGGTAATTCATGGTATGGTTCGTGACATAAAAGGATATTATGATGTTGAAATCGGGTATTAATCAGTGTTGGTCCACACCAATATACAAAACTCAAATTACTTCAGACCAATGCGAAGAATTAGTTCAAGAGATTTTACTTAGTACTAATATTATGAAACCACAGGCTGAATACGACAGCGGTACACTGACAGATAAAATTCCATTATTAAAAGATTTGGCTATAGAAAAATATTCAGAATTTTTTAAAGAAGTATTTAATAGTGATTTAAACGATATGTCTTATGAATTTAGTTCTTGGTTAACAGGATCTCAAAAGGGATATTCAATGAATATTCATAATCATTCCGGAGCTCAGTTTGCTGCAGTATTTTATGTTCTTGCTGATGATATTGATAAAGGTGGAGAGCTAGTAGCGTACGATCCAAGAGCAAATGCTAACAGAGGTTATTTTGGTAAAACCACTGAAATGTTTAAACCTATTGAGTACGCACCTAAAACTAGTGATGTGATAATTATGCCAGGATATGTTTATCATCTAGTAAAAACATATCACTCTAATCTTAGACTAGCTGTTCCAGTCGATATTTTTATTAAACAAAAAAAGAGCTCCTGAGAGCTCTTTATTACAACTTGCATTATAAAACTCCTCTTTTCATTTCTTCATTTTTACTAGAGTACGAAGGTGAAGACATTGGATGTTATATCCGCCAGCTAAGATTGTATCGATTTCAATCCGCTTGTTTCCTTTGTCTGTTTCTACATTAAAGACGCCGTGAAAACCATCTGAGGTTTTAGAAATATTTGAGTCTTTAACTTCTGTGATACCGAATTTTTCCAGCTTTTTAGCTACTTTAGCATTTCTTGCTTCAATTGTTTTTTTGCAGTTCTTTTCAAATATCTGAGTAATTCCTGCATTGTTATTTTGAGTGATTGTGTTATAGTGACCTTTACCGCCGCAAATCCGAAACATTTCTTCGTAGAAACCCCAGCTATCTCTACCCCAATTTTTGTAACCTTTATTTACTTTTGCACCATAATGATGTCCGAGGATGTTATCCATCCGCCATTCTTTAAGAGCTACTTTCCGTCCTAAGGCCCATTCGATTTGCCCTTCGGTGAATTTTTTATCGAGATCGGTAAAGACATTTTCTAAGTTTGAAATGATCTGTTCCATTTGGTAGTCTCCTTTGTTAATACCTTTATAACACATTTTTGAGCGATTGTAAAGGACTATTTTCAACTTTTTGAAAATAAAAATATATAAATAGCAGAATAGATCATTATTCTGCTTGCACCTACATGTGTAAAGCATTATAAATACAGTAAAATAGATAAGAGGTGGGTATGGCACACTACGAAGACTTAACAATCGACCAAGGATCAGACGTTACTATCCAACTTGAATTATTTAATCCTGATGGAAGTAGGAAACTTTTAATCAATTGGGATTCAGATGCTGGTTCGTTTGGATCATATTATCTTATGAGAGGTAAGATTAAAAAAAGCTATAATTCTACAGATTCAGCTGAATTATTTAACGTTACAGCATTTAACCCACTTAATCAAGAAAATATTTTACAACTATCATTAACAAATGCACAAACAACCCGTATGAAAGCTGGTAGATACGTGTATGATGTTGAGTTAGAAGGAACAGATAGTAATACAGGATTAGGTGTAGTTGAAAGAATACTAGAAGGAAAATTAACACTTTCTCCTCAAGTAACAACATAGGATAACGATATGGCAATTAAAATAACATCAAATCGTACAATCGTTAAAAATATTAAAGTTGGAACTCCAATTCCGGCAATTAAAGAAATTAGAATTAGAAATAGTCTTAGAGATGTAAGTGATACTGCTATTGCAGCTGGTCAAATACCAGAAGGAACAATGATTGCATTTGATGGTGTAACCGAAAAATGGACAGCTACAAGCCACTTAAAGGCACAAATAATAGATGGTGGAGATACCTTCTAAAATCATATAAATAAGATTAAATAATAAAGCATTTAGATAGGTTGTTTATTTCATGGCATCTATAATCCAGATTAAAAGATCAGGCACGGCAACTGCACCGTCAAGTTTAGCACTAGGTGAATTAGCATATTCATATTATGATAGTATTGCAGGCGGAACATTATATGTTGGCGTAGGACCAGCCGTTGACTCAACTGCAGTTCCACAAATAGCAAGTAGAGTAGCTGCAGTTGGCGGCGAAAAATTTATGTCTCTATTGCAGTCAGCAGGAAATCCTGGTATTGCAGTTGGAAATAAATTTCTTCTTCTTGACTCAGAAAAAGCAGTTGATCTATTATATGTCCATGGACTAACCGCAGACTCAGCTCATATTAAAGATTTAGATGTTGATAGCGCCCATTTAAAACGGTTAACTGCAGACTCAGCGTTTATATGGAAATTAGATGTTGACTCGGGTTATATTTCTAGATTAACAGCAGATTCAGCATACATATTTGATTTAGATGTGGACTCTGCATATATTTCAAGGCTAACTGCAGACTCAGCATATATTAGTCAGCTTGATGTCGATTCTGCGTATATTTCAAGGCTTGATGTTGATAGTGGTTATATTAGTCAGTTAGATGTTGACTCTGCGTTTATTTCTAGATTAAAGGGCGATTCCGCATACATTTCTCAGTTAGATGTTGATAGTGCCTATATTTCAAGATTAAAGGGCGATTCTGCCTACATCAGTCAGCTCGATGTCGATTCTGCGTTTATTTCTAGATTAAAGGGTGATTCTGCCTACATCAGTCAGCTTGATGTTGATAGCGCATATATTAGTCATTTTAAAGCAGATTCAGCTGATATTAGCCAACTTGATGTTGATTCTGCTCATTTAACTTATGCCCATATTGACGGGGCTTTAATTGACAGTGGACATTCTTTATATCATAGTTTTGGTATTGCACATAGCCCGGAATATCGTGGTCCAACTACTATTAATATTGATCCATTTCCGTTTGGTGATGTTGCGGGTGATGTTAATATTATTGGTAATCTTAATGTGCAAGGAACAACAACATCAATTCAATCTGAAACTGTTACTATTGTAGATAAAAACATTGTTGTGGCTGATAATGCTGCCGACTCTGCATTTGCATCAGGAGCAGGCATTACAGTAGGCGGTCCTGTTGGAGCATCTTTTACCTGGCAGGCTGGAGCTGCCGGAACACAATATGAAAATTATTGGACAACAAATAGACTTTTCTATAATAAAGATTTACAAGCTGACTCAGCATATTTCAAATACCTTAAAGCAGATTCTGCTTTTGTTGAGTATTTAAAAGTTGATAAACTAGATTTAAATGTTCCGGGCGGCGCATTAAAATTAGGCGCGGTTGCACATGTAGGACCTGATTTTTCTTTACAAGGCGATTCTGACTTTTTATATGATTCAACTAATGGATTACGGATTGGAGCAACACAAGGAGTAAATACAGGATTAACTATTTTACCAACCGGTGAAGTTATATCATATGCACCAGCTGTGTTTGATAAACTCAGAGTTAACTCTTTAGTGCCTGGTGCGCTTTTAACTGTAGGATTAAGCGACTCAATTCAAGGCGGCGAATTACATTTTGGCGAACATCAATCTTTCTATTACGGTTTAGCGGCGGGTGCTTCTTTTGATGGTCTTATGACAGCAAAACAAGTTGCGCAAGACTCTGGATGGAATAGATTTATTGTTCATAAATCAACTGGTAATATCGATGCATCCGGAGTAAAAATTGGATCTTACAAATATAGACCTGAATTAAGAAATAATTTTGATGCTAACTCAGTATATTTTCCTGATTCAGCTCAAACAAGAGATTTTTATGGTTTAAAAATAAGTGCTTCTCACGCTGGAAAAGACTCACAGGGTAGACACTATTTACAATCTACTTTACCTATCAACTATTTTAAAAGTGATATATCAAAAGCAGACGGGGCATCGATTAGAAGATTTCCTGGAGATGGTGTTAATGCTGCAAACGATTCAGATGTATCAGTTCTAATAAGAGCAATGTCTCTTGAAGATAGCTCTTTATTTGAAGTTCATAAAGATGGTACTATTAACTTCACCGGTTCTCTTATGCAAAACGGAATTCCGTTTACTGGCGGCGGTCTATTTACATCTGATAATATAGATAATGCTTATTTTGAGCCAAGAGATTTTACTGCTACATATCCATCTGGAGGATTTGGTAGAATAGGTGTAGGAACTACTAGATCTAAAGCACGATTTGAAGTACATGGTGGCCCATTCCAAGTTAAAGGTCCACTTAATACAGATGCTGGCTATTCTCCCCAAACTTCAGGTGAGATATCAATGCATCTAGATGCAAAAACTATATATAGTGGTTTAGCTAATTATGATGAAGCTGATATAGATTCAGATAAAGGTTCAAGGTTTTCATTTATTCCGGGTAAAGCTGCAACTCGCGGCGGCTATTTTACAAATCATAACGATTACAGCTGGAACGATATTGGTACTTATTCCGTAGCATTTGGCAAAAATGTTAAAGCTAAAGGTGATTTTAGTTTTGTTGTAGGTGATAGTAGTAGTGTTAACACCGGCGCCACTAATTCAATTGCTATGGGCCAGCGCAATATAGTTAAAGGTGGGAATAATGTATTAATAGGAATTGAAAACTCAGATCGAAGTGGTGGGTTTGCAACAACAATTGGTATTAATAGTGTTCTGATTGGCCATAATAATACTACTGCTGGAAATGCAAGCTATATGTTTGGTAAAAACAATATGGCTTTACCATCTGGTAATAGCACATTGTTAATTGGTGCAGGAAATAGGTCGCTTGGTGGCAATAACAATAATATAATTGGTATTGATAATATAGCTGACGGACAATCATCATTTATATTTGGTGCTTTAGATTCAGTTAGCGGAACTTTGGCGTTTGCTTTTGGTTTTAATAATAAAGTTTCTGGTAATACATCGTTTGCTATAGGCCATGATCAAGTTATTCAGGGAGCTAACTCGTTTGCTATTGGTGGCGGCGGTAAGGTTGTTGCTAATAACAGCATGAATATTAGTTTAAGACCATCAACAGCAACTCCAGGCGCTGGTCAAGATCCGGCTAATACACTTCGGAATATTGTGGGTCAAGTTGATGATGAAAATCTTTTAGCTATTCAAGGTGGTAACGTATCGATTGGTAGAGAATCTGATATGTTTGATCCATCTGTTAAAGGTGCTGGTAATTTATTTGTAGGCGGTGATATTCTTTACGGCGGGGACGTAATGAAATTAAATCCGCTCGGCGGGTCTCCAATCGCCGGCAATCCATTTGAAGACAATGGAGAATTTATTCTTATGGAAACACCAAGGAATGTTGGTGTTGGAAAAACGACTCCTAATACAGAATTTGATATTAGAGGTGATTTCCAAGTTGATGGAACTACGCTATTAACTTATGCATCCACAGATTCTGCTATATTTGATTCTGCCGGAACCTTCCCAGGTAACACATATAATAATATGTTTATGTATAGTTCAAGAGCTGGACTTATTAGAGCCGGTAAGGTTTTACTTGATGAGCATGTAAATTCTGATTTAGGAATCTTCTCTATAGGTATGGGTGAAGAACCTTATGCTAGAGGTAAAAACTCTATATCTCTTGGCGAAAAAAATAAAGTTGGACAAAGAAGAAGTCAAGGAAATATAGTATTTAGAGGCACTGCTACCACTACACAAGGTAGAAACAGTATTGCTATCGGTAAAGAAAATATTATTTTAACAGATAATAATCTATTCCTTGGCCAAAATAATATTCAAGACTCAATGAATAGTGGAACAGATCTTTATACTATAGGTAGAGATAATTTGTTCGGATTAGCAAATGCTTCTACAGTAAGAAGTACAAATAAATCTTATGTAATAGGAACAAGTAATACTCTTTATACAAATGGAAATCAAAATTTCATATTTGGTGAAAGTAACGAAGTTTTCCATGATAATTTTACTAACAATTATATTATTGGTGCTGGTTGGAAAGATTCACATTCAGTTAATAATGTAAATCCACAATATGGTGGAATAACTGGCGGTGGGGCTAAAAATACAACTTTCATAGGTGGAAATGCGTTTATCCCTACAGGATTAGAAAACGGCATTGTGATTATGAAGCCAGCAATTTTTAACGATTCTGGATCAAGTCTTTTTGATAGCGCTCTTGTTAATAAAGGTTTAAATAATACCAATATTATGATTGGTAAAACTGCGCAGGTGGCACATGGTAATTCTACAATTTATAATTCTGGCTTTAATAGAAATTATACATTAGATATTCATGGTGATGTAAATATTGATAGTGGTGCTACACTTCACATCGGCGGTCTTAATATTAAAGACTATATTGCCGGAACTGCTCCAACAGTTGTTGTTACTGGTGTAATAAAAACTACCCCGGTTACTCCACCCTCTGTACAAACATCAGCATTTTCTGTTTCCAAAGCCGCGGCGGCGGTTGTAAACGTACCTGCTGGCGGGCATTTACTTGGATCAGCCGGTGGAGGTGGTACTGCATTGACGCATCCTGGTGGAGGTGGGGCTGGATCTGGATTAGCTGTTAAATTTAGTGGTCTCACTGATGGAAATGCTGGACCTTCTAGTAGCTTTAATTATACATCTGCTGCTGATAATGTATATTTTGTTCAGGCAGTTGACGCTAATAATTTTGAGTTATTTACTGATAGAGCATGTACTACTGCACTTGATACTCAAAGTGAAACTATATTTGTTCCAAGCCCACCGACCGGATCATATGAAGTTGTAATAGTTGCAGCACCCGTCTCAGGCGCTGCATGGGCATTTGATACTACCGGAACAAATTTAACAATTACATCAACAGCTCATGGATTAACAGTAGGTGATGGTGTTAGATTATCAGGTATTACTGGCGGAACATTTACAGATCTAAATGGAAATACATATTTTGTTGGACCTGATGCAAATGCTGATGGATTACTAGATGCTGGTTATACTAATAAATTTGAATTATTTACAGATGATGTATTAACAGTTCCAGTTTTAAGCGCAGATTATACCGGAACTCCAGTTACTACCTCAGCAAATTATATTCATGTCATACCTAAACAAAAAACTACTTCAAGCGCTAATTTAAATGTTCTAGGTAAATTAACTGTTGGTGATAGCGCTACTGTAGAAGGCTCAGTTCATTTTAGACAATCTATTGCAGGTAGTACATTTACAATTGGTGATAATCCTGGTACTGGTGAAAGAATGTCATTTGACAGTTTTGTTGTAAGACCAACTGGTGGACTTATTCCAATTCTAGAAAATCATCTTGATTCTGCATATGTTCAAGCAAGAGTTTCTATTGATAATTTCTGGTCATTAAAAGGTGGCAATCAGCTTATTAATGACCAAAGCCCGGGCAGAACAAATCCAGTCGTAATTAATAAAAATAATATAGATGTCAATGCTGCAGATTATGAAGAAGTCGATGCAACTGGGAATGCAAGATGGAAATTCCAGCTTGATATGGATGGTAAAGCTAGAATAGATATTCCAGCTGCTTATGCTTCTAGGCCAGCAGAAGACAAGGCTTCACGTCAAGCTGCAATTGATCATAAATCTCCTATTATTACTACTAATAATCTTGGAAACGAAGCTGCTTGGCCAACCGAAGACTATATTGCAACGATTGTTACTAATGATTATGTAAAAAATAGAATGAATATTGACTCGGCAGTTATTTCTTCTGTTATTGATTCTGGTTATATGAAAACTATTATTAGTCCTAACTATATTCTTCATCATGCTAATGATAGTTCACATTGGAGAAGATCCGCTGATGGTCATACTCTTTATTTTGGTGGTGTTGGGTTTAACTCATATGCTAACGTGGCGATTGGCGCTGATAGTGCACCTATCGATCATCCTGGATCTAAGTTATACGTTAGAGGTGATGTAAGAGTTGATTCTGGATTTAGCGCTGGTGGACATAGTATTATTGAAGGATCTAAGGTAACAGTAGATTCAGAATACATATTTAATTTTACTGTAAATGCAGCTGATAGCTATTTCATCACACATCCTAATTCAATAATTTATGGTGATCCTGTATTATATTCAATACTGACGTCTGCGACAAGCCCAGGTCTGCCCTATGGTGAATCTGCAGCAGACTTTAGTATCAGTGGAACGCCTGGACTAGACTCAAATTTTATGAGTGTGATGTTAGTTACTCCTAAAGATGTTACTAGCCCATTAACTAGTGGATTTGATTCTACCGCTTTAACAAAAGGAACGCTAAACGCTGTTGGAAACGGAATATCTACCGGTGATTGGGCTTGGGTCAATGGCAATCAAATTAAAATACGCGAGCAATCTATTCCTGGATATGACAGTACTCCGTCGATGACACATACTCATTCTATTGACATTATTAATAGAGGTTTACATCTTTTAACTTCATCTACAATCTCGTCCCGCAGTGGACTAAGACTTCAAGATACTGATAATTCAACTTCACCTAATGTTCTTGAATATATTAAAAATGGTTTAACACAAATATTTATTAATGATATTGAACTTGAATCTGGTGGAGAGAAATGGGAAGAAGTAACTAACTCTCTCATACACATTTATGATTCAGAAGCTAATACAAGATTGGCAGTCGGCGATCAAATTAAAGTTAAAACAAGAAGCAGAAAGAATGATGCATCTCTTACAGTTAAAGGTCCTCTTTCTGTTATTGGTGATAGAAATCTTCGCAATCCACAAATTTTATTAAGTGGTAATTTAAATATTGCTAGTGAAGGGGATAGCGGTTCAGCAAAAGCTACTACACAGTTTACATTTGAAGATAGTGCTATATTTAAAACTGGATTTACATTAGACAGTGGTATTGGTAAAATCCAAAATGGCGGATTGCTATTTGGTTATAAAGAGCGCAGGGCCGATGAAGCTTGGCGAACATTATATGGTGGAGCTGTTTGGGATTCTGTTGGACAAACCATGACATCTGGCGAATCTGCTGAATTCTATTTTGGTCCATATTATCCAGTATCATATGATTCAGCAAAAGGTTTTAATTTAGTTAATCCTTATGTTGGAAGATCTTTTGATTCTAATATTATGAGAATTGTCAATGATGATTATATTGGATCAAGAATTACCGATCCTTGGAATAGAATAGGAACGTCTCCGAATCAACAAATATACTATGATGAAGAAGGCGGCGTGATTATCGGTAAAAGAGATATGATCGATCCATTTGATCAAACTAGATTTGCCGTAGATTCTGGTAATGTATTATTCTTAAGCTCAATCCTAATTGATAGCTCAGAGCATCCAAAAGCAGGCGTAGTTCCAAGAACAGGTGGAGGTGAACAACTCGATTCTGGCGCAAGATTAATGTGGATTCCTGGCTATGCAGCCTTTAGAGCCGGTTGGGTTGACGGTAAAAAGGCAACTTGGGATAGTGGAGAAGTTGGCATATTCTCACAAGGTATTGGTGCAAATGTTGTAGCTACTGATCATTCAACAGCTATCGGTTATAATGTATCTGCTGGTAACGTTGATTATGCTGCTGATGGCCATACAAAACAACCATTACACACTACTAGAGTTGTTTCAATAGGACATACAATTACCAATCCTGGACAATTTAGTGTTGCGGTAGGTAAAGATATTACAAATAGCAATAAGCAAAATTCACTATCTCTTGGTATTGGTATCACTAACGTAGGAGCAAAGGGTACATCTAAAACAGATGAAGGTGGAGTTGCAATTGGTAAAACACTTGAAACTGGCCGTGGAGTTGTAATTGGTAGAGATATTACTGGCGATGATGGCAATCAACCTTCTCACGTAAATAATACTGCTATTGGATCTTTACTTGTTAATACAAGAATAAATGCTGTAACAATTGGATATAATTTAACAGGCGGAGAAGCAGGATTAAATATTGGTAGAGATAATTATCCTACCAGCGCAGGCACAGCACCGCCAAAAAACTCTATTTTAATAGGTCAAAATAATACTACTGGTGTTGGTGGTATAGCAATAGGTCATAGTTCAGCTGCAGGAAAAACCGCAGTATCAATGGGTTCAGGCGTGGCAGCAAGTGGTACTACATCTACCGCGATTGGTATTGGAAGTAAATCGTCTGCTAATAACTCAGTTGCAATTGGTATTAATACTGATGCAACTGGAAAAAGTGCTATATCTTACGGTGTATCTAATAGAGCAAGTGGCAATAACTCCACTGTCTTTGGTAAAGATAATGTTGGATCTGGTAATGGATCAGTTACATTTGGAGTTAGTAATACCACTGGTAAAGCTTCTAGAGTCTTTGGTGGCGATAATACTAGTATCTCTGAATCACATGTATTTGGTTCTGTTAATTCAGGTGCATCTAAAAATGCTAAAATTTATGGTGATGCAAATGAGACTGTAAACAACGCGGCTAAAGTTTATGGCAATGAAAATAAAAATATTGTATATAATTCAGAAGTATATGGCTCTTCTAATGAGAATTGGTATGGAACAAGGGTATATGGTTCAGACAACAAAAACCTTACCGGTAGAAACAGTTCCGCAAATGGGGGTCAGGGTAACTATATATTTGGTGGTCAAAATGTACAAACCAAAGGCGGGAATATTTACGGTACTCGTAATAACATTACTGGATTTGGTGATGCTTACGGTAAAGACAATATAATTACTGATTTTGGCTGGGCTTATGGCGATCTAAATACTATTGTTAATGGAGGTCACGCTTATGGTTACGAGAACGCTGTTGATGGTGGCACATCTAATCTTGCTTATGCATTTGGTAATAAAAATAATGTAAGCGAAAATGGGTTTGGATTTGGTAAAGAAAACATTGTCAGTAATGGCGGTATGGCTTTAGGTTCATATGCTCAAGCTTCGGGTAACGGTGCAATATCGATAGGTTCCGGTGTATCTGTAACTGGAACAAATTCTGTTGCAATTGGTTCATATACAAGTAGTTCTGTACAAGCAACTGTTGCAGCTAATAATGTCATAGCTCTGATGGGTGGAACAGTAGGGGTTAATAAAGTAAGTCCTAATACGGCTTATATGGTAGATATTGATGGAAGCATAAATTGGTCGGGTGATGCATATCATCAAGGTCAAACTCTTTATCATTACATTAGAAACAATGTTGCTAATCAAGCTTGGATAAGATTTAATGCTGATGCTGCGTGGGTACAATCACATATTGATCCTACACACTATCGAGCAACTATGCCGAAATCAATGTATTTTTACAATGATGCAACCACTGGTTATCTTTGTACTACAGCTCCAAGAGTCGGGATTAAAACTTCATCACCTGGTTACGATTTAGATGTTAATGGTAGTGTTAACGTACAATCACTGTATTGGCAAGGTGATAAGATTCTTGATTCGCATCAGGGAAATCAAGTTTATCTTACTCACCAAACTGCACAATTTTATATTGGTCCTGATTCTGCTACAGAATATTTTGATTCTGATTATGTATTTGAAAGACAACAAAATCATGGATTTACAAAAGGTCAAACTTATCAACAGGCGATTGATCAAAATTATATTATGGCGAATCTTGATGATACTGCATTTTTAAATTCGGATGAAGGAATTGGTTTAGTTAATCAAATATTAACTACTAACAATTACATGAGGCGTGAACTTAGCGGCGTATTTAATGGTGATCTTCCTGGCTTTAAAATGGGTATAGGCGCAATTGCTGATCCTAATTATCATTTACTAGTTTCCGGCAATGCAAAAATTCAGTCTGGTAATGGTAAAGCAGGAAATTTAGAAATTGGTAATATCGGCGGCACCTCTCAAATACTACTAAATGGTGTTGCTCTAAATACATCAAATATTTTATCACAAGAACTTGGTGGCTATGAGATTGATCCAGAAGCTACAACGACTCGGTCATCAATACTTTATGACCGCACTTCTCCATCTGGCAATTTTGCAATTGACATAGGCGTACCTGCTCTCCCCAAAATCGCAAAAGACGGTATTAATATTGCTGCAGGTATGAAATATCACATTAATGGTGTTGATATTATTGACGGCATTATGGATTCAGACTTTATTAACAGAAGAATACAAAAAGGAGATCTGGTTGCTGCTGGTAAACTTGATTCAGATCATTTTAAATTTATTATTAATTCTGAATATATTAAATCAATTGCTGATAGTGATTATGTTAAAACAGTAGCTGACAGTGATTATATTAGATCAATAGCTGATAGCGATTATATTAAAACGGTAGCTGACAGTGATTACATTAAATTTATTGCTAATGATGTTTATATTAAATCAATAGCTGATAGCGATTATATTAAATCGGCAGCAGATTCGGACTATATTAAATCAATAGCTGATAGTGATTACATTAAATCAGTAGCAGATTCAGATTATGTAAAATCAATAGCTGATAGTGACTATATTAAAGGAATCATTGATAGCGATTATGTGAAATCAATTGCAGATTCAGATTATGTGAAATCAATTGCAGATTCAGATTATGTGAAATCAATAGCTGATAGCGATTATATTAAGTTTGTAGCTGATAGTGATTATATTAAATCAATAGCTGATAGTGCTCATGTTAATCTAATAACTGGAATAGGCAGTAGACCAGTTGATTTTGGTAGCCATAATATTACATTTAAATCAAGTGCATCCAATACTGGTGCATTACCCAATGCCGCTACGCATACTGGTATGGTTGCAGTTACTACAGGTGATAATACTGCAAGAATAGCAAAAGGCGGAAATTGGCAAGGCATTCCATTAGAAAATACTAACGTAACATTCAATACTATTATTCCAGGTGCAGATAAATTATTTGATCTCGGTAGTTCAACTGCTGCATGGAGAGATTTATATTTAAGTGGTTCAACTATCCATCTTGGTGGAATAAGAATTAAAGAAAGTAATGGTGTATTTACTACTACTGATTCTTTAGGTGTGGCTCTTCCAATTGATCTAAGTGGAGCAACTACAAAGAATCTTGCCGAAGATTCAAATTTATATTATACAGATTTACGAGTTGATAGCAATATTACCGGTAAAGATCTGGATATGGGTGCGAATAAGATCCTATATTCTAATGTTTATTCAGCGCTAAGTGATCTTCCAAGCGCTGCGTCTTATCATGGTATGTTCGCCCATGTCCATGCAACAGGCAAAGCATATTTTGCTCATGCTGGTTCTTGGGTAGATCTTGCTTCTGGCGCTGATATTACCACTGCTATTAATAATTTAATTGATGGGGCTCCAGCTGCAATGGATACTCTAAATGAGTTTGCAACTGCACTTGGAAATGATGCTAATTTCTCAACTACTATTACAGCTCTTATTGGAGAAAAATATGATTCTGTCGGCGTAAGAACATTAGTTGATTCAGCATATGTTCAAGCAAGAGTTGTTCCACAAGGGATTGATAGTTCAGCCGTAAGTGGGATGATTGATTCAGCATATGTTTTAGCAAGATCTTCAGCTGGAGTAACAACACTTGGTGCTCTTACAGATGTTAATGCTCCATCTCCAACAAATGGACAAGCATTAGTATATAATACCGCAACAAGTAAATGGATTCCAGGAGCAGCTTCTAGCGCTGGCGGTTCAGCTGATAGTGCAACAATAATAGCTTTAATTGATAGCGATTATATTCAAGCAAGACAAACTTCTAGTGGTGGTGCTGCAGTTTCATCTGAATATTCTAACTTTAGATTTACTGCAACTGCTAACCAAACAACATTTAGTGGTACTGATGTTGCTGGTAATACTCTTGCAGTAACTGCTACTGGAATTCAAGTATATTTAAATGGTATTCACCTTCTTAAAGATATTGATTATACAGTATCTGGAACAACAGGAGTTGTTCTTACTACTGGAGCAAATGTTGGAGATGATTTAGTCATAACTAATATTAGCACTGGTACTGGAGCTAACTATATTCTTGCTGGTAAAACTAATTTTAAAGACTATAAGTTTAGAGCAACAGCTGGTCAAACAGCATTTACTGGTAATGATCTCAATTCACAATCTCTATCAATAACAGATAGTAATCATCAAGTATATTTAAATGGTATTCGTTTAAATAGAGTTGAAGATTATAATGTTAACTCTAGTACTAATACTGTTACTTTAACATTAGGCGCAGCTGATTCAGATGATGTAGTTATTCAAACATTAACTAGATCAACAACAGGTAATATCATTACATTAGCTCAAGATGTTCATACAACTCCGCCAACTGAAGGTCAGATATTAATTTGGGACAACTCAAATAAGTATTGGGCTCCAGGCGTGTTACCAGCAGGTACAGATTCTGCTGCTGTAACTGGAATGATTGATAGCGCATATGTTGCGGCTCGATCATCGGGCGGAACAGCTACGACTGGCGTTAGTTTTGCTAATTATTATTTTGAAGCTGATTCTGGACAAACAGTATTCTCTGGTAATGATAAAAATGGCTTACCTCTAGCAATTGATACTGATAATTATCAAGTATTTAATAATGGTATTCGTTTAATATCTGCTGTAGATTATACAGTTAATGCTGCAGCAAATTCAATAACATTAAATGGATTTACTGCTGACTCGGGTGATGATCTTGTAATTAATACTTTATTACAAACGACATCACATATTATGGTTGGCGATACATTTATAAACACCTTTAAGTTTATCGCTACAAATGGTCAAACAGCGTTTACTGGTGCTGATGCTAATTCTAAAACATTAGGAATCGATTCAAGTAACTTTAGTGTATTCCAAAATGGTATTAAACTTATGGATTCAGATGACTTTACATCTAATCCAATAACAAATACTATTACACTAACGTCTGGTGCTTCCGCATCTGATGAAATCACAATTACTGCAATTGAAAATAAAGCAGGTAATGTTACTGTTAATGAACAAGCATTACAGGGATTAGTTGATAGTGCATATGTTGCAGCAAGAGTTAATCTTCCTGCAGCATGGGCAGAGATTACTACAACACCGATTACTGCGGTCGCTGGGCAAAGATTAATTATTGATACAAGCACTACTAAAACAGTTAATCTTCCAGTAGCTGCATCGCTTGGAGATGAAATTAGAATTATTGATGGAACTGGTCAGGCTGCTACAAACGCTATTACAATTGGAAGAAATGGTCATAAAATTGAAGGCGGAGATTCAGATCTAACAATTGATGTTAATAGAGCAGCATTTGGATTAGTATATTATAATGTAGCTAATGGTTGGCTGTTCATAGAAAAATAAAGGACGAAAGTAATGGTATCGAAAGCAGCTCTCATTTCAAAGGCATTTGGTAAAACTGGCGCTTTAGCACCAATAGCTGATGAATCATTAACTGCAGAAAATAGAAAAATAACAGCTGATTCTCTGGCAGAAGGCGCTGGCGGAATGAGAACTGTCACTGCATTTAGCGAGTTATCAGCTTTAACAGGAATGAATAGCGGTGATATTGTTCTCGTAACTAATACTGATAAATTATATATTTTTGATGGTGTTGGTTGGTATTTAATTGCTACTATTACAAATTCATCTCCATCCGCAATTTCAGGAGTTGACGCAACATATGATTTAGCATCTGATGGCACTGCTACCACAATTACTGCAGTTTCTACCGACCCAGAAGGATTCCCGCTTACATGGTCCTATGCAGTTACAACAGGATCGCTTGGTTCTACAGCAACAGTATCTCAAGCTGATAACGTATTTACTATTACACCTTCAACAACTGAAGCTCATGCTGGAACTTTTAGTTTAACATTTAGTGTGACTGATGGAGTTAATGGATCAGTAAGTTATGTAAGTGGATTTACATTAGCATTTGCGTCTTGGGCAACACCAACTACCGCTTTCGAAACGACAGCTGGGGTCAGTGCCAGTACCACTTTTTCTCTTAGTACTAATGGTAATAGCTTTTGTATTGGAGGAATTCCTACTGCTTATGACTTTAGGATACATGAACGTGCAAATTCTGGGACAAATCACTCATTAGCACACACAGTTTCATCTACTCAATATGGTGTGAGACATGCAGATATGAGCGCAAATGGATTATATGTTGCTGCTATGCATGAGAATAATCAATATCTTGAAATATGGTATTACGATGGTTCTTCATGGTCTCAACAATTTAATGCAAGTATTACATCATATACTAATTATGCAATGAGAGCCGCCATTTCTGGTGATGGTTCAACAGTTATGGTAGTAGATCACCAAAGTAGTACTTTTGGAAACAGAGCAGGAGCAATTATAGTTTATAAAAGAACTGGTACCAATTGGGCATATGAGGCAAAATTTGGACCTCATAGTTTTGTTGATAATGCACAAATGGGCGGTGAGAACGGAGTATCTTATTTTAACTCTGGAATAAGTTTTGACGGTAATGTAATTCATAGTGCATATAAGTATGGTACGCGGGTAGGAGAACACACTATTGCTACTCGCAGTGGATCAACTTGGACGACCAGAGCCGCCATTTATAATTCTGGTACAGGATTAAACGGTGCTATTTCTGGTGATGGTAACACATTTGCGTATGGCAATAAAATTTATGTAACAACAGACAATTGGGTTACCAACTCTTTACAAGCAACTCTTACTCTTAACCAAACAACGGAAATTCGTCCAGATTTAAGTAATGACGGAAATGTCGCTGCATTTGGCCAACAGGGTGGTGGCGCATCATCAAATGGTATAGTAGAATTTTTTAGGAGGTCTGGATCAACTTGGACTAAAGAAGGCACTTATACGGGTCCAGCAAACACGCAAATGGGAAGAGATGTACGATTAAGTGGAGATGGATTGACTGCTTGTGTTTATGGAATTGGATCAGGAGATCTTATGAAAGTGTTAGTTCAATAGCTAAACCTTAATATATTATCCATTTTAAGTATATAAATAGTAGAAAATACTATTAAGGAATGTATGGTTGGCTAATTATATTAAAAATTTAATAAGTGATTTATCGCTTCCATCAGATCCGGTTGATATTGGTAAAGTAGCCTTTGTTAAAGAAGATGGATCTATTAGAACTAAATTAAATTTAAATATACTTCCTAGTAGGAGTATGTATTTTTCTGGTCATGATCTAGTTAATCCAATCGGTGCTCACTTAAGAATTGATAGCGCGTTTAAAGTTCCAATTACTGGTTACGATCAAATTACTGATAATTTTAGTATAGATTTTTGGCAATTTACTACTTTAGATACGCTTGATCATGCAGCAGTTATTTTTGATATTGTAGAAAATGATTCAAGTCTTGGTGAGCCAATAAATTTAATTCCAGATAGAAGCCATTCAATTGAAATAGCGGGCGGTGAAGTACAAATTGATAGAGGAGTTAATCCTTACAGTGATTCTTGGGGAGGAAGCTCATATTTATTTGGAAAAAGTTTACATGCCACCACATCACATCCTTCAGGTATATACACAACCCCTTCAATTTCTCCTATAACAGATGTTGTTCATGAAAGAGCATCTCCGGATGGAAAAGACTCTGGGATGTATGCTGTATTCTCATCTGATGCACTAAGTTCATCTAAATCAACTCATACCACAATGGGCGCTTGGTATAGAAAAAATGATAATTCAATGCCGAATACGACAATAGGCGATAATAAACATACTTATAATACTTCTAATTTTTCTTATCAGAGTCTAGACGACGGCTTAGATAATATTGCAATGGTACATACAAATGGTATTCGTATTAGAGGTTTAGACTGGTCTTATCATGATAGTGCACCATATGAATATAGAATTGGAAATAATTTAAAATGGGAGCAAATTACAACTGATATAGATATGACAGCTCCAAAAATGGGTTATCTTTCTGTTAGCGATCCAGTTAAAACGTATGATTATCTTAGTGGTGGGTATTTGGTTCCTGACAGTGATAGGCTATATGCTACAAATGATGTTATGAATAGTTCTTATCTTACCGGCAAACGTAATATTATTACTAACAATTTTGATGTTTATAACGATGCAACTTTTGCTGGGTATTTTTGGATCGATAGTTCACCTGTTTATGATAAACTCTTATTTAAAGCTGGAGGTGATACTGAGGCTTTAGAGTTAAAAGTAATTAATTCAGGTGGTACACCTAAACTAAATCTTTCTGCTGGAAACGGGGCTTTAGCATGTGAGTTACCTTTACCAACTACTTCAGGTAATAATAATATTGAAATAGATTCTGATTACACTGGATATCCAGTTCCGGCCGGAACTTCTAAAAGAAAAAGAGGAAATAGATGGCATGAAGTAAGATTCTCTGTTAAGTTATTTCCAGCAGAAGTAACTTTAATGACTAAAAAAATTGGTAATTTACCAAGTCAACAGGGTTCAAAGAAATATTATCCGAATGGCGGGGACGATATAAGAATATCTAGCCACCGACCTAGTAGTTCTTCAGGATTATTAAGATGGGCTAATAACAATACTGGAATAAGTGAATTTAAAGTTTTAACAAATCAAGCAAATATGGGCGTGAAGCATGAAGGAGATAAAAGGACATATACATCTGGAACTGATGCACTATTAGAGATACACACTGGTCTTCCAGGACGAGATCCCTTTAGAACAGATAATGCTGGTAATTTATTTTTAAGGCTATTTGAAAAAACCAATTTTGGATATTCTATTTTAAAAAGTGATGGTGGAGGCAACGATAAAATATTATTAAGTGATTGCGGAACAACATCTAGCCCAAATTCAACTGGTAGAATAATTTATTTTGAAATACATAATAAAAATAGTGCAGGTGATCAAAGAGTAACCGTAACTGGTATTTCAGATATAATGCGGTTTATACCGTTTATTGCTTCTACTAATATGGTACATCAAGATACTCCATATGATGCAGATGATACAGTCAATGTAAGAAATCCGAATTCAGCTGGACACTTTGGGGCAGAAATATTAGATAACACATCTGCTCCAAATTCATATTTATTTCCTTATACTGATACTGTTACTAAATCTCTAGAAGAATCGTTAAGTAGTTTTATAATTGATGAACAAACTGGACAGTTACATACCTTTAAAGATGGAGCTTATGTAGGAAGTAAAGCCTTTAATTCAAGTCCAGGAACTGATACCACTATGGAATTAGGATTTCAATTTCGAAATCTATGGTTTGCCTCACGTTATCATATAAATCCTGTTGATGGTCTTACGAGTGCGATTCAAAGTGCAATTGGCACTAGCTATCATCCAGATCCTGCATTAGTGTTTGATCCTCCAATAGTATATTCTAAAGGATGGAAAAGTTCAAGTGGAAACCCTGCTCCAAAGGGATACGTAAATTTTCTTGCAGCTGAAGGAGAAAGATATGAAGCAAAGGTTGCACTTTTAGCAAAGGATTGGGTTTATGATCCAGCTAAATTAATTAACGCGGCAAGAACAGCTACTAGTACTCCAGCTTTTGTTAATGATGGAATATTTAATTCTACTACTGGTAATATAAATCCTAATGATATTAATCCATTCATAGATCATAGTGTAGCGCCAAATGCGAATGTAAGAGATTTTTATTTAAAAAATAGTATATGGGGAACAGGAAAATTTTCTTGGCCACTAGCTGATCACTTAATATACTATAAAGAAGCATATAATCCAGCTATTAGCACAGGAACAATTACTAATTTAACAGGTGAAACTGATGAATATAAAAATGCTCGAGCTAGTTGGGCTGGAAGAGTAGCAACACATAAAGGAACTGATCATGGAATTAATAAAGCTAGAGCATATATTTTAAGAACTGGTGGAAGTATAGTAAATCATTCTACGGCTGGAGATATAACTTCTGTTATATCAGGATTAGCGGATGGTAATTGTTTATTATTAGAACCGGGTAATTATAGTATTACCGCTTCTCCAGGTGGGGCTTTTGGCGTTAACACAACCGTACCCGACACATCTGTACCTAAAGGTACAGAAAGTTTATCTACACCCTTTGGCATAAAAAATATTATGATATGTGGTAATACTAATGATATTGCGGCTGTACATATTAATTATGTGGCGAGTGGAAATAATTATGATGGAATTTCTCCTATATTTGGTCCAAATCAAGACGAAAATACAGAATTAGCATTTTTAACATTTAAGAAATTTATACAGACAAAGAAAAATGAAGCCGCTGGTGAAACAGCATTATGTTATGCTTCAACTGGCGCAAAGGCATATAAAGTACATTTTGATTTTTCTGGTGCTGATCTTTTCAGTTGGTCGTGGGCTTTAATAAATAATAAGTTTAAACCAGGTACTCAAAATGTGTTTGAAAAATGTGTGTTTTCAAACTATAAGAATGTAAAAGATGAAGAAGATTATTATACTGGTAAACCATATGCAAATGCTAAAGTTATAGATCCGATATTTTCTAAGGGAAGTGGCATTTCTAATCAGATTCTTGATGGTGTAGATCAGCCAAAATTTGACCATACCGAGCTAGAACCTTGGTGGAATACTAATGATTTTAGTTCAATTAATGATTCAAATTTTGTAACGTCGCCATTTAAAGGCCATATGAAAGATTTTCATTTATTTAATGATATTGCTGATAATAGAATTTCTAGTGGTAAAGCTGGTGGTTGGAATGTAGTGAATTCAGGAATTAATTTTCATCAGCAACTTGACTCATATGTAGTTTATTCATATATTAGATCTCCTAATAGTGGCTCAGAAATTGGACTTCCAGATGATAGTTATGCCTCTTTTCATATTAATAACTGGAATAATGATTTATCCGGTCTTGCTTCAAAGGATTCTGCTCTACAGATAATGGGAGGAATTCAAGCAAAAGGTGGAGGAGAATTTAAAGGTGGGCCATTACTTTCTTTTGATACGTTAGGTCAGATAGTTGTAGCCAAAAATGTAAACTATAATTATACTGTAGATCAGCGCGAAGTGCTGACGATTCATGCTCAAGATTCTACTTCAATGGCATATGGAGCAGGAGCAAAATGGTGTCATAATGCAATAGTGGTTGAGCAAGATAAAATAAGATTATGGAAAGACGGCGTGCAATTTGACAGTGTTAATGGCCGAGCGCCATATGGACCATTTATGACTACACACATTCCAATAAAAAATTCTAGATTATTTATTGGAGCCGGGAATCAAGTTAAAGGTCGGCCGATTCAAGCTGGCCGGATAGCCGGAAATGAACCTAATTTATTTAGAACATATCAAGGTAATATAAAAGATTTTAGAATACAAACCGGAATACAATTTACTGGGGATAGTTTTGATCTACCTACCACTGATCAAATTACGGCAGCAGGTAATACATTTGCTTTTAATACTTCTGTAAATATACCAGGTGTTATACCAAGTTCAGGCGTAACTATTTTTAATCCTATTAGTAAGATAAAAAAAGATACTATTACAGGCGATATAGTAAGAGGGATTGACTGGAGCCCATTCGGTGATGGAGTTTCAACAATAGACTGGTTTAAGGTTGGAGTTATTAATAAAAATAATATAGATTTTAATGCTGATAGCGTAGTGTCTAAAACCGATAATGCATTAGATGGTTTGGGTTTAGATTTACCAGATGACTCATACGGTTATTTACATATTACAAGATCTGATAGCGATTATCCAAGCTGGGAAGAACTAAAAGAATCTGGAGAAATTGGATACATACCAGGTTTACAATTAAAGCTTGGTATGTATAATAAAGATGATGATCAACAACGAATTGATTGGCAGATACAAACTTCACAACTTTTTGAACCAATAGTCGAAACCATTCGAGATAGCACAACCAATTATACTAATTTTTATTTTAATGATTATTTTAGCTCGACTGATTCATTTGCTTCTAGACCTATAAACGCATTTTCAACTATTACTGGAAAGAATAAAAATACAGGTGAAATGCCAGTATTATATGTAGATACTTTCGGCACAAAAATGTCGGGCGAAGAAGTAATAATCAATACTGCATATAATAGAAATGAGTTTCACATAGTAAGTTCAAACGAATCGGTATTAAGACTTATGACTATGGATCAAATATCTCAAGGGGGATTTGCTGCAGAAGGAATTAGTGGTTTTGACCCCTATGAAGAAGGTGGCGCATTCTTTGGTATTGCAGACAGTTTTGGAGATCTATTATGAGTATAGTTGATATATCAAAAGTAAAGGAAAATGGTGGAATAGTTTTTTCTAAAAAAGAAAAACAAATTTATCAATATAGCGAATTATCTAATAGCTGGGTTTCAGTAGGAATAATTAATCCACAGCATATAAGTAGTAGTGTAGGACCTAATGGTTTAAATTTTGGTTACGATTCAAATTTTGATGCTTTAAAAAGATCAATGTCATCTGGAATAAATTTGATCGGTGTTGACAGCGACGGAAATACTATTACTTGGACTCATACTATTATAGGTGATCCGGCTAATGCTATAGTAGATATTAGTGGAACTTCTCCAAGTTTTGATTTAGTTCCGAAAAAAAATCTTGGTGATACTTCATTATCAAATCAAATTGTATTTAATGGTGTAATTAATGTGTCTGGAGTAGATTCAGCTCCTAGATTTAAAGAAATTAATTTTTTACCACTTTTTGATAGTGCATTTACCGCAGATTCATTAGGATTAAGAAGTAATTTTATAGATAAACTTGAAATACAATATTTTTATAATTGGGAACAAACAAGTGTTTCTGGTTTTAATCATGATAAGGCAATAGAGCTTTCTACATTTACAGTTCCAGATGTACAATTTTTAGAAATTAAAGATGCGTCAAGAACTACTGATCAATACGTTGATATGCAAATTGCAACAGGAAGTTCTGCTGGGTCAATTATCTTTTTATTGGATGATAATCAAAATAGGCTATTATCTTATCCTATGGCTAATCCATATTCGTTAAGAGAAATTGATTATACACAAGAAAAAACATTAAATTTAAAGAGTGATAGCTGGAATGCTGAAAATCCATCGGCATTTAAATTTAATAATACTGGTTATAGATTATTTATTTTAGACAAAACATTAAATCAAATAGCAGAATATTGGTTACTTACACCATGGGATATACACACTGCTATTAGAAAAGACAATTTTAAAACTAACACCACTGAGTTAAAAAATATTGAAGATACTTACGTAAGTCCTGATGGAAAGTATTATTATACATTAGAAACACCAGTTATATCTCTTGAGCCTAGTGGAACGACCAATACCTTTGAAGGTAGTAGAGGTATGCCTAAATCTGTTAATGCTGGTACAATCAAAAGATATACTTTATACGATTCTGGGCAAATACATACACTATCAGTTGACTCAAATGCTATAACAAAATCTTTTGAAACAGGATTTTATACACATACATTCGTTGAAGATGGAGTGGTGTTGGGTTCTTCTGGAATAGCAAGCAGAGCTCGAGCTGGTGCACGTATACGTGGCAGCACTTTTGTCTCAACTGGGCGTAAATATATATCTACATTTGAACATTATGGTTTGCCTCAATCTATGTGTTTTAATTATGATGGAACCAAAATGTATACTGGTGAAGCTATAGCAGCAGTGGATGGAAAATTTAGACAATATACTCTAACATCACCGTGGGATGTTAGTACTGCAGTTGCATTTGATTCTGCGACGCATGAAATAGGCACTAAAATGAATAGTCTATCCTTAGAAGATCCAAGTCCTAGTTTTGGAGTAGATTTATCACAGTCAGATGGATTCGCAACTAGAAGACCTCACGGGCCAGAGTCTATAAGATTTAATCCAGATGGAAATAAATTTTATGTATTAAATAAAAAATTAAATCAAATTTATCAATATAATTTAAACATAACAACTGATTCTAATTTATTTAATATATCACAATTAACTCAGCCTATTACATCTTTAAGTAAAGAAATTAGTGCTGGAGGATGGGATTTAAAAATAGAATTAAATTCTTTAGGTTCTCCTGCATCTAAAATTGGACAAGATCTTGGAACATTTAATACTATTAATATTATAGACTCAAATAAAATGATAATATCCGGAGATAAGTATTTACATACAGTTCAATTAAATCAATTTAATTTAGTATCTAGTCTTATACAATCTGATTCTAATGTAAGTATGGATTCTTCAAATTCTATTTTTGGGGTTAATATTGTTGACGACAAAATATTAGTTCATGACGATAGCGGAACAATTAATCAGTGGAAGATGACAACATTAAATGATCCCTCAACTGCTGTAAGAGAACATACGAATAAAATTAAAACATTAAATGTAGGAACTGGTGGGTATATTATTGGAGCAAGTGGTTTAGCAATCGATAGCGATCGATCTAAATTTTACATCGGCGCAGGTACTGGATTTGAAATACACAAGTATAGCTTCAATGCTAATGCTGGTGTTTCTAGTATGTCTCTTGATAGTATGTGGGAAGAAGACTCTTTAGGAATTGTTGGTATATCTGCCCTGAATTTAAGAAATAACACTTTAAATTTTTCTAGTGAAAATAAAATACGTGAAATAGATATTGATCATAATATACTTAATAGTAGTGTATTAGATTCTGCTATTTTAACTCTTGCCTCTCCATCTGAAGCAGCAGCATTTGGTGTTGATTGGAATGGTAATGGTTCTGAATTAATTACTACTGGAAGATCTGATTTATCTTCTACTGCAACAAGTTCTGTTCAAAGCTTTGGTGTTAAAAATAGTTATAGTATTAAAAGTGTATAAATAGAGTTAACTAAGTAAAATAGGATTTAAAGTATGTCAACTAAAGGTAGATCATTAGCTAATTTAACACTGCACGGATCATTAGTTCCAGATGCAGATTCTGCATATGATTTAGGATCATCATCTAAAAAGTGGAAATCTTTACATTTAAGTGGTAATACATTATTTCTCGGTGATTCTGGTTCTATTTCAGCTGGGAGTGGTGGAGTAATAGAACTACCATCAATTGAAATAGGCACTGGAAATACTAAAGTTAAATTACAAGCAAGTGCAAGTGGAAAATTAAAAACTAGAAAAGTAGTTGGTGGAGTAGATCAGGATGAGGAAGATGTTGGAGGAGCAGCCGTTACCACATATGCAAATTTTGCTGCATTTCCCAGTTCTAATAATCTTTCTGGGGCTATGGGATTTGCAACAGATACTAAGGCCGTATATATGTGGGATGATTCTTCTTGGCAAAGAATGTCTATCGGTAATCAACTTGGTCCCAGATATACTACAACTCCTTCAGCAGACATTATTTTGCCACAAGATGGTTCTACGACTACTATAACTGGTGTTGCATTAGATGATGGTGGATTTCCAGTGACATATGATTGGGATGCATTTAGTGGCTCAACAGTATACGATTCATCAAACCTACCACCACAAATTACGGCTAGTTCTAGAGATAGTGGTGTAATTACATTAACACCGTCATCAGATGAAGCTCATGCAGGTAGTTTTTCATTTAGGTTCAAAGCCTCAGATGGAGTTCTTTCAACACCAGCAATATCAAACGTAATACTTAGTTTTGTTACTTATGTGACTGTAGACACACAACAGAGCCAAAGTAGTAATACTATTCAACCAACTACAAATGGGACGCTATCCTGGTACAATACAAATTCTGGAGGTTCAACTGCTACTTTGTATCTTCCATACGGCGGAACGAATATTGCTCCACTTGGTAAAAGATATATCGAGTTCAAATATATTTCAACAACTTCTTCTAGCTATGGTCGCAGGGCTATGATAGGAGTTGCAACAAGATACTATGCAGAACAATATAGTTCGGTTGTGGGATATAGTGGTACTGCTACTAATGTTGCTTATTACTATGGCTACAATGGCAATAAATACCCAGGCGGAACTGCACAGGGTCTAACTTCGATTGTCATCGGTGATGTTGTACAACTTGCATATGACACCGATGCTGGAAAAGTCTGGTTAGGTAAAAATAATACATGGAGTACACTCAGTGGTGATCCAGGTGCGGGCGGTGCTGGCATTAGTGTAGATGCTACTGCTGGTGGTGTAACTGGCTATTCATTAATTTTAGCCACTGGTACTGGAAGTAGTTACACTAGTGTTTGGGAAGCTGGAAAACAATCTGCTAGTGATACATATGTTTATTCAATACCAAGCGGATTTAGTCAGTTTTAAAGTAATGTAAAAGTTAAAGCAAAAACTATATAAATAGTACAAAGACTATTTAAATAGGATGTCAATATGGCTATAGTAACTTCGCGGACTGATTTAGAGGAATATTGTTTACGTAAACTAGGCGCTCCTGTAATTGATATTAATGTTGCAGACGAACAAATCGATGATAGAATAGACGAAGCTCTTGAAGTATACCAAGAATATCATTCTGATGCTACCGTAAAAACCTACTTTAAACATTTAGTTACTGCGACTGATGTTACGAACAAATACATTCCAGTTCCAGATAATATTATTTTCGTAACTCATTTATTTCCTATTAGGGTTGGTTCATCATCTGGCGCTGGAATGTTTGATATTAAGTATCAAATGATGCTTAACGACATGGTAAATTTAAATAATTTTACTGGTGGTTTAGACTACTTTGTACAGATGAAACAATATCTTGATCTTATTAATATGACGCTAAATGGCACTCCCCAGGTATCTTATCAGCGTAGACAAAATAGATTACATATTTTTGGTGACTTTTCAGATAGAGATATTAAAGAAGGTGATTATCTTGTAGCCGAATGTTATGCTCTTGTAGATCCATCAACAACATCAGGAACTAAATCTATTTTTAACGATATGTGGTTAAAGATGTATGCTACTGCTTTAATTAAAAGACAATGGGGATCAAACCTCATGAAATTTGAAGGAATGACTTTACCAGGTGGAGTAATGCTAAATGGTAGACAAATATATGATGATGCAAATATTGAAATACAACAATTAGATGAAAAACTTAGACTAGAATTTGAATTACCAATTGATTTATTTGTAGGATAACTTATGGCAAAGAATCTCTTTTTTGCCGATAAACCGGTAAATGAACAAAATTTATACGAAGATATTATCATAGAATCGTTAAAAATCTATGGTCAAGATGTTTATTACATGCCGCGTGAAATCGTTAATGAAGATAAAATTTTGGGTGAAGATGTCCCATCTAAATTTTCAACTGCTTATAAAATTGAAATGTATATTGAGAATCAGCAAGGATTTGATGGAGAAGGAGATCTCTTTACAAAATTTGGTGTTGAAATCAGAGATGCTGCTAATTTTGTAGTATCACGTAGAAGATGGCGGCATGTTGTTGAACAAAACGCAAATGAAATTTCATCAGAAAGACCAAGAGAAGGTGATGTATTATATCTTCCACTTTCTAATTCAATGTTTGAAATTATGCATGTTGAACATGAGCAACCGTTTTATCAGTTAAATAATGTTCCAACATATAATTTACGTTGTGAGCTATTCGTATATAGTGGAGAAGATCTAGATACTGGAATAGAAACAATTGACAGTATTGAAAATGATGCTGCAAATATTACGCTTGGTCTTGATTCAGCACGTAATCAAAATGGGGTTCTCTTTGGTGATAGCGATAGAATGGAAGGTGGTGTAGACTTCTTTGTTGGAGAAAATATTTATCAGATTGATTCTGCACTTAGAACTATTACTGGTAGACATCCTAAAATTGTTGGAGAAGTTATTGAATACAGTCCTACTACTCGAACACTTGTACTCGGACATGTTGGTGCAGATAGTGCTCTTGATTCAAATGGAGCAGGTGCAACTGGATTAATTGGATTTACGGTTGGTAAAACAATTGTTAATGATAGACCTGATGATCAGTTTGTATTCCCATTTAATGTGTTCTATGGAAGAAATGTAGATTCAAATACATACCTATATCCGAGAACACGAACTATTCTTTCAATTAATGAAGACACTGGATACCTTTCAGCGCAAAACGATATATTTGATGCTAATTCAACAGCATCTATAGACTTTTTAGATTTTTCTGAAGGTAACCCATTTGGTGATGCAGAGGATCCATAATGTTTCAATATTTTTATCACGAAAGAATTAGAAAAGCTGTTGCTACATTTGGCACAATATTTAACGATATTTATGTTCAAAGGACTGCAAAAAATGGTTCTATAATAGACCAAACAAAAGTGCCTTTAGCATATGCACCAAAAGATAAATATTTAGAAAGAATCAGAGAAAATCCATCTTTAGTTGACAATACTAAAGTGGCTTTAAAGTTGCCACGAATGTCTTTTGAAATTACTTCATTAGCTTATGATCCAGAAAGAATTCTTCCAAAGAATAATAATTATAATAAAGCATATGGTACAAGTACTACTCATTCAAATAAAATGTATTCTCCAGCACCATACACTATATTTTTCTCATTAAACATTTATGCTAAATTGCAAGATGATGCTTTACAAATTGTAGAACAAATTTTACCATATTTCAATCCACAATACACTTTAACTCTTAAACCATTTTCTGGATTTGAAGATATAAAAGAAGATGTTCCGATTACATTACAATCAGTATCATTTCAAGATGATTTTGAAGGATCATTGGAACAAAGAAGAACTATAATTTATACTCTTGATTTTGGAATGAGAGTTAATTTTCATGGTCCAATTCGTCAAAGTAAAATTATTAAGAAAACTACAACCGATGTTTATATAGACAAAACCACATTATTAACTTCCGGATCGGATTCTGATGGTTTATATGTTAAACAAATTACTACGCCTAACCCAGCAAATGCTCAACCATTTAGTGATTTTGGATTTACAACTGTTACAGAATATTACGGAGATTCATCACAATGAAAACATATTTTGAATTAAGAGAAGAACTTAATGAAGGCAAATTAGGTAAAGCTATTGGCACAGGGATTGGTCGGGCTGTCGGTGGATTAGGTGGAGCAATTGCTGGTGGCACTGCGGGCGGCTTTATTGCTCCTGGGATTGGTAATATGGCTGGATTCGCAGCAGGTGGGCTTGCGGGTGGAAGCGCCGGCGGAAACATTGGAGGAAAAATTGGTGATTTTATTACTGGTAATAAAGCTCGCACAAATGCAATAAATGCAACTGGAAGAGGAATTAAAAAAGTAGCAAAAAGTGTTGGTCGTGCTGGTATAGAAGCAATGAAACCTACACCACCATCATCAGTGGTTCATCCAGATCATGGTAAAGTTATGACAACTTCTACTGGAAAAAAAGTTTTAAGAGGTGTTGATGGCAAAGCAACAACTATTTCTCATAATCATCCTGATTTTAAGCAACACGCAGCAATAATAAAAAATGCTGCAAAAAGAGCAACTCAAAATTGGAGAACTCAGCAAAAAGCTCAAAAAAGAGCTGCAGCGCCAGCGGTACGAAGACAAGCTGTTAGAAATATTTATAAAAATGCTTATGCAGCTGTAACTGGTCGGCCAGCACCGTAAATAAATATAAAGGAATTAATAATGTTATCATTTAAACAATATAATTCAGAATCATTTGTTGGAGCAATGAAAGGCGCCTTAATGAGTCCGCATGGTCCTAATCATAATCCAAATAAGACAAAGAAAACACGTGAGATACTGCCTGATAGAGTTACAATATCACCACAGGCAAAAGCAATGCGTGATATTGAGCAAAGAGCTTCTACATCGAGTCCTTCAGGACCTGCTTCTTCGCTAAGCGGAACAAAAAGAGTTAGATAAATGAGTGATTGGAAAAAATCAGACAATTTACCAGAAGATGACTTTGATTATTCTCGTAGAACATATTACGATTTAATCGAAAAAGGTAATGCTGCACTAGAAGATATGATTGAAGTAGCTAGGAATCTTGAACATCCTCGAGCTTTTGAAGTTGTGTCTGGTATGATTAAAAATGTTTCAGATGTAAATGACCGTCTTATGGATTTACATAAGAAGAAAAAGGCATATGATCAAAAAGATGTACTTCAAGTAACTGCGCCAGAAGGCACAACAAATAATTTATTTGTAGGATCTACAGTAGATTTACAAAGAATGTTACAAGATATGAATAACCCTGTTAAAGATGATAACGTAATTGATATTACAGATAGATTAGATGATGGAAAAGAATGATTCTTATTTAGGCAACCCAAGTGTTAAGCGTGATGGTGTTGTTACTAATTGGACAAATGACGAAGTTAAAGAATATGCTAGATGCATGCAAGATCCTACATACTTTGCGAGAAAATATTGTAAAGTAATTCACCTTGATAAAGGTTTAGTTCCATTTGATTTATATCCCTACCAAGAAAAAATGTTTAATCAGTTTAATACAAACAGATTTAATATTGTTTTAGCCTGTCGACAATCTGGTAAATCTATTTCATCAGTGGCATATCTACTTTGGTTTGCACTTTTTAATAGCGAAAAAGTTATTGCTGTTATGGCAAACAAGGGTGCTACCGCTCGTGAGATGCTTGGTAGAGTCACACTTATGCTAGAAAACTTACCATTTTTTTTACAACCTGGATGTAAAGCTCTTAATAAAGGGTCTATTGAATTTAGTAATAATTCAAGGATTGTTGCTGCTGCGACATCTGGATCATCTATTCGCGGGATGTCAGTTAATTTGCTTTACCTTGACGAGTTTGCATTTGTTGAAAGAGCTTCTGAGTTTTATACCTCAACTTATCCAGTTGTATCATCTGGTAAAGATACAAAAGTTATTATTACATCTACAGCAAACGGTTTAGGTAATGTTTTTCATAAATTATGGGAAGGTGCAATACAAGAAACAAACGAATTTATTCCATTTAGAGTCGACTGGTGGGACGTTCCAGGAAGGGACGAAGAGTGGAAAAAAGCTACAGTAGCTAATACTTCGCCTGTACAATTTGATCAAGAGTTTGGAAACACATTCTTTGGTACAGGTGACACTCTTATTAATGCTAATACACTTCTTGAATTAAGAAGACATGATCCATTAGAAATTACAAAGGATGATGTAAAAGTTTATAATCAACCAATCAAAGATCACAATTATGTAATGTTAGTTGATGTTGCTAAAGGAAGAGGACAGGACTATAGTACTTTTAGTGTAATCGATATTAGCGCGGAGCCGTTTAAGCAGGTTGCTGTATATCGCAATAATCTTATCTCTCCTCTCCTCTTCCCTAATATTATATATAAGTATGCAAATTCTTATAATCAAGCAATGGTTGTAATAGAATCAAATGATGCTGGTATGGTTGTATGTAATGGCTTATATCATGAATTAGAATATGAAAATATGTTTGTTGAATCAGCTATTAAAGCGGATGCACTTGGTATTCTTATGACTCGTAAAGTAAAACGAATTGGATGTTCTTCATTTAAAGATTTATTAGAAAACAATAAACTTGAAATTGTAGATGAAGATACAATTATAGAAATTTCTACATTTACTGCAAGAGGTTCGTCATACGAAGCATCGGATGGTAATCATGATGACATTGTTATGAATTTAATTATGTTTGGATATTTTGCTGGCACTAGTGCATTTGGCGAATTAACTGATATTAGCATACGCGATTTGATGTTTCAACAGCGAATGCAAGAGATTGAAAACGATGTATTAAATTGGGGTTTTGTAGATGATGGTTTAGATAATATTTCACATCCAGCATTAACATCTGATCAATGGCAAATAGAATCACCAGATCAAGAATGGATGGTACAAAATTGGGATGGGGCAAATCTTTAAAATCATATGTATATAAATATAGGTAATTGATAAACAACCGTATTATGAAACTTATAATTCAATTAGATTGGAAAAGGAAACGACATGGCAATATATGCACCATCAGAGTCTCCGGCAGTAGTTACAAGAGAAATTGACTTAACAAATGGCGTACCCAATGTACCTACTTCTACAGGTGTTATTGTAGGCGATTTTCGTTGGGGTCCTGTAAACGAACCGATTCTCATAAACAATGAAGGTACTTTAGTAGCTACATTTGGAACACCAAATGATACAAATTCAGTAGACTTTCATAGCGCCTCATATTATTTGAGGTATTCAAGTGACTTACTTGTTATTAGAGGCATGGATTCAAATACAGGAGTAAATGCTTTTGAAGCCGGGGGTACAAGAGATGATATCACAGTTAAAAATGATACAGATTTTGAATCACAAATATCTTCTGCCACAGCAGTTGGTCACACATTTATAGCAAGACATCCTGGTGATTTAGGAAATTCAATAAAAGTAGAAATAATTGGATCAAACCACGCTGATCCTACAAATGCTACATATCACACAGACTTTAATGCCTGGGCATACAAAAATAACTATGATACAGGTCCAGGAACATCAGCTCATACTGCAAATATTGGCGGTAAAAATGATGAAGTACATGTAGCAGTTATTGATACAACTGGACTTATTTCTGGAATTAAAATGTCAGTTTTAGAAACATATCCATATGTTTCACAAGCTAAAGGTGCTCAAAACGCCGACGGTACCAATAATTATATTGTTGATGCTATTAATATTAGATCACAATATATTCGAATGGTTACATTCCCAACCGGTATGGGAGTTGGTTCCGGTGCAGCAGCAACAACGACGAGTGATATGAAACTATCTGCTCCAGTAGCTGTCACACTAACCACTGGTGAAAATAGTGATCCTTTAGAAGTTGGCGATTATCAACTATGTTATGATTTAATTGATGATCCTAATCAGTATCTAGTTGATTTTATAATTGCACCAAGTTTAAATGGTTCTACAGATCATGTTACTCTTACTAATCACTTAACAAGCATAGCTGCTCAAACTAGAAAAGATTGTATGGTTTTTGCTTCTCCAATGAGAACTGGTGTTGTTAATAGCCCAGCAACAGCAAATGCTTCTATTTTAACTGGTCTTAAAAACTTAACAAGAAGCTCATATCTATCTGTAGATAATAACTTCTTAAAAGTGTATGATAAATACAATGATAAGTATATTCATATTCCTGCAGCATCATCAACAGCTGGCCTATGTGCAGCTACTGATAATAATTTTGCTCCTTGGGTGTCACCAGCTGGTACACGAAGAGGTCAATATTTTGGTGTAACTGGATTAGCTTATTCACCTAATAAATCTCAAAGAGATGAGCTTTATAGAAATGGTATTAATCCAGTAACTAATATGCCTGGAAACGGTATTCTATTATTTGGTGATAAAACACACTTAGATAGACCATCAGCATTTGATAGAATTAATGTTCGTAGACTCTTCTTGGTTATCGAAAGAGCCATTGCAGAAGCTGCTAAAAATATTCTATTCGAATTTAATGATGAATTTACAAGAGCAGAATTTGTAAATATCATTGAACCATTATTGAGAGATATAAAAGGTCGAAGAGGTATTACTGACTTTAGGCTATTGGCCGATGAGACAAATAATACTCCATCGATTATTGATACAAATCAATTTGTAGCAAGTCTCTTTATTAAACCAGCGCGGTCCATTAACTTTATCACTCTTAACTTCGTTGCTGTTCGCACCGGTGTTTCGTTTGAAGAAGTTGTTGGTCAGGCTACATAAAGGGATAGGAGAATAAAATGGCAATTTTAGGTGTAGACCAATTTAAAGCTAAATTAGCAGGTGGAGGCGCTCGCCCGAATCTGTTTAAAATCACACTTGCTTATCCAAGAATCATGACTGGTGATGTTGAACTAACATCATTTATGTGTAATGCCGGACAACTACCAGCATCTACTATTAATCCAGTTACTGTTCCATATCGCGGCAGAATGTTATACATGGCTGGTGATAGAACATTTGAGCCTTGGTCAGTAAATATCATTAACGATACTAATTTCGAAGTAAGAAAAAGTATGGAAATTTGGATGAACTCTATGAATGCTCACCAAACAAATACAGGTGTTACTTCACCGTTAGACTATCAAGCTGATTTAACTGTTGAGCAACTTGATAAAAATGAATCAACTCTATATACTTATATATTTAGAGGGTGTTTTCCAACAAATGTTTCTGAAATACAGCTTGCATACGGTAATAATGATACTGTAGAAGAATTTGGCGTCAGTTTTCAGGTACAATACTGGGAAAGTTTCACAGGAACAGGTACTGGTCAAAAAGTTACTTCTTAATTAAGTAATAAATAGTACTAATTGAAAAGGTATAGGGGGAAATACTTTCCCCCTTACCAATGTATTTAAAGGATTAATTATGGCAGATAATTCACTTAAGCTTTTTGGTTTTGAAATAAAAAGATCTGGATCAAAAGACAAAGAAGAAAAGCTAAAATCAGTTGTTACTGCAAAGGACGACGATGGTGCAGGTTATGTGACTGCTTCAGGAGCTGGGCATTTTGGCCAATACGTAGATATTGATGGTAGTGGATCTAAAGATAATTATCAATTAGTAATGAAATATAGAGGTGTTGCTATACATCCAGAATGTGATGCTGCAATTGAAGATATTGTAAATGAATCAATTGTTATAGATGAAGAAAGTCCTGGAGTATCAATTGAACTAGAAAAAATTGAAGCCAGTGAAAGTATTAAAGAACAAATTACAGAAGAATTTGCTAATATTTTAAGAATGTTAAATTTTATAGAAGATGGCCATGATATCTTTCGCAGATGGTATATTGATGGCAAAATTTATCATCATTTAGTGGTAGATCCAAATAATGAAAAAATGGGTATTCAAGATATTCGATTTATTGATTCTCCAAAAATGCGTAAAGTAAAAGAAGTTAAAAAGAAAAAAGATCCATTAACAAATGCTGATATTATTGAAAACGTAAAAGAGTATTACATTTATCAAGAAACACCTGGAAAAGGTGGAGCTGGATCTATTAATACATCACAAAATAGGCAGGCTGTCAAATTTACTGAAGATTCTATTAGTTATGTCACATCAGGTTTATTAGATGAAAAAAGAAAAAAAGTTCTTTCGCATTTACAGAAGGCTATTAAGCCTGTTAATCAATTAAGAATGATGGAAGACTCGCTTGTCATTTATAGACTAGCTCGAGCTCCGGAAAGAAGAATTTTTTACATCGATGTTGGTAATCTTCCAAAAGGTAAAGCCGAAGAATATATGAAAAATATTATGGCTAAATATCGTAATAAACTAGTATATGATGCTAATACTGGTGACTTACGAGATGATCGTAAACATATGTCAATGCTTGAAGATTTCTGGTTACCTCGCCGAGAAGGTAATAGAAGTACTGAGATTTCAAGCCTTCCAGGTGGTGACAACCTAGGACAGATTGATGACATCATTTACTTTCAAAAACGTTTGTATAAGGCTTTAAATGTTCCATTACAAAGATTAGATCAAGAAAATAATGGTTTTAGTATTGGAAGATCAACTGAAATTAGTAGAGATGAAGTTAAGTTTCAGAAGTTTATTGATAGACTTCGTAATAGATTTTCTCATTTGTTTTTACGAATTCTTAAAAAACAACTTGTACTTAAGAAAGTTATAACTGAAGCAGATTGGGCAAAATGGGAAAAAGATATTCGAGTTAACTATAATAGAGATAATCATTTTGTAGAATTAAAAGAATCAGAAATTTTAAAAGAAAGAGTACAAACATTAGATATGGTTAGTCAATATGTAGGAGAGTATTTTACAAAAGACTGGGTTATGAAAAATGTTTTAAAGTTATCTGAAGAAGATATAAAAGAATTAGAAGATAAAGTTGATGAGTTAGAAGATAAAAACAAAGAACGAGAAGATGAAGCTATACAAAATCATATGAGTGCACAACAACAGCAAGCAGATCAACAAGCTGCAATTCAACAACAAATGAGCCAACAACAAGCTACTGAAGAGCCACCACAACAATAAAAATATTATTTAAAAGATTTAAATGTATAAATATAACTAAATAAGCGGAGAATACAATGGAAGATGAATTTGAAAATGATTATGAAATTGAAACTACAGCAGAAGAAGATATGGATCTCGATGAGCCAGAAGTTGAAGCTAATCCTTTAATGGATATGGTTAATGCAATTGGTGATGGAGATTTGTCGTCTGCTTCTAATATATTTTCAAGTCAGTTAAATGATAGATTAAGTGATGCAATTGAGCAAGAAAGAATTAGTGTTTCTAGTAATATATTTGGTGGCGATCAGGAAGAAATGGTAGATGCTTAAGTTTAAAGAATTAAAAGCTAATTTACAAGAAGCTTCTAATATAGTTAAAAAAGTAAAGATTGGCCGCAAAAATGTAGTCATTCATAAACTTGCACATAATAAATTTAAAACAATGATTGACGGCGATGAATTAGACACATATCCAAATGAAAAAGAAGCTATGGCAATGGCTAAAGAATTCATTAAGCAGTACAAAGGGAGGTAGCAAATGTTTAGTAATAATAATGAAAAACGACTTACGACATATGCTTCTTTGCTGCAAAATATAAGAGAAGACAAAGATGTAAGTAGTCTTCATCTTGTAGGTCCTCATGTATCGGTATATAAAGAACATACAGACGCTATTAATAAAATTCACAATAAGTATAAAAATAGTGAAGGCATGCATAGTGAAAAAGAAAAGAAACATCTGAATGCTCTTAGTACCCATCATAATGAATTATCCAAGTTTCATACAGGTCTTGCGAATGTGCACGGATTTATAGGTAACAAAGAAAAAAGTAGTGAACACAATATGATTGCTGCACAACATACAGGCCTATCAGGTGATGTAAACCCAGGTCGAAGCTTGGCAAGTCAAAAAAAGAGTTTTTTTCACAAAGCTGATCACGGTGAAGCAGCTGAAAAAATATCAGATCTTACTAAGCGTGGGCACAACGCGCTTAAAGAAAGTTAAAGGAAAAATAATATGACAATGGTTACACTCATGGGTTCAGAAGTAAATGCGGCTACTACGCATGGAGCTGCAACCAATCTTTCCAGCGCAAAATGTGTAAGGGTATTCAATAGCCATACTGCTAGTCTTTTGGTAACACGTTGTACAGCAGCAGGTGTTACTATTGGAACTGCTACTATTGGACCAAAAGAAGTAATTTACTTAAATAAAAATTCTGACGAGAAAATATTCGCGGCAGCTGCAACAGTTAAACTAGTACCCGTCGGGTATCTTGGAGGATAAAATGAAAACATTTACTAATTTTATGAATGAAGTTAATGAGGCGGCACAGTATCCACTTCACAATCACCCCCACGACGCCGAATTGAGTCATAGAGACATTAAGCATGTGAAAAATTTTGCCGAGCGGCAAGAAATACACCATGAAGACCGTGGATACCAACATGAAAAGGATGCAGAGGAGTTTCCTACAGAAAGTGAAGCTCATTATGCACATCGTGAAGCTGCAGCTTTTCATTACAGTGCTGCAGATCATTATGCAAAATTAGGTAAAAATCCACAGCAAGGTCACGATCAAATGGGCGGTAAAAGAATGAAGCGGCCAACTGAAAAGGCAAATGATGCATCAAAAAAAGCACATGCAGCAGCAGACATGCATGTACCACATAATGCACCTGAAGACGACGGTGTTGAATACCGTGTAGGTTAAAATAAGGTAAAAAAAATGAAATTAATTGCAGAATACCAAGATCAAGAAATATCTTATATGACAGAAGCTACCGAAAACGGTGGAAAAAATCATGTAATTGAAGGTATTTTCGCACAAGCTGAAAGCAAAAACCGTAATGGCAGAATTTATCCAAAAGCTATTATGGAAAAAGCAATCGCTAAGTATAACAAAGAACAAGTAATTCCTAAGAGAGCAGTAGGTGAATTGAACCATCCAGATGGTCCCACTGTAAACTTAGACAAAGTATCCCATCGCATTACCGAACTAAATTGGTCCGGTAATAACGTGATGGGTAAGGCACTTATATTAGACACTCCAATGGGGCAGATCGTTAAAGGTTTACTCGATGGTGGCGTTCAACTAGGTGTATCAACTCGTGGTATGGGAAGTCTAGAGAATCGTAATGGAACCAACTATGTAAAAGAAGATTTTATGTTAGCAACGGTTGACATTGTTCAAGATCCATCCGCCCCAGACGCTTTCGTTAATGGCATTATGGAGGGGGTCGACTGGATATGGAACAATGGCGTGATAGAAGCTCGAGACATTGAAAAGATTGAGACTGAAATTAAGAAAGCTCCACGATCGAGATTGTATGAAGTACAAACTCGTGAGTTTAAGAATTTCCTCTCGTTGCTTAAATAATAGAGGAGTCAAAACATGACTGATCAAAATTACGAACAGGATGTCGACCTCGATGAAGCAACGGAAGTTGTGGACGAGGCTAAGGCACCAACTACAAAAGGTAAGGCACCAGACCCTGATCATTCCGAAACTGATGGAATGACAAAGACTGATCCTAAAGCCCAAGCTAAAAAAGGCGCGGCCGGAACAAGTAAAGCCAAAAACGGTGATACTTCCGGTCAAGAACCAATGCAAAAACTGAATGCTGGATACGGATACGAAAACAAAATGGAAAATATGACTAAGTTGGCAGCTTTGCCTGCTGATGTTATTAATACATTGTATCAAGAAGCATTTGGCACTGACTTGGATCTAGATGAGTCCGATGAAGAATTGGTAGAGTATAACTTTGATGACGATCTGGAAGCTTTGGTTGAATCCGAAGCAACTCTTTCAGACGACTTTAAAGGTAAAGCTTCTACAATTTTCGAAGCTGCTGTTAATTCCAAAATTATGGAAAAAGCTGCAGATATGGAACTTGTCACTGCAACCCTTATTGCTGAAAAAGTAGAAGAGCTGGAAGAACAATATACTTCTGAAATCTCTGAAGCTGTCGTTGAAGCACGTGAAGAGCTTGTCGAAAAAGTCGACGGTTATCTAAACTACGTTGTTGAAACATGGATGGAAGAAAATAGACTGGCTGTTGAATCCGGTCTTAGAACTGAAATCGCTGAAACATTCATGGGAAGTCTGAAAGACTTGTTCACTGAATCTTACATCGAAGTTCCAGAATCCAAAGTTGATCTTGTTGATGATCTTGCTGAGCAGGTAATTGCTCTGGAAGAAAAACTCAATCAAGAAACATCTACTATCATCGAAATGAGATCTGAAATGCAAAATCTTGAGCGGCATGCAATTATTGCAGAAGCTTCAAAAGATCTTGCTGGAACTCAAGCCGACAAACTAACTAAACTTGCAGAATCAATTGATTTTGAATCATCTGAAGCATTTGCTGCTAAAGTAGATACTCTTGTAGAATCTTACTTTTCAGATCAACCTCAAGTAGAAGTTGAAGCTTCTACACCTAGCCAATCAATCACCGAAGCTAATGAGCTCGATGATGGTGAAGAAGTTGTAACAAGCACACGGATGGACCAATATCTAACTGCAATCAGATCAAATAACTAAGGAGACAAAAGATGTCTAACGCATACAAATCGCTTACTGAAAAGTGGGCACCGGTTCTGAACGAAGAATCAGCCGGTACAATTCAAGATCAATATAGAAAGTCGGTAACGGCTGTTGTTCTTGAAAACCAAGAAAAAGCTCTTCAAGAAGCCCGTTCTGCTCAGCAAGGTTACTTGACAGAGGATGCACCTGCTGGTGCAAATACTGGTTCGATCGATAAGTGGGATCCAATCCTTATTTCGCTCGTACGTCGTGCAATGCCCAACATGATGGCATATGACGTCTGTGGTGTTCAGCCAATGACTGGTCCAACTGGACTGATCTTTGCGATGAAATCACGTTTCAATGGTGGTGTAACTACTAATGACGAAGCACTGTTTAACGAAGCAAATACCAAGTTCTCTGGTGATTCATCTGGTACAGCTATGCCCACTGATGGTTCTGGTCTTAGTGGTCTTACAGATGCTAACACTTCAGGTACTATCGATGATGAGCGTTCAGCTGTTCATCCAAGAGGTGGTATGGATACAGCAAACGGTGAAGGTCTTGGTACTACTGGTACTAGTCCTAACTCTGCTTTCAATGAAATGGGTTTCACCATTGAGAAAGCAACTGTATCAGCAAAAACACGTGCATTGAAAGCAGAATATTCGCTTGAACTCGCACAGGATCTGAAAGCAATCCACGGTCTGGACGCTGAAAGCGAACTGGCTAACATTCTTTCAACTGAAATTCTTGCTGAAATCAACCGGGAAGTAATCCGTACTATTAATAGCCAAGCTAGAACTGGTGCTTCTACATCTCAAACAGCAGTTGACGGTGTCTTTGATCTGAAGAATGATGCTGATGGTCGTTGGAGTGTAGAGCGTTTCAAAGGTCTGATGGTTCAGATCGAACGTGAAGCAAATGCAATTGCAAAACTGACTCGTAGAGGTCGTGGTAATTTCATCATTACTTCTTCTGATGTTGCTTCTTGCTTGTCTGCTACTGGAATGTTGGACTATGCTCCAGCTCTGAAAGATAGCCTGACAGTCGACGATACTGGTAATACTTTTGCTGGTGTTCTTAATGGTCGTACCAAAGTATACATCGATCCGTATGCAACTGTAGACTATATTAACGTTGGATACAAAGGTACCAATGCTTATGACGCAGGTCTCTTCTATTGCCCATACGTACCGCTGACTATGGTCCGTGCCGTAGGTGAGAATGACTTCCAGCCACGTATCGGGTTCAAAACTCGTTATGGTATGGTATCAAACCCATTTGTTGGAAACGCTCCAGCAAACGGTCTTGCTAATGCAAAGACTAACCAGTACTACAGAATCTTCCGCGTAGATAATATCCTCGACGTATAAGAAAAAAGAGAGGAACCAACCTCTCTCTAAGAATAACTACCAAGGGCGCTTTCGGGCGCCCTTTATTTATGTGGAAATAAAATAAAAAACATTGAAAATACTCCTTTACATTTACTCTAAAATGTATTATAAAGAATATAACAAATGATAAAGGAAATATTATGTGGACACTCAGAGGACAATTCAGCGTTAGGCAATTCGATGAAACTACAGGAAAACCTAGAACTGAAGGTCCTCTTGAGTGGACTGCAATAACAGTTAAAACTCAAGAAGAAGCTGAAGAATGGTGGAAATGTAGAACTAGTACTAATTGTAAAGTCAATAGAGTTAGTACAATGTTTGATCCAAATGGTAATGTTGTTAAAGTAGCATTTAATTAACTACGAATTAGATATAGATTGTAAATGTAAACGAATTCGTTCGTTTCTATCATCTATTGCATCTATTGATTTTTCTATTGCCAATTCATAAGCAGCAAGTTTTTCTTTAGTCGATTCTTCTTCTGGTGGTGCAAATGGCTGAGTAAGGTATGCGTCAAAAGGAATGTCAATATTAGCTTCTGTTATAGTTTTAGATTCATAATGATTTATCCAATATACGGTTCCTCTAAAATCAGGTCCTATAGTCCAAGCAGATCCATCCCAAACCGCACATTCCTTATCTGATAGATCTGGAATAGCAATTGTAGTTGCGTGGGCTGGAACGCGATCATTACCTCCTAAAGGGCATGGTTTTGCAGTAGTTGTATTGGTATACACTTTAGTTTTTTTATCATAATTATATATTAACGTCATAATTAATTCCTTATATTTTAATGCAGTACATTACTTCAATATCATTTATATAAGTACCTCTAAAATCTGGAACATTGAAGGAGTTAGTGCCATCACCTATTCCATATTTAATATCAATTGCAGAAAATAGATTTGAATATAATTTTCTATCAATACCTGAACCATCGCATTCTAGCCAACCTTTGGGTTCTATTCCAACTGAGAAAGTCATAATACTTCCTGATGGAAGATTAATATTTTCAATTGCTTTAGTATTGCTATTGATGTTATCTGTATTAGTAGCAATATTTTTTTTATTAATAGCAATATTTTTTTTATTATTATCGATATTAATTATTGCTTTATTTAATTTTAATACAGTTACTACTCCTGTATTAGTCATTGTAACGTCACCAGACAAAGAAGCTGCAGTAAACCCTGCGCCGTTATTAATTAAAATTTGAGTATCTAATAGCATTTTAGATGATGCATCACCATCTGCAGCGTCATCTCTAACTAAAACTGAATTAGCATCCATATCTTGAATTTTAGCATATGTGATTTCATCATCTGGAATTTTGACTGCTGTTATTGCATCATCTGCAATCATTTCATTAAAAACTTGAGTCTCTGTTATAATTCCATTTGCAGTTGAACTTCCAAGAACAGTATTTGCAACAGAAATATTTTGTATTTGAGAATAAAATACTTTATCATTATGTGTCATTGATCACCTTTATTTACATAATTAATTATTCAGGTTTATCTGGCCAAGTTACATTTGTGGGAAACCCTTCTTGGGCAGGCAAGTCTCTCAATGCTTGTCGATAAGTGCGCCACTCATCTGTTATGCGGTCAGCTAAAGCCATGTAGTCAGCTGCCACTAGTAATGCATCCCGATCCGCTCGTACTTGTATTGCGTTTGCTACCACAGCACTTTCCTGAAAGTCAGGCCAATCACTTATGTTTGCAGAATTATCAAATACTGCACCAAGACCTGTTTCTTTGTTATAAAATATTTTAGACATTAGTTTATCCTTACTAGTATATTATATTGTATAGTATAGTCTAATTGAACCGTTTGCACCATCACCAGTCACTACGGTTGTTGTAGTACTACCGCCGAAATTAACGTGTGTAGCACCGCCGCCACCACCTGGAAATCCACCGTTTACACCATCTACATTTGTAGTAGATGCAGCTACACCATCACCTGCGTAAGTTGAGACACCAAAGGCACCACCGCCGGCATTTCCTGTCATGCCTTGTGATGCACCACCTGCAAATTGTTCAGTAGCAGGAGTAAAGCTTGTATCTGCGCCAGCTCCTGAACCACCACCAGTTACATCCCAACTAGCGGATATATCATTTTCACCTGGCCTTGTCCACCAAATTATCTGTCCACCGCCGCCAGTAGAAGCACCTGAGTTAGCCGCTATTCCGCCTTCGCCGCCAGCAGCTGTATATATTGTACTACCAGTTCCTATGGTTGTAATAGTAGTATTGCCACCGGCCGGTCCTTGACTGGAAGTAGAACCAATACCACCACTGCCAATTGTAAATGAAGCGCCGTTAAGTGTGCTAGCCTTCAAAGCAATGATCATAGCACCACCACCTGCCCCAGCCCTCGCCTTTTGGATAGATGAAAAACCAGTCTTATTCGCAAACGTATGTCCACCGGCACCTCCACCACCAACACCATAAGCAATGACCCAAGCGTCATCACTTAAAGCGGCTGGTTTAGTCCAAGTGCTTGATGTAGTAATTTCTTCTGTGTGTGAATTCCAATTAGGTTCTACTGGGTAATCAGAAGCTAATATACTACTTAGGTCTGTATGATTTGCTAGTTTAACCCAGTTACCAGCGTGAGCAAAGTAGCCTGCGCCTGTAGAATGAACATGAGCAAACATACCATGATAGGTGGTCGCGCTTGGCAAATCACCTTCTGTAGCATACATGTTTGCAAATAATACTTTGTTGCCTCCGGCATCAATATCACCTGTAATTCCATAGCCTGATAATGTAGTTGGAGTACTTGTTAAATCTGAGAATGCTACACCAGCACCACCACCAGAAGAGGTTGATTGATATTTAATGCAAGCAAGTAGGGCTATGTTGCGTGGGCGGGTTTCTGTACCACCTGTAGCTGCCGTTTCCCTATTCGGAGAGCCTGAATATAATCGTTGTGTAGAATCCGCCGCTGAGTAGGCACGGTTGTCATCAACCGCTGTACCGTTGTAAACAGTGTGTGTGTGACTTTTTAACTCATCAGCCTGTGCAGAACCAAAAGCTCGACTAGTATCAATTCCACGGCCGTCATCCCAACCTCTGGGAAACTCACCACGAAGGTCAGGAACATTGAACGTGGAAGAGCCGTCACCACTACCAAAAGTTGTACCAATTGCTGCAAACAAATCAGAGTAAGTTGTCCTCGATATAGCAGCACCATTAGCTTTTATGAAATTTGTAGGGGGAGTATTAGCTGCATGATAAATTACTGTACCGGCAGAAACTGATGAATTTGCAATGCTATTTGATACCCATGCATAATCTGTACCATTCCAACTTAACACTTGATTAGATGTCGCAGTACCTTGGTTCAAGTGTGTATCAACATCACTATTTGCATATGAACCACCACCGCCACCATCTGTAATTCCGTAGCCGGCTAAGGTAGTTGGAGTACTTGTTAAATCGGAGAATGCTACACCAGCACTACTACCTGATCCAGACGTTGATTGATATTTAATGCAAGCAAGTAGGGCTATGTTTCTTGGACGGGTTTCTGTACCGCCTGTCTCGCTGGTTGCTCGTCCATTCACCACAGGAAACGAATTATTTGTTCCGGCCCCGGTGCCTGTTGGGTTTGTTCCGTTTGTCCCGTCTGTGTAGTTGTGAGTGTGTGCTTTTAGCTCATCCGCTTGAGCCGAGCCAAAGGAACGACCGTTATCAATTCCACGACTATCATCCCAGCCACGCATAAACTCACCACGAAGGTCAGGCACGTTAAATGTAGTGGACCCATCACCAGCGCCATACGTAGTTCCAATAACTGTAAACAAATCAGAGTAAGTTGTCCTCGATACAGCATCACCATTGGCTTTTATGAAATTCGTAGGGGGTGTGTTGGCTGAATGATAAATTACCGTACCAACTGGAACTGATTCACCTGTTCCTGTTGCACCATCTGTAATTCCATAGCCAGCTAAAGTAGTTGGAGTACTTGTTAAATCTGAAAATGCTACATTAGTAGATACAGCTTGTGAAAGTCCTAATTTTAACCAGTTCGCACCATCATATTTCCAAGTTTTTCCACTTAAAATATACGTATCGCCCGTAGTTGGATTTGTTGGATATGACATTATGAAATCCTTAGAAATATAGTAACTGTTGTTGAATTCGCAGCAGTTGTTGATAAATTATAAGCCCCGCCGACAGACATGCAGCGCCATGTGCCGCTAGGCGCAGACCCTGACATGCCATAGTAACTTGGACTGTAAGAATAAGTGCTACTATACCGAAGTGAACTGCCCGATACATCTGTGCCAAGAGATGTAGTGCTACCATCAGCTTTACCAAGTAGTGAGTAAGTACCAACACCTCCAGCTGTTGTACTACCTGATGCACTACTCAGGTCTGCATGATTTGCTAGTTTAATCCAATTACCGCCATGAGCAAAGTAACCTGCTCCTGTACCGTGAACATGTGCAAACATACCGTGATAGGTGGTTGCACTTGGCAAATCACCTTCTGTAGCATACATATTCGCGTATAGTATCTTTCCTGTGGTAGTGATATCAAATGTTTGGGCGTCCAGATTGCCACCAAGCTGTGGTGTGGTATCTTCAACTATGTTGCTGAGAGAACCGCCACCACCACCAGAAGAGGTTGATTGATATTTAATACAAGCAAGTAGGGCTATGTTTCTTGGGCGGTTTTCAGAAGAATTAGACGTTCCACCGGTGAAATCTGTAGACGCATTGTTGCTTGAAAACACTCCGGTACCAACTACTATTCGGTCATGATTACCACCAAAGTTAGCGGCAGAAGGTACGCTGTGATTGTGGGATTCCATTTGGTCAGCCTGTGCAGAACCAAAAGAACGGCTGGCATCAATTCCACGGCCGTCATCCCAACCTCTAGGAAACTCGCCGCGAAGGTCGGGGACATTAAAAGTAGAAGATCCATCGCCACTACCAAAAGTTGTACCAATTGCCGTAAACAAATCAGAGTAAGTTGTTCTTGATATAGCAGCGCCGTTAGCCTTAATAAAGCCTGTAGGGGCTGTATTAGCTGAATGATAAATTACTGTACCAACTGCAGCTGATTCACTTGCACCATCTGTAATTCCGTAGCCGGCTAAGGTAGTTGGAGTACTTGTTAAATCGGAGAATGCTACACTACCGCCTCCGGCTCCTCCTCCACCCGATGCTGAATTCCTAATTCCGTACATTACTATTTCGCCCGAGAAGATGTTCCCTGACGAAAAAAAGAATCGAATCGCATCGACCGCTGTTGCTTGCTTGTAAATATTACCAGCCCCAGCATACGATATTGTTTGTGTCGTTACTCCATTATTTCGTGTATATATCAAATTAACGGTATCTGCGAACGTGTATTCATCAGTTAAATGTAGCGCATATAAATTAAATAAACCACCTACACCATAGCCATGTGTATTAGTCCCCACACTATCAGCTAATACAAACGCTGTTCTAGCACTACCAGCCGTTTCATAATTTCCACTAGTGGCAGAATAAGTCGAACTTCCAGTTGGCCTTAAGCGTGCAAATAAGTTTGCACCATTTGTATCAGGTATGACATTTTGAAGCGCAAAGACATAATGATCATACTTAGTTGCATCAAACTGTGTAAAGCTAACATCAGCCACATTACTTAAAGCCCCTGATGAAGCAATGAATTCCATTGCTCCGCCACCGCTACCACTGCCACCATCTGTAATTCCGTAGCCAGCTAATGTAGTTGGAGTACTTGTTAAATCGGAGAATGCTACACTAGCACTACTACCTGATGCAAACGTTGCTTGATTTACCCAGTTCGTGCCATTGTAGGTCCAAGTTTTTGATCCTAAAACATAGGTGTCACCGGTCGTTGGATTTGTTGGATATGCCATTTCTGTTTCTCCTGATTATATATTTATACAGGTTTATCTGGCCAAGTTACATTTGTAGGAAACCCTGACTGTTGTGGTACATTTAATAAGTCAGTTCTATATTGTGTCCACTCTGTTTGCTTATCAGATGTAAGTTCTGCCCAACGTAAAGGGTTAGTTACTATAGGGTCCAATTCTTCTACTAACTTCTGGTCACGTTGACTTCTTAGATTTGCTTCAAGTTCTGCATCTAACTCTGCCTGAGTAGGTGCTACATAAGATGTAAAGTTTGTGCTTATCAAAGACATTACAGCATTGTTATCGATAGTCATATCAGTGTCGCTAGGGTCCAAAGTGTAAGGTATCCAACCGTAATCGGGATGATTAATTTCTACATCATATGCAGTATTCTCTACGTTAAGTGATTGTGCATTACGCACTTGTGTAATTGTAACAGACATTATTGTTTCTCCTTAATATTTAATACAAGCTAGAAATGCAATGTTTCTTGGACGTGTTTCTGAACCTCCAGAGCCGCCAATATGTTGCCCATCAGTATTTGATGGTGTTCCTGTAAACGCTGACCTGTTTGCTTGACCTCCATTACTGTCCATGAGTATACCGCCGCCGCCAGTATCGTTGGTAACATTAAATTCAGTGCCCCGCCTTGAAGGGTGACCGTGTAGCTTAAATTCATCAGCCTGTGCAGAACCAAAAGAACGACTGGTATCAATTCCGCGCGCGTCATCCCATCCACGCATAAACTCACCACGAAGGTCGGGGACATTAAAAGTAGAAGATCCATCACCAGCGCCATACGTAGTGCCTATTGCTGCAAACAAATCAGCATAAGTTGTTCTTGATATAGCAGCACCATTAGCCTTAATAAAGCCTGTAGGGGCTGTATTAGCTGCATGATAAATTAATGTACCGGCAGGAACTGATGCACTTGATGAACTTGCAGCATCAGTAATTCCATAGCCTGATAATGTAGTTGGAGTACTTGTTAAATCTGAGAATGCTACATCTGCAGATACAGTTTGTGAAAGTCCTAATTTTACCCAGCGCGAACCATTGTATTTCCAAGTTTTTGATCCTAAAATATATTCATCACCTGTTGTCGGGTTTAATGGATATGGCATTCCTTTTTCTCCTAATTATGCATACTCTATTCGGGTGAAGTGGGCCATGTTATTGTGTTTGGAAATCCTGCTTGAGTTGGTACGTCCCGTAAAAGTTGTCTGTATGTTGCCCAAGCAGACTTATCTACAGGAGAGTCATCAACCTGTGTCCAATCTGAAGTTATCAATAGTCCGTCACGCTTTCCACGGGCTAAAACTTCTGGTGCAATAGACTCAGGTTCTGGATCAGGTTCTACAATGGGTATATTCTCTACAACCCATCCTGAACCATCCCACTTAGCAAGTTGGCTGTCAGTTATTGTTGGTGGTGCAGTCTGTACGCAACCCGCTGGAATAAGCCAGTTAGTGTCATCTAAAGGGTCTTGATCTGCTGTTGTAGTGCCTACATAAACACCATTTAAATCTGTCTGATATACGTTCATACCAATGTCTCCTTAATATTTAATACAAGCTAGAAATGCAATGTTTCTTGGCCGGGTTTCTGTACCACCAGTATACCCCTTTGAACCGCTATTTGCTTCAGAACTACTCCAATAGTCATTATGAAATCCTCACAAATAAACTGCCGGATACGTTTGCGTTACTTGCAGTGGTACCTTGATTATAATAGCCTATGTTTCCCATAAGGCGCCAAGTTCCTGATAAAGTAGAAGTACTAGATCCACTCCAGCCACTAGTACCGGCATAAGTATTAGCAGTAGCAATTGAACTTCCTGAGAAAGTAGCACCTCCATTGTGAATGCCAAGACCAGTATAGAACCCCAAACAATAAGTTCCAATGGCATTAAAGGTTGTACTACTTGATGCAGATGTAAATGTAAATCCAGCACTACCGTCTGTTGTTAGTACTTGTCCGCTTGTTCCATCAGTAATACTTAGGTCAGTTAATACCGACGGTGCATCTGTAATTCCGTAGCCAGCTAAAGTAGTTGGAGTACTTGTTAAATCGGAGAATGCTACATTAGCGACTACGCCAGTAACCTGTATCCAATTTGATGCATCATTACTATAAATAAACAGTTCTCCAGTTGCGCTGTCATCAAACCAAAAAGTACCATTTAAAGGTGCAGCTGGAGGCGATGCGCCTATTGTTGAAAAAGAAGTGATTGATCCAGTAACCTGTATCCAATTTGATGCACTATCACTATAAATGAACAGTTCTCCGTCTGTTACATCATCAAACCAAAAAGTACCATCTAAAGGTGCCGCCGGTGGTGTTCCACTTATAGCTGAAAAAGAAGTGATAGACCCTGTGACCTGTATCCAATTTGATGCGCTATCGCTATATACAAACATTTCGCCGGCTGTTACATCGTCAAACCAGGCTGTTCCATTTGCAGGTGAAGTTGGGGCGTTTCCACCGATAGTAATGCCTACACTCCCGATTACTGACGGATCAACTGTTACTACTCCAGCATTATTCATTGTAATATCACCAGATAATGCTGCAGCAGTAAATCCTGCTCCATTATTAATTAAGATTTGAGTATCTGTTAAAGTTTTTGCTGATATATCTCCAGCTGCAGCTCCGTCTCTAACTAGAATTGAATTGGCGCCTGCATCTTGAATTTTAGCATATGTAACATTATCATCTAGAATTTTAACAGTAGTAACAGCGTCATCTGCAATCATTCCAGTTTGCACTTGAGTCTCTGTTATAATTCCATTTGCGGTTGAACTTCCAAGAACTTTGTTTGCGCCTACAACATTTTGCATTTTAGAATACGTAACAACATCAGGTTGAATTGTAACAACACCAGCATTTGTCATAAGAACATCTTGAGATAAAGCAGCAGATGTAAAACCATTGCCATTACCAATTAAAATTTGTTCATTAATTATTTCTTTATCAGACAAAGCTCCGGCAGAATTTGCATCTCTAACTTTAATTGTATTTCCCGGAGCAGGGCCTATACTTAAACCATTTGAATCCTGTGTTAATCCAGTTCCAGCTAAAACATTAAATACACCTGAAGAATCTCCACTAGTTGATTTGGTTATTCCAAGACCTGCTGAGTAGAGGCCTTTTTTATCAAATGCAAAATTCATAGCTTCTACAAAATCAGAATCATGACCAGTAAATTCAGAAGATAAATCATCTAAATCACCTATCAAAAGACTGAGAGCATTTGTCTTTATTCTCCAAGTGTTGATAGTGTCACTTAAGTTTACAGTTATGCGTCTAGCCATTAAAATTATACCATTACTTAAATTTTATATTATATGTGTATTTATATGTAGAAAAATATAAATAGTAGTAGTTAAAGGAGTTTAATATGGCAGAATTAACAACTAACATTAATTTTCTACAAAGTACGCAGTTTAAAGTAATAATTGATAGAAAAAAATTCGGCAATTTAGAATTTTTTGCTCAATCATTTCAGCATCCTGGTGTTACGGTTACTTCTGCTCCAATGGCGTATAAAAGAATTTCTACAGTTGGTTTGCCTGGTGACACTTTAACCATTGATGAATTAGGTTTTGAAGTAATAGTAGATGAAAATATGAATTCTTACATCGAGATGTATAATTGGGCAAAATCTCAAACAGAAGATAGAAGAGGAATTCTTGGTGATAATCCTTTATATCGTGACATACCATCTCCAACAGACACACATGAAGCAGACATCACTGTTTTACTATTAACAAATTCGAACAAAGTTGTTAAAACAATAAAATATATTGATTGTGTTCCAACGTCACTAAGCTCATTAAATTTTGCTGCAACAGTAGGTGAACCATCACAGGTTACATTTCAAGCCTCATTTAGAAATGAGTATTTTACTATAACTTGATGTATATATATTTTTATATTATGGAGAAATGATTTGTTAACACTTGAAAATATACTTGAAGAATGGCAGACCGACTGCGAAATAGATGAAAACAATTTAGATAAAAGTTCAATTGAAATAGCTAAGTTGCACGCAAAATATCTTGAAATGTTATCTATTACAAAACTCAAGCTAAAAAAGACAGAACTTAACCAAAAAATATTGCTTAAAGAAAAATGGCTTTATTATAATGGAAAGATGACTGAAGATGAACTTATCGAAAAAGGATGGGAATTTGATCCATTTCGTGGAATGAAAATCATGAAAGGTGATATGAATCGCTATTATGATTCAGATATAGATATACAACAGAGTGAAGAAAAAGTAATTTATTTTAAAACAACAGTGGAAACACTTACAGAAATAGTAGATACATTACGTTGGAAGCACCAAACAATTAGCAATATTATAAAATGGAAGATGTTTCAAGCCGGTGGATAGAATTTTACTACAAAAGAAAAATGAAGCTATGTTACTTATTGGTTGTGATAATGGTATTGCAATGGAATTAAGTGAGTACTTTTCGTTTTTTGTTCCAGGTTATAAGTACATGCCTTTATATCGTAATAAAGTCTGGGATGGTAAGGTAAGATTATTTAATCCCGCAAATTATGAATTGCCAGTTGGTTTATTGCCATATGTAAAAGAGTTTGCTGAAAAACGTGATTATGCTGTTGAATATGAAGACGGTCCATTTGGTCCTCCAGAATCATTTAATAAAATTGATGTTAAAGATATAATGGATTTTATTAAATCTCTTAATATTCATAGTAAAGGTAATCAAATTGAAGTAAGAGATTATCAGTTTAATGCTATTTGTGAAAGCATTAGAAAAAAACGAGCAATTTTACTATCACCAACTGGATCTGGAAAATCATTAATAATTTATGTTTTGATGAGATGGTACATGGCCAATCACGATGAAAAGGTTTTAGTAATCGTACCAACAACTTCGCTTGTTCAACAAATGTTATCAGACTTTGATGATTATTCATCTCATGATGATAGCTTTTCTAAAGATGATTGTCATGCAATTTTTTCTGGTCAAGCTAAAATGAATATATCTGAAAACGTTTTTATTAGTACATGGCAATCAATATATAAATTACCTATGACATGGTTTAGTCAATTTGGCGTTATATTTGGTGATGAGGTTCATGGATTCAAATCAAAATCGTTATCTAATATTATGAACAAAGCTAAAACAACAGTTTATAGATTTGGTACAACTGGAACACTTGATGGTACACAAACACATAAATTAGTACTTGAAGGATTGTTTGGAAAGGTAATGAAAGTTACTACAACTAAAGCATTACAGGATAAAGAGACATTAGCTGCTCTTGATATTTTTATTTTAAGATTAGAACATGCTGATGATGTAAGACAATTAATTAGTGGAAGTACTTACCAACAAGAAATAAACTTTATAATTGGAAATGAAAAACGAAATCATTTTATAAGAAATCTTGCTCTTGATCAAAAAGGTAATTCATTAGTATTATTTCAATTTGTGGAAAAACATGGTAAAATTTTATATGAATTAATACAATCTAAAGCTGATATAAATAGAAAGGTGTTCTTTGTTAGTGGTGCAACTGAAGCTACTGATAGAGAAGCTATAAGAAAAATAACGGAGAAACAAAAAGATGCGATTATCGTGGCTAGTCTCGGGACTTTTAGTACAGGGATTAACATACGTAATCTTCATAATATCATTTTTGCGAGCCCATCAAAATCACAAATCAAAGTCCTCCAAAGCATTGGACGAGGACTCAGAAAAAGCGACAATGGAGTAACTACTAAACTATATGATATATCAGACGATATACAACATAAATCGAAGAAAAATTATACGCTGTTACATTCCGAAGAAAGAATCAAAATATATAAAAGAGAGCAATTTAATTTCAAAATATATAAAATAAAGGTTTAGAGTAATGATTGTAGATAACGTTAAACAAATCAAAATGGTAAACGGCGACGAAATTATTTGTGAAATTTTAGAAGAACTTGAAGATGATTTAGTTGTAAGATACTGTTTATTAATTGATAAGTTTAGAGCTCAAAGTAATGATACAGAACAATACACTACAACTTTATATGTTCTTAAACCTTGGATGACATATGTTGAACATAAAGATGAAGTAATTACTATTAATGCGTATCATTGTATGGCGTTGTCTAATCCGCATACTGAATTACTTAAACAATATGAATTAGCTCTATCTAGAATAGTAGATATGGCAAATGAAGAAATTAGAGAAAAAGATTTAGTTCAATTAGATCTTATCGGAGAATCTGATCATCAGAATAAAAACGTAGTAACCTTATCATTTAATAAGATTTCGAAGAATAAACTTCATTAGATACTACCTTCCCTTTAAAGAATACTCTTTATTATACCACATTTTTTGCGGTATGTAAACAGTTATTTTCAATATTTTAAAAATAAATTTATTTACAAACAACAAAAAATAGTTTATAATTACTAATATATTATGTGGAGATATAAACATTATGCCCAAAAAAACTAAAAATGTACATTATGTAAATAATGCTGAATTCTCATTATCAGTAGTCAACTATGTAAAAACTGTTTCTGAAGCTAAAGAAAATAACGATGTTTTACCAATTGTTCCTGATGATATTGCTATATCTTTTTTAAAAATTGCTGAAAATCTTTCACATAAGTCTAATTTTATACGATATACTTATCGTGAAGAAATGGTTATGGATGCAGTTGAAAATTGTCTAAAAGCTGTTGAAAACTATAATATTGATGCTAAAACTCGTTCAGGCAAACCAAACGCATTTGCTTATTTTACTCAAATTATTTGGTTTGCTTTTCTTCGTAGAATTACAAAGGAAAAGAAACAGCAAGAGATTAAAGAAAAGTATATGTTGCAATCTGGAGTTGAAGCGTTTATCACTTCTTCTAGTAGTGAAGAATCGACTCAGGTAGCTACGCACTTTGTTGATACTTTAAAAGATAGAATTAGTAAAGTAAAAGAATATGATACCGAGCTTAAAACTTTTGCTAAAGCTAATAAGACACCAAAGAAAAGAGCTCGTACAGTTGACTCAGACTTACAGGATTTCTTAGAGTGAGTAAAATACAAGAAAGAATTAAGCTTCATATGGATGCTATTCAAGCTATTATGGAATCACCTGGACAGGATCATTTAATAGAAGGTAAAACTGACCTACTAAATCAAATGGCGAAAGTTAGTTTATTTGCTGCACATATGAACGACGAAGACAAAGACTATTATCAAGCAGTACAATGGACTCTTGAAGAAAAAGCAGATTGGGACGTAAAAGCATGAAAATAGCCGTACTGAATGATACTCATTGTGGTATTAGAAATAGCTCAGACATATTCTTAGATAATGCAAATACTTTTTATGACAAAATATTTTTTCCATATTGTAAAGAACATAATATTAAACAAATAATTCACCTTGGTGATTACTATGATCATCGTAAGTTTGTTAATTTTAAAGCTCTTAATTCAAATAGAAAACATTTTCTTAATCGATTAAGAGATCTTGGTATTGCTATGGACATTATGCCAGGTAATCATGATACTTATTATAAAAATACAAATGATCTGAATTCTCTTAAAGAACTACTTGGTCACTTTATGAATGAAATTCACATTGTGATGAAACCAACAGTAATGGAATATGATTCATTTAAGTTTGCAATGTTGCCATGGATTACTCCAGAAAATCATGATGAGTCTATGAACTTTATTAAAAACTGTAAAGCTGATTGGCTAGGCGGTCATTTAGAATTATCTGGTTTTAATCTGATGGCTGGTATTGTTAACCAACATGGCATGGATCATAATATTTTTAATAGATTTGAAAAAGTATTATCTGGTCATTTTCATACAAAATCACAACGAGACAACGTAATGTATCTTGGTTCGCAAATGGAATTTTTTTGGAATGATGCTCATGATAACAAGTACTTTCATGTCATTGATACTGAAACTCGAAACATTGAAGCCATTCGTAATCCTCATACTTTGTATGAGCGAATTATATATGATGATTCGAATTATAATTATTTAGATATGAAACTAGATCATTTAGATTATAAATTTGTAAAAATAGTTGTAAAAAATAAACAAGACCTATTTACATTTGATCGATTTGTTGATAGAATACAGAATAGGAAGATACATGAACTAAAAATTGCCGAAAACTTTGAAGAGTTTATTGGAGAAAATGTTGAAGATGAAGGTATATCACTTGAAGATACTTCAACATTGTTAGATAGTTATGTTGAATCAGTTGACACTGAATTAGATAAAGACAGAATTAAGATTGATATGAGAAAACTTTTAACAGAAGCACAGGCGCTTGAAGTAGTATGATAGTATTTAAAAATCTTAGATGGAAAAACTTTTTATCAACTGGTAATAAGTGGACAGAAATAAACTTAAATAAAATATCTTCAACATTAATTGTTGGTCATAATGGGTCTGGCAAATCAACTATGCTAGATGCTTTGTCCTTTGCGTTGTTTGGAAAACCTCATCGTAATATTAATAAACCTCAATTGGTAAACTCTATTAATAATAAAGATTGTATTGTTGAAGTTAACTTTACAATTGGTAAATACGAATATAAAGTTGTACGAGGAATTAAACCTGGAATATTTGAAATTTGGCGTAATGATCAATTATTAAATCAATCATCACATGCTAAAGAATATCAAAAAATACTTGAACAAAATCTTCTTAAATTAAATCATAAATCATTTCATCAAATTGTTGTTCTTGGTAGCAGTTCATTTATTCCATTCATGCAGTTGCCAGCTCAACATCGAAGAGATGTGATTGAAGATTTACTTGATATTAATATATTTTCAAAAATGAATATTCTTATTAAAGAAAAAAATGCTATATTAAAAGAAAATCTTAAAGAATTAAATTATAAATTGGACATTGTAAAAAATAAAATAGAATCTCAAAAAAAATATATTAGAGATATAACTCAAATTAACACGGATGAGATCAATGATAAAGAAGAAAAAATTAAAGAAGTACAAGAGATCATCAAAGACCTACAATTATCTAATTCCGAACTTTCATCTTTTATTCAAGAGTATGCCGAAAAATGTTCCACGGCCCTCAAAACAGCAAATGATAAAAAACAGATCATTTTGTCAGATAAGGCTACAGCATCATCTTCCATTAAGAACATCGTTATCAATTCAAAATTTTACAAAGAGAATGACAACTGTCCTACCTGTACACAGGCGATTGAACCGAATTTTAAGCAAGGGAAAATTGATAGCCTCAAAACCGAAGCGGTTGACATTAAAAAGAAGATGGATCAATTACAGGTACATGCCGAAGAGATAACAGAAAATTTAGATAAATGGACAAAAGTACACGAAGAAATAAGAGAAAAACAATCAACATTACATTCTAATAATCAAAATATAGAAATATACCAAAACCAAATTAGTGAATATAATAATGATATTTCTAGACTGACATCAAGAGAAGGTGATCTTTCTACTGCTAATTCTGATCTACTTGATATGCGAACTAAAATGGAAGGATATATGGAATCAAGATTTGAATTAAATGAGCAACATTCTTACAATAGTGTTATGAGTGAAATGCTTAAAGATACTGGAATTAAGACGAAGGTCATCAAACAATATATTCCTGTTATCAACAAACTGGTTAATCAGTATCTTCAGGTTCTAGATTTCTTTGTTCATTTTAATCTAGATGAAAGTTTCCAAGAAACAATTCGCTCTCGTCATCGTGATGCCTTCTCATATGATTCATTTTCAGAAGGAGAAAAACAACGAATTGATTTGGCACTTCTCTTTACTTGGCGTCAAATTGCTAAGATGAAAAACTCAGTTGCAACAAATCTTCTAATACTTGATGAAACATTCGATAGCTCTCTTGATCATGATGGTGTAGACAATCTAATGAAAATACTTCATACACTTGATGATGATACTAATGTTTTTGTAATATCACATAAAGGAGAAATTCTTGACGGCAAGTTTAAAGAAAAACTTGAATTTTATAAAGATAAAAATTTTAGTAAAGTCAAATAAATTGTTTACATTATTACTAAAATATGATATAATAGTCTAATATCAAAATGGAGAATATATGATGGAACTAACTGAAAATACTCTACAAATTCTTAAGAATTTTTCAGCAATTAATTCGAATATTGTTATCAACGAAGGTTATACTTTACAGACAATTGCAGAAGCTAAAAATCTTTTAGCAAAAGCTGAAGTTGTAGAAAACTTTCCAAAAGGCTTTGGCATTTACGACTTAAGTGAATTCCTTGGCGTACTCAACTTAGTTGATTCACCTCAACTAGAATTTCATGAAGAATATGTATCGATTGCTGATTCAAGTGGTAGATCTAAAATTAAATATAGATATGCCGATGTCGATATGCTTACTACTGTTACCAAAGATGTCAAAATGCCAGCTCATGATATTAGCTTCACACTTGATAATACTACACTAGGTAGAATTAAACGAGCTGCAGCTGCACTCGGCCATAATGAACTAGTTATTGAGCCAGATGGCGATGGTCTAGCAAGTTTAACTGTAACTACTGTAGAAAATAAAACAGCAAATACTTATTCTATTTCAGTACCAGTTGAGTCTAACGAGAGTATATATAAACTTGTATTTAATATATCTAATATTAAAGTTTTAGCCGGAGATTACGACGTTGAAATTTCATCAAAACTAATTTCTAAATTTACTAACTCAGCAAATTCAATGAATTATTGGATTGCACTTGAAAAAACATCAACTTATGGAGAACAATAAACTATGGCCGACCACAAAAAATCTTATGATCTAATGAATCAGATCTCTCGATCTTCTATTGCTATTATTGATACTATTACTCAGCGTGGTGGATTTCGAGGCGAAGAGCTTTCCACAATTGGTCAACTACGTGATCAATGTGCTCAAGCAGTACAAGTAGTCGAATCGTTTAAACAAGAAGAAGCTGAAGAAGAGTAAACTCCAATAAGGATAGACTATATAATGAATCTTGATAATGAATTTCTGTGGGTCGAAAAATATCGCCCACAAACTATTGAACGAACTATCCTACCTTCTGAACTAAAATCAACATTTTTAGAAATTGTTAAGACCGGTGAACTTCCAAACATGTTATTTACAGGAAGTGCTGGTCTTGGCAAAACTACTGTTGCAAAAGCGTTATGTAATTCTCTTGACTTAGATTACATTTTAGTGAATGGTTCTGAAGAAGGTAACATTGATACCCTTCGTGGTAAAATAAAACAATTTGCTTCATCATTATCTTTACAGGGTGGCTACAAAGTAGTCATCCTTGATGAAGCTGATTACTTAAACGCTCAATCAACTCAACCGGCTTTAAGAGCTTTTATTGAAGAGTTTTCTAACAATTGTCGGTTTATCTTAACCTGTAATTTTAAGAATCGTATCATTGAACCACTTCATTCTCGATGTGGTGTATATGAATTTAATACTTCAAAGAAAGATCTAAGCGAATTAGCTAAAGATTTTTTTAAACATGCTCGTAATATTCTTGAACAAGAAAATATTACATATGACCAAAAAGATCTTGTTAATATTATTATGAAACATGCTCCAGATTGGAGGAGAGTTTTAAATGAACTTCAAAGACGATCAGTGGGTGGTAGTTTTAGTAGTAGTGGTTCTTCTAGTTCTTCTGTTACTGAAATTGACTTACTCTTAAAATATATTAAAGAAAAAGATTTTAAGAAAATGAGAAGCTGGGTTGTTAATAATATTGACACCGATGCTTCAGCTATTTTTCGTGGAATTTACGATCGTATGAATAACCATATGAAACCAGCTTCTGTACCACAGGTTGTTCTTATTCTTGCAGACTATCAATACAAACATGCTTTTGTTGCTGACCATGAATTAAATGTGGTAGCATGTATGACAGAGCTAATGGCTAATGTGGAGTTCCAATAATGGATAATGCAGTTGTATACGATTTTGAAACCTTATCACAAGATCCAGTTAAAGGTGTAGTAATTTCATTTGCTATGCTTTCATTTGATGAATCTCGATTTATTAGTAAACCATATTTGTATGAAGAACTGTTAAAGAATTGTCACATGATTAAATTTAATGTTGATGAACAGGTTAAAGAATATGGTCGATCTGTTCAGCAAAGCACTATTGATTGGTGGAAAAACCAACCGAAAGAAGCTCAATATCAGTTAAAACCATCTACTGAAGATGTATCTATTACTGAACTATATGATTTCTTTGTTGAAAATAGACCAGATGAACTTAAAAAAGTTTATACTCGAGGTAATACATTTGATCCAATCTTTTTTGATTTTTTAATGAAAGACACTGATCAAGTTACACCATATCCTTGGTGGACCATAAGAGATACACGGTCTCTTATTGATGGCATGGCATGGGGATCTAATTTAAATAATAAATTTATGCCAGCTGATGTAGCAGATAAATTTATTCATCATGATCCAAAACATGATATTTCTGTAGATGTCATGAGAATTCAAGCATTGGCGCAAGCATTATGAGTCCTTTTGATTATCTTAATAGTATTAATACAACTAAACAAGATATTATGAATGATGATTTAGATGAAAAAAATTATCCAGCTTTTATGATAAATCGTAGTTTATCTTATTTTAATGATACTGTGTTAATGGCAAATGAGATGAATTTAAATGCTCATATTGATAGTAGATTACAGTATGACTTTTATCTTGAAATTGTTCGTAAAAGAAAAAGGTTTTCTAAATGGACTAAAGAAGATAAGTCAAAAGATATTGATGCTATTAAAGAATATTATGGATATTCAAAAGCAAAAGCGTATCAAGTTCTTCCATTGATGACGAAGGATCACCTAGAAAAAATTCATTCATTAATTAGTAAAGGTGGTAAAACCCGCTAAAAATTTAATTAGTATAAATATATCTATCATGAGTACATTATCGTGAATAGAATATATTAAAAGTGAGTTGAAAAAATGAATGAAGAAGCTACTTTAGTAGACTGGTCTCCTGAATCTATGTTGGAGATTACTCTTAACGATCCAGATGATTTTCTAAAAGTTAGAGAAACTCTTACACGCATTGGCGTTGCATCTCGAAAAGAAAAAAAATTATTTCAATCTTGTCATATATTACATAAACAAGGTAGATATTTTGTTGTCCATTTTAAAGAATTGTTTTTACTTGATGGTAAAAAATCGACTCTTGAAGAAAGTGATATATCTAGAAGAAATACAATTGCTACATTAATTTCCGACTGGGGGTTGATTACGATAGATAATCCTCAAAAAGCTTTACCAGTTGCACCTTTAAGACAAATTAAAATAATTTCTTTTAAAGATAAAGGCCAATGGGAATTATGTCCAAAGTATAATATTGGTCGAAAATAATATTTTTTTTTGATATAACCTATTTACTTTTTTAAATAAAGTACTATATATACTATAGAGGCAATTCGTAGGAATTGTCCAAAGACGGAGGGATGCAGAATAATCTGGTCCCAGAACATTCTTGCTTGGAAGAGGAGAACACCAAAATGACAGGCATACAAACACTATTTCCGCGATCATCTTTTGTAGGATTCGATCATCTGTTTAATGAAATGGAACATACCGTTCGTCACGCAGCTGATCATTATCCACCCCATAATATTATTAGAGCATCTGAACACGAGTATCTTATTGAACTTGCAGTTGCTGGTTTTTCAAAAGATGAATTATCAATTGAAGTTAAAGATAGAACTTTAATGATAACAGGAGAACACGTAAGCAAAGGAAGAGACTTTATTCATCGTGGTATTAGTACCAAGAAGTTTAAACGTACTTTTCGATTGTCTGAACACGTTCAAGTAAACGGAGCAGATATTCAGGATGGCATACTTGCAGTAGAATTGAAGTATGAAATACCAGAAGAAATGCGTCCTCGTAAAATCAATATTGGTCAAACGAGGAAAACAAATGACACAAGTAATATTAATAGCACACAACTACTCAACGAAAGCAATTGAACTAATTATTGAATCACTATCTTCATTTTGGAAGCATCTAAAATTTAGAAACGGTGTTAGAGAAACACGTAATGAACTTAAATCATTAAATGATAAAGAATTGCGTGATATTGGTATCACAAGAGGTGATATTGAAGCAATTGCACGAGGTGACTGGGAATTTGTTCGAAGAGCAAACCATCGTTATTCCGAACCATCATCCAATCCTAATTTAAAAGGATGGAGCTAATGGCAACAAGTATAGCATCTACTATATTTTCGCCATTGTCGGGATTTTGGTCTGCATTAGAACGCTTCAACTTGACAATGGGATATTCCAAGGCAGCGGCGGAACTCGCACGAATGGGATATTACGAGGAATCGAGAAAATGTATGATGGAAATACAAAAATTGCGTAGCTAACAAAAAAGGGCAGAAATGCCCTTTTTAACTTTTTAACACAAATATAAAAGGAACACACACATGACACAGAAAAACCCCTTTGAAATTAGAGCTGAAATGCTTCAAATGGCTAAAGACTATATGGATCAGCAATATAAAATGAATATTCAACTTGCAACTGATATGTATGATCAAGGTCAAAAAAATATGGTAGAATTGCAGGATGCTTACAAAATGTATTCAGTTGAAGACATGATGGCAAAGGCCAAAGAAATGTATTCTTTTGTCTCGAAGAAAGATTAAAGGTTTACATTACTTCTATATTATGTTATAATTACTCCAATGACGGAGGAATGTTTTGAATAATTTTTACACATCAGTTAATCGGTATGGTAATACTATTTTATATAGAGGCTATACTGAAAATGGTACTCGAATAGAAGATCGTATTAAATTCGGTCCAACACAATATTTGCCATCGAAAGAACCCACAAAATTTCGTTCTTTCGATGGTGGATATCTAAATGCTATTAAATTTCAAAAAATGAGTGAGTCAAAAGATTTTCTTGAAACTTATAAAGAAATGGAAGGCGTTAAAGTCTATGGCACTCGAAACTATATCCAACAATTTATTACAGATAAATTTCCAGATAATATAAATTTTAATCAAAATCACATTAACGTTGTTAATTTTGATATTGAAGTAGCATCTGATGATGGTTTTCCTATTCCAGAAGAAGCAGCATATCCTATTATATCAATTGCTCTTAAATCTAGTAAATCTTCTATTTACGAAGTGTGGGGTTTAGGTGAATACGATACAAATAAAACAGAATTAGAAATGAATGGTGATCTAATCAAGTATCATAAATTTGATACTGAAAAAGCTATGTTAGCTTCCTTTTTACACTATTGGGTAAACAATTATCCAGATGTTATTACAGGTTGGCATATTCGTTTCTTTGATATTCCTTATCTTGTAAATCGTATCAAAAATATTGGTACTGAAGAAGCAGCCAATAAACTTTCTCCATGGAAGCTAGTTAATGATAGACAAATAACTAAGATGGGTCGTACTCAGTATAGTTATGAATTAGTTGGTATTCAAACCGCAGACTATATTGAATTATTCAAAAAGTTTGGTTATTCATATGGCGCTCAAGAATCTTATAAGCTTGACCATATTGCTTATACAGTCCTCAATGAAAAAAAATTATCTTATGAAGAACATGGTAATCTTCACAGTTTATATAAAGCTGACCATCAAAAGTTTATTGACTATAATATTAAAGATGTTCAACTTGTAGACCGTATTGATCAAAAGATGGGTCTTATTAATCTTGGATTGACTATGGCATATAAAGGTGGTGTTAATCTTGGTGATACAATGGGTACAACTTCAATATGGGAATCAATCATTTATCGAAGACTTCTTAAAAATAATGTAATATCACCAATTGAACAGATTAAACCATGTATGTATGCTGTTCATGGAGCTACTGAAACTTCAAAGAAAAACCCAGCTGGTAATTTAGATCGTACCCGTGAACCACAAAAATCTCACGCAATTGCTGGAGGTTATGTTAAAGATCCACATGTTGGTTCACATGATTGGGTCGTATCATTTGATTTAAATTCTCTATATCCAAACATAATTGTTCAATCTAATATATCTCCTGAAACTCTTGTAAAAGATAAATCATTTGGTGAATATACCCAAGGTGTTGATCACTATTTTATTGATGGTCAGGCTGCTTCTGATGAGTATTCTATATGTGCAAGTGGTGTTCCATTTAGTAAAAATAAGCAAGGTATTATTCCTGAATTAATTGTTGAATACTATGCTGAACGTAGTGTAATTAAACAAAAAATGCTTAAAGTAAAACAAGAGTATGAGCAAACAAAAAATACAGCTCTTGAGTCAGAAATTAATCAGCTAGAAAATAATCAAATGGCTATTAAGATTCTACTTAATTCTTTGTATGGCGCAATGGCAAATAAGTATTTTAAATATTTTGATAATGCTCTTGCCGAAAGTGTAACTCTTACTGGTCAACTTTCAATAAAGTGGGCTGAAAGAGCTATCAATGTTGAAATGAATAAAATACTTAAAACTAAAGGAAAAGATTATGTTATTGCTATTGACACTGACTCAGTCTACATTAATTTTGGTCCTCTTATTGCTCAACTGGCGCCAAAGGACTCTGTTAAAGCATTGGACAAAATTTGTAAGACACACTTCGAACCCATAATTGCTAAGTCATATGATAAATTATTTCATAGATTAAATGCTTATACTCCTCGTATGGAAATGGGTAGAGAAGTTATAGCTGATCGTGGCATATGGACAGCAAAGAAAAGATATATTCTCAATGTACATAATAATGAAGGTGTACAATACGCTGAACCAAAACTTAAAATCATGGGGATTGAAGCTATTAAATCAAGTACTCCCGAAGTAGTTCGTGATAAATTTAAAGAAGCTTTTAAAATAATCGTTACTGGATCTGAACTTGCAACTCGTAAGTTTATAGATAACTTTAGACAAGAATTTAAATCATTACCTCCTGAAAAAGTATCATTTCCTCGTGGCGTTTCAGAAGTATCCAAATGGCAAGATAGAAATTTAATTTATAAAAAGGGTACACCAATTCATGTTCGTGGTTCTCTTTTATATAATCATGAAATTAAAGACAAAGCTCTTAATAAGAAATATGATATGATACAAAATGGTGAAAAGATTAAATTTACTTATCTTAAGATGCCTAATCCTATTAAAGAAAATGTCATATCCTTTCCTGAATACTTACCACCTGAGCTTAATCTTCATAAATATATAAACTATGATATACAATTTAATAAAACTTTTATTGAACCGCTCACGCCAATTCTTGATGCTGTTGGCTGGTCAGTTGAAGATAGAGCAACATTAGAGGATTTCTTTGGATGACAAATATTAATATTACAACAAATCCAACTGGCCGAAGCCCAGAAAATAAATACTTTTTTGGAGAAAAAACAAAGTGTTTAGATAAGACTCGACCAAAGTATTATAAAGTTGGAGAGATGGAAGACTTTCTTCAACTTGCAGATTTGATGATGCCTAGGTTAATATCTCAATTGATTTATAAAGAACCTTTATGCCTTGAGACATGTAATATCAGATTTAAAATAATTACTAATGATGCGAGACATGAGCAATTTGTTAAGAATATGTTTGATGTATTGCCTGATGGGTTTGATCCTCAAGTTTATCCACATAGCGCACATGATTCTGATTGGACGATTTGGCATAACACAGAATTAAAGGTCGATGAACCAAAAATCTATGTAAATCTTGATACTAAAACTATGTTAATTGCTGGAACAACATTTTTAGGTGAAATCAAAAAAGGTATATTTGGTATAGTTAGTTTTGAACTACCAAGATATGATATTTTACCAATGCATTGTAGTGCCTTTACATATAATGATACAACTAATTTAATGTTTGGATTAAGTGGTACTGGTAAAACTACTCTTAGTAGCGATCCGGATTATAGATTAATTAGTGATGACGAAGTATCTTGGAATCACGATGGAATTGAAATGATAGAAACTGGTTGTTACGCAAAAAGTGAAGGATTAACACCAGAGACACATAAGACTATATTTGATGCAGTAGAAAAAGCAAGATCAGAAGATTGCTTAGTTGTAGAAAATCCAGGTGTACCAAATGCAAGATTAAGTTATCCAATTACTTGTGTTGAAAACGCATATCATAAACCTCAACAATTTAATCATCCAACTAATATCTTTTTTCTTACTATGGATGCGAAAGGCGTGTTTCCTCCGGTATCTAAAATTTCTGATGAGACTGTACGACGTTTCTTTGAAACTGGATACACAAGCCAAATGCCCGGAACTGAGCAGGGAGCAACAGAAATCAAGCCACTCTTTAGTCCATGCTATGGCTCACCTTTTATGCCAAGACCGATACATGTTTATAGTGATTTACTAATGAGTAAAATTAATGATAATAAATGCAATGTATATTTAATCAATACGGGAATGGATAAAGAAGGCAAGCGATATCCATTGGACTTTACTAGAAATTGTGTCAAGGGAGCTATTAGACGTGGTACTCATGACGATAGTGAAAGTGTGTTAAACATTCTAGAAAGCTTAATAAATGATTAATTTTATTTTTGATGTTGATGGAACTCTTACTCCAAGCAGAGGTAAAATGGATGAAGAGTTTTCAAAGTTTTTCTTTGATTTTTGTACTTTAAATAAAGTGTATTTAGTAACAGGTAGCGATATTCAAAAAACACGAGAGCAAGTTGGAGAAGTTATTTGGGGAATGACTAAGCGCAATTATCAATGTTGTGGAAATGACGTGTGGGAACGCGGTAAGAATGTTCGTACTTCTACTTTAAAGTTACCAGATGAAATGTGGGGCTATTTAAACAAAGCAATTACTGACAGTTCATTTCCAGTTAAAAACGGACAGCATATTGAGGAACGTCCGGGTCTATATAACTTGTCTATTCCAGGAAGAAATATAGGTAATCGTACTCGAATTCAATACGTAGCATATGACAATTATACTAATGAAAGAAATAATATTGCTGCTAAGCTACGAGAGCGATTTCCATTGTTTGAATTTCAAGTCGCTGGCGAAACCGGTATAGATATTACTGCTAAAGGAAATAATAAATCACAAATTCTTGATGATTTTGATTCTTCAGATGTTATCTATTTCTTTGGAGACAAATGTGATAAAGGTGGAAATGATCATGAAATCGCATTAGCTGTACATGATCGTGGAGGAGAAAATAGTACATATCAAGTGAATAGTTGGGAAGATACATTTTCTTATTTACAAGCTGTTAAAAATATGTTATAATACTTTATATAATAATGGAGAACTAAATGACTAAAGTATGGTTTAATGACATCGAGCAAATGCATAAAAAATTCGGAGTAAATGATTGGTTTGAAGCTAATAAAGATAATAAGGAATTGATGGCAAAATATCTTGCATTTCGTATGTCAATGATTAAAGAAGAATATGACGAGACTATGGATGCTATTGAAGCAAAAGATGCTGAAGAAGTAGTTGATGGTTTAATTGATATGTGTGTATTTGCTATTGGTACACTTGAAGTTTTAGGTGTAAATGGTAATGAGGCTTGGACAAAAGTATTTGATGCTAATATGACTAAATCTCCTGGCGTAAAGCCTGGTCGTCCTAATCCATTTGGATTGCCTGATTTGCTTAAGCCTGAAGGATGGACTGCACCAACTCATAGAGGTAATCATGGAAGTCTCAGCGACATTCTTTAAATCTATATACGATAACAAAACTAATCGTAACATGAAATTTAAAAGCTTCTCTCAATTTGAGAAGCTGTTGTATAAATTGTCTGAGATACCTCGGAAAGGAAAAAAAGATGCTGAACTTATATCACCAGCTAGTTATGTTGATGATACGACTCGGGCAAACAAAAATGTTTTGGATTGGTCAGGTTGGACTGCTGTTGATGTTGATGATCATGAGTTTAAAGGAAACCTAAAGGATGAATTATATAATCGTTTCGGCAGTTTTCATTATGTTTGCTATAGTACTGCTAGTAGTTCCGATAATCATCCAAAGTTTAGACTTGTCTTTCCAATTAAAGCAAAGATTAAATCTGATAAAATTAGACATTTTTGGTTCGCCCTCAATAAAGAACTCGGCGAAATTGGAGATGGACAAACTAAAGATTTATCTCGAATGTATTACATCCCTGCAACGTATGCTGGCGCTAACAATTTTATATTCAGTAATAGTGGTGTGTATATTGATCCTGAGCAGTTAATATCCAAACATCCATATACTGAAAAACGAGGGTCATCATTTATGGATAGGCTTACACCTGAAATGCAAGCTCAGGTTATAGAACATCGTAAAAATAAAATGGAAAATACTAATTTTAATTGGTCTGGATATAGAGACTGTCCATTTATTAATAAGAATCATATTAAAGAATGGTTTGCTATATCTGGTATTGATAATTCTGGTAGATACGCTATGATATATAAGATCATGGTATCAACAGCAATAAGTGCTATTAAAAAAGAATATCCAATATCGTCATATGAAATTGAACAATTAGTAAGAGAATTGGATAATGAAACAAGCCGTAGATATGAAAAACGACCATTAAATATTGAAGCTGATAGAGCTATAGAATATGCATATAAAAATGCATAATATTGAAAATAATCCTTTACATTTGCTTAAAAGTGTTATATAAAGAATATAACAAAAGGAGTTACCAATGAACCTATTTACTCAAACAATCGCTAATCAAATCCCTACAGGTCTAGATCGTTACGATCAAATCTTCGCTGCTAAGAGACTTATCCTTGCATCAGACTCTCCTCTTCTAGCTACATGCAGAGAGACTCTAGAAGAAATCGAAGAAATCATCTTTCAACGAGACAGAAAGGAATTGCCAGATGCATAAAGCTGAAATTAATAATTTAGTAAAAGCTTATCTTGATAATGGTGGTAGAATTCAAAAAATTCCAACATCCAGGATCAAAAAACATACTAATTTGGAGAAACCAAATTATTATCTTAATAGAAGATCTTTATCAAAAGCAAAGGCAAACAATGCCTATGTTTCAACAGAAAAAGGATTATAAAATGAAAGACAAATATTCAATTAGATTTCTGCAAAAATGTGCAGAAGTACAAATCAAAAAAAGTAATGATTATCAAAATCCAAATTCTCGAGTAAAACAAGCTCATTATTATCCTCGAGGCTGCGCTAGTCTTCTTGATACTATGGCTGCAAAAGTTTTGCGGTTACAATCTGTTCTTGAGGCTATGGAACTAGATCCAAACTATGAACCAAATTTCGAGTCCCTTGAAGACTCATGTGTTGATCTTACTAATTATGCGTCATTCTTTGCTGCTTATATGAATGGTGCCATTGATGGCCAGACAGATGATCGTGATTTTCTAAATCGTCCTATAGTGCCTAAAGGAAAACCAAATGAGAACGTTCAGTCTTAAAGATATAAATTTGATAGAACTCTTGGCCAAGGCAAAGGCTGAGAGTCAACTTATTTTTGATAAAGAGTCTACTCGAAAGGGTAGAACTCTTGATGATATTACTGTTACTAGTATGTACGGTCTGGCGGCTGAACAGTTTCTTATTGAAAAATGTAATTTTACTGATAATCCTTTACCATATCAGGATGTAATATCTCCAGAAGGTATTGATGTTGAAGTAAAAGTAACAAAAGTTTTTAATTACATTCCTAATGTATTATATCGTTTGAAAGAAAAGCGTAAAAAGTATCCTAACTTATATCAGCCTGATTGGGTTATCATATATTTAAATGATAAAAAAACTCGTGATTATGTTTTTGCTGGTACATACAAATGGAATGGTAAAACATATGTTACTAAAGATTGGTCTTTAGAAATTGATAGAGAATTTCTTGCTAACTATGAAGGAGTAAATAATTGAAAGCTGGTAAAGTCTGGGGAATGACTGAACTCATTGAAGCTAATGGCACTTTAGAATTTCATCGTATTGAAATGGAAGCTACAGGAGTATGCTCAAAACATCTGCATGAGTACAAATGGAATGGTTTCTATATCGAGTCAGGAATAATGCTTGTACGCGTATGGCAAAATGATTACGATTTAATCGATGAAACTATTTTACAAGCTGGTGAATATACTAAAGTGAAACCAGGAGTTTATCATCAATTTGAATGTATTGAACCTGGTGTAGCTTTTGAGTTATACTGGGCTGAGTTTAACCACAACGATATCATAAGAGAAACTGTAGGGAGATCGGACAATGAGAGAATTTATTAATGATGCTTGGAATAGTGTCATGGATGCAGATATTAATCCTTTAAGAAATATACCAAATCTTCAAGTTAGACATTTGATTATGCAGATACTTGCTTGGATGTGGGTATCTGTATGCTCTATGTATTTAGGAAGCATTATGTTTTGGGGTATTAACGCAATCGTTCATACATTGCTATTAGCAGCAATTGTGATTACAGTCGGCACATTTGATACTGCAAAGCGCAATCCTAAGCTTTTTGATAGAATTGATGGATATAACGGTCGTAGAAATAATGGAGAACACGACTAATGAAAGTGGGATTTACTTGTAGTACTTTTGATTTACTTCATGCTGGACATGTATCTATGCTCAGAGAAGCAAAGTCACAGTGTGACTATTTGATCTGCGGTCTGCAAGTAGATCCTACCATCGATCGTAAAGAAAAGAATGCTCCAATTCAAAATATTGTGGAAAGACAGGTACAGCTCAATGCAATAAAATATGTAGATGAAGTGATTATTTATTGTACAGAAAGCGATTTATGTGATATAATAAACATGTATCCAATTGATGTTAGGATACTTGGTGAAGAATATAGGAGTAAAGATTTTACTGGTAAAGATGAATGTCGACAACGTGGTATAGATCTTTATTTTAATAAACGTGATCATCGCTTTTCAACAAGCGATCTAAGAAAGAGAGTATGTGAGCAATGAAAATGAATTCTGTAAAAGATGTTCGTCAATTCTTTATTGATGAATTAAATGATGAAGCATTTACTATTGATAAAACTGGCGCACGCACTATTGAAATGATTGGTGCATCATTTATTGCTGATGAGCCATCTATATTTGGTAAACCGTCTCTTTCATATATTCAAAAAGAATTGGATTGGTATGATAGCCAATCAACTAATATCTTTGATATTAATAAAGAGTCTGGCGAAGATGCTCCAGCTGCTTGGAAATATGCTGCTAATACACATGGTGAAATTAATTCAAACTATGGTCATCTAATTTATTCGAATAAATACTATGATCAATATCAAAACGTATTGGCTGAACTAGACAAAAATCCCGATGGTAGACGTGCTTCTATGATCTACAATCGGCCTTCTATTTGGGTGGAGTTTAACGAAAATGGAAAATCTGATTTCATTTGTACTAACGCTGTCACTTACTATATTCGTGATAATTTACTTCATTGTGTAGTCCAAATGCGGTCTAATGATGTGGTGTTTGGTTATAAGAACGATTATGCTTGGCAACGACATGTACAAAATAAATTAGTAGATGATTTAAATAATATCTGTATAGTTAAAGATCCAGTTAGCGCTGGTATGATGATCTGGCAGGTACAAAATCTTCACGTATATGAAAGGCATTTTAATCTTGTCAAATAATTATAATGATATGAAAGATAGAGAGAATGCTCATAAAAAAAATGATAAAGCTTTTCTTGCCCGACAACATAAGTGGGATCTAAGATATTTAGAGCTAGCTAAAACTATTGCTGGATGGTCTAAAGATCCTTCAAGCCAAATTGGAGCCATTGCTGTAGGTTCAAAAGGGCAAGTCTTAGCTCAAGGATATAATGGATTTCCTCGAGGAATGCTTGATAGTCCTAACCTATATAGTAATCGAAAAGAGAAATATGTTAGAATTGTTCATGCTGAAATGAACATGATTTATAATGCATCTTTTAATGGTGTGTGTTTAAATAAATCAACTGTTTACGTATCAGGTCTTCCTACTTGTTCTGATTGCGCAAAAGGACTTATTCAAGTAGGAGTTGCTGAACTAGTCATGCCACGGCAAAAGATTGATGAAAAATGGCATGACTCATGGCAAAGATCTAAGTCATATTACAAAGAAGCTGGTCTTAAATATAGATGGGTTAATTTGTAAACTTTTAGTTTACATTTTATTAAAAATGTAATATAATATAATCACTAAAACTATTATAACTATAACGTGAGCTACTCTGCTTATGCAGCCAATCTCACTTTAAAAAACTGAAATAAAGGAAGTAAAAATGAAGAAAATTAAAGTTGGTATTATTGGTGTAGGAAACTGCGCACAGTCGCTTGTTGAAGGCATGCAATATTATAATGAAAATCCAAATGATACTGTAGGTCTTATGTATCCAGATATTGGTGGATACGATACAAGCTCTGTTGAATTTGTAATTGGCTTTGACGTAGACCGTCGTAAAGTTAATCGTCCTCTTATTGAAGCTTTACGAGCAAAACCAAATTGCGCAATGAATCATGTTCAAGAAATATTAGAATCTGGAAACAATTCACCTGGAGCTGTAGCCAAAGGCGCTCAAGTGTATTCAAGCCCAACACTTGATGGTGTTGCAGAATGGATGGAATATTACCCTGAAGAAGTATCATTTAGAGTTGGTGCTGAATCAGCTAAGTCATTTGATGATATTGTTAGTCTTATCAAATCATCTGGTGTCGAAGTTCTTATTAATTATCTGCCAGTTGGATCTGAAAAAGCTACTCGCTTTTATTTAGACGTTGCTCTTGCTGCTGAAGTACATTTTGTTAATTGTATTCCAACATTGATTGAAACAAAAGAAACTCAAGAAATCGAACAAAAATTTATTAATGCAGGTCTTACTTTTGTTGGATCTGATATGCGTTCAGCTTGGGGAGCATCTCGTTTATCTGAGGTATTGCAGGGTGCAATGATTGATGGTGGTTTACATGTTACATATCATACTCAAACCAATCGAATTGGTGGAGCAACCCAAGGCCGTGAACATATTCGTAATGGTGTTACATCAAACACTGACTTTATTAATATGGCTGAAAAAGAGCGTTTACATAATAAACATATCTCAAAAGAAAATGTTTTAAAAGGACAGAATACTGTCCGTGGTGTTGACTATGCCGGTGATACACTATATGCCGGCCCATCTCTAACTGTTATGCAAAAACCAGGTGGTGATTATGTTGGATCTGATAATAAGATTGCAGATCTTGATATTGTAGCATTTGGATTTGGTGGAGCTCGTTATACTCTTCAAGCTAGACTATCATGTCAAGACTCACCAAACTCAGGTGGTGTTGTTATATCAGCAATTCGTTTCTGTCGAGTAGCTGCTGAAATGGGAATTGTTGGCATTCTTCGTGGGCCAAGTGCTTATACACAAAAAACTCCACCTGTTCAGCTTACAACATCTGATGCAAAGTTTGAATGTGATGCCCTTGCTCGTCGAGAGCTTACTAATATGACTCGGCCACAATTAGCTAAATCTAATCCTAAAGCTAAAGATTTGCCATATACATACCAAGATGGAAAAACTGATTATGAATAATTATGTAGAGCAAAATGCTGTTCCAGATAAAATAATTAATTCTTTTGATATTGATGGTGTTATTTTTATGGATAAATATGATGGTGTTTATCCAGGTGATAGAGATGTTATCATTACAGGTCGATCTAATGAAGAAAGATCTGAAACTGAAGCAATGCTTAAATCTAAAAATATAACCAATGAATTGTATTTAAATCCAACACCATTTGAATCAAAATCAAGAGAAGACTCCGGCCGCCATAAAGGCCGGACACTTTTTCATCTTGAAACACTTGGATATAGATTTGGAATACATTATGAAGATGATCCAATTCAAGCAGAAATCATTAGAAAAATGATGCCCCACATTAATGTGGTATTGCTACAACACGATTTAGTTGAAAAGGAAAATGTGCGGCATGATTTCGCTTAAAACGTTAAAACAGACCCGTGATCCAAATAATTTTAATTATTTTAATAAGTGGGTTCTTGATTTTTTTAAAAGAGAAACTTTAAGAGAAAGGGGTCAAATTAACGAATACGAATACTCTGAAGATTTTGGCCCTGCAATGAGACAAGAAGTTTCATATTGGAACCCAAATCGTTCTAAACATGCCGAGGTATATTGGTTAGAGAATTTTGTATTTAACCAAGATACTTCAATGAGAAATAAAATTCTCAATGCTATGGCAGTAAAGTTTGTAGGTATGCCAACACTTACTTTGGTTGCTTCAGACTCTACTGACTATAGTAAAATTATTGATTTTGATGAATATAAACTAAAAAAAGATTATTATCATTGGATTAATAACAATCTAAATACTAATAAAAACAAAATGAAAGTTTGGGGTGCAACTCAACTTCAAACTAGTCTTCAAACATCTGCTCGTAATTTTTGTAGAGAAGAAGATGAAGATCCAAACGAAAAGTTTGCTTTATCTCACATGATTAGATGGATGGCTCATTTAGATGATCTTGGTATGAGTAAGGTTGTACAAGATAAAAATAATAAACTAGGTGATGTTTGTGATTGGTTCTCTACTCATCGTGGTATTGGACCATATTTTTCATATCACCCACCCTGCAATTTTTCTAGATGTAATGATTTACCTAATATTGATGAGGATGATAATTATTGTTTAGTTGGCCCTGGTGCTAAACGTGGTCTTGAGTATGTATTTCCAGAAGTTAAATTTAAAAATAATGAAATTATGGAAGCATATATAATAGCAGTTAGAGATCATCAACATGAGTTTTTTGAAATGGATAACACTTCTGCAATGTTCTATAAAGAAAATCTTGAACGAAATGGTAATCTCACAACCTTTGGTACTGAAATTACTTTTTGTCAATTTAATTGTTTTCTTGGAATCAAAGATAATTCAAAGGCTCAAACTAAAAGAATGTTACCATTAACGTTTGATTCGTTTGTTGATATTGCTGAAAATTTAAAGAAAAAACTTGAACCATCACCATTAGAATCTTTTATGGTTTAGACCTTTACATTTATAAGAAAGTGTGATATATTACTATAATGATAAAAGCTATATTAAATGCTCCATTTATTCCAGTTGCTACTCGTATGGCATCTCATAGAGGTGCTCAAGGTGCAATCTATGCTGATATGATCAAACAAACCGGAGTTGATATTACTATCAACTATTCTGGTAAAATTGAAGATCATAATGACTACGACGAAATGTATGTTTATCATGGCAATGATTGGTCTGGATCAATGAATGTGTTTGGTGGTGTAAAGGGATTTCCCTATGCTGCTAACACTCGTAACTTTTCAAAATTCAAAGGTAAAGTATATTCATTAGCAATTGACTTTCCACCTTATCATGAAATGATTCAAGAAAGAATTGATAAAGCAAAAGCAAAGGGTAATGATATTCAATCTGAATGGCTTGAAGTTGATATTGATAATCTTAAAAGAATGTATGAAACTGCTCAAACTATTAAGTATCCTTTAATAACTAATAAGCTTGTAATTGGTGATAGTCATTCTATTTGTATGTATCGTCCAAGCTGGACCGTAAATAGTGTACCATTTAAAACACTAAATGGCGCATTAAATGATGGTCTTCAAACATATATAAGTGATTTTGAAAATATCAAAGAGCTTGAATGTTATTTTGGTAATATTGACATTCGCCATCACGTTTGTCGGCTTGATGGAGATTTTTTAGAAAATACTATTAACTTAGCAGAAAGATATATAACTGCAGTTGAGGCATTACCTATTGAAAATGTTTCTATATATGAACTTTTGCCTATTGAGCATACTAGTCGCAAATTACCAAAGTCTGGTTATTATAAAGACCAACCCTTCTGGGGTACTTGGGAACAGCGCAATGAGGCCAGATTAAAATTTAGAGAAATTTTAGAAACAAAAGCTAAAAGAGCTAAAATAATTCGATGGGTCAATAAACTCACAAATAGAGAAGGAGAGTTAGATTTTGATTATATGGAAAAGCCTCAATCAATACATTTATCAAGACAATATTATCCACATTGGACTGGTGAAGAAATTAGTAATACACTAGAGGACTTTTTTTGATGACATATAAACACGCATCTATTGTGCCACTTATTGGTGGTGAAACAATCGCCCAAGAAAATGTTTTTGGTACAAAACCTGAATATATTTTAAGCTATTCTGCGTTTGAAGCTAATGATAGACAGTTAGTTGAATACTATAAAAACAAAGTACCCTATCATCATTTAGATGGTGATACTCCTTATAACATACCAAGTGTTGATGTTATTAATACTGTTTGCCCATGTGCTGGATTATCAAGTCTTAGCCCATCTGCATCGTCGACTAATGCTAATAATGATTGGATGTTAAGTACTGCTCGGCATGTTTTAGGCACACTAAAACCTAAAGTATTTTGGGGTGAAAATGCTCCAAGACTGGCTAGCAAAATGGGCGAACCTGTTGTTGAACAGTTAAAACGAATTGCTAGTCAAAATGGATATACATTTAGTATCTATAAAACAAAATCTATACTTCATGGACTAAGCCAAGTACGTGATCGTACTTTTTATTTTTTCTGGCAAGGTGATAAGATACCAATGTTAAGTTATATTGAACGCAAACATGAAAAAATTGAAGATACTATTCGTAATGTAGATCTACATGAAGATGATCCTATGAATATAATTGTTAATAAAAATATACCAAGTAAAAATCCGTTTTATAAATATGTACTTGAAGAACTTAATAATGGCATTTGTCATTCTAAATTTCAAGATATAATTATAAAGAGTACTAATCCACTTGATGAAATTGAAAAATCTGGAATTAAATATGATCAAGTAGGTGAGTGGATGAAAGAAAAAGGATTTGAAAACGAAGCTGGTAAATGTAATCGTATGTATCATAAGCTAAAAAGTGGCGGTAATATTATGCGTAAGACTACTGAAATACCTAAAGATTATATTGGAGCGTTTGTAGGTCATATGCCAGGATCACTTACTCATCCAGATGAAGATCGTTATTTGACTATTCGAGAATGTCTTTCTATTATGAAACTTCCAGGTGATTTTATGTTACAAGGTGGAATAAAAAATCTTAATATGATTTGTCAAAATGTTCCTGTGACTACTGCACAGGATATGGCTGAACAAGTTCAATCTTTTGTACACGGCAGACTTGATAACCAAATGATTGATGCAAAATTTGCTATTCAATGTAATAAAAAACAAACTATAAATTATGATAAGGTGAGTAACACATTAGAGGAATTTATATGCTAAAATTAAAAATATCTGTTATTGGATGTGGATTTGTAGGCAAAGCTATTATTAATGGTTTTAATAAAAAACTGTGTGATATTACACCAATCGATATTAAATATAATACTACAGTAGAAGATACTAATCCATTTGATGATATCTTTTTTATATGTTTACCAACACCTATGAATAATGACGGATCAATTAATGCTGAACTAGTAATTGAAACTGTCAAATGGTTAAAGCTTAATAGAGCTGGACATATTGTAATAAAATCAACAGTTACACCTGACATTATAGATAAACTTTCTGGTGATAGAGTAGTTTATAATCCTGAATTTTTAAATGAAAAATCTGCAGATAAAGATTTTATTAATCCACCAATGCATATATTTGGAGGGCATATTAAAGATACAAATAATATTGAGAAAATATATAAAAAATATAGTAAATGTAAACCTTGCCCATGCCACCATGTGACATTAAAAGAAGCAAGTTTTATTAAATATGGAATTAATTGTTTTCTTGCTACAAAGGTATTATGGTTCAATCAATTCTATGATATAATACAAAAACATGATTGTAATTTTGATGAGATTACTTATGCAATGAGATCAGATCCAAGGATTGGTAACTCTCATACGAGTGTTCCAGGATTTGATGGCAAAATGGGTTTTGGTGGAGCTTGTTTTCCAAAAGACACTTCAGCGTTTTTAGATTATGCAATATCGTTTTCTTTATTAGATGAAGTAATTAAATCAAATAATAAAATTAGATCTGAATATACAAAAGATAAAAGGGAGCTTGAACAAAATATCTCATTTAACAAATAACTTATTTACTTTATCAACATTATATGATATAATAATCTAATAATCAAAGGAGATATACATGGCGTCCATTATGGATAAACTTAAAAAGAATTCTAAACTTAAAGCAACAGAAGTTCTTTCTGAGTCTAAATTTTTTAATACAAAAGAACTTATTGCTACTGATGTACCAATGGTTAATGTTGCTTTATCTGGTTCAGTTGATGGCGGTATGTCACCTGGCCTTACTGTATTAGCTGGCCCATCTAAACATTTTAAAACTTCTTTTGCGCTTTTGATGGCCGGTGCATATTTGCGAGAAAAGAAAGATGCTGTCATGCTATTTTATGACAGTGAGTTTGGTTCACCTCAAGCATACTTTGAACAATTTGGCATTGATCCATCACGTGTTCTTCATACACCAATTACAAATGTAGAAGAACTTAAATTTGATCTTGTCAATCAACTTGAAGGCCTTGATGCTAAAGATGATGTTATTGTTGTTATTGATTCAATTGGTAACCTTGCATCAAAGAAAGAACTTGAAGATGCTCAAAACGAAAAGTCTGTAGCAGATATGTCAAGAGCCAAACAACTTAAATCGTTATTTCGTATGACTACTCCATATCTAGCTATGAAAAATATTATCATGTTAGCGGTCAATCACACATATCAAGAAATCGGATTGTTTCCAAAAGCAATAGTTTCTGGTGGTACTGGTATCTATTATAGTGCTAATAATATTTGGATTCTTGGTCGTAGGCAAAATAAAACTGGAACTGAAGTTACGGGTTATGATTTTGTTATTAATGTTGAAAAATCTAGATTTGTAAAAGAAAAGTCTAAAATTCCTATTTCAGTATCATGGGAAGGTGGTGTTGAAACATATTCTGGTCTATTGGATGTTGCCATGGCGGGTGGCTATGTAGTTAAACCATCTAATGGTTGGTATGCATCGGTTAATATGGATACTGGCGAAATTTCTGATAAAAAGGTTAGACAATCTGGTACTCTTGAAAAAGAATTTTGGGATCCTATTTTTGCTAATACTAACTTTAAAGAATTTGTAAAAAATCAATTTACAATTGGATATAAATCAGAAATTGATATGGATGAAATTCTAGAAATGGAGTCGTAATGCAATATATAGAAAATAAAGATTATGAATTTATTCCAGGAGATAACGATGATTGGCAAATTAGATTTTTAACTGGAGATTTTATAGAAAGTGTTATACAATATGGCACTATTCGCATGGAAGATGGTGAACAAATGACGTTTGACTTTCATGTTGAAACTAGTCCAGATGAAACATTAAATTCAGAAAATGAAGAATTACAAAAACATGCCGGCGATGTTTTGATTTCTATTATTGAAGATGCTATAGAAAATAAAGCCAGCGATCTACATATTAATGAGGTAAAATAGTGAATACAAATATAGAACAAGTTGTTCTTAAAAATATTCTAACTAATGAAATATATATGAGAAAAGTTCTGCCTTTTATTAAGGCAGAATATTTTGAAGGCATTTACAAAGAGCTTTTTAAACAATCTGGAAAATTTGTTGCTAAGTATAATAAATTGCCTTCTGCTGAATCATTTAAAATTGAGATTGATTCAGCCGATAATTTTAGTGATGATAATTATCGCCAAGCAATAGAAATTATTCCTGAACTATTTACAAAAGAGCAAAGTGATGAAGAATGGCTACTTGATGCTACTGAAAAATGGTGTCAAGATCGAGCCTTATTTAATGCTGTCATGGAATCAATTAGTATTATTGATGGTAAACATCAAACGCTATCTAAAAATGCTCTTCCTGATATTCTAACTAAAGCACTTGGTGTATCATTTGATACTAATGTGGGCCATGATTATCTTGAAGCATTTGAAGAACGTTACGAGTTTTATCATCGTGATGAAGAACGTGTTCCCTTTGATATTGAATTACTTAATGATATTACAAAGGGTGGCTTACCTCGTAAAACACTAAATATTATTTTAGCTGGAACTGGTGTTGGTAAGTCATTGGCAATGTGTCACTTTGCTGCTGCTAATCTTACTGATGGTAGGAATGTTTTATATATTACTGCAGAAATGGCTGAAGAAAGAATTGCTGAACGTATTGATGCAAATCTTCTTAACATTCAGATTGATCAATTAACCGATTTAAGCAAATCTATGTTTGCTGAAAAGGTTTATAATCTTTCAACAAAAACTAATGGTAAACTAATTGTAAAAGAATATCCAACTGGTTCAGCTAATGTCGGTCATATGAGGGCGCTGCTAAGTGAACTAAAACTTAAAAAGTCATTTATACCAGATATTATCTACATTGATTATTTAAATATTTGTGCTTCAGCTAGAATGAAAGGTATGGGTGGTGCTATCAATTCATATAATTATATTAAAGCAATTGCAGAAGAGTTTCGTGGATTGGCAGTTGAATTCAATGTCCCGATCGTATCTGCAACGCAAACGACGCGTAGTGGTTATGGTAACTCAGATGTTGGGCTTGAAGATACGTCCGAGTCTTTTGGATTACCCGCTACGGCAGATTTAATGTTTGCTCTTATATCTACTGAAGAACTTGAGCAAATGGGTCAAATTGCTTTGAAACAATTAAAGAATAGATACAACGATCCAACATACAAAAAGCGGTTTGTTATTGGCGTTGATCGATCTAAAATGAGACTATATGACGCTGAAGACTCTCAGCAAAATTTAATTGATGATACCCCAGTCTTTGATAAAACAGCAACTGGTGAAAGATTAGCCAATACTAATTTTGCTGGATTTAAATTATGAAACAAACAGAAGCAGAATGTCTTGTTGTAGCAAGTGAAGAATGCGCTGAACTAACTAAAGAATGTATGAAAATTTTACGGTTTGGTATGAGTGACGAGCATAAAAAAAATCTTATAAATGAAATGGGTGATGTTCAATGTATGTTAGATTTATTAGGTGATTATTTTAATATTTCTAGTGATAACATTTTAGAAGCATCTACAGCCAAAAGAGAAAAACTAAAAAAATATAGCAACTTAATTGGAGATAAATAATGGGTAAAGAAACATCACAGGGTATTCACAGTACTGTGAGTAAATCAATTCGTAAAGCCATGAGGAGAGACTATATGTCTTCAGGAGATAGGTTTATGAATCAAATGAAAGCTTTAGCACAAGGTAAAGATGTAGTATTTACAGTTGAAAATCCAAATAAAGAAGAAACAAATAAGCGTTTTATTAGACAAAAGGTGTCTGGTAAAAACTACTTGAATTCACGAAAAGGAACTTTTATAATGAAGGACGCACAATAATGAAAATTGAAATTAGTGATGACGAAGCATTTGCGCTAGTTCATAGGACTCTTATGCAAATCGAAGAAGATATGCCTCAAAGTAAAAAACTAACAAAAGCTATTAAACGAATTAATCATAATATTATGATCCCAACAGATTGGGAAGAAATGTACGAAGAAGATTTTGTTGAATATGATACTGGAGAATATAAGTAATGAAAGCCAAATTGATAGGATACACACAAGTTTATGATATGCCAGAAATTGGTGATGTTCAAGATCTTATTGCTTTTTGTGCAAGAGTGTCAAATCCTACAAATCAAATTAATAGTGCAACCAGTGAAAAGCTTATTAAATATCTGATTAAGCATAAACATTGGTCTCCTCTTGAAATGGCTTCAGCCACTATGGAAATTGAAACTACTCGAGACATTGCTAGACAGCTTTTGAGACATAGATCATTTTCATTCCAAGAATTTAGTCAACGGTATGCTAACCCAAGTGACATGGATGAAACTTTTGTATTGTCTGAAGCAAGACTTCAAGACACTAAAAATAGACAAAACAGTATTGAGACTGAAGATGATAGCCTGCAAAATGAATGGTGGAATAAGCAAATGGCTGTCATAGAAACATCTAAGATGGCTTATGATTGGGCAATCGATAATGGCATTGCAAAAGAACAGGCTCGTAAGGTTTTACCCGAAGGTTTAACTTTATCTCGCTTATATGCTAACGGAACTCTTAGATCATGGATTCATTATATTGAATTGAGAAGTGGTAATGGTACTCAAAAAGAGCATATGGAACTTGCTCGAGAGTGTGGTAAGGCTATTAGTAAAATCTTTCCTCTTGCAGAGGATTTAATTCAGGGAGAATAAAAATGGGTAAAAAACTTTCGACTTATTATTCCGATAATGGAAACGACTATTGCGAAATACATTTTAGTTATAAAGAAGAACATGCCTACATTAAATATTTTACAGATGATGGAATTAAATATTTTGAAGAAAGTTTTCCCAATAATTCTCTTCGCTACGTAGAAGACGCTGCAGAAAATTGGGCCCTTGGACATAAAGACATATCTGGATTACCTAATCAACAATACACTCTTAAATTTAAAGAGGTATCCTAATGGGATTAGAATCGTATTATGATGAATTAAATATGAAAAATTCTGAAAATGTTCGAATACAAATGTTACAAGAAGAAATTTATTATTATGAAACTCTCCTTGAACCACATGACTGCGGACATATTCATACTACTATTAGTTTTTTAAAACAGAGGATTGAAAATCTTAATGGTAAAAAAGAATGGCCTTTTGTAAAATAAAGGTTTACTTTTTGTTTAAAATATAGTATAATACGTATATAACAATAAATCAGGAAACTAAATGAAACTTAAACATATAGCAATAATGTTAGGTAATGCCGTAGTTTGCGGTGCTGTCGGTTATGCTGCTTATGAAGGTACAAAAGTAGCTACTGAGAAAAAAGAGGAAGTACAATTACTTGCAGAAGAAATGGCTAATGAATTAGCTATTGAACAAGAAGCTATTCGAGTAGCACAAGAAGAGGAAGCTAAGCAGGTACAATGCTTAGCCACAAATATATACTATGAAACCATGGCGTCATCTCTAATAGATGCCATGGCTGTTACTGATGTTGTATTAAATAGAGTTAAACACAAAAAATATCCAGACACTCCATGTGAAGTTGTGCACCAATCTTATTTAAATGATAAGGGTGAACCTTTACTAAATAAATGCCAATTTAGCTGGTATTGTGACGGTAAAGCAGATGAGCCACAAAATGCTGAAGCATGGGAACGCTCTATTAATCATGCTGTTACAATGTATGTGACTAATCAATGGAGAGGTATTACTGAAGGATCGACTCATTATCACGCAACATATGTAAATCCTAGCTGGGCAAAGGCTTTTACAAAGATTGCTCAAATGGGAGCCCATATTTTTTATAGACAGGAAGATTAATGAGTGAAGAACATAACTATTGTACTACAAAGGGTTTAGGCTGGGCATTTCTCATTCTTGCTTTTATGATAGTAGGATTACCTGTCATTATGCTGATGTTAATGGTAGGACTTGAAGATTACGCAATGTATTGTAATATGAATATATTACCCTGTTTTGGATTAAAAGAATGACACTGATGGTTGATCCGCCAAGCGGTTGGAAGTATGGATTTCCCAAGCCTGTGCATGAAAAATATTATTTATTAAAAGATGATTTTGATATGAAACGTTGGTTAGTTTCTGAGGGTTATCCTCAGACGGAGATTGATAAACTAGGTAGTAGTTTTTTTATTAGAACATGGGAGGAGATAGATACAATATGAAAAAACTAAAAAATAAAGTAATAGCATACAGAGTTCACGAATATATCAGGCTATTTGATTTTCACAAACCTTTGTTATCGCAGATGCCGGTCATTATGTTGATTGCAATGATATTTGGTATGATTTTTCTTGCAATACCTGTAATATACTCAGAAGGTGGTCACTAAATGAGTAAAGAAATAAAAGATGCAGCACAACAACAAGCTGAACAAGCATTCGATGGCTTTATGTATTGGATGAAAAAAGGCACTATTATCTCTTGTATATTTTTAGCGATAGTAGTAGTCGGCTGTAATTCTGGAGTTGAGGATGATCAGTATCCGGCATATAATGGTGAACAATATGATCCTCAAGGAATGAGCAAGTAATGGTAAAGCCTAATCTCGATAGCTGGAAATTAAATTTAGAAGATATTCATTGGATTGAAAGTGCTCTTGCATATAGGTTACAAAGATTGACAATGAAAAGACTTACTGTAAAAAAGCAAAGTAGTAAAGATAATATAGATAATGAGATAAGTCACATAACAGAACTTCAAGGAAAAATGTTTAACCAAAAAGAATGGCGAAGAGCAAAAGTAGGCGACACGCCTTATATAAGTGGATAAAAAATGGATTTATTTCAAAAACAAAAATTTACTTCCCACGCAGGCATTCCTATGGAATGGAAAATAGAAATGGATGCTGTATCTGATAAAGAATGGGATTGTTTAGCATCAATGATTATGGACTATCAAAAGGAACCATTTTCAAAGGTTGTTGGTATTCCTAGAGGTGGTGTTAAATTACAAAATGCTCTTCAAAAATATTCTAAATGGGAACCAAAACATCCATGGCTAGTAGTTGATGATGTATATACAACAGGCACATCTTTCAAAGAATTTTGTACTACAAAAGAAACAATGTTTGCATATAAATGGGTAGTGTTTGCTAGACAACCTACAGATAAAGACAGTGGTGTAAGAGCCTTATTTACAATGCCATGAGATATAAAGCTATGATATGTATTCGTAGAGGTATTTTGGATAATGCAGGTCAAACCGTAACATATGCACTTAAAAGTCTTGGTTGGCCAGATGTTGAAAATGTTAGAATAGATAAAATAATAGAGTTTGAATTAGATAAAGCTGATTGGGATAAAGCAGAAGCAATAGCAAAATCTCAAACAAATGAAGTAATGGAATATTATGAATTAGAGGAAATTGAATGAAAAACATTATTGATTATAAATTTAACGAAAATCAATATATTGAAGAGTTTCAAAAATATATTGATAGTACATATGGAGCTCATTATTCTACTAATAAATTTCAATCAACTGAAGTAATTATTGACCGAGGACATGGCACAGGATTCTGTATGGGTAACGTCGATAAGTATGCTAATCGATATGGAAATAAAGGTACTCGAGATGATGCTCGTAAAGACTTAATGAAAATTCTTCATTATGCTCTTATTCAATTGCATATACATGACGAGGAATTATAATGCGCATTGATGATGATATGAAGCTTGACTATAAAGATGTGCTTATTCGTCCTAAAAGAAGCACGCTTGAATCAAGAAAAGAAGTTGATTTAGAACGTAAATTTACTTTTTTAAATTATAGTCCAGATTATCCAAATAGTACTGCACCATATAATTACGAGGGTATTCCTATTATGGCAGCTAACATGGATGGTGTTGGTACATTTGAAATGGCAGATAAACTATCACTTGAATCTGCTTTCACGTGTTTAGTAAAAACTTATAGCGTTAATGATCTTGTAGATTATTTTGATAGTGATAATAATTTGCGTACTGAATATACTGCAATGAGTATTGGTATTAGTGATCGAGATCATGAAAAGTTTAGAACAGTTTACGAGCAAGTTGATGATCAATTAAAATATGTATGTATTGATGTTGCTAATGGATATACTGTAAGATTTAGTAATTTTATAAAAGAATTTAGAAGTCTTTATCCCAGAATTGTAATCATTGCTGGAAACGTAGTTACAGCAGATCAAACACAGGAGTTAATTTTAAATGGAGCCGATATTGTTAAAGTGGGCATTGGTCCTGGGAGTGTTTGCACTACTCGGATTCAAACGGGTGTTGGTTATCCTCAGTTGTCTTCTGTTATTGAGTGCGCTGATGCCGCGCATGGTCTTGGAGGCCATATCATTGCTGATGGTGGATGTACATGCCCTGGAGATGTGGCTAAAGCATTCGCTGCAGGAGCCGACTTCGTTATGCTTGGTGGGATGTTAGCTGGACACGATGAAGGCGGCGGTGAAGTAATTACCAAACATTATTTTACAAATGAAGTATTTGAAGAACCTAATGCGCCAAAGATTGAAGAGAAACAATTCGTACAATTCTATGGAATGAGTTCGGATACTGCAAATAATAAACACTTTGGAGGTCTTAAAAATTACAGATCGAGTGAAGGTAGAACTGTTTTGATACCGTATCGTGGCGAAATAAAAAATACTATTCAAGATATTCTTGGTGGAATACGTAGTACTTGCACGTATGCCGGCGCTTCTAACCTTAAACAATTAAGTAAGTGTACTACATTTATTCGATGTACTCAACAATTTAATTCTGTATATGTTTAAACTATTATATATACTATGTAGTTGATGATATTAACTAGATGCATACTGGACCGCGGGGCAGTACCGCGCAGCTCCACCATAAGGACACTAAAGAATGGACTTTCATTGGATAAGTTGGACTAAAGGAGAACCTTTTCAATGGGGAGATTTTAGATACAATAGCGGTAATCCATATAAAAATTATCGTATTGGACCATTACTTATTCGTGTCTTTTTGATGGGGCTGAAATAGGATCGACAGGTGTTGACGGAAACATGGAGACTATCCCGATCTAAGCTGGGTTAACGCGAAGAACTTTACAAGTGCAAACAATAATTGTGCTCCATCTGGTTACGTTGCAATAGCAGCCTAACACAGGGGGTTGGCGACTTACCTAGCAACAGAAAAGTCGTACTTATTTTTGATAAAAAAGAGAGTCTTCCGGCTCTCTTTTTTTGTATAAATAGTATCGATAGACAGGAGTTTAACTATGAGTAAACAACTATTGATATTGATATTATTAACACTAGCAGCATGTGCATCAAAGCCTATTGTTTTGTATGCACAAACTGTAATAGACTCCACAACTGATAGTAAAAGCAAAACCGACTCTAAAGGTAGAACAATTGTAATTTCTCCACCACCAAGTGCTATTTCTCCAAGTGCTGGAGGTAGTTCTCAAGACTTGTGTACTGTTGGTATATCGGGAGCAGTGCAGACACAAATTTTAGGTATATCAACCGGAGAAACTGTTACCGATCAGAATTGTGAAAGACTTAAAATATCAAAAACATTATATGACTTTGGAATGAAAGTTGCGGCAGTATCGGTCTTATGTCAAGACCGTAGAGTATACGATGCTATGGGAATGGCAGGAACACCTTGTCCAATTTATGGTAAAATTGGTGAAGACGCAAAGGTTGAATGGAAAAAGCCATCAGGCAAAAAGAAAATTCCTGCAATAATTATTCCGGAGACAAAAGCAGATGTTCAGAAAAGGCAATGGGATACTGGCAAAAGTGCTATTGGCGGTGCTCTTCTTATGCTTCTTTTGCTTGCCGCGGCCGGCTAGCTCTCAAGATTTAGTTTTAGAATCTGCAAGTACACCGACCTCTTCTGGTGGTGCACCTACGTACGTGACAAATAATGATGGATCAATAACAACTAGTCCAGAAATCGGTGATCTTACTGATGGCACTATGACAATGGGTTCATGTGTAGGTGGATCAACACACTTAAATTTAATACCTTCAACTAGTAATACATGGGGTGGAAATGCCTTACAATGGGGACCATGCGCCGATAGTTTTGCATTAGGAATGGCTATAAATGAAGCTCTTTCAGATGCTGGTACTGGAATAAGTTTAGATAAAATACACTATAGCTGGAAATATATTAATGGGTGTTTTAACGTAACTAAATCAGATGGTACTACAATATATTGTGATACTAATATTTCAAGTCGACTTGATGAGAATATGAAAGCTACTGGTGAATATGCTGACCAGCTAGATACATTAAATATTGTTGTTACTTTAACAGATGCTGCAGGAAATGTGGTAAAAACTAAAACCTATAATTATGATACATGGTATAGTTGGTATGAGGAAAACGCTCATAGTTCAAATGAAGAAGTAGAAGGTGGATCTGTATGGCAAGTAGAACAAGACTATATGGAAATATTTAATCACCTTACAGGATCTGGAACAATTTATACGCCAGCACAATTAGGTGATATTACATTTGTTACAACTGCACAAGACAATGGACAATGGAACGGGTATTATGGTCCTGTAGTAAAAGATGGATCTATGTGGTTTACATATAGAAATAATCCATGCGATTTAGACACTTTATATAATCCTACGTGTCCGGGTTATGCAGAAGCATATGTAGCATATCTTTATAATAAAGCCTGTGAGGCTGATACTTTATATGATTCTGGTTGTCCAGGATATGATACAGCATATCTTAATCAACAATGTAATATAGATCAATTATATTCACCATCTTGTCCTTTATATCAGGTTGCTTATTATAATCAACAATGTGAATTAGATAGTCAATATGATCTGGGTTGTCCGAATTATATTGCTCCTAGCACAGAAAGTGATGTAGCAGTAACAGCTCCAGAGTCAATAGAAGAAATATTAGCAGAAACTAATATTACATCTCAACCTATTGCTGAACTAAATGTTACTGTAGTGCCAGATATTCCTATTATTCAACCAGTTATAATTCCTCAACCAATAATTGTAGAAGAAATTCCGGCTGTAAGTGATATTAGTACAGAATCTATAGAACAAGAAATAGCTCAAATAGAATTACAAGTGGAGGATTCATCAAATGGACGAACTGAAACAGAAATTATTGAATCAAATACCTCCGACTCAAGCGAAGGAGATGGAGGAGGAGATTCAGGAAAAGGAGAGTCTGGATCCGAGCCAAAGTCGGAGTCGCAAGAAAAACCAGCCGAGCCAGAAAAGAATGACGGATCTGGATCCGATACTGATGGAAAAAGTAAGGAATCATCCGATGATGAATCGAGCGAGTCCGAGAGTGATGACGGAGAAGAAAAAGACACTGGGGAAGATACTAGCTCTGAAGATGGTGATGGAAATGATAAAGAAGTAGATGAGGATAAAGATGCCGACGAAACCATTGAATCTGAAGAAGATGCTACTCAACCTGTGAAAAAAGAAGAAAAGCCAGAGCCCAGTGAAAAAGAAAAAAAGGATAGTAGAACAGAAAAGATTAAGGCATTGGTTGCAGCTAAAATTGAAGGATTGAGAAAGAAAATAGACAACGCAGATACAATTGAGGAGCAAATGATAATTCAAGCACAATTGTTAGCATTGATTGCGTTTGTACCTGATTTTGATTACGGTGAAATGGAAGTACCGGACATATATTTCTATCCACCTAAGCCAACAGTTGATCATGAATTTTCAAGATGGTTTGTAAATGATCCAACATTTGGTGCAATGGAAGATTTGCAATATCCGAATTTAAGGTAATGGCATGTTAGAATTAGGATTAGCTTTAACTCTTCATTTAAATATGAATCAAGACTATAATGAATTTCATCCTTATGGAAGATTTAGTTATCAAGACTATAATATTGGAGCATTTTATAATAGTGAAAAACATATGAGTTATTTTGTTTCTTCTGATATTGATTTTAGTGATAATTTAAGTGCAGAGGTTGGAATTGTAAGTGGATACTATAAAGATATATTACCACTCATAAGATTAAAATATAAAACATTTTTTATAATGCCGAGTATTGAAAATAAAAAAATAGGAATAGTAGTTGGAAAAGAAATTAAATTTTAAAGGAATAAAATAATGGCAGAGGTAGAATTTGGTGGATTAAAGTTTACAGGTGGAAAGATGTTTGTGCTATTAACAGCATTGAGTACATTAGGCGGAGCCGCATGGGGCGGATTTGAATTTTACAATGATTACCGTAATATGAAAGAACAGATTCAAGAATATGTTGCTCCTGATCTAAGTGCTATTACAGAAGAATTAGCGGTTACTCGTGAAGAGCTTGAATCTACAAGAGCAATTGTAGAATCATTTCAAAGTCAAATTAAAACAATTCGAGATAGTGTAACTCAAACTCAAGAAAATATTAGTCAAACAACTGGGTCACTTAGAAGTTCAATCATGAGAACTGAAAGTATGATTACTCGACTTGAAATTAAAGTCAATGGAACTATTGATAAAGTCGAGGGAATGATTGATAAGGGTAAAGATGACTCTCGTAAATCAGTAGATGCTGCTTCAGATAGATTTGATGATAAAGTAGATGCAATGGTAAGTAAGGTTGAAGCTAAAATTACGTCAATGGAATCTGGTGTAGATAAAGAAATTAATCGTATTGAAACTGATTTAAATAATCTGATTACAAAGGCTTTAGATAATCCACTTGCTAGTCGATAACATCTATTAGTTTAGTTTTAGAATCAACTGACGCTGGCACACAATACACAGTTACTTGATCCATGTGTGACCAGTGTCCCCATCTTTTTGACAATTCTTTTGCAGTCAAATTGCATGTAATAATTGATTTAAAATATAATGTTTCTTCAATAGGTTTTCTATCTTCACCTATTCCCATAATTAATACTAACATGAATACTTGTATCATTTTACCACCATGGAGGAGTTTGTACAGAACCGATAAGATAGACACCTAAAAAAACTGAACCCAATATTCCAAGCGAAAGTGCTACCATGATGGCTCCATCAATGATGGCATGTTTAAATTCTTCAGCCGCATAAATTGTTTCTTCACGTTCTTTTTTAATAGATCTTCTTAATTCTAACATTTCATCCCAAGTATTAGGACCGAATCTCATGTTCAACATAAAAGCTATTTCTTTTTCTTGCTCTTTCATTTTCTTCTTATGAGTAAGAATAGCAAATGCTTCTTCTTCGATAGAGCCAGAGCCCATTAACTTTGCATGAAGTGGTGGTCTTTTTCTTTGCTCTTCAGCTCTATTAATATCATTAAGAGCGCCAAACCATTTACCTAATTGACTAGTACAGTTTTCTAATTCCTGACCTGCACTTACAATGGCATTTAATCCTTTGTATGCGGCTGACGCCGCGGCAATAGCAGTGATTGGATCGATCATAACTTTTCTTTCTTAATTATTATCAGCATACTAAAAATCAAAAATGTTATGTATTTCACCTATCTATTTATACATAAATAGCTGTAATAAAAATGTAACAGTTATGTGGAATATACAAATAAAATGAAAAACATTGAAAATACTCCTTTACATATGCTCTAAAATGTATTATAAAGGTATCAAGAAATAAAATTGATAAGGATCTTAAAATGAACACTCTTGAGTCTCTCTTCACCGAAGCTGTACATGATGTTATGGTATCTGACAAATTCTCTAAACCAGTTGTTGCACAGTACACCAAAAACCAAGAGCAAGGCTGGGGTGGCATATACACTCTCACAATTGACGGTGTTGCTCACCGCGGTGTTTATGCAGAAAAAATGGAATACTTCGCTGATGTACTAGATCGTATCCAACATGAATTAGATATGGAAAATTTACATATCGTTTAAATTAACTGTTTACAATCACTCTAAAATGTATTATAATGATACAAACAAAGGAGAAATACTATGGAAAAGCAACTGGTAGATTACATCCTGGCTCAACATGCCGAAGCTGATGCCTTTGAGGCTGAAGCACCTGGTAACTGGATGGGCCGCCTTCCAGGTCCTGAGCAGACTGCTTATTGGGCAGATCGTGTACCAACCGGCACTTTGGCTGAGTTCAGCCGTATCCAACTAGAAGAGGATGCTTACTACACGATAGCTGAAGCTTATAGCAAAAGCTATAGCCGTAGCTTTGATTTCTCATCTATGTCAGATGATGAACTAGAAGCATGCATTAAAAATGCATGTGAACAAATTCAGGCCGAGGCTGAAGCTGAAGCCGCTTTCAAGTCTGCTGAGGATCAGCAAATGAACGATCTAGCCGCAGGCTTAAATGTGGACCGCAAAACGCTAGATCGCTGGCTGGAAACAAATCCAGAATGGTTTGATCTGGCCGCATAATAAAAGGCATGGAATAATCCTGTAAGTCCTAACTATACTTCTTAAGTAGATGTAAATCGTTTGTACAACAGAGAAATGAGCCTCTGCTATCCTGCTCAAATCGCTTCAATCATAGCCCTGGTTTTTGATGATACGGACCAGAAAGATGATTGTAGAGATGGGATAATATGTATTGTTCAGATGTTGGAAACATAAGTTGCGAGTTACATCTTCTTAAGAAGTATATAAACTTTTTTTCTGGTTCCAGTGGTTTGGCGACTGCGGTGTATCTTCGAGCTTGAGTTGCAGCTTAGGCTCTCCTATCTGCAAATAGGTATAAGATAGAGGTTCAACTCCTCCTGGATCCTGAAAAAAAGTTTAAATAAATGCAAATTAAATGCATTTTAGGGGTTTACAATTTACTAGTATTATGTTAGAATATACATATCAAAAGCAAAACAAAGGAATTTGCAAATGGCACATGAAGTAGAAATGATCGATGGAATTGCTCAAATGGCTTATGCCGGTGACGTTCCTTGGCATGGTCTTGGAACTGAAGTTTCTAATGACTTAACTCCTCAGCAAATGATGCAAAAAGCTGGGTTAGATTGGACTGTTGAAAAATACGATGCAGTAATTAATGTACCTCACGCAAGTGGCGCTACTCAAACTATTAAAACTGGTCAATCAGCTTTAGTTCGTTCTTCAGATAATAAAATCTTGACTAACGTTGGTCCAGATTGGAACCCTGTTCAAAACGAAACAGCATTTGAATTCTTTTCAGAATATGTAATGGCTGGTGATATGGAGATGCATACTGCTGGATCTCTTCGCGGTGGTCAAAATGTTTGGGCCCTTGCTAAAATCAAAGAGTCATTTGATGTCTTTGGCGAAGATACTGTAGAAGCATATATGCTTTTTTCAAATCCACATCAATATGGTAAAGGAATTAATATTCGTTTTACTCCTGTTCGGGTTGTTTGCGCTAATACATTAGAATGGTCACTTGGTGCAAAAGCTGAACGTTCAGTGAGCGTTGGTCACCGTAATGTATTTGATCCAGAAGCAGTTAAAACTACACTGGGTATTGCATCTCAGAAATTTGCTAAATACAAAGACATGGCTGAATTTCTTGGTAGCCGGAAAGTTACTGCAGAGTCTCTTATTCAGTACTACAATGATGTCTATCCAAACACTTCACGCAAAGAAGATAAGATTGATTCTCCAGTATCATCATACGATGATCTTTCTCGTAATGCTAAACTTTGCTATGATGCATTAGAAACTCAGCCTGGAGCTCAATATGCCGAAGGTTCTTGGTGGCAGGCTTTAAATTCAGTAACTTATATTACTGATCACGTTCAAGGTCGTAATGCAGAAAATCGTTTACATAGCCAATGGTTTGGTGGTAATCAGGTTCGTAAAGTAAAAGCTGCAGAGCGTGCAGTTGAATTGGCAAATGCCGCTTAATCAAAAAGGGGAGCTTTGGCTCCCCCAACTTTAAAGGGAATATGTAATGAATATTAAGAATGTAGTGCAGGACATTATGGATGCTCCTGTAAATGAAATCATTGGTGAAATGGCTGAAACTATTTCACTCGATAAAAAAATGGATGATATTGTCCAATCAGAAGTTGAGCGATTGACTCCTGACGTAGTTCAACCTCAGCTAAATACAAAGCGTAAACAGGTGTCAACAACAACTACAAGACGTAGTGTTCGACGTAAGTTCAAAGCAGGTTTTCGACCTTAAAATATAATAAATCTGTTACATAGTTATAGCTACAAACCCTAATATATAATAGCAAGTCTATATGGCTTGCTATTTTTTTAATTACAATGGAATAATTGTATGGATAATATCAAAAAACTTACAAAGAAAGTCACAAAAATGGAACTCGGAAACCCTTTAATTACGACTCTCGTTGGTCTTATTATATTTTATATAGGACTTAAGACATTTTCTGGTGGTATGAAATCCATGGGAAATATGGATCATCTACAGTTTTTCTTAGGTAATCCAATCTATATGTTTATTGGTGGAATTGCTATGACTTTATTGTGGCAATCATCGTCATTATCCACTACGGCTATTATTGCATTAGTTGCAAGTGGAGCGCTACCGTTACCGGCCGCTATCGCATGTGTACTTGGAGCTAATATCGGAACGACAGGAACGATATGGCTAGCTGGTTTCTTTGTATCTGATGGCATGCCAAAAGGTGATACATTACGAATAGCAATGGCGCACACTGGAATGAATTTATTGATGGCTGTTATGTTATTACCGTTTGTTGGACATATTGCTAAATATCTAGCTAGATTTTGATATAAATACAGTTAAAGCTACTATTTAAAGAGGTTTTACTTATGGCATCAAAAGCAAGTTTAATTGCAAAAGCATTTGGGGGAGGAGGAGCTTTCTCTCCTATTGCAGATAAAACATTAAGTGCGTCTGATAGAAAATTAACTTCTGATGCCATGGGGGCCGGCGCAAGTGGACAGCAAGTGGTTGCAAATATTAATGCCTTAATTGCTCTTTCAGGAATGAACAGCGGTGATACGGTACTTGTTAGCAGTAATAACAAACTGTATCTTTGGAATGGTTCAGGTTGGTATATAATTGCTACTGTTGTAAATGACGCACCTTCAGCTATTACTGGGGTTGACGGATCATATGCACTTGCAACGGACGGTACAGCAACCACAGTTACTGCTGTATCAACAGACCCAGAAGGACTTGCTTTGACATGGTCCTATGTAGTGCAATCTGGATCATTAGGTAGTACTGCTACAGTATCTCAAGCAGATAACGTATTTACTATTACACCTTCAACTAATAGCGCCCACGCTGGAACTTTTACGCTTAGATTTAGTGCAACAGATGGAATTAACGGCGCAGTTATAAAAGATAGTATATTCGAATTAAGTTTTACTGTACTAAATTCAAGATATACTTCATTATCTGTTAAAGCTGCTAATACTGGATCAAATATAGCATTTGATGATGCATCTAGTTCAAATAATACTATAACTAAAAATGGAACGGTTATAGCAAATACATTTAGTCCATATCGTCATGGGGGATATGCAACATATTTTGATGGAAACGATCGTATTGATATTTCAACTGGATTTTTGGGCAGTCATACAGAAGCAAATGCTTCAACATCTACATTTACAATTGAAAGTTGGGTATATCAAGAGGCTAGAGGATCAAATAACGGAATCGATGGTAATGCCGCTTCTATAATATCAAAATGGGTGTATTTTAATTTTGGCATAGACGATAGTGGTCATTTACACGGTCATCACTATAGCGGAGCAGGACAACATAATCTAGAAACTACAGCAACAGTTGCATTAAAAACATGGACACATGTGGCTATGGTGGTTACTGGAGCACAAATTAAATTATACATTAATGGAACTCTAGGAGCAACTGGCACTTGGTATGGTATGCAAGCAGGAACATCATTAGCTGGAATAGGTGGTAGCAATCAATCACATCCAGAAAAATTCACTGGATACATGCATGATATCCGGGTTAGTGACAATGCAAGATATACAACAAACTTTACCCCAGCTGATGCACTTACTACTGATTCAAATACTGATTTACTAATCGGTAAATTACAAGTCCGTGATCTATCTTCAAATAGTGTGGCATTAACCCTTCAAGGAGATGTTAAAGTAGTACCATTTAATACTTCTACTGGTGACAATGCTCCATATTCAGAAGCAGATCATGGTAAAAGCGCTAAAATAGAAAGTTCTGGTTCGAATAGACTAACATCTCCAATAACAGCAATGGGCACTGGAGATTTTACAGTGTCAGGTTGGGTATATACAACTGGAAGTAATAATCCAGATATTATTTTTGACACTAGACCTATAGCAGCAGATGCCTCAACTGGTTTTTACTTTGCACAATACAATGCTGGATATTTTTATATTGGGACAGCAAGTAATGATTTTGGACCAATTCAAGGAACTACTAATTATCCAAAAAATGCATGGAATCATTTTGCAATAGTTAGAGATAGTTCTGGAAACTTAAAAATGTATATCAATGGCAATCTAGAAGGAACAGATGCTATTGGAACAAGTAAAGACCTTACATCTACAGATATAACTATAGGTTCAAATAGAGCTGGTTCAAGTACCTGTAATGCGTATGTGAGTGATCTAAAAATTGAAAGTACTGCTGTTTATACTGCCGCATTTACACCTTCAACTACTCCGGCGGTTTCAGATTCGAATACTACATTCCTATTCAATCCAACATTATCTATTTCAGATTTGAGTCAGAAAAGTGAAATACAATGTTTTGGTGATGCTGCAACATCTACAACTCAAGTAAAATTTGCTGGAACAAAATCAATTGCATTTGATGGTACAGAAGATTATCTTAGAATCTCCGCAAGTAATGACTTTGATGTTAGTTTGTCTGACATTACCATTGAGGGGTGGTTTTATACGACTTCGACAAGCGTCAAGCAATGTTTATGGGAATTTTATAGCGATGATAATAATTATGTAAGACTATTTTTTGAGGGTGGTGATGGAAATACACTAAGGTTGACTAGCAGTTCTAGTGGAACTCAACGAATTAATGTTACAAGTTCAACAACCCTTTCGATTAATACATGGTATCACATCGCAGTTACTCGCACACATTCATCAGGTGCTTGGGCGACTTATATTAATGGAACTGTTGATTCTAGTGCGTCAGGAACAGAAAGTTCTTCAGTTAGCACAGCCACTTGGCCTTTTGAAATAGGTAGAGACCAAGTTGCTACAGATCGGTATTGGAACGGCTACATCCAAGACTTCCGAATCACAAAAGGTCTTGCAAGATATACCACAAACTTTACACCACCAACAGCAGAATTAGATGGGTAAGAGGAAATACTCCCTCTTACTTTTCTTTATTATCTCTTTGACCAGATCTCATATAGGACCCAAATAGCCACTAATCCAATCAATCCCTGAGAGCCAAGACCGGCAAGGATAGTTGTAACATTTGCAACAACACTAGTTGCTGGAACAAATGGTATCATACCAACACCCAGCACTTCTAAAATAATTAACAAAGCAGCAACACTTACGCCAAGCTCAGCTAAACCTTTACACCAATTACGAACTCTATCTAAAACTTCCATCTTATAACTCCTTTTATAGTTGTCATAAGATTATTTATATATAATAAAAATTAGTTAAATTGGAGAATATCTTATGCCTTTTTGGAAATGGTGGACAAGTATTGTTGTATTAATTTTATCACTAGGCTATGTACAATATGAACTTGATATATTGGGATTTGTATACGAAAATGATCCCACAAAAATTACTATGATTATTGCAGCTATATTTTTATTAGCTACATTACGTATTGGATTTTTAAGTTGGAAAAGCCAATTTGGAGATCCTGACATCTATGCTGAAAAAGCTCCACAAGATCTATTATGGTTTAGTAGTGATGTGGTCATGTCTATTGGTATGGTAGGAACACTTATTGGATTTCTTATAGTTCTTACAACAACATTTACTGATATTGATACAACATCTGCTGCAGCAATGAAAGAAGTAATTGGTACTCTTGCTAGTGGTATGGGAATTGCTCTTATGACTTCATTGATGGGACTTATAACATCTATTATTTTAAAATTGCAATTAGTGCTGATGGAAAATTCAAATGAGGAAATATAGTTCAAATATAGCTTTTACAGATCTTTTATTTAATCTTTTAATTGGTTTTACTAGCTTACTTCTTATTGCATTTCTTCTTATTAATCCTATTGCAGAAGAAGGTAAGATAGATCCCGAAGTAGAATTTTTAATTACAATGAACTGGGATGATAGTTCTGGTGTTGATATGGATCTTTGGGTAAAGGGACCTGATGATACTATTGTTGGATTTCCAACTAGAGATGGTAGATATATGGTTCTTGAACGAGACGATCTAGGTGATAATAATGATAGATATGTTTTTAATGGTGAATCATATCTTATTGAACGAAATTTAGAAAGTCTCAGTATTAATGCAATTGTTCCAGGTGAGTATTTTGTTTCAGTTCATAACTACAATACGTCTTATGAAGATGAAAATGAAGAATATCCAACACCAGTTTTTATCGATTTGATGGATATGCGTCCATATGGAATAAAGATGTCTAAAAGAGTAGTTGTACATTTTAAAGAAGAAGTATCAGTATTTTCATTTGTAGTAGATTCAAAGGGAATGATTAGTGATATTAATGATAGGATACAAGTAAAAATTAGGCCAAAGAAACCTGGTGAAATGTCTAATTTTATAGATGGAAACGGTAATAGGGCATTACGTAGAGTGCCAAGCAATGGTGGGAGTGAGGAATGATTGAATTAGTTATTGCTTTAGCTGTTTTACTATGCATATATTTAGCTGTGTTGATGTATTACTCGAATGCTTCATTTATTTTTAAATTAATTGGTTTGCCCGGAATGTCAATTTTTCTTGTTGGACTTATTTATTTATTGATTATAAAAGCAGGTGCGCCTATAGAACAATTTCCAAAAGATGATTGGAATTATGTCCATCACGAAATAATGGATGGTGGAGATAATATATACATTTGGGCAAACTATACTGAAAAAGGTAATAGATTATATAAAATAGAATACGATAGAGAAACAGCAAAAAAATTACAACAAGCAAAAAATAAAACACAAGCTGGAATACCACAATCTGGTCAATTCTTACCTGGAGGTAATTCAAATAGTTATCCATCTCTATTCATTGCAGATAGAAGTGAATTGGATGGAGAGGCTTTTATAAAAACTATAGATCCATAAAGGAGAGCATCGGTATGCCACCACGTAATCACAAAAATTGGTTAAAGAAACCAAACGTAGAATCAATTTCAAGCATAGCATATAATAATGCAGAAATATTCGAACAAGAACAAGAGCAAATTTTTAAAAAAGTTTGGGTTCCTATGTGCCATATTTCAGAGATGTACAACGTAGGTAACTTTAGAACAACACAAATAGCAGGTATTAATGTTATTGCAATTAATGAAGTGGATGGCGTTAAAGCATATGTAAACAAAGGTGAAACAAGACCAAGTGGCACATTAGAATATGTTTCACCTTATAAAGGAAGATTATTATATTGCGAAGTTAAACATGGTGGAATGGTATGGGTAACATTAGATCCAAATCCAACTCAAAGTGTTGAAGAATGGACAGCAGGTGCATTTGATTGTATTGCAGATGCTATTGAGACAGAAGAACTAGAAATTTTTCATTATCATAAAGCAGTTATTCCTACTAACTATAAACTATGGCACGATACTAATAGCGAATTCTATCATGACTTCATGCATTACTTTAATCGTGTAACAGGATTTAATGATGAATATTTTGCTAGAAAGAATATTGCATTTGATAATGGACATGTAAATGTGAGTAGCTTTACAGTTAACTATACTGAGTTTGATAAAGAAGGTGATAGAGGAGAACTGAGTTTTCCTAATTTGCCACCAAACCAATGGTACATGGTAGACTTATTTCCAGGCTTTAACTTTAACTTACGTGGTAGTGCTTATCGATCAGATAGTGTTACTCCGCTAGGGCCTAATAAAGTGCTAATAGAATTTAGAGGATATGGATTACGCAAAGACACTCCAGAAGAAAGACAAACGCGCATCAAACATCACAATACAATTTGGGGACCATTTGGACGCAACTTACATGAAGATCTATTAGGTGTAACTGGACAGGGTACAACAATGAGAGAAGGTACAGAAGACAGACATATTTTACATGGAAGACATGAAAACTCAACAATACATGACGAAGTTGGTATGCGTCACTACTATAGCGAATGGGGAAAATATTTAGACATGGATCCATATCATGTTTAAATTTTTTATTCAACGGCAATGGATGCATTGGTCAATACTCGGGACATTTATAATTCTATTTTCAACTTGGTATCAAGTACAAATTGATGTTGCTATAAATGAATGGTTCGGAGGTTTTTACGATAATCTTCAAAAAGCACTTGCCGAACCTGGTTCACTTTCAGCTGCAGAGTTTTATGGATCCCTTGCAAGTTTTGGCTGGCTTGCAGCTAAATTTATTATAATTATGGTAGCAACTAAATATTTTGTATCTCACTGGATATTTAGATGGCGTACAAGTATGGTAGAATTCTATCATGATAAATTTAAATATGCTCGTGGACTAGAAGGAGCATCTCAGCGAATTCAAGAAGATACTATTAAGTTTGCACGTATTATGGAAGATCTTGGTGTAGGACTCATGGATTCTATTATGACTCTTATTGCTTTTATTCCTATTCTAATAGGACTATCAGCAGCCGTTACACATCTTCCAATTCTTGGAGAAGTATCAAACTCTTTAATGTGGGTAGCACTTGCAACTGCTCTTGGTGGTACAATGTTACTTGCCGCAGTTGGTATTAAATTGCCAGGCATTGAGTATGATATTCAAAAACGAGAAGCTGGATATCGTAAAGTTTTAGTCCATGCTGAAGATGATCCAAAGGCTGGTCAGCCAAAAACTCTTGCTGAACTATTTGATTGGGTAAGAAACATTCACTTTAAATCGTATATGCATTATGCTTATTTTAATTTAGCCAGATATAGTTATTTTCAAGGCATGGTTCTTGTTCCTTATTTGGCACTTGGACCAACTATTCTTGCCGGTACTATTACACTTGGTGCATTACAACAGACAATTAGAGCATTTGGTCGAGTAGAAAGTAGTTTACAATATGTTGTTAAATCTTGGGCGGTAGTTGTAGAACTTATAAGCGTTTGGAAGAGATTGAGAGAATTTGAATTATGCATAGCTAAGGGAGAAAAAGGATGAAATATGTGATTGATATTGACGGCACTATATGTAATGAAGTATTTGAACCTGATGGTAAAAAAAATTATGAATTGCATGAACCTATGATGAACAGAATTGAAAGAGTAAATAAATTATATGATGCTGGCCATACTATAAAATATATGACTGCAAGAGGTTGTGTGAGTGGTGTTGATTATGAACCTCTTACTAGAAGACAACTTATGGCGTGGGGTGCAAAATATCATGAATTAAGTGTTGGTAAAAAAGAACATTATGATATTTGGATTGATGATAAAGCCTTTTGGTCTGAAAACTTTTTTCGAGAAACTGGTGAGACATATGAATGATAAATTATCAAGCTTCTTTAGAAGATATGACTTTTGAAGAAATAAAAGAAGCTAATCGTTTCATGTGGGGTGTTAAAGGAATGTTAATACCTATAGGATATTCGACTAAAGATGTTCATGGTGTTTTACAAGGATACCTTAAACGATTATGGTGTAATTGTGATCCAAGTCAATTTGATGGATTTGAAGAAGCTTGGGAACTTGGAAAAGAAGAAAGACTTAAAAAATGGGAGAAGTGAGATGAAGTTTATTGCAGCAATGGATCATAGCGGAGGAAGCACTGGTGGCGTATTAAAACGCTATGATGTAGAATACACTGAAGACAATAAAATGGATCTAGTTCATGATATGAGACTGAGAATGATCAACTCACCTGATTTTATTCATGAAAATATTTGGGCAGCAATTCTTTATAAAGATTCTGTGGATCGAGGAGCTGTTAAAGAATTAAATGCAAAGGGAATTGAGGCATTTCTTAAAATTGATTCTGGATGTGAAGATGATGGTACTCTTAAAGTTTTTAACTTAAGCGAAATGATTATGTATGCATTAACTCATAATTGTTACGGAACAAAAATGAGAAGTATTGTTAAAACAGAACAAATATTAAAAACTGTTTTAGATCAGCAATTTGAATATGCAGAAAAAATATACGCTGAAGGATTGGTCCCTATTGTTGAACCTGAAGTACCAATTGATCATCCTCAAAAAGCAGAACTAGAAGTTATTCTTGAAGATGAATTATATCGCAGTCTACAAAATTTTAAAGGAAGATGTATTCTTAAATTAACATTACCAGAAACTGCTAATTTGTATACTAGTTCAATTGAGCATCCGTCAGTAGATAAAGTTGTAGGTTTAAGTGGTGGATACACTACTGATGAAGCCTGTACTAGGCTTAAAAAGAATAAGAATATGGGAGCAAGTTTTAGTCGAGGACTAAGCGAAAATTTATTTTTTAATCAGAGTCAAGAAGAATTCAATAAAGCTATTTCAAAAAATATTAAAATGATTTACGAAGCTAGTTCATCATAGTGTAACATTTATATCACACTTTTATCTAATATTTAAAAAATGCATCTTCGGGTGCATTTTTTTGTTTACAATTCATCAAAACTAGTTTATAAAGAATATATCAAAAGGAGATATGCTATGAAAAGAGATAATCGTACCCAGACTTTCACCGGTTACACTGCAGAAAAAATTGTTGAAACCTTTGCTAGAGGTTATGTTGATACATTTAACCAAACATTTTTCTGGAGCTCAAACGATCGTGTTCCTTTTGAAGATATGCTAACTGATTTTTTTGAAGCCGGTCTTATTTCTGATGAAGTACTTCATACTTCAAATGGTTATCGTAAAGCTCAAGTTTCAAGCTTTCTTAACGACTATAGAATTGCTCAAGCTAATCGTTCACCAGAACAAATTGCCGAAGAACAAATGATGGCTCGGGATGCACTTGGTAATCAACCAATTGCAAATGTTATCACTGGAGAAATCTTCTAATGAAATCCTTCTTTATAAATCTTACATCAGCCATATTGAATGTGGCTTTTGTATTCTCAATCTTAACCTTAATTTTTGGATAAAAATATGAACATCGCAACTCTTCGTTACACTCGCAATCTTGATGGTTTTTTTGAAACTGTTGAAACATCTCGCCATGGTGTTACTGAATTTCAAGCACTTGACTTCATCTATAGCTTACTCAACCGCATGGTTGAAACTGGTGAAATAACACTTAAAAATGTTATCTTTATCAAAACACAAGAATTTAAAGGATTTGATGAATGCCAGTAATGTTTATATATTCAGCAGTTGTTGCTATTGCTGGCTTAGTTTTAATTACTACTGGTGCTCCAGCAGTGGGTTTGGGATTTATTATTATTGGTGTTGGTTGGAGTGTTGCAGCAATGATAAATGATATAAGGAATGACAAATGAAACGCACTGACGCATATATTGGTACATTTACTAATGATTCAAAAGATTCTGCGCGAATCAAAGACCTTCGTAAATTTGTAAAATACATGAATAAGATGCTTAAGCAAGAAGGTCTTAATCATCAATATTATATTAAGCTTCAGGGACGTCTTGGTAAAGATAATCCAAACGCCTGGAAATATAAAGCTGGTGAAAATAGTATATATGGTGGAAACTACTGTGGTCATTGGCAATGTATTCGTTTAGAAGATGCTGCTCATGCAGATGCATACATCTATAAAAGAAATCCATATTAATATCCAATTATATCCGATTATATCCAATTAATAAAAATAAGGGCCGGCGAAAGTTTGCCCTTATTTTTTTGTATAAATAGTATAAACTAAACTACTATAGGAAAAGTTTATGCTTACATTTAAGAGTTATATAACTGAAGCAAAAGGAGTAAGCGCTAAAGCGCAAGCTGCAGAAAATAAGGCTTTTGCTGATCTTGGAAATAAATTAGTTGGATCGAAAGCTATAGTTTCTCCAGCTGGCTTTGATGCTGGTTTTCCAGACTTTGCTTATAGAGTTAAATTAAAAAATGGAAAGACTATTGATTTACACTATGAATATAAAGCTGATTATAAAGCGCAAATGGGATCAATGAGAGACTGGCATTTTAACGGCAGAAAGTTTTCAACGCCAGATTTAAAGAGTGAATCTAAGAAAGAGCTAATTGATATAATGAATAATACCCCTGAAGCTATTACTAATGGTAAAAGATTATTGAAAGATCTTAAAACTTACTTTAGTAAAGACGTTAAAAAATTATATTCTGGTTCAATGACTATTATAAAAGATAAAGAAAATCGTAAAACAAAAGCTCAAGAATTTGCTAATCAAACAAATAATTATCAAATTGCTCAAATTACAGGTGATGTACTTGGCCAAAAAATTATTGATCATTACAAAACTAAATTTGTAAAAAATCTTAAAGCCGGATCGGCAGCAAGTGTATTATTTATGATGTTAAAAGATAAAATATGGCTAGTAGATACTAATGGCATTTTATCAAAAAGTGATCTGAGTGAAATTGCTGCACAGCATGGATTAACAAAATTAGATTCTTTAAAAAATTTATCAGCAAAGCTTGAAGTTCGTATTCAGCCTCGAGGACTAAATAGTCCGAAAAAACACGCATCAATAGACGCTATGGCTAGTTTTAGATTGGCTAAAGCTCCGGCCGGCGGCGGTAAAGTAATATAGGAAAATACAATGCTTAATTTTAAATCACATATGAATGAACCTCTTAATGAAAGTGCTTTGACCGCTCTTCGTGTTGCAACAAAAGCTCATAAAGGTCAGTTTAGAAAAAGTGGTGGAGAATATATTGCTCATCCAAAAGAAGTTGCTCGATTCGTAAAACAATTTAAAAAGTCTAATAACTTATCAGCTATGATTCAAGCAGCGTATCTTCATGATACACTTGAAGATACAGATACTACATATCAGGATTTAGTTAAACAGTTTGGTGCTCTTGTTGCTGATATGGTTCAGGAATTAACAACTGATAAAGCTGCATCTGATGCGATTGGTAAAGGCGAATACATTGCTAATAAGATGGCTAAAATGTCAAGTTGGGCATTGGTTGTAAAGTTAGCAGATAGACTAGCAAACGTTCAAGACATTGATACTCGACCAGCAGACTTTCAAAAGAAATATGCAGCTCAAACTGTATTGGCTATTAAAAGATTACGAAAAGATCGCTATTTAAGCCAAACACATAACAAGATTATTTCGGCTATTGAAAAGAAAATTAAGGAATACATTCCGAAAAATGTTTAGGAAACTATTATGCTTAGATTTGGAAATTATTTAACAGAACAAAAGAACACTCACATGACTCATATTGAGGATCGTGTTCTTTATGGTGGTGTGAATGGAACTCGACAGGCAATATTCGCTTTAAGAGATTTAAGGGATATGCTAGGCGGTAAAAAAGAAGGTAGAGTAAGCGTTAAGTGGGATGGAGCTCCTGCCGTTTTTGCTGGCATTGATCCAAATGATGGAAAGTTTTTTGTAGCTAAAAAAGGCATTTTTAATAAAAATCCTATGGTTTATAAAACCGATGCTGATATTGATGCTGATACTAAAGGCGATCTAAATACTAAATTAAAAGAAGCTTTAAAGTATCTGCCTGCCCTTGGAATTAAAGGTGTGATCCAAGGAGACTTTTTATATTCAAAATCAGAACTTACTACTCAATCAATTGGTGGACAGAAGTACGTAGTATTTCATCCAAACACTATTGCATATGCTATACCAGCTGGAACTGTTGCAGCAACTGCAGTAAAAAGAGCTAAAATGGGTATTGTATGGCATACTACATATACTGGCAATTCTTTTGAAACAATGAAAGCATCATATGGAGTAGATGTTTCAAAACTAAGAAAAAGTGCAGATGTATGGTCACAAGATGCTATGCTAAGAGATTTAACAAGAGTTACTATGTCAGCTAAAGAAACAGAAGATGTAAATAAAAAATTATCTGAAATAGGCTTTTTGTTTAATCAAATTGGTGCATCTACATTAAAAACTCTTGAAAATAATAGAGATTTAGCTCAAACAATTGAGACATTTAATAACACATTTGTTCGCAAAGGTGAGCAAATTAAAGATACAGCAAAGCATGTAAATGCATTAATTAAATGGGTCACTGCCCGCTATCAAAAAGAAATTGATAAGCGTAAAACTGAAAAAGGTAAAAATGCCCAGATGATAAAACGTGATGAATTTTTAAAATTCTTTTCACAAAAAAATAAAGAGAATCTTAAAAAGATTTTTGATCTTCAGAAGTTAATAATTGTTGTAAAATTAAAACTTATAAATATACTTAATAAGCTAAAGAGCATTGATACTTTCGTTAAGACACCTAATGGATTTAAGGTCACTGGCGAAGAAGGATATGTTGCTATAGACAAATTAGGTGGTGATGCGGTAAAGATTGTTGACAGATTAGAATTTTCATACAACAACTTTTCGCCAGATATTTTAAAAGGATGGGATAAACCAGGAAGATGAAAATGGATAAAAGATACACAAAGCTATTGCGCACACTTAATGAAAATAAAGATGGGCATCACGTTCACATTTCAGTTGGTCTTAACCATGACATTATGGCTGTGCATAATAGCAAAGAAGCTGGTATGAAATATATGGTCATGGGCGA